>Ga0209635_10005128_pt1 | contig 10328 bp, 13 predicted proteins | sample DeeMarSWOR230_32_FD_187463 | JGI IMG/M metagenome (GOLD analysis project Ga0209635, IMG submission 187463) | Marine sediment microbial communities from White Oak River estuary, North Carolina - WOR-2-30_32 (SPAdes) (version 2) | ecosystem: Environmental > Aquatic > Marine > Intertidal zone >...
ATAAAACTACAAATCCACTGAAGAATACATATCCCGTTCAAAGGACTATTTGGCTGATAATATGGGATTAGTAGTTTTATTGATGGAAAGTCGATATAAAGAGCCGCTAAGGTTAGTAAACTTAGGAAAAGACAAAATTAAATTTCATTTTTTATATAGTGGATTAGAACTAAAAACACCATTAGATGAGATAGTACAAGAAGTAAAAGATGTTAAGCCAAGGTTAACTGAACTTCTTGAAAGACTTTATGGGCATAAAATATCAAGTGTGAAGTTATATCAGGGTGAAATTCAAGATGGAATAGAGCTCGTAGACACAAATCTCTTAACTAGAACCACTGTCAAAAAAGATGAATTACAACAGTATGTAAGAGAAACATGCAAATATCGTATTCAAACTGAGTGTATCCTACGTAACATACCAAACAGTGGTCTTGAACTGATCGATGACCTATCGTTAGAAGAGACAATGGATACCTTAGACACATTCAATAGAGGCATTGAAATATATTGTCCAAATGGGAAGAAACCTGATAGACCTGTGAGCTTTAACATGTATATAGATGGTGGAATTAAAGCAGAATTTGTTGAACTTTCTGAAGATGATATTAGAAGTGATCCTATCCTTAATAGAAGATACAGAAGATTTTTGAAGAGAGATTCTGATATATTCAAAAGATTATAAGAAATTTTAAGCGACATAGGTTATTTTTTTTGGAGATTGTTCCTTTCTATTTAAGGGTATTCCCTCTCTCAACTTCATAGCCATTATATCAGATGCATGAAGAATTTCTAGCATTCCAGGACCGCATAGAAAATCAGGCCATTTATATACATTTCTATGTTTTCGATGTACACCCTCTATATACCTAAATAAAGACCTAGAGTTGCTTCTGTTGTGAACTTTGTTATAGGCTGTCTTCCATCCGGGTGGATGTCCTATTGCCACTGTATCATAAATTTCATAACCACCATCCTCAGTTATAGGATGACCTATATTAAAGTAGCTCCATGTAAGATCCGCTATAATGTGTGGTTTTTTTTCTGATATAGGAATATCTTTTCCATCACTAAAATAAGAGTCTGCCCATTTTATTCTCTCAATAGCACGTTTGTTTAATTCTTTTAATGTCGTATCTTTTTCCAAAAGCTCTATTGTTTTGTTAATAGCCATTGCCCGATCATTCGTTCCAGAAATAAGTAAGTGTAAATCTGCGAAATGCATATAAACTTCATCTTGTCTAAGGTTTCTCGAACCAGATTCATATTTTTCTATTTTATCTATGTACCTTTCAGGAATTGCCATAAGAGAATTATGATATTGAATTCTTTCATCTATAGAAATGGGCCTAAAATCTATAGGTAGTCTTTTAACAGCTCTGTCCAATTCTTCTAGTTCCTTTTTAAATTCTTTCATCTTATTTTTATTTTCCAAAAAATGCTCTTTACTCAGTGGTTCTTTAAATCTCCATGCATTATGACACAACTCTATAGCAGAATTTGCAGTTCTTGCTGAATCAAGCGTAACTTTCATTCCAAATAACTCATCTACTGGATCTGTTACCATACTATCATCCTTAATTGTAATAAAGCATTAAAGTTATAAAAGCTTCATAAGAACTAATCATCAACTTATCAAATTATTGTCCTTACTTCCTTTTAAATGTATCTTTTTTTTCAACTCTTGTCTAAAAAATAGGAAAAAAAAGCAGTTAAATACGAGGTTCAGAATCTTTGAACTTTAGAAAATCTCCGAAGAGACTCACGAAAGTCCTTGTAGCCGAAGCTACTGAATCCAAACTTCCCCTTTAACTGCTAATTATAATCTCTGTTTATAACTTATAAATTTGAATTAATTCTCTATTTCTTAAAATCAAGCAAAATAATATTATGAAGAAGTTTGAGTTTTTGGATATTACCACAGCTGATACTGCTTTTGCTGCTTATGGTAAAGATTTGGACGAACTGTTCGAAAATTCTGCCATAGCTATGTTTGAAGTCATGGTAAACACTAAGCAAATAGAGCCAAAAATAAAAAGAGAAGTTGAAATAAAGGCAGAAGATTTACAAGGTTTGTTGTTTTCATGGCTTAATGAATTGCTAGTTTTTTATGGAGCAGAAAACCTGGCATTCTCAAAGTTTGAAGTAAAAATTGATGGAAAAAATTTTAGACTGAGCGCTGAATGTTGGGGAGAACAAATAGACCCTCAAAGACATGATGTCAGAACTGAAGTCAAAGCAACGACCTATCATAAGATGAAAATAAAGAAGACAGAAGATGGATGGTCATCCCAAGTAATACTCGACACCTAGTTATCCTTTGACCACACCCATCGGCCTCAACTTTGCAACTATCTTCGCAATACCAGCTTCTTGGCAAACCCTTACGACTTCATCAACATCTTTGTAAACTCCAGGTGCTTCCTCGGCTATCCCCTTCCAACTAGCAGATTTAATCATAATTCCTTTTTCTTTCAATTTTTCTCTTATCGCTTCTCCGCGAAATAGTTTTAGTGCTTTATGCCTTGACATCTGTCTACCAGCTCCATGACAGACACTAGAAAATGTTTTGTCTCTTGCTTCATCTGTTCCGATGAGTATATAACTTGAAGTTCCCATACTCCCAGGTATTATGGCTGGTTGCCCTATTTCTTTATATTCTTCTGGAATGTCTGGACTCCCAGGACCGAAAGCACGCGTAGCACCTTTTCTGTGTATGTATACCTTTTTCTTTTCACCATCTATTTCATGCTCCTCTATCTTCCCCACATTATGGCACACTCCATAAACGACGTCTAATCCAACTTCCTCTTCTTTTAGTCCTAAAGCCTTGATGATACTTTCTCTTACCCAATGAGTGATTATCTGCCTGTTGCAGAAAGCAAAATTTACTGCACAAGACATCGCCTTAAAATAATTATCACACTCTTTAGTACCTGCAGGGGCATAGACCAATTCCCTGTCTGGAAGTTTTCTAACATCATCCCTGAAAGCATTATCCAGAATTCTCACATAATCTGTACATACTTGATGACCGAACCCTCTTGATCCTGTATGAATCATTACACAAACTTGATTCTCTTTATCTATTCCGAATGCCTTAGCTACATCTGGGAGATAAATTTTTTCTACATATTGTATTTCCAAAAAATGATTTCCAGCTCCAAGTGTCCCTAATTGTGGAGCCCCTCTGCTCAATGCCTTTTCACTGACTGCATCAACACCTGCCTCTTTCATACAACCATTCTCTTCCAGATATTTCAAATCCCTTTCCTTACCATATCCATTCTCAACCGCCCACCTAGCTCCTGCTTCCAGAACTTCATTTTTCAGTTGACTTGTGGACAGCCTGATCTTTCCACCTCTTCCAACTCCTGACGGAACATTCTTGAAGATATTTTCCAGAAGCTCAGGCAACTTATTTCTAACATCTTTTTCAAAAAGATTTGTTCTTAATAACCTAACACCACAATTGATATCGAAACCTATTCCTCCAGGTGAAAGACCACCTTCCTCAAAATCCAAAGCAGCAACTCCTCCTATTGGAAACCCGTATCCAAAGTGCATATCAGGAAGTGCTATGCTGTGTTTATAGATTCCAGGGAGAAAAGCTACGTTTGCTATCTGCTCCATTGCCCCTTCTTCCACTTGTTTCAAAAGTTTTTCTGATAAGAAAAGCCATGCTGGCACTTTCATTCCTGGTTTTGCATTAACGGGTAATTCCCATAAACATGGACCCAATTTTTTCAATTTTTCTTTAAAAGCCATATAAATCACCGAACGTACAGAACAAGCTGCACGTACCTATTTCCACCTAATCATATGGTAGGTACGCGTTATATATAACTTATTATAAGCTGTTGACATTTAAAAGTTTTAACTTAATTTGATACCTAAACTAAATATTATTTGATACAAATGCCTATAAGTACTGCTCCGTATAGGAGAAAATATTCCCACACAAAATCAAGGGGTAAGGAGAGAGTAATTACCTGTGGAGTTTGTGGTAGAGAGGTTCCTAGGTGGAAAACTTTCTTTGTTAATAAGAGATTTACAATAAGAGACCCTGTGATTTTGCAACAAGTTGACAGAAGGATGATCCATCTTTTGAATAAAAAGATGAGAGTTTGCCCAAGCTGTGCTCGTTTTTGGAAAATTTCTCAGCCTGGAAAATCTGTTAGAAAAAAACATATGAGGAAATAGGATGGTGTTAGAAAGTATAAAAGGTCTAAAAGGAATTCTCTACAAAAAGATGGTTGAAAAAAAAGAAACTCAAGAAATATTACCCGAATTCTCCCTACAGGAACCAAAAAAGCTTGTAGAATTTCCAAAGATAGAAGATATAACAAAAGTTAGTATAATCTATCCTTTGATTGAACCATTTGCTTATGCCAACATAAAATGGGATCCTCAATTAAAAGAATTAATTTACAGTCTAGTAGAACCTAATCTGACAGAAAAAGAAGTAGATCATATTCGAAAAATTTCTGAAGGTCTGATTGATTTAATAGACGTTGAAATGACCGCAATAAAAGACCCTAGTAAAGTGATAAACTATCTGGAAGAACAAGTAAAAAAAGTTATGAGGGAACTTGGTATAAGCCTAGAAGCAAATCAGTATGGAAAAATTATGTACTATATATATAGAAATTTTATTGGTTACAACAGGATTGAGCCACTTTTACAAGATCCGAACATAGAAGATATAAGCTGTGATGGTGTTGCCACTCCATTGTATATAATTCATAGAAAGTTTGGCTCATTAAAGACAAACATCCGCTTTGAAAAATTAAATGAATTAAGGGAATTTGTCGTTAAACTGGCTGAAAGATGCGGAAGATATGTAAGTTATGCAGAACCAATTCTTGCAGGAACATTGTCAGATGGTTCTAGAGTTAGCGCAACTCTAGCTGGTGATGTTGCCACTCGTGGCCCAGTATTTACAATAAGAAAATTTGGAGAAAAACCTCTTTCACCAGTTGACCAAATAAACCTTAGAACAGTCTCATCTGAAATTATGGCATATTTCTGGTACCTGATTGAACATGGTGCCTCTATGTTGATAACCGGTGGCACTGCTACTGGTAAAACTTCGCTTTTAAATTCAATCTGCATGTTCATCCCACCCGAATCAAAAATAGTCAGCATTGAGGATACTCGAGAAATAAGGATTCCGCATGAACACTGGGTACCTGGTTTAGCTAGAATCGGTTTTGGTATACCTATGCCCACTGGAGAAAAATACGGAGATGTCACTCTATTCGATCTTTTAAGAGAATCGTTTAGACAAAACCCAGATTATGTTATAGTTGGAGAAACAAGAGGAAAGGAAGCATATGTTATGTTTCAAGGGATGGCTTCTGGGCACGTTTGTTTAAGCACTTTTCACGCAGGTTCTTTAGATACTGTTATAAAAAGATTGACAACAGCACCAATAGATCTTTCTCCAACTTTAATCGAAAGTTTAGATATTATCGTGATAATGATTCATGCTAGGGAAAAGGGGAAAGCTGCTAGGAGGGTAAAAGAAATAGTTGAGACAGAAGCTGTTGATCCAAAAACAAAAGATGTAAAGACTAAAACAATATTCTTATGGAACCCTACGAGTGATGGGTTTGAGAGAATTGAAGATAGTATAAGGTTAAAAAAAGTTGTTGCTGCAAGAGGAGGCAAGTTAGAGGATGCCTTGGCTGACATCGAAAGAAGAAGAAAAATATTGGAATGGCTTAGAGAAAACAAAATAAATGACTACATAGAGGTTACAAAGTACATCAACCTTTATTACAAAGAACCTGAAAAAATACTAAAGATGATTGAAGGAAAGTTGGAAAAACCTATGCCAGTTGAAGTTGAGATCAAGGAAACGAAAAAACCAAAAAAATATTCTTCCATACTCGAGCTTCTTGGATTTAAAATTTTAAAGGGAAGATGATGCTTAGTTATAAAGGTTTGGCAACTTTGTTGTTCGGAGGAGTTGTAGATAAGTATCCAGATTTTTTTTCATCCGTTAAAGATGATCTAACAAAGGCAAACATTAAAATACCCTTTAGATCTTATGTCGGCATGATATTCTTAACTTCTTCTATAGTATATTTTGTAAGCCTGTTTGCTTTGATATTTGCACTAAACTTCTTTGTAGTATCATTTCTTATGAAAATAATTTTCTTACTTTTCATCCCTTTTTTAATTTCAGTTGTATGTTTTGTTATATTGGTCTTTTATCCATATCAAAAGATGCTTGGAAGGGGGAAGGATATAGAAACTAATCTACCATTCCTTCTCATGCATATGGGAGCTATTGCTGCTTCTGGTGCACCTCCTCAAGGAATTTTTAGGCTTATGTCAGAATTTGAAGAATATGGTGAGGTTTCTTATGAGATGAAAAAAATTGTAAGGAACATAGATGTTTTCGGCATAGATCCTTTGACCTCTATAAGGCAGGTTGCAGAAAAATCTCCTTCAAAATCTCTCAAACAGGTTTTGTTTGGGTTTATTACAACAACTGAATCAGGAGGAGATATAAGAAGTTATCTCAAAAATACAGGTCAGCAGGCCCTGTTTGAATGGAGGATAAAAAGGGAAAGATTCTTACAACAGTTATCGGCATATGCAGAATTCTATACTGGGTTATTAATCGCGGCACCTTTGTTCATAATTGCCCTGTTTGCAATCATGAACATGATATCACCTACGATGGGAGGTTTTAATATTCTCGATCTCATGAAAATAAGTATCTATATAATAGTCCCTGTTTTGAACATAGTTTTCTTGATATTTCTACGTGGAGTTGAAGTTGAAATATGATAAAAAAGGAATATTTGATGATAATCTTAGCAAGTACACTTCTCTCTGCTCTAATGCTTGCTATAAACTTTCTATACTTCAGAGAAATGCCGACTGTGTTCTCTTCAATAATTGTTATAGCTATACTCCTTGTTGTATCTCCAATCATTGGAATCAGATACATGGGATATAGGAAAGTAAAAGAGATGGAAGAGACTTTTCCTGTTTTTCTTCGAGATCTCGTTGAATCAATTCGTGGAGGAATGACTGTTCCTCATGCCTTTAAATCTGTTTCAGAAAATGATTACAAATCACTGACTCCCTATATCAAAAAAATGTCCGCTCAAATGGATTGGGGAATCCCTGTTGAAAAAGTTTTAGAAAATTTTTCAAAAAAATCTAAATCAAAACTTATAAGTAGGATAATTTATTCTGTTGTGGAAAGCCATAAATTTGGGGGCAATCTGGCTGATAGTTTTGATGCATTAAGTGGAACTTCACTAGAGGTGGAAAGGCTTAGAGCCGAGAGAAAGCTTTATCTACATTCACAGATGTTGACGGGTTATGTGATATTCTTTGTATTTTTAGCAGTAATAATTGGTCTAGGGAAATTTTTGATACCAAGTTTAGTGGATGTGTCTCCTGAGAGTTTGGGAATGCCTGCAGGGACTGTTGCTGAAAATGTGGCAGCTGAATACAAAGAAGTTTTTAGAAATTTGATATTGATTCAAGGTCTGTTTGCTGGATTGGCTGTAGGAAAAATGGCCGAAGGTGCTATAGTAGCAGGATTTAAACATAGTCTTTTCATGATTTTTGTAGGTATTGTTGTCTTCACGATAGCTGCTTAAAATATTGTTACATCACTTGCACTTGCTTCATCGTACACAGAAGAACAATTGGTTAAAGCCCTTATCCTGTCATAGTTGCTTGAGACTGATATGTTGAACGAGTAAATTTCTCTTGGAGTCAATTCTATACTCAAATCATTTTTCTGAGATGTACCATTGTTATAGATTACTTGGATTGTTATGTTACCCAATGTTATGGTTCTGGTGTTTTCGACATCTCCTGTCAACCAATCATTAGATGTATAAAATTTTAAGTTGGAAATAGAAATTCCACCATACCTACAGACTAATTCTCTAAGCGACTCTTCTTCCACGACTTCAGAAGAGGTCCTTGTGAAACCTATTAACCATACACTAAGGAATCCAGCGACAGCAACGGTAAAGACTATTAAAAGAACACTTGCTATAAGTGGTGAAATTCCTTTAGACATAGTATCTATTTCTTATTAGAGATTTCAGGAATTAAAAGATTTTAAGATAATTATCTGCAACTACTATCTGCACTCAAATCTGGACATTCGGTTTTGACTACAAGTTCGGAGAAATCTGAGCCTACCCCTGAAATTGAGAATGCTTTTATAGTATTTGCAGGTAAAGTTTCACCAAGCGATTGAGTATCTATAGTGTTATTGGGATAGAAAACATACGTTGTTAAATTTTTAAGTTCTATACTTCTTGTATTTTCAAGAATCAAATTTATCTTTGAGTCTGTATCACTATAACTGCAAGAATAAATCCTAAACATTGCAAACGTACAATCACTCAGAGGGACATTTTCCTCCCATTCCTCCACCCTAGTCCTGACAAAACTTGAAGCCCAATAAGCTAATATACCTGCAAGGGTCATAGTTACCGCAATAAGTAAAACAGCAGCTACTAAAGGAGAAATAGCCTTCCTCATATTCTAAATTTGATTTTTCTTAATAAATATATTCCCAGTTCAATTATTATTTGATGGATAGAAAAGCCCAAGCTAGGTTTATTGAATACATTTTAACTATATTTTTTGGGGTTGTCGTTCTCATAAGCATAAGCATCTTAATCTACTCGTTTTATATGAATGCCTTGAAGAATGAAATAAGAGAAAGTTTAAGGCAAATAACCCTACAGACTTCAGATGGACTAATCAGAATCTATGGCATTTCAAAGACATCAGAAGCTGAACCGGAAAACTACACAAGCATCCTTCTAAGTGAGAAATACCTTAATTTACCTGATTCGGTTTCAAAGAGAAATTATGAAGTTTTATTGGTTAGTGCAAACCCTATATGGTCAAAGATAGACAGTATCACAGTAGATGGTCAAAACATAACTTTTATAGAAGAAAATTCTGGAGCTAAAATAATAGCTCAAACCACCCAAGATCCTATAGTCATAGTAGAACATTATGTTCCTAATATCGATATAAGCGTGCAGGGAAAAAGTGAAAACGGAAGGAAGAGTAATCTTATATATTATCGTTATAACATCGATGGTGAGATGTATGATACTGTCATCCTAGGAGAAGATGGTATTTTGATGTCTATTAGTAAAATAAGTTGATGGTATGCCATTACAGATTGATTTTGCGGTTGCAGTCGGCCTATTTCTTATCTTTATCGGTGCTCTTTTTATCTACTTAACCGGTTATACGACAAGGCATAGTGGTTTAATAAGCACCTCAGAACTTAGAACTTTTGCTTATGAATTATACAAGTTATTGTTTGGAAGTAAAGGAGTTCCTGAAAACTGGGAAAAGTATGGTGATACCCCAGTAAAAATTGGTTTGATTACAGAACTTTATAGAATTCCTGTTGTTGTCAAGGAGATGAGTGGAACAGACAGAGGTATGACAACTATTAGTTTAAGCCTGTCTTTTGATCCAAGATGTGAGAACAAAACATGGAACTCTACTGTAAGGGTGTATGAAAATGGTGAGGAAGTAACAAGTCAACTCTACAATCAAAGTTTCTGTTTTGAGAAGTATGTCAATAGCTCTGACATAATTTTTAGCTCAAACTTTTTGGCAAATCAGAATAAAACTTTCTTTGTTTATTTTTCTGGAGAAAAATCAGTGGCTCCACCAAACTATTCTTTAAGTTTTGAGGGTTCTAGCAATTTTACAATTCAAGTTTTCCCTGAGGAAAATCTCCCTACAATATCGATCAGCAAACTTAATAAATTGAGGGGTTTAGAATACGAAGAAGTCGTTAAGACAGTTGGAGCAGAATATGAGTTTAACATAGAAATAAGCGAGTAAAAGAAAACATTATCCTTATCCCTAACAAAAAATAAATGTGAATGAATGCTTCAAACTTTAGAGTCTGTAATAGCAATTCTTATGATTTTAGTAATTTTTGTTATCTTTTATGCACCAAACGAACCATCACCTGAATTTGAAACTATAATTTGGAAGCAAAATGGGTTCAACGCTTTAAAAATCTTAGACGATAACAATGAACTCAGAGAATATGCACTATCGAACGACACTTTAAGCATCGAAGAAAAGCTTCAATCACTTCTTCCAAACTTGATCTTTAAGGTAGTAATTTGTGACGAAAGTTGCTCGAAACCTGACATAGAAGTTGAGAAGCTCGTATCAGTTAGTTATTTTATCTCAGGTGCTACGAACAGCTTTAATCCAAAGAAAATAGTTCTCTATATGTGGTAGGATGAAAGGGCAGATGTTTTTAATAATGGCGATAATAATAGTAGTGA
>Ga0209635_10005129_pt1 | contig 10328 bp, 10 predicted proteins | sample DeeMarSWOR230_32_FD_187463 | JGI IMG/M metagenome (GOLD analysis project Ga0209635, IMG submission 187463) | Marine sediment microbial communities from White Oak River estuary, North Carolina - WOR-2-30_32 (SPAdes) (version 2) | ecosystem: Environmental > Aquatic > Marine > Intertidal zone >...
AAAATTTTTTTTCCAACGGATAGAAACAACCCAACGGATTTTATAAAAATGTTTTCATTAGTTGGGTTGTTTCCGCATGGGTGGATTGGTAATCATATTTTTACTTTCAGAATTTTATTGTAGAAGTCCTCTTTGTATACTTTAAAATGTAACAAATGTTGTTATTCATTTGGATGCAGGAATCCCTATATTAACAGATAGTCAAGAGATGCCTGTATTCACAGGCATGACATTAAAAAATAACCCTTAACGAGTATAAATACCCTGAATTTAAATGGAGGTTGGTATGAATCGTCAAAAAATATTTTTGAAGACTTTCAGTTTAAGCCTGATTCTCATGCTCCTGGTTGGATGTTCCCGAAATGAGTACGCATCTGTTGAAGAAATAATTATTGCAAAAGAAAAAATGTTTCTGGATGAATGGGGTAAAGGGCATACGATGATATTTCCCCAGAACAGCGCCGATGAGATCACCTACTTCGATCCTGATCTGGAACAACGGATTGATGGAATTGAAGCCTATACTAATCTGATGAAACCTCTTGAAAATACCTTTACGATAGAAAAATATGAGATGCTAAATCCAAAGGTTCAGGTTCATGGTGAAATTGCAGTGTTGACTTTTAATTTGATTGATTATTCCAGGGATTCACAGGGAGAGCTGAAAATGACTGGCTGGAATTCGACAGAAGTGTATAGAAAAATGAATGGTGACTGGAAAATAATTCATTCTCACTGGTCATACACAAAACCCGAGCTGAAAAATTAGTACTTAAGAAAGAACTCGGTATATTCAATAATTGAGAAACGAATTGACTTGCTTTAATGGATTGGTTTGCTGCAAAATTGATGTTAAGAATTCCATTATTCATTATTATTACGATCCGCCATTCAGCAATGAGCATTATATAAGAGAATCAAAATGATTTTGTCCAGCAATAGACTTTTGAAAATAGCCCAGAAATTTATTTCTGGGGCTGATGCATACCGACAGCCGTAAAAGTCCCGCAAGGGACGAATGAAAATCACACGTTTGATAATGTTTCAATCGCCCCTTTCGGGACTCCTTTGGAAAATTATGGTTTTAACTCCCCTAAATGGCGTTTTGATGGGCTATTATCAATCGTCCTTTTAGGACATTGGAATATATCATCTTCCATTAGGTTGACGCCAATTGGCATTCGACGGAGAAGCAATATCTTAATTCTTTGTAAATTAAAAGGTAAAAAAATGACAGACAAACCATCGAGACAAAACAATTCCCATAATGCAGACCTGGCTGCCATCCAGCAACTGCACGAAACCGATATGGCGGCTGCTAAAATTCATGATATTGACACATTGATTACGTTAATGACGGATGATTGCATTCTGTTGCCACCAGGACAGGAGCCAATTCGAGGGCGTGATGAGATCTGGAAATTTATGCAAGAGCAGTTGCCAGAAAATCAGAAATATGAGATCACCGAATATGTTAAGGACGTGAGATAAATAAAATTAAAAATTTTTTAATATACGAAATTTATAAAAAAACAAATTGGCTACAAAATGAAGATACAATGTTATCTCACGTCCTAAACATTTTGAAGAAGTCAAAATAATCGGTGATTGGGCTTATGAATGAGCGACATTTCATGGCACCTATCATCTCAAAAGTGGCGGACCTGATCTGAATGAGAGGTCAAGATTGTTCCGTATCCTTCGCCGCCAGCCTGACGGCTCATGGAAAGTGGCACGGTCGATGTGGTATGAGTTGCCGTAATATTTAATTGATATACTGATTCCATCTGCCACTTTCAGGTGGATGGAATCAGCACAAAGTCTTAAGCAATACAGATGCAATAAATTAGATCAGGTGAAAGAATGGATCAACAAATCAATTTGAATTCTTTAATCAAAATGGTTATCCTGCGGTTCGGCATGTTTTTCGTTGTTATGGGGCTCATGTTCTTTTTACCCGCAGGAAATTTCAATTATTGGGAAGCCTGGCTCTACATGGCAATTCTGGTTACTCCCATAGTAATCTTCTTGTTCTACCTCATCAAGCATGATCCAGAACTGCTTGAACGAAGAATGAGAACGAAAGAGAAGGAGTCCCAACAGAAAACCATTACCAAAATAGGTTCTTTAATTTTTATCCTCATTTATTTAATTCCTGGTTTTGATCAACGCTATGGCTGGTCATCAGTTCCAATAGCAATAATAATTATCGCGGACATCATTGTATTTTTGGGGTATTTATTATTTATCCGTGTCTTGTTAGAAAACAGCTATGCCTCCCGAGTCGTTGAAGTCGAGCAGCAACAAAAAGTTATCACGACAGGTCCTTATAAAATTGTCCGACATCCGCTTTATTTGGCCGTATTGTTGATGTATTCTTTCGGTCCATTGGCATTGGATTCTTATTGGGCAATGATTGGCAGTGTGCTATTGATTTTAATATTGGTTGCTCGAATCAAAAACGAAGAGAAAGTGTTATCAAAAGAACTGGATGGTTATCAGAATTATCTTGAAAAGACAAAGTATCGATTGGTGCCTGGAATTTGGTAAAATGTTTTAGTAGTATAATTTCAAAATAAAAAAGGAACAAGGTATGAAGTTGAAGAAATTTTTACTCATAATTTTGATCTTCGAATTCACCTTATCGTGCTCCAAAAATCCCACTTCTGGCGATGATGAACCTGGCAATGGATATGTTTATGTCCAACCGCCAGAAACAGGGGATGGCTGGCAAACGGCTTCTTTAAGTGATGTCGGAATAAACGCAAATAAAATCGTGCAACTTATCAATAATATTCATGACTCCATCTATCAGGAAGTTCATTCTGTCGTGATTGTGAAGGATGGAAAGCTTGTTTTTGAAGAGTATTTCCCAGGACATGATTTTGGTTATTACGGTGAAAATTACCATGGTAGCTATATTATTTTTAACCGTGATACCAGGCATAACACCCATTCAGCCACAAAAAGCATTACATCGGCGCTGGTTGGCATCGCTATCGACAAAGGATTTATCCAGGGCGTGAACGACTCTATTTTTTCATATTTGCCCAAATATGTGTCATTGAAAAATGAGCAAAAGAGTAAAATAACCATAGAACATCTATTAACCATGACCAGCGGTTTGCAATGGAACGAGTGGGATGTGTCCGTTTCAGAATCAAATCACGATATCGTTCGATTTAATTCATCGTCCGATCCGATCCACTACTTGCTTTCAAAACCGATTGTAACCACACCTGGAACAAACTTCTATTATAACGGCGGTGCAGTTGATTTACTCGGTGAAATTGTCAAATTCGCTTCTGAATGGAATGTCAAACAATTTTCACAAAAGTATCTTTTCGGCCCACTCGGTGTCAGCAACTATCAATGGCAGACATTATATCCTTCGGGCATTACCTGCTGTCACGGTGATATTTACATTACTCCCAGGGATTTGACAAAATTCGGTTATTTGTTCCTGAATAATGGTGTCTGGAACGGCAATCAGATTATTTCCGAAGAGTGGGTGAAAAAATCGACTGAGACTTATATTGATCTTAATCTTTCCTGGGCTGATAGTTACGGTTATCTTTGGTGGCTGAAAAAATACTTTGCGAACAATAAAACCTATGATTCTTTTTTTGCAGAAGGCTGGGGCGGACAGAAAATTGCTGTCTTTCCTGGCATAAAAATGGTCGTTGTCTTTACAGGGGCAAACTATGTTAGTAATCCACCCTGTGATGAGATTTTGACTCGGTATATTTTGCCAGCGGTAAAATAATTTATTTTATTGATTACTTGCAACGAGTATAACTTAATGTTGAGTATAGATAACATTGAGGTAAAAAGTCTGGTGAATTTCAGGCTGAAACCGCTAAAAAATCTTTTCCCACAGAAATGAATTCCCACAAAATTATTTTTTTTGCTTTAATTCTATGGGATAACAATTCTGTGGGAGAAATTATATAAAAGTATTTCTATCATTCACTGGCTTCACGAGCGGTTTTTACAAATGCGATATAGTTTTCAGGTGGGGTTCCAGGTAAGACCCCATCGGCTGTTGAAAAAATATGTTTCCATCCCTGAACAGAGTGGATCATTTTGTTAGTTTTATCTGCAATAATGTCAGGATTTCCATCTCTCAAAATATGCAAATTAAAATTTCCTTTGGTACAAATCTGAGGATCAATATATTTTCGGGATTCTGCCAGATCGTTATCACCTTCGGGTGGCGGGGCAATCGTCTCAATCACATCAGCACCCAATGTGTTGAATGTGCCATCCATGATCATTTTTCGGGTGAAACCACAGTTGTGATACCAGAACAGACCATTTCGTTCATGCGTCCATTTACCGAATTTTTGGATGTAGGGTAAATCCATTTCAGCAAAAAGTTTTGGCGAGGTCATTTCCAGACCATAGCTGGAATCGCTCATAAAATCAATGCCTTCCTCCAGGGCGATATTCATCACAAAAAGTGATGCTTCAAACAGCGCATCCATACTGCGGATAAAAGTCTTTTGAAAATCGTTCCAATGGTAAAAAATCATCGATGGGCTGATCTGGTAGCCCAACCACGACGGGTGCGGATGCCCCAGCACAATCACACCGTCCTCATCGACCCGTTGACGAAACTGGCGATAGTAATTCCTGATTTCTGTTTCCAGTTCACCAACCTGTTCACAGACAGCGACAAAAAATTCATGATCCTGTTCGGTTTGAACGGGACATTGAGCATCGTCATTCCACTGGATTTCTTTTCTTGGAAAATGTCGCACCCATTCGCCTTTAGGGGTTTGAATCACTGAGACTTCAAATTTATCATCCGATCGGGATTCATAGACCTTCCAGTTGAAAATCAAATTGGTCATTTCAGCCATGAACATGGGTTCGTAATCCAGCTCTTTGGCAAGTCGGATTTCATTTTGGATGTCATGTTCTGTAAAAGGGAGATTTAAATACTCAAGGGTTTGCTTTATCACGCTCGGATTCGGTAAAAAGGGTGATACGATTGGACGCTTATTGGTGTGGTTGCGAACATAAGAAAGGAAGCGTTGACGTGGTGTTGAGTTCATTGTTTTTTCTTTTTTTTGAGATAGCACGCGGATGACGCGGATTTAATGGATTGTCGCGGATTAATTTTGAATTACAGTTGGAAGAAAAGCATGCCTGTAATTTTCCCGCTACATAATTCAATTTAATCGTTTGCAATTCCGCGCAAATCAGCGTCATCCGCGTTGTCCGCGTTCTATAAAGATTTTATCCTTCCGCAATAATCCGATCCACCACCATCTGTCGAAACTCAGGTGACAGACTCCCAAAATAGGCACTAAATCCTGTCACACGAACGACCAAATCTGGATATTTACTCGGATCTTTGTGCGCTGCTAAAATTTTTTCTTTATCGATGATGTTCATATTGATCTGTGTGCCCCCCATTTTAAAATGGGTTTTTATAAGGCTGATAACGTTTTCGATACTCTCTTCGTCTTTGCCAAAACCTGGATCAAATTCGATTTGCATGGGCGCCGTGTTCCCATATCCAGGCTGAACCGCAGCCACGGTAAGCGCAAGAGCCGATGGCGCTCCATCCTTTCGGAATCCAGGATCAGGATTTGGTCCATGCGAAATAGGCGCTTTAGCATGACGTCCATTGGGCGTTGCACCGACATCAAGTCCCAATAAAATTGTGGCTGCCCAGGAAAAAATTCCAGGTATTAAATTGTAGCCTTTTGGAGTTGGCTTTTCTTTCACCAATCGGGTGAATGTCTTAGCAATTTTCAAACCGAAATCATCAGCGGAGGAAGCGCCGTTACCGTATCGAGGTATATTTTTCATCATCAGTCTGGCTTTTTCTCCTTCGGCGCCAGCCCAATTGGTGTCGAGAAGGTGCATCATTTCGTCCCAGGTTATTCGCTTTTCTTTTTCAATGCGCTGGTCCAATGCAGCGAACGAATCAGCGACTGTAGCTAACCCAGCACCGTCGATACATAAATTATAAAACTCGACACCGCCATGAGAAGCGTCCCTGCCTTTTTCAATGGGACCGTCGCAAAGCAAGTCCAAATGAAGTTCAGGAAACACCTCCCACATGTGATCGATGTGGAAATCGAGGCTTTTTCTGACGGTATCGATTGCCTGTTCGAGATGCCATTCATATTTTTGCCACATTGTGTCGATACTTGGTTTTATCGTTTTATCGCTCATCATATCTTTCAATGCAACTTCAAATACTGCTGCCAGGTTGACTTTTACACAATCATTCACCGTATATTCTCTGCCAGGGATGGCGTTCCAGTGGCAACCCGAATAAGCCCGCTCATAACCCAATTCAATGGGATAACCATTTCTGGCAAATCCTTCGCTTGTTTGATCGACACCAAGAAATTTAGGAATTCCTCTTTTGTCCTTAAACATGATTTCCACACCTCGTCGAAGCAAATTCGGATCGATTTTTTCACCAACTGAAATACCCACATTCACAGGAACTTTCAACCGATGGGCTGCTTCCAGAACGAGGTATGAGAGCGGATTGGTGGCATCGTTGCCATCTTTATCGTAACCACCAAGTTGAGTGTAGCTGGTATCCTGAATGAAATGGCAGGCGAGATGAAAAATAGCTTCCTCATCTGTTAAAATTCCTGACGATTTATCACGTTCATAAAATGGATATAAAAACTGATCGATCCGTCCCAGCGAACCGCCCATGTTATACATTTTTCCCGCTATCTGATACCACAACATCCACTGCACTGCTTCACGGAAGGTGCGTGGCGGATTGGATAAAATCCATTCATTCATTTCAGCAATTTCTAAAAGATTTTGTTTTAATTGGGGGGCGATTCCATTTTCCGCCATGTTCCGAGCAGATTTCCCATGACGACCGATCCAGCTTTGAAATCCCAAAACCATAGCTTCCATGCCATCATAAAATTCCTGTGCTTCATCGTCTTTATTGATTTTTCGATAATGTCGAATTTTATCCAAAATCCCGCCCCATCCAAGTTTAAAACCGATGGTCATATCCTGGCAAAAATGCTGCACAGCCCCTATCCCATGCTGAAGTTTGTACTTTTCCTGGTCAGGTTTTAAGTGCGAGTAATCCAGATCGGGATTCCAAAATGGGTCACGATACGAGAGAAAATTGACCATATATCCGCCAGCCAGTGAACTCATGGGATCGATGTAAATAGGATGAATTTCCAGCAATCTCTTAAAATTCTCACCGCACGCCCTGGCACCAAAAAATCCACCGCTTGGATGATTGCTCTCAGGATCGAATTCTTTCAGCAGAACATCAGTAATAGGAACACCTGATCCACTGATGACCTGAACAATTTTCCTCGATTCTGGTGGTGGCAGAATAATCGCATGATCGTCAAAATCCATGGAGCCAATCACATCCCATTTTTCCTGAGTGTGTTTCATTTTCGTTGCTCGAAGCGCATCGATCCGTTCCTGGTAAGTAAAATGTTTAACAGTTGTCGTTTCCATATTTTTTTCCAATACAATACCGTATTTTCTCAGTTACCTTTTTTCCCAATTATCCTATTACCTAATTGCCCAATTACCTACTTCACCAAAACCTCCATCCCCTCAATCTCGGCAATTTTCGCCAACTCCTGCATTCGATCCTTTGATGGCGGTTCCAATTTGCGGGCATGATATTCCATCCCCAAACTTCTATATTTGTCCGCAGCCAATCTATGGAAGGGTAGCAATTCAAATTGAATTTGCGCTCCTTTCCCTTTTCCATTGGTGTTCTTTAACCTCAATTCAACCAACTCCTGAACAAATTTGACAATTGCACCGACATCTTCAAAATTATCGTTCACCGTTGGCACAATCGGCGTTCGAAAAATAATTGACTTATCGGTTAACGCCAATCGTCTGGCATTGGCTAAAATACGCTCATTGGTGCTGCCACAGGCTGATTGATGTTTTGCAGGATTGATCAATTTTATATCCATCATAATTAAATCGATAAATGGCAGTAACGATTCTAATTCCCGCCAATGATAGTTCCCGCACGTTTCGATTGCTGTGTGTAAATCTTCTTCTTTGCATCGTTTCAAAATTTCACTGGCAAATTCTGGCTGCAGCACTGGTTCTCCGCCAGACAGCGTGACGCCCCCGCTCGATGTTTCATAAAACATCCGATCCCGCATTATCTCTTCCATGACTTCTTCCACCCGATAATATTTTCCTGTTAATTCCAGGGCGTTCGAATAACATGTTTCCGTGCATGTTCCACAATTGCTGCACAGTTCACGGAGATAGATATGAATTTCATCTTTCAATTTATGCGCCTGATTTGGACACCGCACCACACAATCGCCGCAACTGATACATCGCTCAGGAAAAAACTGGATTTGCGGGTGCGCATGTCGTCCCTCGGGATTGTGGCACCAGAAACAGCGCAATGAGCAGCCTTTGAAAAACACCGTCGTCCGAATGCCTGGCCCATCGTGAATCGAGAATCGTTGTATGTTAAATATCAATCCTGTTGAGTTCAATACCTTCTCCTTTTGAATAAATTGGAGTGATGGACTGTTGGGATACTGGATGGTTGGAGTTTTGGATTAATGGAGAGCTGGAGTATTGGAATTCACTCATTGAATCACCAAGCTCCGTTTTTTCCATTACTCCATTGATCCATCACTCCAATACTCCATAGCTCCATCTATCCACTACAACTACTTTTTTTGCAATTTCACAAAAACAACCTCCGTCGCCTCCCCTTCGGTCAATCCCACACCAGGCCCACCATGCGTATATAAAAATGAAGGCACACCAATCGGTTTTGGGCTAAAGGGGCGTTCGATGTTTGGCAGCCAGTTCGGCAAATCAGGATCGACTTTTGAAATGGGAATGATTTCAAAGCTCTCTCCTTTATCCGCAGAAGTTAAAAGTACAATTTCCAGCGAGGGATCACCCCAATAGGTTTTCGCAAGCGCATGTTGAATAACAGATACAGAATACAGCATTCCACCTTCATCAAATGTCACGCAACTGTAAAGTACCTCCCATTCGGGAAAATGCTTTTGCACAATTGGAAGCAGGTCAATATTTTGCCACTGACTTCCATCGTGATGCCAGAGCTTAACTGTCCTCGGCTCGGTTTCATTATGAAAAACAGTCATCCAGGGATTCCCATCGAGATCAATCGCTATATTGCCGCATCGCATGTCCAGTTCAGCACCCTGTTCGATAAAGCAGGGAGTGGCGGGATTTGCTGGCAGGTCAACTGGTTCGCCATCTGCTGTTTCCCAACTTTTGCCACCGTCACATGACCGCATGTAGCCAACAGATTTTCCCGCTGGCGGAAGCATATCGTAAATATGAAATCCCAGGTGAATTGTTCCATCGGGTGCAATCATAAGCGGATTGCCATACTGGGTGTAACCACTATCCACGCCTGGATAAACGAGCTCCACAGGATCAGTCCAATCCCCATTTTTCGGTTTTTGCTGATACATGAGACGACGTGGTTCTGGTCCGCCACGATAGGCAATGTGCAGCTTATCTTCTGCATCAATAATCAAACTGGGATAAGTTGCATTAATTCCAAAATACTGAACAGGTTCCAATTGAGTAATGTCGTAAGGCAAGCTCGAACGTATGTATTGAAATGGCCCATGGTGCGGGCCAAAAACGATGTGGAAATATCCATTGTTATCCATTGTCATGGCTGGTCCGCTGTGATTGTCAACTCCTTTTCCAACCAGCACTGTCTCGCTCCACCATTGGTTTTGAATGTCATAAGCTTTGATTTGAATATCAGCAACATGATCGAGCCAGGCGACATAGATTTTCCCATTCGCCGAGATAATTTTGTTGCTCGCCATGTAAGCTGTCGCACGGGTTGAGCCATTGGTGGAAAGGATTTTTGAAAACTGAACCGACACCTTTGGCGGTAGCTTTTTCTGACAAAAGGACGTGATGAGAATGATCGAGATAATCATAATAATGTTTTTTTTCAATTGAACGCCTCTTTTATTTGATGGGATTAACTGGATTTTCTGGATAAAATTTTGGAGTCCAAAGAATAATATTTATTCAGATTTTTCTATTATCACACTAACTTCAAAATCATTCAATGTTTCATTTTTCTTGAATTCTACTTTCACATTTTTTGGCGCCACAATCTCAATGTTAAAATTTTTATTTTGAGCAGACCAATCAACCTTTAGCGGTCCATGCACTGTAACTATAGCACCCTTTGCCCAGGAAAGACCATTTAATCGAGGACTGATTTCAAATACTGTTCCACCTGGTTCTACCTGTTTGATCCCTAAAATGATCCGATTCAGAAAATAAAGTGGGGCGGAAGACCAGGCGTG
>Ga0209635_10005130_pt1 | contig 10325 bp, 10 predicted proteins | sample DeeMarSWOR230_32_FD_187463 | JGI IMG/M metagenome (GOLD analysis project Ga0209635, IMG submission 187463) | Marine sediment microbial communities from White Oak River estuary, North Carolina - WOR-2-30_32 (SPAdes) (version 2) | ecosystem: Environmental > Aquatic > Marine > Intertidal zone >...
CAAGACGCATCCAAACAGCTCCCGAACCGTGAGGACCTCCCCCAACATCAACCACCCGCCTATAACGGCGAAGACTGCCTCCAAGCTGAGTATTATGGCCGCGTGAGCGGGGTGAACCCTGCGCTGGGCGACCACCTGAAGGGTATAGGCTACGCCCGTGGATATCAGGCCAGCATAGAGGATAGGGATGGCTGCTCCCAGAAGCCCCTGTCTAGTGATGGTCTCCACCAGACCCGCGACGATGAGGCTCATCGCCGAACAAGCTATAAACTGCATGAAGGCCAGCTTAACAGAATTGATCCTCGGTGAGAGCCAGCCAATGATATGCACGTGACCAGCCCAGGCGAAAGCCCCCAGGAGAACTAAAAGATCGCCCCTGGAGATTGTGATCTTTCCAGCCACACTCAGAAGGTAGAGCCCTGTCACGGCCAACCCAGCGCCCAACCAGGCTTCTAGGCCAGCTCGCTGTCTCCAGCATAGACCCATAATGGGAACGATGATGACATACAAACCGGTGATGAAACCGGCCTTGCCAGCCGTCGTGTAGACGATCCCCATCTGCTGAAGAGATGCGCCCACAAAGAGGGCTGCGCCAGCCAGGCTGCCGCTCAGGAGGACTGCTTTCCCTCGTGCTCTTGGCAGCGCATCTTCGGATCCTGTTGGATGCCCCCGGCCGCGCAATAAAAACGGGATCAGCGCTATTCCGCCCATGGCAAAACGCACCGCATTGAAGGCAAAGGGGCCCACATGCTCCATGCCCGCGCGTTGAGCCACAAAAGCAAATCCCCAGATGGCCGCGGCCAGAAGGAGCAAGGCGTTGGATCTCCACCTGGGTTCTTTTTCCCTTTGGATACCCTCGATCATATCTCCTAACTGAACCATGTGAAAGTTTCTTAGTGGGTCCTCGATTGAAAAAGATCCAAATTAAGAGAGCAGCGTCGAATAGGGGCTTTATTCGGAAACATCGCGTATAAATTTCTCCACAACCTCATCCAGAAGTCGATTGAAGGTCTCCGGATCCTCCATGTGGATGAAATGACCCCTGCCTGGCATAAGAGACACATCGAAAGTTGGGAAATACCGCTTGTTAACTTCTACATTTGTGGGCCAGAGATCGGAGCTGATGCAATGAAGGGGAGCACTGATCTCCGCGACCGCCTGATCGAAATCCTCTTCGTACCAGCTAAACATGGCCTCCATGGCTCCCATACCCACCTCGGGAAGTGCCGATGACATATCGGCAGCCACTCGTCCCACCAGCGCCGAATCGGCCGTCGGAAGAAACATGGTGAGCACGAAGTTACGGGTAGCAGCCTCAAAATCTTCCCGCATGGCATCGAGCAGCTTATCGAGTTCCTCCCGGAGCCATCTCTGGCCCATGTCTTGAAAATTGTCCACTCCAACCAGGCCAATGACCTGCTCCGGCATGTGTCGAGCCGCTTCTAAAATCACCGGACCGCCCATGGAATGTCCTACCAGGATGACCTGCTCCAGATCCAGCCTTTCCACCACCGACGCCACATCCCTACCAAAGGACGGGATAGTCCATCTCTCCCGATCGGTTCCCGACTTGCCATGGCCGGCCAAATCGAGGGTCACCACTCTATGTTTTTGGGAGAAGTAAGGGACCTGCGCGTCCCAGAAGCTCTGTTGACAGCACCAGCAGTGCACAAAAACCAGCGCGGGTCTGCCCGTCCCAACCACCTGGTACTGAATGGTAACCCCATCATCTGAGGCGGTCATCCCAGTGGTAGGTGACTCAGGCCCTTCCTGGCAAGAAACAAAGATAAGGGCCACGAGTATCAAGGCCAGAGTGATTTGGAACCAGTATGAAACCTGTATTGTTTTCATTTTGCCGACTCGTCCTCCTCCATAAGGCCGAAAGCGTTGCCCTCTGTGTCTTGGCAGGTGGTATACCAACCCACGCCAGGGATGGCCATCTTGGGCTGAAGGACCTTGCCGCCTGCGGCGGTGATTTTCTCGATGAATTCATCCACCGAGGGAATACCGATGGTATTCAGCGTGAACTCCGAGGGATCCTGGCGCTTGGCGAGCCCTCCGTTGATGCCGGGCTCACTCTGCTTTCCAGTGGTGATAAGCCAATAATCCATGGGGCCTTCCCATTTGTGGATGTGCCACCCTAACAACTCAGTGTACAACTTGATAGCCCGTTCCGGGTCTTCCACGCCGATGTCAAAATGAACCACTCGCGGCATGTCATCTCTTCCTTTGGGATCGAGGTTATCGTCTTCATTCTCTCGTTAAACATGCCTATGGGTGAAAAACTCCTCACTTCAGCAAGAACTTGTCACCATCTGGTCATTTCACATTGAGAATCCCACTATCATCTCAGTCCGCTCTGGAAAATGACGGAACGCTATGCCTTCACTAACCCAGGCCATTTTCTCAGACAGCAGTCATCCAATAGCTGATACAAGAAGCCCTCTGACCTAATTCAGATGCTCCTCAATCTGTCGCATCCGTTTGGAGATATCGTTGAGACGGAACTCGATAGAGTTCAGGATCCAGAACTGGAAGTGTTCCACCTTCATCTCCCGATGGATCATCCAGATAATCTTGACGGACACCAAAAGAAGGCCCAGCTCGATGGAGAACAGCGGCGCCAAAGGGATGTCAAGGCCGAAGAGATGACGTGAGAAGTCGAGGGAGAAGAGGGTGACGATGGCAATGACGAAAACCACATTAATCGCCCGATCGCGTTTTGCCGTGGCCTTCCCCCCGATCTGGCCCACTAGTTTGCGGACCTTCTCTTTCTCTTGCCGGAAATGCTCCAGCTCTTCCGTGAGAGCTTTGGTATCAGGTTGGCTCATGTGCCATTCCCCCATCAAAAAATCTGTAAGTCTCTATCGATTCTCACTTAAAAACTAAAGATAACTCATATTTGGACAAAGGATACTACTCCTTCCCCAGCTTGAATTGATATCCGATATAGAGGCCGTTGCCGTCAAAAGGCGGATTTCTTTCATTCCCTTCAATCAAATCGCTATTGGACAAGTGGTAGTGACGGATGCCGATCAATAAGTTCACATCCTCAGTGATCCTATGCGTCAAACCGGCCCCACCCACCTCTGTGAAATTGAATTGAGTGCCGCCAGGCGGAAAGTCATCCTCCGTCACTGCAATGTCGAAGCCCGATTAAAGACACGTCGAAAACCGCCTTCTGTTAAGAAAATGCCATCTGGCAAAAGATCCGAGACCTAAAGCCTCTATTCCTAAATGCTGGCCCTTAAATCTGGTCAGATGAGATTCCAGGCCCACGGTGAGCTAATTTCGAACATCCTTGGTGATGCCCAGGTAGCCTTCAAAGACCGAGATTTCGTTTGTTGGATAGCTTTGATAATAGCTCACCCGAGAATGAAAGTATCTTGAGCCTTGCTGTACAAAAGCAGTGAGAATTCTCTTTTCATCAGCCGCTGACAGGGGCGAATTGGATGTGACCATCATCACGAGGACTAGAAAAGTATGTGTGAATATTCTTCTCATTGAAGTGCCACATGAGGACGCAGCCCATCAACTGACTAAGGATTGATACCAAACATCAAATGCGTCTGTAAACGGCTTTGCCTTAAAATTAACCGACAGCGAACTCTTTTATGTTGAGCTTTTTCAAGTCGATCTCGCCCACTCCCAGCTCATAAGCATATTGAATGTGACTTATGTTCTCCGGAGCTCTATTGAAAAGTGTCGTGGCATAGGCATCCACAGCCACCGGGTCTGTTCCGGCGATGACCATTTTGTCATCTCTGGTTTGCCCGGGGCCGTTAGGACCATTGGTCAGCAGTATCCTATTCGCATCCATAACGATGAGGTCGGGCTTTGCCACAGTGCTCAAATCCGCAATGGCCTGATGAAGCCCATTTTGATGAAAATAGACTCGATTCCAGTTGATGCCCATCAGGTTTTTCATGCTAAGAGTTACGTCTGTAGCACTGTGGTGTTTGGCGATGGGAATATTAATGAACACATCCGCATCCAACAGATCGCCAATGATCTCCACATTCTCTAATAATCTTCCTCGAAACACATCCACAGGCCGATAAAGGTCTCGCGAGATGGCAGCCAACACCCGGGCTCCGGCCCTGGACGCGGCATCTCCGATGCCGTCACGCTGGAAATTTCTTTCCGCATCGTGACTCAGAACTACCACATCGCTGGCGCCAGCTCTAAAGCACATCTTGACCACTGTCTCCACCACATCGGGATTCGTGGTGGATGCCACCTCGGAGCGATCCGCAGTAGCAGGATTTGGCTTGATAGCCACCTTATCACCTTTCTTAACGAATTTCTCAATGCCTCCCAGAGCCTGAATGGCCCTCATGGTGTTGCTGGCCGGATCCCCTCCTTTGGCAATGGCTAAATAAAGAGGACCGGTGATCACCGACCCTACCGCCGCCATCAAGACTTTCGGGGTTGATATGATGCCCAGACCCGCAGCGGCAATGCCCGCACCGGCTCCTCGAATTAGGAAATCTCTCCGTGATAGTTTCTCCCTATTCATAACCACTCTCCTGTGCTTTTTAGATGATCCTCATATCAGGGTGCGCTTTCGTTGGAAGAAGGGGACCTCAATTGTTCCAACTGATCATGGGCATTCTGGGATTGATAGCCATTCGGGTCGAGCTGGAGATATTTCTCTAAATGCTCCACAGCCTTATCATTCTGGCCCAGCTCTCGATAAATGGTCCCCAACATGTAATGGGGATTCGTGAAGGTAGAGTCAATGGCCAAAGATTTCTGATAGAGCTGAATGGCCGCTGTAGTATCCCCAACCAGATAGTAACCCTCGGCCAGGCTGTCATAGGAATTGGGATCGTCAGGAGCCACCACGACCAGCTGTTGAAATGCGGACACGGCCTGTTCGTATTTCTGAGCGCCAATACAGCAATAACCCAACATGTTATAGGCATCTGGTGCTTCAGGAACAATAGCTATGGCCTGCTTGTAGGCATCAATTCCGCATTGGTAAGCTTGAGTTCGATAATAGCCTAGTCCCATCTGCTGGCATGCCCCAGCATCTTGAGGATTAACAGCCAGAGTTGCTTGAGCCTGGCAGATCCCCTGCAGGATATCCCTCAATTGACCAACGGCCACGCCGCCTAATCCATAGGGATACTCATCGCGGCTAGAGTCCAATTCTTCCCTGAGGGCGGTAGCATCACCGCTTTGGCGGTACTGAACGATATATTTTTGAAATGCAGCCGCATAGGCCATGGGCGCATCAGGTCGAGCCTCTATGACCCTATCGAATCGGGACAGAGCCTCATCATACTGTTCTGTCCGGCTGAGGCCTTGGGCTGCTTGAAAGGTGTCAAATGACGTCCAATCATACTCTAATTGATGGGTTAATAGATCAGCCTGCTGGCCCTGAACTCGTAGAGCATACGGAGAAGCCGGGTATCGCTCCACCACCAAGGCGAAATTCTCGGCGGCCGCCTTCTGGTTGCCCATGTCGAAACAGGCCTGCGCCAGTTGAAACTGATCCTCCGGGGCTGAGGGAGTGGCGGGATTCTCCGCCAGCATCTCCTGATACAGATCGATGATGCTCTGGTGATCTTGCATATTCTGGTAGCTGGACAGGAGCCGCCTTTTAAGTTCGCCGATCCTGGCTGGGGTCACGGCGACTCCAGTATAGGCAGAGAGTTTCTTGATGGCAGGCCGATAGACTTGGACGGCCTGAGCCCATTTTTCCTGTGCCTCATAGCATCTTCCCAGCCGGTCATAGGCGAAAATTTCCCACTCCGTTTCTGAATGGTCGGCGAGGACTCTCTGAAAGAGCTCCGCGGCCGTCTCAAAATCCTCATGGATCCTCATGTGGATATTCCCCATGGTCCACCTGACGGCCCCAGTGAGGCGATGATTTGGATTCTGTTCCACAAAGGCCTCATAGACGACCAATGCCTGGTCGAACTTTTCCTGCTGCAAGAGCTCATTACCCAGCTCGAACCTTTTAGTACCATCGGCCTGAATAAGTTGAACGGTCAGTAGGCATAGCAACAATGATAACGCTATGAGGATCCCCGCAGGTTTCCACATCACTTTTTTCACCACGGTTTCCTCCTTTGCATCAGTATTCTAGTCAGATATTCAAGCTTTAGGCTTCCCGCCAAGCCAGCCTGCTACGAGAATCAACCCAATCCAAAGAATATTGATCGGCTGAAACGCATCTCCAAAAACGTGTTGTACCAGAATCCCCAAAAGGACAACGAGAATGCCGACAAAGAGACCGCTGGAGAGCTTGATCGTTTGAGATTCTCTTCTCACCCACCTGGCGCCAAAGAATGTCAAAAGAATTTCTAAAATAGGCGTCAGGATCGAGCTTATCCATTGAGCAAATTGCCCGATACGCGCCTGATTGGGGGCACCCCTGACTTGAAATGCCAGGTAAAAGGCGTATCCGGTCACCACCAGAGTGACCGCCAATGTGCTCACGAGAACGATGACCACAGCTGCGATAAGAATTCTGCCCAGCGGTAACTTCGAGAATTCACCCTTCATGTGAGTATCTCCTGCAGAGCTGATCCCTCGTTAAATGCCGGTCACCTTGCTGCGGCGCTCCATGAGAATGACATCCCGCCAAACGCCTCCCATTTGACCTATGCGCTCCTTATATCCTACTTCTCGAAACCCAAAAGATTTGTGAAGTGCAATGCTGGCTACATTCTCGGGAAAGATGCTCGCATCTAATGTCCAGATGCCCCTGTGCTCCGATTCTTCAATGAGCGCGCTCAGCAGAGCTTTTCCTATACTCTTACCTCTCTCTGAGGCCTTCACGTATAAGCTCACTTCGGCAACGCCTGCGTAAACACATCTAGTCGAAACCAGGCTGAGGGCAGCCCAACCAACTATTTGATTATCGGATCTGGCCACGAGCCTGCAATTGGGAAGGTGAATCTTGTCCCATTGCTCCCAGTCGGGCAGCTCTATCTCAAATGTGGCGTTACCTGAAGCAATACCCTCGCGGTATATAAATTGAACCGCTGGCCAGTCCTGCTGTGTCATCCGATCCACGACGAATTGCATATCGGATCCATCCGCCCTCAATCATTCACGGCAATGCTGGCCGAGGATCGAAATAAAGGGTCTCCCGACTGATTTTACCATCTCTGAGTTTTATAAGGGAGGCTCCCCTGACAGAATACTCAACGCCTGAGCTGGGTTTCGTCCCAGACCAAACCCACTCCCCAGCCCCCTTATCTTCACAGGCGAAGAAAAGGACGTTTGAAAACTGCACATTGGGGAGAGAAAAGAGGCGCTGAAAATAGGGCCTCAGCTCCTCTTTGTTGGTGACGGTCTCGTTGGATGGAATGCCCTCGAATACAAACTCATCAGCATAGCAGGACACCAAAGTTTCTGTATCGAGAGATTCAAGAGCGGTTTTAATCATTTGAAGGACATCTGCTTTTGCAGTTTTATTGTCCACCACAGGATTCTCCTCTCTGCGTGATGTCCCCACACGACGTTCAACCAGGGGTCTCATGAGAGCGCTCGATGGTGAGTCAAATCTTCCTGCAGACCAACTCACCCTTCCCAATAGGCACGATCAGGGAATCAACTCTTTTATCGCCCAAAGCCCTGTCGAGAAAAGGCTTCAAGGGGTCCTGGTGACTGATGGCATTGTCAGCGACCAACAGTCCTCCACTGACCATATTGGGAATGAGCGCTTCATAGCACTCAAGATATTGGTTCTTTTCGGCATCCAGGAAGCAGAAGGATACATCGGTGTAGTTGTGCAAATACTCCCGAGCATCTCCTAACACAAGGTCTACCACATCTTCGACCCGCGCGCTTCTGAAAGTCTCCCTGGCTAAGCGCACCTTCTCCTCGAGCACCTCGAACGTCGTCAACCGCCTCCCAAGTTCCCGACAGGCCAGAGCCAGCCAGAGAGTGGAATAACCTGCACTGGTGCCAATCTCCAGGTATGTTCCTGGTGGAGCACTTGCAGCCACAAGGACCAGGAACTTGCCAGTCTCCGGAGGTATTTGACGAAGCCTCTGGAGAAGAGAAGAGCCGTCTTGCCGATCCTGCGCATCAAGTTGTTCTAAATAGCGCATCCGCTCCAGGATTTCACGAGGCACTGTGTGAAGCAATTCGCCATTACCCTTTCTTTATAAGCTCAACGATTGCCCTCGCCAGTGATGTTTCGTCTCCAATTCAAGTGAAGCTGGCGCCAATCTCACGAATCCGTTTTTTGCCATCACCTGACGATCACGCATTTTTTGGTGGATGTATAAGTACCGGCTGTTAGTCTATAAAAATAGACGCCAGAGGCAACGCCCCGAGCATTCCATTCGACCATATGTAAACCGGTACCTTTCTGCTCATCAACCAATATTTCCACCAACTGACCGGCAGCATTATAGACGGCTAGATTCACCATTCCGGCCTCAGAGATCCGAAATGTGATGGTCGTGGTCGCGTTAAAGGGATTGGGATAGTTTTGGTACAACTCATACGACGAGGGGATCGCGTGCTCATCTTTATCCACACCTGTCAGCCCCAAAAGAGGTCTTTCGTATACGCCGTTTCCGTGAGTGGCAGCCCGGAGCGTAAGACTTATGGTTGAGATGCTCAAATCCATGACGATGACCGCCTGGGGCAATCCCTCGTGAAACGACGTCCACGAATTCCCACCATCGGTTGTGACAAAAACGCCGATATCATTGCCAACGTAGATGTGGTCCGAATAGAGCGGGTGAACGATGACGGCGGAGGTGGGCACATCGGGCAGCATGCCACCGATATCCTGCCAATGATCGCCACCATCGGTGGATTTGAAGACATGGGAGCTGCCAAAACCCGAGAAAACAACATACACGACGGCGTCATCGGCAGGATCTACGGCTATATCGACGGGATAACGATCTGGGAGATCTGCGGTGATGTTTTGCCACGAAGTCCCTCCATCGACCGTACGGAAAATGCCGGCGCGGGAGAAGATTGGTGCTGTCCCGGCGTACACCACGTTGCAGCTATAGGTTGAGGCAGCTAAGGAAAGCACAGGATTGCCATCCAGTTCCTGGCCATTATTCGTTTTGAACCAGTTCCTACCGCCATCAATTGATTTATATACATAGCTGAGCCCAGCATAACAGACTTGCGGATCATAAGAACACAGTATGAATGGCGAAACAAAATTGGCTTCACCTCCATAGGGAGGAGGCAGCTCAATCCAAGTTTCACCTCCATCGAATGATGCGTAAAGATGCCCGAGCCATTGATAGCTGCCGTACATAGTGCGAGGATTTCCGGGATGAATTGCCGTCCAGGCGCCATCCCCATAAAGAACGCGCCGCCAGGCGACTGTGCCCTCGTAAATGGCCGTGTAGTTATCCTGCAATCCTCCCATGGCCACCAGGGAATCCGTCTGTGCTGAGGAAAATCCATTGTAGAATTGTGTTGTCTGATAACCTCCGTTGCACCCTCCGAAAGTTTCACCACCATCGATTGATCGAAAAACACCTCCGTCGGTGCCGAAATAGATCATATCAGGATTTGTGGGATGATAAGCGATAGCATGAAGATCAACGTGGATATAGTCAGGGGGACCCTCGGGGCCACCCACGGGAGGTGTGCCATGTATGTAGGTCCAGTGCGATTTCTGCTCCAAATTGGTCCCGCCGTTGGTCGATTTCCAAAGCTCAATTCCGCCACAAATCACCTGGCTTGAGTCAACCGGGTTCACTCCCACGAAATGTGAGTACCATCCCTGATAACTGGCATAATCTATATTCGAGACGATGGTCCACGTCTCTCCGTTATCCACAGACTTGCAGAGCCAAGTGCCAGCTCCACTGGCGTATCCATTTCCAATGCTGGCGAAAAGAACATTGGGAGAAGATTCATACATCGCCAGCATGGCTTTACCACCAAAAGATACCGGCAATCCTTGATGCAGGCGAGTCCAACTATTGCCTCCGTCGGTTGTACGATAGATGCCATGGCCGGGGCTTCTCAAGTTTCCGCAGGCAATAAACACTGTGTTGGTATCTATCGGGTTGAGGACCAGATCCGTCACCATAATCGTGCTATTCACTTGTGTCCATGTGGATCCCGCATCTGTTGATTTATAAGTGCCTTCGGTGGTCCCCGCCCAAACTGTGCTTGAATTCAGGGGATTGATCTCAAGTACCTGTACGCCCCGTCTTTGGCTATAGGACCAATCCAGGCTTTTGACCCACGTTTCTCCACCGTCGGCGGATTTGAGAATGCCGATGCCGTAGCTCCCCCGAGCGGTTCGTATGCCCAAACCGATGTCGGCATTTTGATAACCATACACTTCTCCCGTGCCAATATAGATGGTGTTG
>Ga0209635_10005137_pt1 | contig 10318 bp, 11 predicted proteins | sample DeeMarSWOR230_32_FD_187463 | JGI IMG/M metagenome (GOLD analysis project Ga0209635, IMG submission 187463) | Marine sediment microbial communities from White Oak River estuary, North Carolina - WOR-2-30_32 (SPAdes) (version 2) | ecosystem: Environmental > Aquatic > Marine > Intertidal zone >...
AGTTATCCCTCCTAAGAGAGCTGGGCCGAGAGAAGTGTAATTTGTAGGAGTAAGTTGAGAGACTGTATTGATCCATTTTTCAGCGGTATCAGAAATGGGTGCAAAATCGAGTTTTGTTTTAGTAAACGCTTTTTCAATTCCCTTTATTGAATGGAGTACATCTCCTTCTAATTCAAGGACTTTTTCGCCGTTTGCATTGAAGAGAAACACTTCTGTGCTAAAAGCTATTAAACTAAAGCGAGAATATGGAGCATTCATCTTTAGATCTTTTAGTGATTGAATTAGAGAGTGTTTAACCGCTTCTAACTTGCCATCGTCCATGGAACCCGAGACATCAATGACCGCAGCAATATTTTCTTTTGTTCCTGCACCAATTCTTGTTTCTACTGTAATTTCATCTTCTGGTTTCTTTTCAATGATCCATTCAATGTCATCTCCAATGTCATCTGGTAATGTAACATCAGCTGCGATAATATTCAGGGTTCCGCAAAATTCGCAGTTCCAGCTGCGCCCTAACTTGGTAGTCTCAATTAAACTGGCTTTAGTCAAAATACCTCCGCAACTTGTGCAGACTACAGGAATTCCTTCGATAACCTTATCCTTCTTTTTCAAAGCATGGAAGTCTAGACTTGTTACGTAGGGTAGTTTGGTTGTCTCTTTGCGTTTCAGAACATTGCCAAAGCTTTTTTTAAACAATCTATTTACCTCTTTTTGTTTCTGATATTTTAAACCTCGGTCAAACAGGTATTTTAATCCTCCTAAAATGTTATGTAATTAAAGAGTGCCTCTAAAAAACACATTGAATTCGCTCTTTTAGCTCGTTGATGATCTTTTTCTCTCACGTTCTATATCTTGCAACAAACTCTTATGTGAACGTGCACGAAACATTCAAAAATCGATACGTTACTTTCGAGATGGCTAAGATCTATTATTCAGAGATTCGTTAAAAAACCGTAGCTAAATAGACTCTGAAAGGGACTCAAAATGATAATGCTTCATTCTACTAATCGTAACGCTCCGAAGGTGAATTTCAAGGAAGCAATCCTTAAAGGACAAGCCCCTGATAAAGGGCTGTACATGCTGGATGAAATTCCTACACTAAACGATGAAGAAGTCTTTTCATTCCGCGATTTAGAATTGCCGCAAATTGCGTATAATGTCCTTTCAAAAATTATTGGAGATTTAATCCCTAAAAAACAACTGGAAAGCATCATAAATAGGGCCTTAAATTTTGAAATTCCTATACGACATGTTAGCAATTATGATTATATGATGTATATAGACCAAGGACCGACATGTAGTTTTAAAGATGTTGGGGCTAGAACGCTCGCAAGGTTGATGGAATATTTTCTTGAAGTGGAAAATAAAGACGTTATAATAATCACAGCTACTAGTGGTGACACAGGAGGAGCGGTTGCTCAAGCTTTTTACGAAATGAACCGAATTAAGGTCATTGTACTGTACCCAAAGAATGAAGTAAGTAACCTGCAAAGAAAACAGATGACTACTCTAGGAAAGAATGTCACTGCAATAGGAATAAGTGGAAAGTTTGATGATTGTCAAAGATTTGCAAAAATGGCTTTCGCAGATAAGGATCTAGAACATTTTAATTTAACTTCAGCAAATTCAATTAATTTTGGACGACTTTTACCACAAACACTATATTATTTTTTGGGATATTCCCGCGTAACTGAAGATTTAGGTGAGAAAGTTATTTTCTCTGTGCCTTCAGGAAATTTTGGAAATTTAGTAGGAGGTTTAATTGCGTTTAGGATGGGATTGCCAGTTAAGAAATTTATCAGTGCTGTAAATGAAAATGATGAGTTTCCCCGCTATGTAAGAAGTGGAAAATATCAAAAGGTTGAACCCTCAAAAAACTGTCTTTCATCTGCAATGAATGTTGGTCATCCGTCAAACCTTGCAAGGCTCATTGAAATGTATGGAGGTCAAATTGACGAGACAGGAATGGTTCATAAAGATCCTGATCTTGAAAGAATTCGCAATGATATATACGCGATCTCCGTAACTGATGAAGACACCAAAAAGGCAATTAAAGATTTTTATAAGGAATACGCTAAAATTATTGAGCCTCATGGTGCTGTTGGCTGGACAGCTCTTCAAGCGTATAGAAAAGAATCTCTAACAGATAGGGGAACCAAATCAATCACAATAGAGACTGCACATCCTGCAAAATTTCCAGAAGCGATAATTTCGTTGTTGAACATAACGCCAGAATTGCCTCAAGCCTTGGAAATAATTGTGAGAAAAAATGAATTCCCTAATCCCGTAGAAATCAATGCTTACGATGATTTCAAAAAATATCTGCAAGCGAACTATTAAAAAAATTGAATGCCGAAACTTTCGGCTTAGAAGATTTTTCTTACCAATTCCACGGTATCATTATCCATGTCATATTTTACTAAGTTAGCACCCGCCAAATCATGGATCGAATGAAGAACAGCTGCAGGTTGGAAACCTCCCGCTTTCACGATCTCTTGTCGTGATAGTTGAGGTTTGTCACCATGAAGCATGAAAAGAATTCTCACATGTGGCTTACCTTGGAAGACTTCTTCGAGCAACACAATATATACACTTAGAATTTCTCGAATGTTCACTGCATCATCCTGCTTAGCAGATAGTTCTTGATACATTCCAGAGAGTTTTTTTAGTTGATCTTGCACAGCGAGATATTCTTCTTTCATTTTTGCATCTTCTGATTCCGCTTTCTGTTTTTCATTCTGTAATTCTTCTAACTTAACGCTTACTGCGTTTAGTTCATCATCTTTATTTTTAACTTCTTGTCTAGCAGATTCAACTTCCTGCTTAATTGACTCGATTTCTTGCTTTAATCGATTTTTCTCTTCTTCACTATTTCTAAACTCTGTATCTTTTTTTGCTACTATGTTGTTCATTTCGTTGATTTTTTGGGTAAGTTCCATTAATTTCGTCTTATTTTCTTCATCAGCAATAGCTATAGATTTTTGTAAGGAATCCTTTAACTTCTCCAGAAGTTCTAATGATTCATTAAAACTCATAAGACATCCCTCTTAAACCCAAAGATGTTTATAACACAAATATGAAAGATAGGCTAAACAGAAATATGCCAAAAATCCATGCGGCAATCCAATATTTCAAAATAGTTCGTTGATCTTCTTCTTCTGCTGTCGCAAGGCGCAGTTTCAGCGCTAGTGTTACTACCACCAAATATAACAGTATCCAAATTGATAAAAAGGCATCAATAGTAATGCTAATCCCTAAAAGTGCGAATGCGAGTACAATATCTATTACTAGAAGAATGCCTAGAACAATAAAGGTCACATCCATTATTTTAGCAAATTTAGTCTGATCCTTCCAGTTTTTAATTAGTTGTCCGAAGGTACCTGACATATTTCTACCTCTTTAGCACATCATTATATTTTCACTTTAAAAAAGATTTGTAACAATATCAATCAAGTTTTTGATAGAATATAACTTGTAAAAATACTCTATTTTACGTTCCGGTAATTAACTTGTCTAATGTGCAAAAGGAAGTGAATATTATTTTGTCTTTCTTTATGAGAGATATAAAAGGGGTGCATTCCCCTGCGTCACCTTCCTCCATAAGTTTATGAGGAAAGTTCATCCATTTTAGGTTATTATATCTAACAATTACCATATCCGGCTCTCACGGGTCGGCTAACGCCAACAATATACAATTCTTTTAAGCCCCAATTACCACGAACATCAAGTCGCACGTTATCAGGAAGATATGATTCCACTCTTGGTCCCCTATAGATATTATACCCGTTATATTTTCCTATAACGATAAACTGCTTGTGTTGCTTTATTTTATCTTCGTCAACGAGACCTGCTTCAGGAGAAATAAAAGATCCCGATCAGGATGATGAAACGTTGAGCCAAATAACTAGTGCAACTTTAGTTTCATTATGTTGCTTTGTTTGTTCTGAGAGCCATTGTTGTGCTTTTTCGGTCAGAGTTATGTCTAACGGAACCACCTCACTATGTTTCATGTGTGTAGTTATCCATGATTTTGATGTTGTTATATGAAATGCCTCTTCTCAATGTTTAAAAGGTGACGAATCTGGCAACATGAAGATACATTTTCTTCAACTATCTCTAATTACCTAGTTAATGCCTCTCTTCTGCTACAATGGATATATTTCACTCCATTCAAAATCTGTGTTAAATTGCGCTTGCGTGAGTTCCCCATCAATTTCGAAGACAATACAATAAAAAAGATTTCCACCTTGAGAAGGTTTTTCATCTGCCCATCTATCAACTTTAAAAGAACTCATAAATAACGTGTCGTTAAGTTTAATACGAAGTACTATTTTGTAATCTCCACCAACAGTGAACGTATATTTAATGCTTACAAATTCACCTTGTGTGCTTGTAAGCCTTACTGTTACAGGGCCGCTTTGAAGAAGAAGCTGATTTCTAAATTCATCGTTTTGATCGTTTTCGATGCTTAAATCGTAATTTCCAGAATAATCAGCATCAAAGTATTCAATTATTTTCTGAAAATGTATGTATTCAAAATTAAGTTCAGTTTCAATGTGCGGATCAAAGTAGAAATAGGGCTGATTTCTTGAATAATAGAAAATAAATGTATCCATTGGATAATGATTAGAGTCAGCAATTAGTCTGTCATTGATTGCAAATGCTGGTACGCTTAAAGATAAGAGAAAAATTAACAATAATAGAGAAAGTGTATTTTTTTTCATATATGCCCCCAACAATATGTGGAACTTCTCTTTCTTATTTTCATCTGTTTTTATCTTGAGAGGTTCATTCTAATTATCTCTGTGCATATATTTATAACTAGCTTGCGGATGCCCTCCAACACGTAGGGGGGAAATATATCAACATTCATTTCATTTTGATAGAAAAATAGAGTCGCATAGCTTGGTTTTGATATTTTCAAATAATTTCTTGCGCGACTGTTCAAAAATGTAGCGCACTATCTCAGTCTAAACTCTGAGACTCACGGTACATCAATTTTAAATATTATCTTTGAAAAATAGTTTCTCGGCGTACAGATCCATTGCAATCAATTTTTAGGGATAGCATATGGTCACCGTGATCGACTGATTTTGTAAACAATCCTCCATTTTCTAAAGCGTGGTTTATGTCCTCTTGTGAGAAGGGGATCATTTCTATTCTTTTGCATTTTTCGCAATAGTTTATCGCAAATTTGTCCATTTTAAATCATCTTTATTTTGTTGATGTAATAGCCGTATCATGCCAATGTCATTTTTTACTCTTTGATTATTCATAAACCTAAGTAAAACGGCAAATGCCGCATTCGAAACAATGTAGTTTCCTTGGCGTTATTTCGTTTACAGATCTTCCAAACACGTATTTAGAAATTATATTTAAAGTCAGCGAATTCTATATGCTCATTCCATGTTACGAAAAACCGTTCGAATCAAATAATTATCCAACTCAAAGTTATCAGAAATCATGCTGATGATGAAAAAACTCATTTCTTTCAAGATATAAAGTATATAGAGAACTTGATGATTTTTGCATAATGTAATCTAAATAGCTATTTGGTCTGGACGGATTCTATGAGCGGTCCTGTCGTTCTTAATACTCTTCAATATGATAAAGAATTGGTAGAATTGCTTGAAGTCTTTATCAAATCCTTTAAAGACTATTTTCTAGAAAACGAATTACACCTTAAGGCACAGCAATTCGAACAGACAATCCATCATGCAATTGAGTCATCAAAGGTATGCGAGATCTTTGTAGCCAAAAAAATGAATTATATTATCGGTTTTTCTTGTATTATTCAAACTAAACCTCAATTCTGGTATCTGGGGCCATTTGCCGTCCTTCCTGAATATAGACGACAAGGTATTGGGAAAATTCTGATAAATAAAGCAATAGACTTTGCACAACACAATAATGGTGGTACTATTTCAATTGTTACCCGCTGGTATAATGAGGCAGCAATTCGATTTTACAAAAACTTAAACTTTTATATCGATTCGGAATACGTCCACAAGGGGCATAAAATCGTAAAAATGATACTAGAAATCTGAAGAACTTTAAATAAGCCCTGAAAACGAGATCTGCGGCAAATCATCGCAGAATTTTCTTGCTGAACGAATTATTGCATTTAAGTACAGCCATTTAAAGGCATAGACTACTCCCGGCATCCACTGCGCTTTTTGCTCATCGAATCTCATTTGAAAATCGTTTGAAGTCACAGCGTAAGTGACCGGAAACTCAGGTATGGGCTTAAACACAATGCTCCATCCCTCAGATATCTCAGTAAATTCACCACCTAGGCTACTGGCGACTTTTTCTGCGAAATCTGGCTTAATTTGTTGCACTACATTAATTTTCTTTTGATCTAAAGATTGTTTTTCAAGAATCTTAGATCCTAAACGTTTCTGTTTTTTTGTCCATAGGAACTCTGCTTCTTGAGCCAACAGGCAAATAAAAACAGTGCTAAAAATGATGGCATCCTCAGCGGGATATATATCCGCTGATCTGCGATTAAAATAAACGAAAAAATCAGAGCCAAATTCCTCATCATTGACAAGGAGACACAAAATCTTTAGTTTTGGAAGAGGTTCAAAAGAAACAGTCCATTTTACGCTTTCATATGGTCTAAAATTCTCAGATATGCCCCCAAGTTTAGCCGCAAGGATTTTTACTTCATCGGTTTTGATCTTTTTAAAAATATGCATGCGCTTTTTTGCGTAACTGAGTACCCTGGCGTGCCATCCGCTCCCAGCACCAAATTCTTTAGCTCCTAAATCAATGTATTCTGAGCCGCTCAAAAATACTACCTCATAATGAACAGGATGATGTTTCTGGTAATGGTTCTCCCATAAGTTTCCTTGTCTCTCTGATTACTGCATTTAAATAAAGCCACTTAAATGCATACACTACTTCAGGTATCCATTGTGCTTTATCCACATCGTATAAAATTCGAGTTTTCTTGCCAACTTCGTAAGTAATGGGAAGTGTAGTAATTGGCGTGAATGTAATGCTCCATCCTCCTATTTCTTTAAATTCTCCACCTAAGTTACTGGCAACAATCTTGGCTACATCTGGAGTTATGTTTTTTAATGTGGCTAATAATTGATTTATGTCTCGCTTCTCTATTATTTGCGTTCCTAATCGCCTACGTTTGTTTGTCCAAAGAAACTCAGCTTCGTGAGGAAATAAGGTGATAAATGCCAGACTAAAGATAAGAGCATCCTCCGCTGGGTATTTTACGGCATCCTGGTTATAGTACACGTAGAATTCGCTCCCAAACTCTTCATCTGCAACTAAAAGGAACAGAATTTTTAAATCGGGTAACGGTTCAAAGCTTACGGTCCACTCGGTATCATATAACGTAAAATCTTCAACTGTGGCACCGAGTTTGTTCGCTAATATGACTGCATCTTCTTGAGAAATCTTTTCGAAAAGTTCCATACGATTTCTGGCATATCCTATGACTTTAGGATGCCATCCGCATCCCTCGCCAAATTCGCGCAGCGTGATATACTCTGAACTGCTCAACTTATACGTCACCGTGTATCTCTTTTTTTGATATGATTTATTAAGGTGTTTGTTCGTGTATTTCTTAGTTAAACATATGAACGGAGGATACTTGGATGAAGAAAATGCTACGATCGCGTGTAGGAGCATCAGCAATTCCTATTATCATCTTGATACTCGTCATTGCTGGTGTAGGTGCCGCGATTTGGGGCGGAGGTCTCTTTTATACTACCGAGATCGCTAAAATTCAAGCGGATCCAACCGGCTGGGATGGAAAAGACGTCTACATAAAGGGCAAAGTTACTGGAACGATTGACTTCTTGGGTATCCATGGTTTCGTAGTCAATGATGGCACTGATTCGATCTATGTGGACTGGGACGACGTTCTTCCTTTAGTTGGAGATACAGTAATTGTGCATGGCACTGTTCACAAACTTCTAAATACAGCCTATATTGACGGATCATCCGTCAGAACTGCTTGGTTCTAAGTTCTTTCATTTCCTCTTTTTTTATTCAATCCTGCAAATGGCAGCTAAACTCATTTTGTTATGAAATAAATTTTCCTTTAATCATCGGGAGAGATAATTTACAATAGTCTGTAAAATCTTAATTTACTCAGGATAATGCGGTTAATTTTTTAATGGACTTAAGAAGAAGTGAGGAGCGATTACCCCGCTCCGCCACCTCCACCACCGCCACCTCCACCTCCACCGGCTCCACCACCGCCAGCACCTCCACTACTGCTGGGTATAAGAGTAGATGAAATATCGCTCACAAAAGAATTAAATGTGGAGGCAAAGGAGTCAAGCATTGCACCTACTTGTGGGGCAGTAAAGTTTGAAAAATCTGAATTTGCTCCATATGTGTGTCCGTACGCAGGATGATGATAGTACCACCAATATGGCCAGTACATTCTTCTCCTTCCGGTTCCTGGATAACGACGTCTTTTTACACACGATTTTATCCACTTTGAAACATTTAAGCCAGAAATGAAAAGCCATGGCAGATATTCGTCTAGGTATTTCATGGCTTCATAGGGTTCACGCATCTTTTTAATTCGGTTTGCTTCCCGTTTCACGTTTCTTAAAAAGAACTTGAACTCTTTATTCACCATTGCCCCCTGTTCTGTCCGATTAGCCATGAAATTTCCTATTATGATTCCAATAAGACCACTCACAAGCACTAATGTTCCTAGCAAAGCGAGCCCTACAGTTCTAAAAAAGAACAATGAGAACACAATAAAAAATCCTGCTGCCATAATAACAAACGCGAATTTTTGATATGTTGCTTTAGTCGCGCTATAAGTCGTGGGAAGTAATTGATGAAGATGCAATTCCTGTTCTATCTCCTCAAGTGCTTCTGCGAATCTATCCGGGTTCATAGCTTCAATACGGATTTTTTTATCGTACTCGTAGATGCTAACCGTTCGCAACACATGCCAATCTATCTTTGTTAGATCTTCAGGTAAAGTCTTTCTTCTAATGGCATTATATCCGTTGTCTGTTAAGCGTAGAAACGAATCTGGTCCATACTGCCAAAGTTCAAGATAGCCTTTTTTAGCTAAATAGAAGATTGTAACAAGGATGCCTTTCATAGTAGCTCCTTCACTACGAAGACTTTCCACAATGGCAGGATGAAGTTCTCTGGGAGGACTAAGCCCAATGGCTTGTTTATTGACAAAAACAGGGGGATCTCGTCCCCTGAAGAGATAGATTGCTGCATATATGCCACTAAAAATGACAAAAAAGATGAGTCCAATGAGCCAACCAGTTCTGTTGAGATACTGTCTCCAGGAAAAAGGTTGCTCTACGGTGGAAGGGAATCGAACTATGATCTCGTAGGATGTATTAGGTGGCAAATAAGAGTCGTAATACACATCTACAACAGATTTTCCATCATTCTCTGAAATAATAACTGTAGATTCTGAACGGATCTTGTCAGGTATCAGTATATCTTCCGTATTGTATGTTTTTGGAAGAATCACCTGAATATGTGCATTGTAGATTGATACATCCCAATCACTGCCAATTGCTTGCCAATCCAGTACATCATAATTTTCCTCATAACTCATTGCATTTGTAACAGTATATGTGATAGTAAACGTAAGTTCCACTGGCTGTGTGCCGACATAGACGCGCTCATAATGCCAGGTGATTTCAATCTCATCAAGACCTTTTGCAACATGAAATGCACCTGCTTGTAGGTTATCTTCATCAGATACTTCTATATAGGCTTCACCACTGTCACCATAGACTTGTATGCTTTTAATCTCATCAAATCCACGGTACGGGATTGTACGATACGCAAAACCGAAATCACCACTTAGAAAACGGAATGTTATTTGTTCTGAGATATCTAATGACGCATCTTGATTTACTGTAATTGTTGTTTCATAGCCCGATAAATCGTATGTACCCGCAGCATAAGCATTGTTGCTAATTGTTGCTGTAAGCAAGGGCACAAAAATAACAAAAAGAAATATAAGCTTCAAAAGACTTTTTTTCTTCATTTTTCTGTCCTCAATTTCAATTTCTGGAGATTTACAGGCAAAACTCGGACGTTCATTGCCGTAGTTTGCAGAAAAACAATTATAACACACAAAAATATTATTTAAATCTTTGCTCGCTTTGTTTCGCTTATAAAAAGTCTAGATATCATCTTTATATTCCATAAACTATAATGAAGCAATCAGTTTCATAATTAACTTAATTCAAAGTTAGTATAGTTCATTCTAAAAATGATGTAAAAACAAGGAGGCATTAAGTAAAATGGATGAAGCAACAATCGAAATGCTTGCGAATGAAGTTCTCCACGC
>Ga0209635_10005138_pt1 | contig 10316 bp, 11 predicted proteins | sample DeeMarSWOR230_32_FD_187463 | JGI IMG/M metagenome (GOLD analysis project Ga0209635, IMG submission 187463) | Marine sediment microbial communities from White Oak River estuary, North Carolina - WOR-2-30_32 (SPAdes) (version 2) | ecosystem: Environmental > Aquatic > Marine > Intertidal zone >...
CGATATTTTTACCATTAAGAATAATAGCAACGTCTTCTGTACTAAATAGTTCAGAGTAAACAGCATTCTTGTCGAGACCCTCATTTTCAATTATTACATTTATCAGTGTAGTTATAGTTGAATCATCTTTCAGATTAAGAAGGTGTTCTTTTCCTAATATAGGGATGAGAACATCGAAAACCCTGACTTTAACATTCATCGCAAGATAATTGAAGACTGGAGAAAATTTATGAACATTACTATAGCAGACAATATTATCAGTGTAATTGACATTCATTAATTAATATTAAATTTCCTGGAAAAAAGAAGTCGAAACGTGATTTTTTGAGCAAAAGTAATGAAGATATAAAAAATCATGAAGGGGCAAGTCGATAATACTATCACTGCTCATTTCTCAATTCACCACTGGATGCCCATCTCGGCTCATAGGACTTCTTCTAATAGACATAGGAATAACATTTAATTTATCTGTAGGAGTATCAGGACAACCCAATACCTTTTCCGCTATACTATCGTTTATTGCTTCTCTAATTATGGGTGTTTTAAGCATTAGATATAGTTCGAAAACGCTTCTCTTAACTGGAAAAGCTATATTTATACTTGGCACATTGGGATGTGCTTTTGCATCACAGTTTAGCATCATGTTAACATTTTACGCTTTAGTGGGATTCGGTATTTCAAGGATCATACCCATGATTTCAACCATAGTAGCTGAAATTTACACAGTTAAGAGGCGTGCTACAATAATAGGGTATACGATGGCGAGTGGAGCACTTTCATTCGTCATTGGACCACTCATAATAACATATATTTCAGGTTTAGGAGGGTGGCGTTTGCCCTTTTTAACATTCATCTTACCTATTGTTCTTTTAAGTACGGGATTATCTATCAAAAGTTTACCATCAAGCGCGTTAAGTCTCGAATCGCCACACAATAAGTATTTCCTCAACAGCTTTAGGGAGATGTTAGTAAATAGATCTGTGGTAGCTTGTCTATTGGGAACAGCTCTTGCAGCAGCATGTTGGCTAGCTATTGTTTTTTACACCGCGTCATTCCTTAAGCAAAGATTTTTGTTGAGTTCTGATTTCACCTCATTGTTCATTGTCTTTGGCGCAGTAACATATACTATTAGCAGTCTCATCAGTGGATGGACAGTCAACAAATTTGGTAGAAAAAGGACAACCGTTATTTCAAGTCTCTTCACAGGAGCATTTACTATCTAGTTCCTTAATGTAATGAACCTTTGGCAGTCAATTGGTTTAGCTTTCCTAGGAAGTCTATTTTCAGGAATTAGGGCTTCATCTTCCAGTAGTTTAACCTTAGAGCAGATATCCAGATATAGAGGAGCAATAATGTCCTTAAGTTCAGCAACGGGAAATATTGGAATCACTATAGGAGCAGGTCTTGGAGGCCTTAGCTTATTTTGGTACGACTACGAGATGTTAGGTATATTACTTGGAGCCTTAGGGATTTTTGCAGCCATCATCTATCAACTTCTCGTGATAGAACCTGAAATGAATTAGTTAGTTTAAGTAGAAAAGCAGCTAGTGTCTAGTACATAAAATAATGTTTTTTTTGATATAAGATTTATATTATTAGAAGAATAGCATCCAAATCCGATAATTGAAGACGTTAAATCTAACATTAAATATGAAAAAAATAAAAAAAGGTCATTATTTTCGAAGCTTTTTCATAGCGGGTTCAAGATCGCTGAGATCAAGTCGATCAAGAGTCTCCTGTGTAGGTATGCCTCTTTCATCCCAACCAAGAGTCTCATAGTAAGCAGCTCTTTTATCATATACTAATTTTCTATCAGTAGTTCTACCCTTAAAAGGCCCTGACGGAAGAGGATTATAGAATCGAGGAGGATTATCGTCGTCAACAATGGGTTTCCAAAAGACATCGGGTCCACCAATTAATAAAAGTGCTCTTTGTAATGTAACAATCCTAGGACCATTGACCTTGCGCCAGTCCTCAAGTGTGGTTGGAAATCCCGTGACAGCTTGTAAAAATTCAAATATGAACTCTGTGGGATTAAAGCAGAAATTGCAATAGACACCTGAGTCACTGAAAACTGATTGGGACATGTCAGTGTATCCATCTGTTGCTATGCTAGTGTGGTTACCCCCTTCCACGCTTGAAGCATAACATGAGTCATGCGTATAGTCTTCATCGCTCCTCGTTCCATGAGCTCCTATTTCGATACCCTTAACGTGAACAGCGTATGGCATGCAATCTACGCCTTTGATCTCACTGATCTTCTTAGCTGCTCTGTAAGTGCCTTCAGCTAAGATGTCGCCGATCTTCTCTCTCTTAGCGATGAGCCATGCGAGCTTAGTAAATGCTTCAGCGTCACCCCATTCGATCTTGAAACCAAAGTCTTCCTCGCTAAGTATCGCCCTCTGGTAAAGCTCCATTGCAAAAGCCATAGTGTTAGGTCCATTAATTCCTGAGTGCCCTAGATTATCAATAACCGCGCTTACGTGTATGTTATCCTCTGGATCAAAGATGCCTAAATTAGTGCCACAATATGCTTGGAGCTCGTAATCGGGCATATCGGTTATATCGCCTTTCCACTTACCAGTCTTAATGCAACTCAACTTCATACAGTTAGTTGTGCAGTTATAGTCAGCCCACTTTTTCTTTACCCAAAAACGATTTTCGAAACGAGGACCCGCATAGCTTCGCTCATCATGCCACTCCTCTTGCCAGTTACGTACTGGCTCTGAACTTGAAACCGCTCCTACCCGCCAACCAGCATAGCCAGTACCCCATCTACGCATTGAACCACGCCTATTTATCATATGTGTATGCGCTCTCCACCACAGTTCCTTCACTTTAGAAGGCGAAGCTACTTTAGGAATCTTTCCTCGACCCTTCGCTACTATTGCCTTCAGGTTTTTGGAACCCATTACAGCTCCATATCCTCCATATCCCGCTCCATGACATAGCTTAGTCAAGACAGCTGCGTTCCTAACCATGTTCTCACCAGCCGGACCAATGTATATCATACTAGGCTCTTTCCAGAGTCCAATGTTTGGCTTTCGCTTAGTTAGCTCCTCAGTAACCTCTTTGTTCAAGATCTTGATCGTCTCTTCGCCAATTTTACCCCAAATGTGACTTGCATCTCTAATCTCACCACCATCATCAGTCACAAGAATGTAAATCGGACCACTAGCTCTGCCCGTAACTATAACGCCGTCATAACCTGCAGTCTTTAACTCCATCGCAAACTCTGTACTTGCTGTAGAGCCCACCGTTCCATTGCTGACAGGAGACTTACCAGAAGCACAAATCCTTGCGCCAGGATAGATTGCTGTCAATGGACCGGTAAAAGCTGTGAAAACATTTTCAGGATCCAACCCATCGATGTTAGACCATTGGTTACCAATTCTGTCCCACATCACCTTAGCAGCCAACCCTCTGCCTCCAAGATAAGCTTCAAGTATTTCGTCGCTGAAAGTGATCTCCTTGACTTTTTCTTTAGTTAGATCTATATCTAGAAACTTGCCCGCGTATCCTCGTGGCATCTATACCACCTCCAATCCCTTCTCCGCAAAAAGATTAACAGCAAGATCCTTCGCTACAATGATCGGTTCCATCGCAAAGAGCTTTCTTTGATCGCTTGTGTTCTCTTTTACTAAAATTAACGCGTTGTAACCTGCCTCTTGACAGACCTTAACGCATTCTGGTTCACCATCACAGAGATCACATATTACAGCCTTATTATTATCAGGGTGAAGGAAAGGCACCTTTCCTGGACAAGCTTTGACGCACTCTCCACAACTAATACACTTTTCACCATCGACAATAACAGCATTTGTATTCTCATTTATGCTTAAAGCGTTTACAGGACATGAAGAAACACAGGGGTAATCCTCACACTGGGCACAGAAGTGAGGCACCTCAAGCCCTGGGAAAGGCATGAAAACTCTGATTCTGGAAGCTTCAGGCCACATCCATCCTTCATGGCGCATACTGCATGCTATCTCACATCTTCGACATCCACTACATGCGATATAATCTCTAACAATCCATATCGGTTCACTCAAAAACATCACCAGTATTTTATGGTTTACTGAAACAGCGTGATCGTTAATATATAATTTTATTTAAAAAGCTTATAGATAAAAAAAACGTATTCAAAATCAGTGAGGCTTTTTTATTAATTTTTTTAATTATTTACTACTATGATGATTACATCATTTACATTTGTACCCGTTGGTCCAGTGATAATTAGGTCAGTTAATTGATTAAAGAAGGGGTAAGAATCATTATCATTTAATGACATTTCTAAACTGAGACCATTCTCTCTCGACCGATTCCACGTCGATCCATCTACGACCGCACCGGCAGCATCAGTAGGTCCATCAATTCCATCTGTACCAATAGAAGCCACTACGACACCTTCCAGACCTCTTAAACGCAGAGCAGCGCTTAAAGCAAGTTCTTGATTGCGGCCACCCAACCCTTCACCTTTTACAGTAACTGTCGTTTCACCACCACATAGGATAACTGCTGGTTGCCTTAAAGGTGATCCAGAAGCTATAATTTCGCGTGCAATCCCAGCTATCGCAGTTCCAATGTGTCTTGCTTCCCCCTCAATGAAGGAGGACAAAATCAGGGAGTTATATCCTAGTTGCTCAGCTTTTACCAGAGCAGCTTGTAAAGCGAAACGATTACTTCCCAATACTAGGTTACGAACCCTTTTCAGTTTCGGATCTCTTGGTTTTAATGATTCAGGAATCTTTCCTTCTACTCCATCTTGTAAACAACGCTTTACAGATTCGGGAGCGGATTCCCATATTGAATATCGTTTTAAAACGTTGATAGCATCATTATATGTTGTTGGATCTGGCACTGTGGGACCTGAAGCAATACTTGTGAGAGAATCACCCACTACATCAGAGAGAACAAAGCAAAGTAAAGTTGCGGGATAAACGTGAAGAACCATTCTGCCACCCTTAATCTGTGAGATGTGCTTCCTCACAGTATTAATTTCGTCAATGTATGCTCCACTTTTCAGAAGATTTGTTGTCAAGTTCTGCATCTCCTCTAATGTTATACCTTTTTGAGGCAGAGGCATCAAAGCTGAACCGCCGCCTGAAATTAGAAAAATGATCAAATCTCTCTCTGTAAGACCATGAAGTAATTCCAACATTTTGGTTACACCATTAACACCCCCTTCATCTGGTATTGGGTGTCTTGCTTCGTTTAGAAATATATTTCCAGTCGAAAAATTACGCACTGAACTTTTGAGCACATTAACTACTCCACCAGATATTTTGTGTCCAAGAATCTCCCATAAGCCTTCAGCCATCGCTCCACTCGCCTTCCCTCCACCTAGTACAAATATCCGGTCAAAATCTTGTAGTTGAATAGTCAAATCTCCAACTTGAATAACGTCACGAGTAACATTTATCTTAGTTTTGATGAGGTTCTTTGGATCCACGCTTAGTAGAGCAGTTTCGAGTATTGTAAGAGCGGTTTTTCTTGCTTCCTTACACTTTTCGGTTAAACCATTGTTTATCAGAGACGTCTTACTTTTGATCTTATCCAAAGAATAAACCTCAAGAAATAATAATTGCATACAGTAATAAAAATAGTAACTTGTAACTTTTTAAACGGTTTATACATTTAATTTAATATAACTATGAAAAAGTTAAGGGTTCGTTCAAGTTCAAAAGAGTTCTCATAAACTTTATAACAATTAATTCAAGCTGAACTAGTCCGTAAACAATTTACAGATAATGGTATAATCAAGGTGACATTTATTGGCGGGAACTATTTTAGTCAGAGATGTGATGACAAGAAATGTGAAATCGGTTGGTACAAATCAGCCGTTGATCGAAGCCATTCAATTAATGTACAAATTCGATATTGGCTCAATAATAGTAATTCAGCGAGCAAAACCAGTTGGAATCATAACAGATAGAGACATCATTCGAAACATTGCTTTGTCTCAACTTGATCCTGTCAACTTAAAAGCTAAAGATCTGATGTCAACACCTCTTATATCAATTGAAGAAAATGCTACCATAGAAGAAGCAGCTCAGATCATGGTTAAGAAGAAGATCAAGAGACTTCCTGTGGTAAAAGAAGAGAAACTGGTTGGCATCATTACGGTAACTGATATCGCAAAAACAACACCCCACTTGATTAAAGTATTTGAAGACCTGATGTGGAATACAATTAAACCCCAAAAAAATGCGCCTTAAAAAGGTATGGCGACATCTATCTATGAAGCTCCCCTCTTATGTGAGTAGAGTATTAAAGACAGGATCCCTCATAGTTATTGCGCTATCGATATCTTATGGTGCTTGGTTTGGTCTACAAGCATTATTAGGTACACCCAATCCATGGGTAGTAGTGATATCGGGGAGCATGGAAAGTACTTATTATCGAGGAGACCTCCTATTTGTACAAGGCGTCAAGGATTCAAATAGCATCGAAGAAAGAGACGTAATAACTTTTTACAATCCGTTACACACTGATGAACTGATAGTACACCGTGTTGTATCAAAAGTGTATACAGGTGATCAACTTTATTTTAAGACGCAGGGAGATAACAGACAGACCAATCCTCATCCTGACCCGTGGAATCTTGATCCAGAATTTATTACAGGCAGAGTGATATTTGAAATTCCTTCATTAGGACACGTGGTTCTTTTAATGCAAAGCCAATTCGGACCTATTATCATCAGCATCTTAATAATGGCGATTTTCATACTCGATCTCTATTCGACAAATGAAAAACGTGAATGAATTTTAATAATCTTCATTTAAATTCATCCCCTTTATAAATAAGAAGATCAACTAATATTGCCAATTATATAGGATGATTTTTATGCCAAAAGTTAAGGCTTCTGTAAATATTGAAAATGTTGTTGCTTCTGCAACCTTAAACCAAAGAATAGATTTAAACTCAGTCGTTAAAGCCTTTCCAAGTGTTGAATATAGACCTGAACAATTTCCTGGATTAGTGTTTAGGTTGAAATCTCCAAAGACAGCAACACTCATATTTAATTCAGGCAAGATGGTCTGTACTGGCGCAAAATCGGAAAGACAAGCAAAAAAGGCTGTTCGAAAAGTTGTTAAGGAATTAGAGAATAACGGGATCATTATTGTAGGCAAACCAGAGATCACAATACAGAACATTGTTGCTTCTGCTAGCCTTGGCGGTCGTGTCGATTTAGAAAAATCTGCGTATGGTCTCGGTAGAACAATGTATGAGCCTGAACAATTTCCTGGTTTAATATATCGTATGGAAACTCCAAAAGTAGTGATACTCCTTTTTGCCAGTGGTAAACTTGTTTGTACAGGTGCTAAAAGAGAGGACCAGGTCAGTATTGCAGTAGAAAAACTTCATGACACGCTTGAACAAGAAACTCTGATATATTACGAATAAAAAAATTTGTCAATATTCATTTCCTCACTTATTTAAAGGTAATAAAAGGAATACTTCTGAATAATTCCTTGTATTTCAGATAAATCTTTTTATTAATGAACTTATTCTAATCCTGTTTTTCATTATCATCATCGTTTTCAATTTCAATAAGATTCTCAATGTCTATAAAAGGTGCTAAGCAGTATTTGCATACTATAGTTATGCTACCATCCGAATTTAGAGAAAAAAACTCTGCATCACCCAAGGTTTTGCATATGTGACCACACTCTGGACATTTACACGGATGAAATAGTGACAAATTAGTTTACCTCACAAAAAAGTCTTAAAGCGAATAGAGATCCAGCAATATAAACTATCTCCTTTAAAGCAATTATGTTCTAAAATATGATCAATAGTATGCATTTTATCCATGTAACATGATTATTGGTATCCTATTATTGTAGAATCTTGGAGGAATTTTAAATGGTTGAAGTCTGGCTTCCTTATGGGGCAACAGAGGTAGTTGCGAGAATACAATATGAAAATCTGATGGGAATTTATCGTGGAGAGCTCGTTGATAGATTAAAAGATTTTGACAAAGCGATAAACCAATCATTAGACAACGCATCAAAAGTTAAACTCGAAGGATTGATGAGGAGAAATGAGAAAGCGGTGATTATCGTTGAGGAACCCAAATCACATTTACTTCGCCAGGCGTCTTCCATTATAAGATCTCGCATCATAAAACAGGGAGGTTTACCTGAAGACATCATAACAGTTTGGGGGGGGTTCAATCAATTATCTGATCGCGAATATTTTATCGATAATGAGAATGGAGGCATGAAAGAAGTTCATCATGATTTCACGTCAAATTTAACAAGTACAGTAAAAGGTAGTTTTAGAAAAAAGGTTGAAATTAATAAAGCAATATCGCGTTCAAATCTCAGAATAACAGTAAGTGAAGTAAGGCCTAATCCATTAACAGGATTTACTGGAGGTGGACGAGCCATTTTATCTGTTTCTGGTCTTTCAACAATAAGGAGAGTTGTCTCAAAAGTCAATGATCCAAATGTAAGACCTGGAATCACTAATAATAATCCTGTTTTTCAAGCAATTAATGATTTAGGGAAGATTGTGCCAATAAATTTCTCCTTAAATATTGTACCTGATACTGAAAGAAACTTGGTCGCAGCTTACGCAGGAGATTTTGAAGAGTCCTTCTCCAACGCGTTAAAATGTTCACGTTCAATTTCAGAAGCAAAAATGGAGAAAAAAACAGATATTTCTATTGTTTCAGCTGGTGGTTTACCTTGGGATTTAAACTTGATATCCGCTTGGAATGCGGTTGATATGGTTCAATCCGCTGTAAAAGACGAGGGGGTGATTATTCTCTTAGCTGAATGCTCAAAAGGTCATGGTAGTGAAGTATTAATGGATTTAATACCCAAGCATAATAAATCAAGAGACATTTTACAAGTGATTAGAAAACAATATTCTTTGGGTGCTGAAGTCGCATACAGATATATGAGAATTCTTGAAAGAAATCAGGTTATACTTGTAGCCGCGTTGCCAAATTATTATTCAAAAAAACAACTCAGACTTACAACAGCTAACACAATAAATGAAGCACTTAAGATAGCAATTAAAAAAACAGATAGAAGAAGTAAAATAGCAGTATTTCCGCAGGGAGCAAATACAATACCAATTTTAAACATGTGAAAGTTTTAAATTTAAAAAACTGATTCTAAAAATATCCAGATCACATCAATCTTATAACAGGGATTATTTGTCATTAAGGAAGTTTATCGACACTTGAGAGCGTATGTGAATATGCTTCGAAAGTTTAGAATTAAAGATCTTCAAAGAGTCATGTACATTAATACTCTCTGCCTCCCTGAAAACTATAGCGAGTTTTTTTACATTAGTTTACACGAAAAATTTCCGAATACCTTCATTGTTGCAATAATTGAAGACAATATTATTGGATACATTATGTGTCGAATGGAAACGGGATTCTCAGAGCTTGGAAAATGGAACATAACAAAGAAGGGGCATGTTGTTTCTATTGCTGTTCTTCCCGAATATAGAAAAATGGGGATTGGCACTTCTCTAATGCTTCAAGCCATGAAAGAGATGAAAAATTATGGTATGAAAGAGTGCTATCTTGAAGTCAGAGCATCTAATCAAATCGCTAAAAATCTCTACAGAAAAATTGGTTTTAAAGAAGTAAAAACCATTCAAGGTTACTACCGAGATAGAGAAGCTGCGAAGGTAATGGCCGTAAACCTTGATATTTTAAGTACAAATTAAGATCTAGTATGAAGCTTAAAAATCAGTTTTTGGAGATATTATAATGGATGAAGAAATAATCGATTTCCATGTACACCCTAAAAGAGGAGGGAAAATTGTAATTGATGAACTTGTTAAGGAATTTGACAATTATGGTGTATCAAAAGCTGTTATACTAGGCAGAGAATCTGATCCCAAGAATTTAGAAAAACCTGAGATAAGAAACAGGTTAATCACTCTCTTGCTTACGAGTCCAAGCTTAGCACCAGTTTATGGTAAAAATCCTGAAGAGATTTTAGAATTTGCTGATCGTTTAGGCAGAAGTCTTGCTCGACAAACAACAAATGTTGAAGTTGCCAAATGTGTAAATATGTATCCCGACAGAATCATAGGACTTGGTTCAATAGATATACCTAAGGGAGAGGAGCATGTAAAACAAAAATTAAAAGAGATACACCAGTTAGGCTTGAAAGGTATAAAGCTTCATCCTCAAACTGGATTCTTTAATCCAGCAAAGAATGAAAACCTTAGAATAATCTGTGAAGACTTTGAAAAGACCAAAAAAATAATAATGTTCCACACTGGATGCATGCCCGGGATCTGGGAAAGCCCTGAGCTTTCAGAATATGCTAATCCAAAG
>Ga0209635_10005142_pt1 | contig 10311 bp, 7 predicted proteins | sample DeeMarSWOR230_32_FD_187463 | JGI IMG/M metagenome (GOLD analysis project Ga0209635, IMG submission 187463) | Marine sediment microbial communities from White Oak River estuary, North Carolina - WOR-2-30_32 (SPAdes) (version 2) | ecosystem: Environmental > Aquatic > Marine > Intertidal zone >...
GCAACCCAAACAACGCCGCCAACGCAATCAAACAATCCGCAATCCGCAACTGCACGGGTCCCGAAACCAGCGGATTGCCCACCGAAAACATCTGAACCACATTAACCACCACATACAATGCCGCAAAAAGCGCTGTCAAACTCACGTCTCGACTATCCAACTTCGACTTCTCACCTCCCTACTCCGGGGTCTTGAGCGGGTCCAGAAGCGAATTTATACTGTACCCCTTTTTCCTGTCGCGAAAATCGTTTTTGTAGTCTCTGCAATTTTGAATCTCTCCCTTTTGGGGTTTATTTTGCGGAACGGAGGGAGTAAACCACCCGCTCACTCAACCAGAGTTAGATCTTCTTCCTTAAAAGTTGCATGCATGAAAAGAAGAGGAAGCTATAGGTGGGAGAGTATGTGTTCCGCTGATTCGATTAGGAGTTCTGCTGCTTCTGATGTTATGTGGATTTCTGTTAGATTCTGGACTTGTTGGATGAATGCTCTTTCCAAGATGTTTCTTGCTTCATCTATCTTTCCTTTATCTACCAATTTCTGAGCTGCATTCAGTTTAGCAATGAGGCTTCTAACTATGCCGTGATTGGCGATTTTACCTTCAGAGCCTAGTTCTTCTATCTCTGTCTTCAGTTCATCTATTGTCCCTGGGAGTGGTGTCCAAGGTTCCATCAGCGGATAGTTGTCTTTCTGCGTGCGCCATTCAGGTGGCACATCTGGATCTGTCCACTGAGCCAACAAGTAGGGAGTATCTCCTATTCCATCACTTCCGGTTTCATTTTGATAGGGTCCGCTGTACACGTCTTCGCCTGTGTAGTCGCTCCAGTAGTTTCCGCCAGAAGGATAACCATCATCCCAAGAGTTGAGCGAACCGATCACCAACTGGAATAACGTGTTGTTGATGAGGTTGTTGTGATAGATGGTGTTGTTGCCACGTCGAGCCATCAAACCGACAGTCATTCCAATCGCATTGTTGCCTATGGTGTTTTTCACTACGAGATTGTTGGAGCTTTCTATGCAGATGCCAACAGGACCTACATAGACGACGGGTGAATACCACGACCACGCGTCGAGTGTGCCTGCTCGTCGAGGATCAAGGCGCACGCGCCAATCCAGAGATACAGAAGTAGAGTTCGTCACAGTATTGCCGGAAGTCATGCTACACTGCGCAGCTCTCACATGGATTCCAGCCAGATTGCAGTAGAGATCATTGCAGGAAGCTGTGTGGCCTTCACCAGAATGAAGCAGAATTCCGACACCAGATCCAACAATAGTGTTGTCGCGGACTGTGATGTTGGTTGAAGGATATGGTTCACTTGGGATTTGTTCGTAGCTCTGCAATACAGTTATGCCCGATGAGCAATTGGCTATGTTGTTGCCATTAATTAGAGAATTGTTGGATGATACAACTAGTATGCCATGCAGGTTATTGCTGATGTCGAGATTCCCAATTGTGATGTCTGATGAATTTATTATGGTCGCACACCCCGCGTTCTCTGGCACTTGCCTCCCGTGCTCGTTCACCCAATAGATGATCGGCTTTCCGTCCACCCTGTTCGAATCATCTATGTTGTGAACGAATTGTGAAAACCTCAGTGCGTAAATTGCGAAATTGAAGGTGTTGCCTATCATTGTGTTGTTTCGCAGAGTGTTGTTGCCACAACCAGCCAGAAAAACACCGAAGTCGCTGTCAACCATCGTGTTTCCGATGATGGTATTTGATGACGCCTGCTTTAGATTCAATGCTCCAGAAGACCATCCATAGCTGAAGCTCAATCTTCCGTAGATCACCCCGGTGCCACTGGGAAGATTACCAAGAATTGCTCGCGTGTTATTCCACAATTCGTTGTTAGCGACGGTATTCAAGTTGCTATCTATAAGCCACAAGCCCAGTCCGTTGTCTGAGAGGGTGTTGTCTCTAAATTCGTTTCGGTTGGATGAGATTGCTTCAAGGCCGATGACATTGTGAACCAGTGTATTGTTCAACAGAGTGTTGCCTTCTCCTCCCTGCAGCAATATGCCCTGTCCGTTGCCAGAGAGAACAAGGTCTCTTACGGTTGTGTTTTGGCAGTTTATCAATGCCAGATACCCTGGGTTCGGATAGTTGACAGGGTCAACTAGGATGTTGCTCTGATTGACTACAAAATGGATTGGTCGACCATTGATAGTGTTTAATGTATCTATATTATTCGGGTGGGCACCTGTCAGGCCAAATCCAAAATTGTAGATGTTGTCACGCAGCGTGTTGTTTGATAATGTGTTGTTGTGAGAACCTACGTGCATGCCAACTCCGCCATCTTCCACATGATTGTCCAGAACCGTCGTGTTGCCGCTATGGCTACTCAGAAGAATCCCCACATCGTTATCGATTAACCTGTTTCCAATAATCTTGTTGCCTGCGCTCCCAAAGATGTTGATGCCAATGCTAGTGTTAATGACGATGTTTTCTTCGATTTTGTTGTTGCCAAAATATACATCTGATGGACCCGACTGGGCGGAGATGCGAATTCCCCCGTTTGCCAATGTGTTTTCTCGGATAGTGATGCATGTATGCATGCCAACAATAACGTTTCCGTCTTGGATCGTGAAATTTTGAATGATGATGTTATTGGTTTCGGTTGAAATGTCCCCGAGAACGACAGCGTCCCTGCTTTCTCCAATGAGCACCACAGCTTTGTGCACAATCAGCCGTTCCGAGTAGTTTCCATTGTCAACGACTATCGTATGCCCATAATGAGTTTGAGAGGCATCTATGGCGTCTTGAATTTTCAAGTAGTCTAAGCCAGTATCGATGTTGTGGACGGGTAGTTCAGTAACGTAGACAATCCCGTTTTGGATGGCGTAAGGAATCCGTTTTCCCCCGTCATTCAAGAGGATGACGTCTCTGAACTCTAGAGGGGTCGTTCCCCTTGCGATGCCAACAAAGTTCAGTTCAACAATTACTTCGTCACCATTGAAGGGTGCGGCTGAGCCACTCATTGCCATACTTGTCCAAAATCGCCCTCTTTCGTTATCCACAATGGGATAGCCATCAGGTTTGACGGGACCGATATATTCCGTCCAGAGAGGGGTGAACGTGAAAAATTCATCACAGACTAAGACTGCAGGGTCCCAACAGAGTTTAAACTCCCAGCTTGCCAGATCTTCTACAGCAGTAATGTTAACCCTGATCTGGAATTCATCTCCCACCGCGGGTACTCGAATAATAGTAGGGAACACTCCGAAATCACAAGGCTCTAACAAACTGGTGAAGTAACCACTTTCTGCTGTAAAAGGAATGTTACGAAACTTTGGAGGCGGGTTGGGGCTTATTTGCGCCGTTAGAAAAGTTGGATATACCCATGTGCCTGTCGCATTAATATAGACAGGCTCGATTTCGAACTCCAGGAGGGATTCGCCCTCTGCCAGCACTTCATACTCCAGTGTCGCCAAAGCTCCACTGCCACTAACTCCAATATAGGGGCCTTTGGTGGACCACCCAAACAATATCGAGCGGGATCTAACGCGTTGCACGCCAAATGTTCCTTCAGGCTGACCCTTTAGAAAGTCTCCTTCCGTAACGTTGACGAATGCTAGAACATCTGGATCGAAGCTTATGTTTGCCTGCCAACAATAAAGATACTCAACATCAGCAACAATTACGTCAACCGTGAAAGACTCACCCGGACTTGCGTAGCATATGAGTGGATTCACATAGATTTCTGCAATGGAGGAAGCAGATATCGGGACCGCAAATTCGGTATTTAACATCGATGCCACGATCAGCATTAGCACCATACCCGAAACTGCTTTCATATTCATTTTTTCTCTCTCTATTCAACAGGTGTCGACTTTGAATCATTTAAGCCTTCAGAAACATAGTTCTATCACTGCATGCATGCAAAGAATGTATTTGCCTAACTGAAGACTGAATGAGGGTATTCTTAAACTGAACTTGTGCACACACGTTTTCTTCTGTAGGCTACAGCTGCCAGCAACGTCAACATCATGAACAGTGGCAGAACAAGCTGAGATGGAAATTCAGGGATAACTTCAAATGAGATGAAGCCTATGTCGACACCCTCCTCAGGAACGTCTATTACGACTATATCGTATTGCCACTTGCCGGTCTCAGGATTTCTGATCAGGTAGTACCAGTAGTTCTCAAGCATGAAATAATTGACGTTAGAGGTTTGGTTGGCTGACTCAGGTGTGATCTTAATTCCTGTCGGGCTTACCAAGGTAAAGTTGAAGTCGCAGGAGGGGAAGACGATTCCGACCTCCAGAAGATCATATTCGTCAGCGACTTGAAATGTGCCATTCACGGTGTCTCCTAACATCGCAGCCAGTTGGGCATATTCCAGAACTTCACGGATATAGGTGTCATCAGAGTCCTCACTCTCTGGGCAGTTGCAGCTAATTGTTAAGGGATCAGGAACTGAATCTTGAAGAATTGGTAACACAATTCGATTGTACATATCTTCCGCGAGTGCACTAACTATTTGATTATGACTAAGTCCAACACAGTAAATCGGGGCTCCTTTAGATTCCAGGCTTGCACTGTCAACTGTCACTACCCCATCATTGTGCCCAGATGTGCGTGTGCCCAATAAGCGTGAAGTGAGTGACAAGACTCCAGTATGTCTTGTTCCAGCAATGACGAAGTATCTAGTACCTAGCTTACTCAGATCAAGACCACTATTCAGGTTTTCCAGAGTGGGATTATCTGTGGTTCTGAGGTGATAAGTGGAGTCCATAGTTCGTGGATTAGATCCAAAGAACTTTTTAATCAGCAAAGGCATCCATGCGTTAAGAAATTCAGTTATTGATTTTGCGAGAAGGTCTTCAGGATCCGTCAGAATGTCAGCTAGTTCGGAGCCATGGTTGGGCGTGGCCAACATGATTAGCTTTCTTATATATTCATTACCTCCCATCGCCTCAATGTAGTATCTCGAAACCAGCCCACCATAACTGTGAGCGATTATGTCAATTTTGTCTGAATAAAGAAGCATCTCCTGCACTTTCTGACTTAACTCTCTAGCTGCCACGTCAATGTATTCAGAATTGTCATACTCAAGAACCTCAACATGGTACCCATCTGCTTCTAGCCATTTTTTGAACTCATCCCAGCTGCGTGCACTACCCAGCCCCCAACCATGAACTAGCAGCACTGGAACGCGGTCAGCATTAACTGTGAAGCTGCCGCGGATTCTGAGGTTGCTGAATCGCCATTCTGCAACAGCGTCTAACCACAGATAGTCTCGGGTTAGCCCGCCCGTGAATGGGTTGATTCTAGCCACATACTCCTTATACTGGAAACTCCAAACTGCAAACTCTTCTTCAACACTGCTGTTGAAAGTTCCCCAAATCTCAGTTCCCTCAATCTCATCATCGTGAAGTGTCCCTTGATAGAAGCCTATGAGTTCTGCAGGAAGAGTGTAGTAGACAGTTCCTTCCATCTCGGTCATTACGTCGCACCGGTTGAGAGGCATCGAGTAGTCCTGCAAACCGGACGGCAAGTGATATGCTATTGTGAAGGAAACTTGGTCGCCAACGATGCTGCCGCTTAGATCAGCTGTGATAAGATGACCAGTATAGTCGTGGGTGAACTCGAATGACGAAGAGATATCGTCGCCAGTCCGCGCGACTTCTATCTCCAGCGGCTTATCTCCAATCGGCACAATCGGGAACAGATTTCCCGCAAACTCGCTGAGTTCAGGAATCTGCTCAGGATCAAAATCTCCACAACCCGACACCGGCGGATCGTGATCTGGGTGAAGATACGAGATACTAAGACATTCGAAACAGATGTACGCAGCTGGAAGACGGAGAGTGAAATTGAAACTCCAGGTTTCCACCGTGTCCTCGCCTGCGGATCCGATCTGATTGCTCGCAGCTGTAGGCAAGGCTGTGTTTGAGATCAACGAGGATAAAAAAAGGACGACTGGCAACACAAACGCAGTTCTACCCTTCATGATGAACACGATGATATTCGGTGATGTGCTCTTATACCTTGCGGAGCGACATGCTGTCCATAAGTCATATAAACAAACGCAGTCGCACACGCTTCTCGGATTGGCTGTCCAGTCCAAACCAGAGAATTCACTGCAAATCCGCTGGAAACTAGCATTACAAAGAACCTCGTGCTAGGCTCTCAAGAATCTTCAGTCAGCTGCTCATGCATACATGAAGTATACTCTGGGATTATTGGATAGTGGTCTGCGTTACTCTCGCTAATTTTGTAAGGCTGGCTAGCTTCTCGCGCAAAACTAATCAATTGGATTTGGGGCCATAGTCTCAAACAGGAGATGAAGCAAGTGTTAATGTCGAGGATCTTTTATGGAATCAGTTTGGTATCACTGTTGGTTGCTTTTTCACTTCCCTGGTATTCCACTGGCACCAGTGGTGACTGGCATGAAAAGTTCCTTCCAAGCCCTTTCGAACGTTTTTTCATTGGAAGCGAACCTTACACGGGGTGGGATGTGCTTCCCTTGACGGCGCCAAGTCTTGTAGGCTTTTTGTTGGGGGCGATTGTCTTGTTTTCCAAATGCAGACCAGTGATTGCGGTAATCTCTGGATTCTCAATGCTTATTGGCGTAGCAATTGGCTTTTTAGGCGCTCCTCACGTTATTAAGACTTGGACTACGCTTGGAGCCATTCACGGGACGTCTTGGGCAGGTCTCGAGACCTTCTACGTATTTGCCGCTGCAATGTCCATTGTTTTCCTAGTTATCAGCTTCTTTGTGGCGATTGAGCTAGAAAAGGAAAGAAACGAGATCGCTGTCGTGGCAAAGTACAGAGACCAGAATAACCAATAGTTATCTCTTCAAATCGAATACTTAGCAGTGCTGACTTACACGTGGAAGTGTGTACTACCCCTCTCTTCTCCTGGCCGCCTCTATAGCTTCAACCCAAGGTTTAAAGCTCCTCACAGCAGTTCCCTTTGCAAACCCTGCGGTGATTTCTTCATCTTTAGTTTTCCATGTGATGTGAAAGAATGGGGCACCCCATCCAAACCTTCTATGCGTACGCAGATTAGCAATGGAAGCTAATGACACTTTGAAACTCCCTTCGTTTTTCATCGCTTCTTCCAACTCTTCAGGTTTGACCATGGTCGAGTCAGCCAGGACCTTCTGCGACAATCCCAAAGGCATAAACGTGCTTTTCAACTGTTTTCGCAACCCGTGCTTCACAGTGGCATAGATGACGTGCTTATTAGTGAGAATCAATGTTCCGACTGGTTGATTCCACCTGAATTTCTTTCCAGCAAACTCAGTTAAGAACAAACCGCCTTCCGCCTTGATCACTGTCTCAGAATCTTCTGACATTCAAACCACCTTCCTATCACATTTTGAATGTTCTCCATTTGACGCGACGTAGTGTTTTCAAATCCTCTATATATTAATTTCCTGACCTTCAATCCGAGGTTCATTCCCTTTCTTATACAGTAAATAGTAGATTGCTCCACCCAATAGAACTATTAACGCTATGTCTGATTCCATGCTGATAAACGGTTTCCCGAAGAGCAGATACCATCCCATGAAGACTACTTCAAAAGGAACTAAGATCCCAAGACCGATCGCGCGCTTTCTTGACCGGTCGAGGATTCGTGAGCTTGAATACACTATTGGTGGACTACCGTATATCGCTAAGGCATAAGCTATGTGTGAGAGGCCACCTGACTGCCAACCTTGAAGAGTGAGTATCCAAATCAATGGCAGAGAAAGTAGACCTGAGAGCACAGCGTCAACCCAACTCAACGGGTTTCTTGCGTTTTCGTCGTTTTGTAGCATGCAATCCTCTTGTTTGGGTTTGGTATTTTAGCTTTCTAGCAAGAAACGCGCACAAGAACCTACGTGCAAACGTTAGCATGTCAGACCAACAACCTGTAGAAAGCCTGGGAGATCACCGAAAAATCGCATGCGGCTAATAGGGATGAATGGCGGGCATGGCTTAGAGAATATCATGGCACTAAGGGGGGTTTGTATGCAGGCGAGGAACGATACTGAACATTCGTTGGGCATTCGTAGAAAAGGTTATTTGGTGAATCGCATGTAAATCCAAAGATCAAGATCTAGCATGTTGTGTACGTTGTGTGGCTGGGTTGAGGGAGAACACAAGAAGTGCAAGGCGTGTTATGTATGCGGCAATTGCCTTTGTTACGCTAGCTGCCTTGAACATGATCCCTGTGCATGCTCAATATGTGGGGTCGGGGAGTCTTGCTGAGCATGACATTGACTATTGGTGGATTGCCATTGGCAAGGATGATCTGGTTCTGCTGAGTATTGCCGCAGATACTCCTTTCAGTTGGGTATCCGAACTGTACTATTCCAATTTGACGCTGGTTCAGACGGTATCTGACGATTTTACTCACAACTACCAGTTCTATGCGAATGCAACTGATGACTACTTGCTGAAGCTCTCTTCTGGTTACTACAGTTTCAACTACACCGTTGAATGCGCTTACCCAGTTTCAGAACAACCAACGCCCGTTGATAGTACAACGCCCATCGCTCATGCAGGGACAGACCAGACAGTCAATGAAGATGCTTTGGTGACTTTCAATGGCACAAACTCAGCGGACAACCTGGAGATAGTGAAGTACACTTGGACCTTCACCGATGTTACACCGAGAACTCTAACTGGCGTAAGCCCAACCTACAACTTCACTACTCCCGGGGTCTATCCAATTACGTTGAACGTTACAGATGCAGCGGGCAACTGGGCTACAGACACAGTTTTGATTCATGTTCTTCCTGTTGAATTCATGCGTGAACCTTCATCAGTGGTCGTGGTGGCTGCAGTAGGAACCGGTGTGACTGTAATAACTGCCTTATTGGATGTCTTCAGGAGTTTAGGTCACTCCTTACGTTCACCTGTTTCAAAGCTACCAATCCCTGACCAGCTTAAACAATTCCTGCAGCTTTATGGTGAAGAAGTATTCGAAACGGTCGACAAAGTGAAATTGGCGGCCTTGGAGAAAGCGTCCTTCATTGCAAAAGAAGAAGTAGTGGCCCTTGGCGCTTCGATTTTTATTGTGACAACTGTATTTGGCTTCGTTGAAGCAAACGGCCTGCCTCACTTCCTAAATCCAACAGTATTTGCTGCCGTATTTCCATCAGTGTTGATTTCCACATGTGTGGTGAAGGTCGCTGAGGAATTTTGTGACGCTCTTTGCGCACGAGTTAGCGGAGTCTACAGAAGATTTTGTCTTTGGATGTATGGAACTGCAGCGTTTCTGATTTCCGGTTTTGTGTTTCTGTTTCCTTTCTCAACTCCGGGAATCACCAGATACCAAAGCGGTCAGATCTCTAACCAGACCAAAGCACTAATCGTTCTCTCAAGGATGCTTGTACTTTTGACACTGACGATTCCATTTGCAGGTTTGTTTGCTCTTGGCTTCAAGGTTGTGGGGGACGCCGGGTTACTACAGACCTTAATGACTGTTTGGTTCTTGCTTTTTCCGATAAGACCTCTTCCCGGAAAAGCTGTTTTCGACTATCGACGAGAGCTTTCTCTGATAGCTTTGGTTCTGGCAGGGATCATTTTCTACAGTTTTGCCCTTAACCTTTTAACTCACGTTACTTACCTTGCAGTAGGAGTAGTTTCAGCGATTCTAGCAGCGATCACCATATATATGTCAAGAAGAGCATACCCGAAATAATGCGGAGCTTCTATGAGAAACACTGTATGCATGCTAACCAGAAATGCATGCATGCAAAAATTATATGTAGGCTCGATGCTGTCCGCTTGACGTGACGATTTCAAGGCGATCAGGCTTGAACCGGGATTACGATCTTGCCAACGGGAAGTTTCTGCACATAATCCTAGAAGGCACAGTTTACGAAGTAGGCAAGAAGCAAGGGAAGACCTTCAAAAATGATCGATCGAGTAGGTCATAAGCTCATTGAAAGATGCTTAGATTGGACCAAGGAGAAAGGTGCACGGCTCATTTACACAGAAACCGGAAGAGGCAACGAGAGAGCAATCGGACTTTGTCAGAGACATGGCTTAAGATTACGGGCGAAATTCCTGACTATTATGCATGCAGGAAAATTATATACGCTTTCTTCCACTAGGTAGTTAGTTGCCATTTTGAGAAGGAAGACTTCTTTGCCTATCGATCCTAAGTTCCAGAAGAATAGGAAGAAGGTCGGAAACGAGGAAGGCGTAGCGGTTTGGGGACCTGTGGATCCCCCTGAGACACTGGGCATACGTGGAACCTACGTAGCGGTTGACTGGGACATCTGCACAGGGTGTGGCGTATGTCTGAAGGTTTGTCCACAGCAGTTGTACGAGTGGGTAGCGACTGCTGGTCACCCAACTTCGGCGAAG
>Ga0209635_10005143_pt1 | contig 10309 bp, 7 predicted proteins | sample DeeMarSWOR230_32_FD_187463 | JGI IMG/M metagenome (GOLD analysis project Ga0209635, IMG submission 187463) | Marine sediment microbial communities from White Oak River estuary, North Carolina - WOR-2-30_32 (SPAdes) (version 2) | ecosystem: Environmental > Aquatic > Marine > Intertidal zone >...
CCTCTCCACCGGCACTGTACAGCGTACCATTTGTCTGGTTCATCCGGTCACTGAGTTCGACTGATCCAATGAGCATGCCATTCATCAGGGAAAAGCGCCACGAACGGTTTTATGAGTGACTGTCGAAGGTGCCGCCGCCTTATGGCAGGGGCGGCAGGCCGACCTCATTTCAAGGTGTTACGGAATGGGGGACCCCCTGGCCCCGTCCCCATCAATAGGGGCAGGAGAGCAATTCTAAATTGTCTGCACAGGTCGCTGTTGCCCCCCTCAAGTTGATTCCCTTGAGTGAAGGCTGTACAGGAGAACATCCTGGCCCGTTTAAAGGATCAGTTGCGGCTGAAAACAAGCCTTGGCCATCGGATCGCAGTCCACCCGTTCGGCTCTTTACCGAGATATGAACTCAAGTCCAGAAGATTGAAAGATTTGAGGAACAATGGGTGAGGGCATATCGGCGAGATCAAATTTGCAATTGGATATTAGGGCGTTCTGAAATGGATCAAGAGCAGTTCCCATTTCACCACAAAAGTCAAAATAACGATAAAGAAGACAAAAAGCGCCTTGCCTTGGAGTCTCCGTCCCCAGAAATACCTGTCTTTGATCGCTAGGATCATGAAAACCGATGCGCATGTCAGGAAGTACTTGACCGAAAAAAATATGAGAGGGCTTTGGTTGAGGTAGAAAGCCATGATGGGATTCAGTTCTGCTGCCCCCTGGTCTACCAGGTGAAGGGTCAGATAAGCATCCACAACGCTGAGCATGATGATCACAAGAATGGCGGCAAAGATCTTCGGGCTGTGCTCATGTATTGTGCAGGCTGATTCCATTCCCTAGCCTTTGCCATGGTGGTTGGTCTTTTAGATCAGCTCAGAAATATCCACAACAACCTAAACACCGTTCAAGGAGGCTATCACAATCGCCTGTATAGGCAAATCATTTTCTAGGCAGCTTCCCGTGATGCCGTTGATCTCCCCAGTGTCGGTCTCCTTGGCACCATTCAAGAACACTTGAAAAAGCCCGGCAGAGAAGATGGACGCACACCCGAGAAGCCGTCTGTTGCGTGCCACCACATACCCCCTCTTCAAGTTTAACCCTTTGCTGGCCTCAGCCATCCCATGGTTATGACTTAATTGTTGAAGTTGGGTGGCACTCCGGAGCATCTCACATTGGATCAAAAAAAGAGGCGAATCTTGATGTGCTTTGGGAACTGCAAAATCTTGGCCAGAGAGGACCAGGAAACAACAAAGCGTTTTATTTCAATATGTTATAAGGATATGTCGCGGAGGGGGGATCAGGACATTGGAAAAGAACTGGAAATATTGAGAAATCAATTTCCACTTCTAAGCAAAAAATTACATATTATCAGAGAAGTATTCACCTCACGTTTGGATAGAATTCTATAATTTCATTGGCGTATCCTATCTTTTCATGTGGTGTAGTGCTTGATGAAATACGCCAGTTGAGATACCTGGTCGTCCGTCAGGTCACCAAACTGCACACTGTGTCGCCTCGTTTTCGTGGCGCTGAATGGGAATGCCTCTGCGGACTCCGAATCTGAAACGGTTTTCGCCGGCACCCTTTCCAAATGAAATTCTTTATCCCTAAAAAGTATGTCCAGCTCAAATGTCCCTCTTGGCCGCTCTCCAATATCAATGTAGCGAAAAGCAAGGCCCCGTGCGCTGATATCTACGATTTGACCCAGTTTGCTGCCACGCAGTCGGAGTGCAACAAATGCGCCTTCTCGCGACTTGAACCGCTTTTGCTTTCTGCGCTCTGTTGGCTCTCTTGTACCCACTGTATGGTGCTTCTTCCATATGCGAGGTGCAAGCTCTCATATGAACGCTCTGAGGGCTTCTAATCAAGCCGTCAGTTTGAATCCTCTAGTCCGTTGCGCGTTTTCAAACCCCTCCTGGGGAAGAATAATCTCCAGACCCGCTATCAGGTATCCCACTTTGCCTGAGTCTTTTTTTGTTCAGTCAGCGGGGACGAAGGTCTGCACCCGAGCTTCAGTAAAAGGCGGACCCATTTTCTTCGCTCTCTGCCACTCCTGCGCTCGCTGCAAAGGCGTCTTTCAAGGCCCCTGAAATGGGTGCTGGCAAAACGGCGACGCTCCGTGCCGGTGCGCCTATCCAGGATCACTCTCCGGTCATGACGAAGAAACGCATCCATGTTCCCACCTATGAGCCAGTTGTCATTGTTTGGAAGGGTTAAGGGCAGTGAAGCTCTCCGCGAAGACGGGGTCCCTGCCTGTCGAAGCGAAGCGTGGATCCCGATTGCGGGGCCTCAGGCAGGTCCACTTCTTTCCGACACGGCAAGGGAAATTCTGCCAATTCATCTGATCATCGGGTTGGGTGGACTGATCTTTACAATGCGCCGCCTATTCAGGATGGAAGTGTACGCCTTGACTCGCCGTGTTCTTCTCTGCCGTGACGCTTTCGATGCCTTGTAACGATGTTTCAAACGGCGTGCCAAATGAGAATTTTCTGGCACAATCCTTTTCATAAAAACCCAAACTGTTGTTATTTCAATGGTTTTTGAAAGGTCTGATAAAAGAAGGGGTTTCGTAGGAGGGTCTGGAAAAGGATTTCTCAACAGGATGAGGCTCAATCACCGCACACAAAAAAGGGCCCTTTGCACAGATTTCTGTGCTTTCCCATGCACGCGCTGATCTTGTCGGAGCGCATCAGATCCCAGGTGCTGATTTTGAGACCCTTGCTCACTTATTTGTGAATGGCCCACCCTCTCACAATCACTATACGCCTGATTGTGTCCTGAACTCCTCCATGTGGGCCCTATACGCGACAAGCTCATCCGGTGACATCTCATCAGGAAATTGGATTTCACGCTGTGTCATGAAGTCAATCAGCTTATCAGACAACGGTGCCAGCTTTAGTATGGCCACCTTGCTCCCTTGCTCTAACTTTATCTTTCCCAGCATGAATTCGGTTACAAACTTGGTCTTCTTACGTAAAAGATTTTTCCAATTTTGAGGGGTCGCTGCCAGGATAAAGGTGGCTTCCTTTTTCGCATCCTCTTCACTATAAAACCGCAACTTCTTTAATTGCCCCGCATCCAAGCTGGTGCCGAAAATGATGTCCCTCCCAATTCCCCAAGTCGGCTCTGCCTGAACCCGAAAACATAAAACCATGGACAATTTTTTGAAGTGCTCTTGGTACTTGGAATCCGATTGATATACCTTTTCCAGCTCTTCGAGCCACTCCGGTGTACAGTATTGATAGATTGTCATCTCTCGCGCCTCCATATGGTTTTGATGACTCTCGCCTCAGTCGGCAATAGCAAAAGGGACACCAAGAAAATGCTTCGAAGCCAAGGCGATGGTCCTCTTTCCTTATTCCTTAATCTCTTGTCTTGCTTTCATTTTAGCAATGGCTTCATCTCTCAATTCTTTTTTCCACAGCTTCTCGGTGACTGTTAAAGGAAGGTCTTCTCTAAACTCTACTATCTTTGGAATAGCGTACGGTGGAAGATGCTCTTTGCAAGTGGCCACAATATCCTCCCCTGTCACCTTGCCTTTATAACCCTCTTTCAGCCTCACCAACGCCATGACTCTTTCACTGCCAGGCTTCTTGGGATCTGGAATTCCAATGGCAACCGCCATGAGCACCCCCGGGTGCTTGAATAGTGCCTCATCCACGGTCGTGGAATAGACCTTCATCCCCGATATGTTGATCATGTCTTTCACCCTGTCATGGATATAAAAGTACCCATCCTCATCCATGCTCCCTATGTCTCCAGTATGGAGCCAACCTCCTTCATCCAGCCCTGAACCTGGGTCAGGCCAATATCCTTTCATGACCTGAGGTCCTCTTATGATGACCTCTCCATTGTCGCCAACTGGAACATCCTCGCCTGTTTCAGGGTTTACTATTCTACACTCCGTGTCCGGCACAGGAATCCCCAAGCTTCGCTTCTCTTCGGCCATAAATCCCGTCATTTTCGAGAAGGCTGAAGGGTTCATATGAGCGATGGGGCCTGTCTCTGTGAGACCATACCCTTCTGCAACAGGGTTGCCGATCTCCCTCTTAATGGCTTCGCGAATCTCTTCAGGGAGATGCGCTGCGGCAGACATGCACAAGACATTCATCCTCCCCACCTTTCCCTGGGCCATTCGCATCAGCTGCGTGGGAACCGTTGGCACCAGAAAGGGTCTGTACTCTCTCATCGTTTGCACAATATCATCATTGTCTCTCGGATCAGGCGCGAGTATAACTCTCAAAGCCCAGTAGGCAGCCACTTGTGCTGTTGAATGCCCAAAGGCATGAAACAGGGGCACGGTGATGTAAACAGAGGCCTTGCCGATCACTGAGTTCGAGAAGGGCGAAAGCATCCAGGGCAGGCCTTGGGTAAGATTGGTGTATCGATTGAAGTGGGTAATCATGACCCCTTTGGGTACCCCTGTGGCCCCGCCTGTGAAGGCCAGCTCACACAGGTCCTCTTCCACATCAATTTGCACTTCAGGCGGCGTTGCATCATATCTGGCCAGAACCTTTCGAAAGTCCCTAACGCCTTTTGGGAGATCCTTGGCCCTCAATTCACCAACATCATACCCGTCATCGGGAGTGACAATGATATGCTCAATATCACTTTTCCCCTGTGCAGCCCTCACGCGCTCCAGATCCCGTTCTCTGCAGATAACCACGCGCGACCTAGAACTCCCCACCTCATGGAGAAGGCCCTCATCGGGCCGCATGGTGCTCGTGGGAACGACAGCGGCACCTGCTTTCAAAACGGCCCAGTCGCTCATGATAAATTCCGGGCAATTGGGAAGAAATATACACACCTTGTCTCCTTTGGTTACGCCTAAATCCGCCAGCGCTGCGGATATTTTGTCTACCAGGATTTTTAGCTCCTTATATGTCAAGGTCCTCTCTCTAAACTGAAGCGCTTTTTTTGTTGGATGTTTTGCGGCTGCATCATCGAGGGCTTTGTGTAACGGCACTGCGGGATAGGGCTTCAACGTCGCTTTGAGCTTGTAGGGGCCCAGCTTGTAGCTCTTGAGCCATGGTTTATCTGAATAATTCATTGTTATCCCCCATAATCCCGCGGTTACTAATCCATTTTTTGGTCCTCAACGCTTCACGTCATATCTCAACGGTGCCCCGTAAATTCGGACTTTATCCTCGTATCGTGTCCCCAAAATACCGTGCAAAAGTCCCTATTGAGATGAGATCGTTCCTTCTGTCAAGGGGCCGTTGGGGGGTGGCCTTACAGACCCGCAACCCAAATTCTCTCCGAGCTTGTAGGACGCCCCCATAACTTTAATAGGGGTCTACGGGCAGGCCCAGGAGATATAGGGTGTTTGGTGCGCTGCCTTTTCTCGGGCTGCCCAGTGATAGATATGAGGAATATGGGGCCGTTCCAAAGGCACAGAAGGTATGGTTGCGGGCTGGACGACCACCCCCCAACGGCCCCATCAATCTGGGATTCTGAAAATTCGCTCCTTCAGAATGATTAAAGAAACTCGCGGGATATCAAACTAGCTCTGGCTTCCCAGCTCCTGGATTTTTGCCTCGGCAATCCCCACAAAGGCCCTGTTGATGGTATCGAGAAAGGGTTTCTCTTTTCCCTCGATGTAAAACCGGAGCACCGCATCCGTGCCTGATGCCCGCAATTCGAACCAGAAGGAACCGAAATCAATGTAGGTGCCGTCGCCGGCCCAAAAAATCCTCTGGATTTCGGGAACGGTGACCTTGGCCCCCACCAGCCTTTGCAGTTCCTCACGCGCCCCTTCGGGAGATCCTTCCCGGGTGAAAGACTTGAAGGTTTCCACCATATAGTCCTTGGCTTTATTCCCGATAGCCTTGGCCTTTTCCCGGGCTTCACCGGTGAGCGCTTCGTCAAAGAGCTTCTTGTCTATCCTGTCGTAGTACCGGTACCGGATGTCGTACTCTTCGATCTTTTCCACGTAAAGGGCTGCAAAGGATTTTTTTTCGAGATAGAGTTTGCTCATCACGCTCAGATTCATCAGTGCCACCTGCATGGCGTCCTTTTCTTTCATGGCAAGGCTTTGCCGCTGTCTGTTCCTGCTGTGCGCCCAGTTGGCGCTTCCCATGGCCGCGCCGCCTGATTCCTCAGCCATAATCAGGATTCGGGGGTTGTGGCCGAGGCTCACCTTTTCCCCGGTGGCGGCTTCCACAATGACCTCATCTCCCCGTTGCAGCTGTTTTTCCACCTCTTGCACCATGTTTCCGAAGTACTTGAAGCCCACTGGTGTGTTGAAGACCCGTATTCGGGTCCCTCTTTTTGCGAACTCGGCGGCATTTTTTCTATTGAACACATCGGCCAGTTCTCCGATCGATTTTGAAGTCGGGTAGGTCGTGCCAATCACTTCATCGTACTTGAAGAGCTCCCCGCTCTTGGCCATCATCTCCAACTTGAGAGCCGTGTTAATGAAAAAAATTTGATTGGGCTTGAAATAGACAATACATTGATCGCTGCCCTCGACCACTTCCACTTCGAGGCCATGTTGGAGCGCCATTTCCGCTTCCGTGGCATTCGCTTTGGTGACAATGTTATAGCGATCCCCGTCAGGGTCCCATATGAAGCCGAAATGAATCTCACCGCTGAGAAGCTTTTCTTTGAGGCCGATATTGCGATAGATGATCTGCTTGGTGGGATCACAACCGTAGTTTTCCCCATCGATCTCGCCTACCTTGTGAAAATCATCTCGCTTTTCCCAATGCATGTATTGAATGACACCCTCAGCGCCCGCCCTGATCCCGTAGTGCTCGAAGATGGGGAGGGAATTTTCGTGCATGCTTCCCCCCACCGTTGAAACGCCCACCTTCATTCCCCCATCCTGAGCCTCACGAATGAGCCGGAAGGCTTCTTCGGGGATGATATCTCCGACATATTCGGCATAAACATCAATATAGTGGAAATCCTTCTTGATTTGGGCCGAATCCAGGGGGCTGAGGGTTAGAGAAAAGGCACCCCCCTCCACCTCCCTTCCAATCCTCCGGACCTCCGCCTTGATCTCCTCGGCCATGTCCAGCAGTTGCATGCCTTTTTCGTCCACGGGTTTGAATCCCTGCTTGAAGTTCTGTGAATGGCTGGCTGTAACATTGGCGCCGCCGCTGAGCTCATTGTAAAAAACACCGAATGAGGTTCCCCATATTGGCGTCGTCTCTTTGTCTGCATGGAGATGCACGGAAATGCCATGGGATGAAAAGATGCGGCTCAAGAGCTCAATGATCAGGGCGGTATATCGCCGGACCTCACCGCCAAGGTGAATGGATCGGTACCCCTTGCGATCATAGATGCGCGCCGTGGCCTCACCGACAAGCATGATGGTGTGTGCGTTGTAGGGTGCATCCGTTGCAAAGAGGTTATGCATATTCATTGTATCCCGGTATCCTGCTGTGCCCAGCTTGAATTCAGTCACCCAGTTGAAAAGGCCGTGTTCCTCGAAAAAACGCTTCGTGTAGGTAATTGCCACCGGCCGGTCTTTTGGGATTGAAATAAACGGATCACGGTCTACTACAATTTCAACCCTGTTCTCTTTCATGGTCAATAGGTCTCCCTTCCTATGCAAGAGTCTGTCGAAGCCCGCCTCAAAGCCTCAAGTTGGCGGCGTTAATAACCCATTGCTTGAAGCGGAGTGATACTGGATACTGGATTCAAGATAATCAAGAAAGAATTCCTTTTAAATCCAGTATCGAGTGACCAGCATCCAGCATCTGTTTGACCCTGGCACCTCAACATATAGAAAATTGACGTAGATGTTGAGATGTTAAGCTATGAAGACAGCTGGTGAACGACGATATGACAAGCGATCGAAAAGCTCAACCCCTTTTTGCTTGCAGTTCTTGGTGTTGAAGAGACGCTGCCGAAGCTCTGGTTGCCCTTGACCATGATCCGAAGATTGGGCTAAGATGGTTGGACAATATTTAACCCGATTTGTGACAGAGGAAATCTGAAAGAAAACTCAGCCAATTTCAACGGGACATGAAACAAGGTGACCTAGAGAGTTTCTATTTTCGTGACCTCCACCCCAATGTTTTCATGGGCACGGCCAGCGATCGTTATGCTGGCTGGATCGGACAAATCTATTCCGAAGAACGCTATGGGCAAAAAATCTCAAAGAGATCCAAAACCGTTGGCGGCCGAACCGTCACGGAAGAGACCTTGCCGGTGGAGAGCGTTGAGGAATACTTCCAGCATTTCGCCGTTCTTGAACTGGACTTCACCTTTTACAGGGTCCTTCTGGACACGGAACTGAAACCCACCCAGAATTACCATGTCCTTCGAACCTACGGAAAGCACTTGGGCCGGGATGACCGCCTGATTTTGAAAGTTCCCCAGATCATTTTTGCCCAGAAACTTTGGCGGGGAGGTCAGTTCGTCGAAAACCCGGACTATCTGAACGCAGAAATCTTCACCCGGCAATTCTACAAACCGGCTACAGATCTTCTCGGCGACAGGGTTAACGGGTTCATCTTTGAACAGGAGTACCAGCGCAAGCAGGACAGGGTGTCGCCTGATACATATGCCGCCTCTCTGGACAAATTCTTCCAAAAGATACCCCAAGATGACCGCTACCCCATTGAGGTAAGAACCGACTCTTTGCTTACGCGCCCTTACTTCACCTTGCTTGAAAAGTTCGGGATTGGGCAGGTGCTATCCCACTGGACTTGGCTGCCACCCCTTCGCACGCAGTTCGCAAAAAGTTCCCGCACCTTTCTGAACGCGTCTAAACAGTGCGTGATCCGGCTCATGACACCCCGTGGCACGCGTTACGAGGAGGCTTACATCAAAGCATTCCCTTTCGACAAGCTGGTTGACGGCATGATGAGCCCTGACATGGTTGAAGACACGGTGGGCCTCATGCAGGCGGCCATAGATCAAAACGTGCGCGCCAATGTGGTGATCAATAACCGGGCAGGCGGGAATGCGCCGCTGACAGCGCAGAAGATCGCCCAGCAATTCTCTGAAGCCGGGCCGGGGTAAAGACCAAAGGCCCTTACTTAAGGGGTCTCATGTGGCCCCTTCTTCAGTACCGAGGCTCCCGGCCTGATCCAGGTCATGTAGGGGCGGGGTTTATATCCCCACCCCGCTGAAAAATCGATCACTTTACAGGAAACAACCAGCTTTTGAAGCGATCGTCGCGACCGTTAACGATCTCATTCATGAGATCGGACAGCTTCCGTGTCAGCGGCCCGGGCGTGTCTTGAAGTTTCCTGTCTTCAATCTGCCTCACAGGCAACACCTTCATGGGGGTGCCCGAAAAAAAGATCTCATCTGCTTCGTAAAGCCATGCGGGAGGCAACCGGCCTTCAAAAGTATCCACCCCGATGATTGGGGCTGTCTCGAGTATGGCTTTTCGGGAGATACTTGCGAGGACTGTTCCGAGGGCCGGCGTCATCAATCGGCCCTCTTTCACCAGAAAAACGGACTCGGTCCCCCCTTCGGCAATGAAGCCCTGGGTATCCAGCATGATGACCTGGTCGAACCCCCGTTCCTTGGCGTCCGCCCGAGCCAGCATGCCGTTTAAATAGTTGGCCGCTGCCTTGGCCTCAACGGGAATGGTCTCCGGGTCGAGCTTGCGCCATTTGGAGATGCAGGCGGTGGCGCCCTTTTCAAAGGGGAACCGGAGACCGCCCAGGTCTTGTGTCGGATCAACGACAAATATGGCGGTGTCCAAGACTTTTTGGGGCGGGAAGATTTCAAAGGCGATCTGAGGATAGAAGCAAATGATCTTGATGAAACCCTGTTTGACGCCGTTTTCCTTGACGGCTTCAAGGACGGCCTGATGGAAGGCTTCCGAGGTTAAGGGGATTTCCATGTCCAGGAGCCGGGCGGTTCTGAAAAGGCGGCTGATGTGATCGCTGAGGCAAAACACAGCCGGCCCGGCACTGGTTTCGTGTAGGCTCAGAACTTCAAAAATTGCGGAGCCACGACCGAAACTGTGACTCATCATGTGCACTTTCGCCTCGTTCCACGGTATGAATTGCCCATTCAGAAAGACGACCCGCTCCTCTAGCATGATACTTCTCCTTTCCGGCGACCGTTTGGTAACATTCAAAAGTGTTGCCATGGACCCTCTCTCGTTCACAACGCCTCTGTTTCCGGCCATGACCATTCTTCTCAAGCGGAGATCTAAGGCGAAGGCGCATGGCTAAAGGCTCACGGCTCAGGGCTTTCATCAGAATGCGGTCCCTGTCTATTTCTGAAAGAGCGTCTCCTAAAAAAGATTCCTCAGAAGCACACTCCGGTTTGATCTTTGAGGGTTCCTGCCCGCTCGTGCCTAAGCTCATTTAGGCTGAAGACCATTCATTTTGTTCCATCCAAT
>Ga0209635_10005144_pt1 | contig 10309 bp, 9 predicted proteins | sample DeeMarSWOR230_32_FD_187463 | JGI IMG/M metagenome (GOLD analysis project Ga0209635, IMG submission 187463) | Marine sediment microbial communities from White Oak River estuary, North Carolina - WOR-2-30_32 (SPAdes) (version 2) | ecosystem: Environmental > Aquatic > Marine > Intertidal zone >...
GATTTTGTGGGAGTTTTTATCTTCGAGCAAAGATAGAATCTTTTATGAGAACGAAGGCTATTTTGCTGATCAATCGTTATTTGAAATTTTTACCATAAACTTCATTAAAGGATCGCCCAGAACCGCACTGGTTGAGCCGATGTCGATTGTGTTGACAGAAGATCTGGCACAAAAATGTTTTCCCAGCGAAGAGCCAATAGGAAAAACAATTCGCTTAAATAACAAGCACGATCTGAAAGTTACTGCCATCATGGAAAATCCACCGCTGAATTCACATTTTCAATACAGCTATTTTATTTCTTTTGCTTCGCATAAAATAATCCGATGGGATCCTGCTAATAATTGGGGGAATCGTTTTCTCCAGACATACATTCTGCTTCAAGATGGCATCGACAAATCGGAATTGGCCAAACAGGTCAGTTGGGTGTTGGATCGATTCATCCAGAATAATGATAACAAAGTTCACCTGGTTCCGTTAGCCAGAATTCATGTCGAGCCGATTGAAACGGTGCTCAGCTTGTTTGCGATTTTTTCGGTATTCGGCTTGTTGCTGGCATGTATTAATTACACCAATTTAGCTACAGCGTATTCAACGGTTCGCACCAGAGAAGTTGGGATCAGAAAAACCGTCGGGGCAAAGCGCTGGTCATTAATAAAGCAGTTTTTAGGTGAATCTATTTTCTTTTCAGTCATTGCCTTGATCCTTGCCTATGTTTTAGCTGAGATTGTGCTTCCATTATTCAACCTAATCATGCACAGGGAGTTGAATATCCAATATTTTGACCAGTGGCAATTTGTTGTTTTTATGATAAGTATGGCGATTATCATCGGCATTGGTTCTGGTTTTTATCCTGCTATTTTGCTTTCTTCTTTCCAGCCAATGAAGATTTTTCGGGGCGATTCAAAATGGGGTAAGGGCACAATTTTGAGAAAAGGATTAGTAATTTTTCAATTCCTGATCTCAGTCGTTCGTTCTGATATTTGGCACAATTATTTTATGGAAGCAAATCAGCTTTATGAAGCATAAGGAATTGGGCTTTGATAAACAAAATCTCCTCATCACAACCATACCTGCTTCAGATAAAATGAACATTGAAAATTGGCAGGTTTTGAAGCATCAACTGATTCAGCATCCCAATATCGTCAACGTGGCGCTTTCTGAAATTGTGCCTTTTTATGGCGCAAACAGTGCTGTTTTAAAAACGGAGGGCGCTTCAGAACAGGAAAGAATTCATTTTATCAGGAATGCAATTGATTATGATTTTATCATGACGTATGGGATAAAACTGAGACAGGGAAGGAATTTTTCAGGGCAGTTTTCGACCGATAAAACTGAAGCGTGCATCATCAATGAAACCGCAGTTAAAAATTTCGGCTGGGACGATCCAATCGGCAAAAAACTGGTTAGCGTTGACAACAAAACTTACACAGTAATTGGAGTTGTCGAGGATTTTCATCAATACTCTTTATATATGCCAATTCCAGCGTATTTTATGACGGTAAAAGATAACCTGAGATACGATAATGCCTATTCAATAAAGATTGCTCCTCACAATATTCAAAATACCAGAGATTTCATCACCCAAAAATTCAAATCGTTTTTCCCTGGCAGCCCAGTGGATTTCAAGTTTTTGAGTGAAGACCTGGACAAAGAAACACTGGATATTGTTTCACAAATTGGGGAGACAGTTGCCTTTTTTGCCATTTTAACCATTTTTATCGCTTCGATTGGATTGTTTGGTCTGGTTTCATTTATGGCTGAACAACGAACCAAAGAGATTGGCATCCGAAAAGCGCTGGGAGCATCGATTAATCAAATATTAAAACTACTCACAATTGATTTTTTAAAGCTACTCATTATCGCTAATCTCATTGGTCTGCCTGTTGCTTATTTCGTTTCCAAAGGATTTTTACAGGATTTTGCCTATCGAATTACCTTTCAACCATGGATGTTTTTATTCACAGGATGTATTGCATTGGGAATTGCGATGATGAGTGTCAGTTATGTTGCAATCAGGGCATCGAACAAAAATCCTGTGGAAGCGTTAAGGTATGAATAATCGCATGGCGCATAGAGCAAAGCGCATAGCGTAATTTATCGCTATTTGCTATGCTTCCAAATTTTCAACTAACTTAAAATCTACGAGGTAATATATGTTTTCGAGTGGGATTTCAAAATCAATTTTTGAGAATTTTAAAATATCCGAAATACTATTATAATCTTTGAATAGCCAATGGTTTTCGGCGCCAATGTAAAATTGTTCGATATGTGGGCTGTATTGATTAATTAATATATATTCTTGAAATGTTGGAATTGAGCGATAAAATAAAAATTTTTTACTTCGATCATAAGCTTCAGTTGATTTGGATATAGCTTCAATTATTATAAGTGGATTGACAACGGTATCATCACGATCGGGGTAAAATTTAGGTTTATCACAAATAATCATAATATCAGGATATGTAAATAATTCTCTTTGCTTAATCCATAAACGTAAATCACTCATAAATACCCGACAATTATGCTGATTAATGGTTTGATGTAATCGTGAATAGACATTGCCGATAATTTGATTATGATTAGAAGAGGCCCCAGCCATGGCGAAAATTTCGCCCTTATAGTATTCGCTTTTATATTCAGCGGATTCTTCAAGCTCTAAATATTCTTGAACGGTGAAATACTTTTTTGCTGGCTTTTGCATAATGTGCTCCTTTGAAATGTAGAAAATAATGTATCAGTAAAATAAAAAATATTAATTAGAAAGTCAATAAAAATATTTTTGGGTGCAGTAGGCATGGCGCATTACGTACGAAAAAATAGCAAGGCTATGCGCCATGCTCTCTGTGCTATGCGAAAGGGAGAAAAAATGTTCAAAAACTACATCAAAATAATCCTGCGTAATCTTGCTCGTCAAAAAGGTTATGCGTTAATCAATATTTTGGGACTGGCAATCGGGATCGCCTGTTTCATCCTGATCGCATTATGGGTGTTTGATGAATTGAGTTATGATCAATTTCATGAAAAAAAACAGCGCATCTTCCGAGTGAATACGATTTCATCTGATTTCGGTATTGTGACTTCATCATCCTGGCGACTGGGTCCTACAATGAAGGACGCCTATCCAGAAGTCGAGAGTTACACCAGGGTCTGGCCCTGGGCGCGCTCCCTGGTCAAATATGAGGATAAAATATTTGACGAGTGGAACATTTATTTAGCTGATTCCAGCTTTTTTTCGATATTTACTTTTCCGTTTATTAAGGGAGAGCCAAAGACTGCCCTTGCTGAGCGATACTCAGTTGTGATCACAGAGGCAACGGCAGAACGATATTTTGGTTCCGAGGAACCCCTCGGCAAAATGGTCTATTCCCGTGCATTCGATCGAAATTTTAAGGTCACTGGAGTGATCAAAAATGTACCTAAAAATTCATCTATGCAGTTTGACATTGTGGCTCGAGTTGATTTGATGCCCCATAACCAATCACATGGAATTATTTAATGGAAAACTACCACTACAAAGGCTGTCGTATTACCGTAAGCCGTCACTTAAAATGTTTCAGTTATCTTGATCAGCATCTCATTGGCTATTTCGCTTTTTCAGATACGGTATTAAAATTAAGTGCCAGAGACCAGTGGATTGAATAGACAAAGCAACAAAATAGGAAGTTAATATAAGCAATGCCTATTTTGTGGATTTAAAATTGCTGGATATAGAGAAGGGATCTTGGAGAGATTAAGATTTATTTCTCAATCTGTTTTAATGCATCAATTCTTTCCTGTGCCTTTTGAATATATTCTTTAGCGCTTTCATGATTGGGATCAATATCTAAAATTTTTTCCCATTCCTTGATGGCTGCTTCATAATCTCCATCTGCATACTTGACCATGCCCATATTAAATAATTCTTCTACGCGAACTTTGAGTTCAGTCTCGATTCTGTTAAGGTAATTACTTGCGGTATTGTTGTATGGTTCTCTGGCAAGCACCTGTCTAAAAGTAGATCGGGCATTTAAATAATCACTCCGTTCAAAATATTTCAATCCTTTATCAAGCAGTTTATCCAAATCAATATTAGCTAATGCCATTTTCTGAAGTTCCTTTGCAGTGGAATGATCAGGATTCATTGAAAGTGTCAGGTTACACTCCTCGAGTACAATATCCCACTTTTTCTGGTTGAAAAAGCTCTGGGCTCGTTGATAATGCTGCTCAGCCAGATCAAGTAATTTCTGGCTGGCTCTCTTGAGATAGTTATTTGAGGGTCGATGGTCAGGATCAATCACTAAAATCTCTTTCAATACTGCAATCGCTCCTGAGTAATCCATACGCTCGAACAACCGTCGTGCTCTATTAAATTTATTATCAACTTCTTGCTTGATGTAATTATCCAAATATGTCAGTCTGTTTCTGGCATATTGATGAGTTTTATTAAGTTCAAGTATCTTTCGATAGGAAAGAGTGGCGTTTACATACTGCTTTTTTTGTTCATAGTTTTTTGCTTCTTTCATGTATCGATCGATGAGCCGATTATTAGTTTCAATTTCTCTTTCCGTTTTTTCTAAATACTCTTTTGCCTGGTTATGATTTGGATTGTGTGCCAATGCATCTTTAAAGGCTTGTTCAGCCTGAGGAAGATTTCTTTGATTATAATATCCCAGACCACGATAAAAATGTTCATTCGCGGTATTAGAGTCAATACTATCAATTTTTGCAAGATATGTTTTTGCACCTTCATAATCATTGTTGACTAATAGAATCTGTTCAAAAATTAATTGTGCCCGATTTAGATTCGGTTCATTGTAATAGGCGACTCCTTGTTCAAAAATTTGGTCTAGATAGGGGGATAACTTTGAATCTAAATCGTTTAAATGGTTGCGTGCCTTTCGGTTATTTTGGTCTATCTCTAATATTTTTTTATAGGTTATAAAAGCATTTATATACCAGCCTCTTTTTTCAAACATTTGGCCACGTTGAAACAGTGAATCAACTGTTTGTGCCGTTTGATTGGACTCTTTTTGAAGAATAGAAATCAGGTAATTTACCTCTTCATTATCTGGTTCGTAAGCACGAGCTTTTAAATATGATTTTAAGGCAGCCGAGAAATTATTCTCTTTTATTTGTTGATTGCCGATTTCCTTATATTTTTGGAACAACATATTTTTCCCTTCGCTCAACCGTAGTATAAAAGAAAAGTAGATTTTTGAGTATTTGAAATCATAGCTCATGTCAATTTCAAACGGTCCCCATTCAATCGCGCCTCCTGCGCTAAATCTATTTATATTCAAATCGTTGACACCAAAATACAGATCGGTATGCTTCGATAGTGTAGTCACTGTTCCCAGGTGGAGACTATAATCATCAGGGGTGAGATGATAGGCAAAATGGATTAAAGGACCCAGGTGATGTAGTTTAACCGCCGTGCCTATACGCAGCTCATGTTTTTTTTTAGTTTCATTTAATTCAATATTGTGGAAGCAAATTCCAAAACTGACTTTATCTTGCAATTGTTTCGATCTCAGCCAATTCCAGAGAGAGGGATAAGCATTCGAACTAACTCGAAAATCAGGTTGAGTTTTGAAAAAAAGTCCAAACCCCACGCTGGAGTAGACCTGGTCCTGCATTGTTTTGCTAAAATTAAGATTTGTTCCCACCGAAAGGAATGAAAATATCCGATATGCCATGGTGATCGCAGCCATATCATAGTGGAGGTCGCCTGTCTTCGAACGAAAAAAATTAATTCCCAACCCGTAGGACGGAGGAAAAAATTTTGTTAGTCCAATGTAATTTAGGTAAGATTGATCGTTAATGCTTATTAGAACACGATTCGTCGTTAGATATGCAATACTGGCAGGATTCCAGTAACACGCTGCTGGATCATAAGATAGAGCGACACCAGAACCCCCCATACCGATAGACTGAGCATTTGGCAGGAGATTTGAAAAACCTTGTTGCGCGGTACTGATTGCTGGAATTAACACCAAGATGAGTAAGATTAATGTTATGATGATTTGTTTCATTCAAATCTACAATCTTATGGTTACATGACAAAGTCTTTTTTATAATCAATATTGCAAATTTCAATCGGTTCATCTCTTCCCTTGATCGAAATTGAGCCTAATTTTACGGTGGGATAAATGTATTTAAATAACGACAACAATGTGGTTGAGGTAATTATTTGTCCTGGTTTTGCAACATCGCAAAAACGAGATGCTAAATTAACGACATCGCCAACAACGGTATAATCCATTCTATCCTTGGAACCGATTTTTCCTAAAACTGCATGACCAATATTTATACCAATTCCCACAGCTAAGATTTCTAAATTTAACAATTGACGTTCAAGATTAAGTCGCTCAATGGCTTTCTGGATGGAGACGGCAGCATTTAACATGTTGATATGCTTATTGGCACCTTCAAAAACCCCCATAATCTGATCGCCCATAAATTTGTCCACAATCCCATAGTTTTCTTCAATAATTCTGGCTTGTAAATCGAGATAGATGTTGATGACCTTTACGACAACTTCCGGATTATGTCGTTGAGAGAATCTGGAGAAATTCCGAACATCGGAAAACAATACGGCAATCTCGCATTGCTCACTGGCTAAAGTTCTTTCATTGGAATAGACATTTTTTTTAATCATCTGTCGTGTCATCTGGGAGACAAACTTTTGCATCTGCATTTTTTCTTTGAGATGCATGGTCATGTTATTAAACTCTTTAGCCAGTTGCCCCAATTCATCACGGGTATTTACCGCAATTTTTATATTGAGATTTCCCTGACCAATCTGCCTTGCCCCTTCAGATAAAGCGTTAATCTGCAAAACCATTCGTTGTGTTAAAAAATAAATGCCCAATATTGAGAGAACAGTCACCAATAGCGCAATTGTATAAATTATTTTTTGAGCTTCTCGAACCGGACTTAAAAGTACCACTTTTGAAAAACCTATACCTGTAACACCAAGAAAATGATTGATTTGTTCCCCGGCGGTTTTTCTGGGAATTAAAACAGGATAATAATATTCATAATGGGTCTCTTTTTCCTCTATAGTGGGATCTCTCAGATTAAGTAAATAATTTTTATCATGGTCGGAAAGAAAATTTTTGTTACCATCTGTAAGTTTCCAATTGGTGTGAGCAATTAAATCACCATGCCGATTGATTACCCATGCATAATCAAGACCATTGATATTTTGATTTTTTATTCTAAATACTGATTCTTTAACTTCATCTAACTTATAAGGATTCTTTTCTCCCAACAGAAGATTATCTTTTATATCAGATGCAAGGTAATGGACAGACAGGTTACATATTTCTTCTATTTTTGATGTTAGGACTCTTTTTTCAGTCTGTTGGAAAATTAAACTCAGCACAAATATCACGACAACAACGATTAATCCAATAATGATACTTAATTTTCGTTTAATTGGGAAGGAAATAAATGAATCCTTAGAACGTTTCCAAATGGATTTGATAAAATTTTGGACATTTAAAAAAAAGCTGATGAGTTTCGTTAAAACAAGCAAAAGAATTTCCTGCGATCGACTTAGAACAGATTTAGTGGAGAATTTATCTCGTTTTTGGGAATTTATTATCATTCCTGAAAAATTCCTCCGTCTCAAACAGTATAATAACTCTATTTATTCAATCGTTTCGACTTTTAATTCTTCAAACCTGAATTCTTCTTTATCCGATTTACCAAAAGAAGAAAAATACCGAATTAAAAAAATAATGAGAATAATAATAATAAGCATCCCCCAAAAAGAGCGTTTTGTTACAGGCTTCCGTGTAGTTAAACGTCTAAATTTAATTCGTCGGTTGTCATCTTCTTCCTCTGATTCTGGTTTAAAAAAACGAGGAGAATACTCAAAACGTCTAATTTTTGGCTGTTTTAAAAACATTTTAATTGTCCTCAAACTTGACCATCTTGATAAATTTAATTTTTAAATAAATTCAATAAAGTCATTTAAACCGTGAGAAATTCGCTAATCTTTCACATACCAGATCCTGGATTAAATTCGCCATTGAAGTCGGCACTGAGTAGTTATTCGCAATAATTGAAAAGGCTAATTCTTCATTGTCAACTGTTGTGACATAACCAGAAAGCGCTCGAACATGCCCGACATAGCCCGTTTTCGCTCTCACGTTTTCTTGGGCTGCTGTTTGTTGCATTCGATTTTTGAGAGTCCCATCTACTCCGGCAATTGGGAGTGATTTATAAAAATAGTCACCATAAGCATGTTTACGCATGAATCTAAGCAACTTTACAACATGCGTTGGAGTAATCATATTTAGACGTGATAAACCAGAGCCATCGTACATCAAAAATTGGTCGGTATCAATACCAATGTCTTGAAGAAATTCTTTGACGACCTCGATTCCATGTTGAGCATCGCCAACATCGCGAAAATAAGCTCCAATCGTTCGGAGCAGTAATTCAGTATACAAATTTTGGCTCACTTTATTGGTTATTTCAACGATTTCCCATAGCGGAGGAGAAAAATATCTGAAAATTAAATTTGCGTGATTATTTTGATAAGTATATTGTTCTAAATCATCAATATCCTGTGGAATACCGGAAACCTGAATTCCTTTATTCTCAAGGGCTTGCTTGAAAACAGTTATTATAAATAAGGTAGGATTTTCAACCGAAAACCAATCTCGCCTGGGGGGAGAATCTATCGCAATGGCACCCTCAATTTCCACCAGGTTTGTACCGCGCTTTCTTTTAAACATAATTTCCTTTTCCAAACCATTTCTGACTGTTGAGACTTTATTAACAATTTGCGCATAATCGGTCTCTGGCACAAGCTGGTATTTTGCTGGATAGCCGACTGTATCCCCGGCGACAATATAAATATTAATACAATTATCATTGAAGGAGAGTGCACTGATTTGTGCAGCATACCAATCCGATTGGTAATCCCATGCCCAACCTTCCCCCATGATCTCTTCTTCAAAATAGTTGTCATCACCAATAATATTTCCCGCGATCGAGGTGATGTTTCGAGCTTTTAATGAATCCGCCCAGAAATCCAAAGGTTTGGTAATCTCACCATTGTAATAACGACCAGTGATTGTCGGATCGCCTGAACCAGAAATTATTAAGTCACCCTGAAGAACACCGTTTTCATCAATAGAACCATTAGTATAGAACTTCGTGCAATATCGATATTCTGGTCCCAATTTAACCAAAGCTGCTGCTGTCGTAAATAATTTCATATTGGAGGCTGGAATGAAATTCTTATGTGCGTTTCTGCAATAAAGATACTCGCCATTCTTTAGTGATTGAATAACCACTCCCCAATAAGCGTTGGAAAAAGCCGGTTCATTAAATATCTGATCTAACTCTATCTTTAATTTTTCTACTGATGATTGAATTGGTTGGAATGGTTTGAGATATACGCACCCATTAATAGCAATAAATAGCCACAACATGGAAAAAGATATTTTTAATAAATGAATCAATGCGATTCCTCCCAAATTATAGTTGTGGATGTTTTCAAAGAACAATTGGTTGAACCCCAAGACCAGGAAGTTCGGGTAGTATGATTTGTCCATTGTTAATTTTCGCTCCCTGAAATGGATCAGTTTTCAATCGTAATACACCATCCAGATCAATATAGTTGAATAGCGGTGGACTATGAGTAGCAGCAGTAATGCCAAGCGAACTTTCAATAAAGCAACCAATCATTGTTTTCAGATTCAAATCTCGCGCTTTTTTTACCATCTTCATTGCCTTGGTTATTCGACCACATTTCAGCAGTTTTTTTTGCTATTTGCCACAGCAAATTAATAAGTTAGAGGTAATTGATCACTTTTATAATTCAGTTCCACAGATGCCATCCAGTTTGAAACTATAAGATGTTTTAATTCTGTATTTTAAAATAACTAAATTGATTAAAATAGTCAAGAATTTTTTAATAAAATCCGTTAATTTTTAAATCCGTTAGAACTATTAAATAATAAGTGTCTAGTTTGGTGAATTCGTCTAAAGACACTTGATTATTTCATTAAAAAATTGTATACTAATCTGATTTTTACATTCAATATAAGGAGCGAATTTAATGAAAAACATCGAAGAGATTAAATTGGAATTTGCCAGGCTGGTTCAAATCATGGAACGATTGAGAGGAAAAGATGGCTGTCCCTGGGATCGAGAGCAAACTTATGAATCATTGCGGCAATATTTATTGGAGGAAACCTATGAAGTATTGGAATTGATCGATTCAGGGAATTATGATGAATTAAAAAATGAATTGGGCGATCTTTTACTGCAGGTCATATTTCAGTCACAGATCGCTGAGGAAGAAGG
>Ga0209635_10005145_pt1 | contig 10307 bp, 8 predicted proteins | sample DeeMarSWOR230_32_FD_187463 | JGI IMG/M metagenome (GOLD analysis project Ga0209635, IMG submission 187463) | Marine sediment microbial communities from White Oak River estuary, North Carolina - WOR-2-30_32 (SPAdes) (version 2) | ecosystem: Environmental > Aquatic > Marine > Intertidal zone >...
AAGTGTCGGTCTAGGCTCCCTTTCAACTCCTAATAGCTTGAGAAAAAGCGGTCGAACAAAGACCTCGAAGCCGATCATAGCTGCCACAGGGTTCCCAGATAATATGAAAACGGGTTTGCCTTGAAGGATTGCCAGCGCCGTTGGCATACCAGGCCGCATAGCTACACCGTGCACGATGACTCCAGGCGTTCCAATTTGATTGACCACCATGGGAACCAGATCCGGGTATCCAACACTCGTCCCTCCTGTGGTGATGACCACGTCTGCCTGCTCTAGTCCTTCACGAATTTTGGCGCTAATCTCCTTTAGGTCGTCTTTTGCTATGCCTAGGTCTAAAGGCTCCGCGCCCAACTCTTGACACATGCTGGACAAAATTAGTCGGTTCGTTTCCACCATCTGGTTGGGCTTGGGTTTGTGACCCAACTCCACTAGCTCGTTTCCGGTGGACAAGATGGCGACCTTAGGCTTTTTTACAACATTAACGTGAGTCGTCCCCAACGCCGCCAACAACCCCAAGTGATGCGGCTTTAATCGTGTTCCCGCTTTTATCGCGACTTCTCCTCTTTGCACGTCCTCTCCCTTTTTAGAAACGTTTCCACCAGGAGTAATCGTGATTCCTACCTCGATTTTTTCTTTAATCCTCTTTGTATATTCCAGCATAATCACGGCATCAGCGCCCCTGGGAAGCGGTTTTCCAGTCCATATTTGTCTCGCCTCGTCTTCACGAACTTCTTCATTTTCGGTCAGCTTCAGAGTTTTTGGGTTGAATTGGGATGCTCCAAAGGTGTCTTGCGCCTTCACTGCGTAGCCGTCCACGGCGGAGCGATCAAAAGGAGGCAGATCGTTTTTGGCTTGAAAGTCTTCTGTCGTGACTCGTTCTGATGCCGTGTGAATTGGGATTTGTTCAGACTCCAACCTTTCTGGTTTAAGTTTTTTTAGGAGAGTGGAGAGTGCTTCGTCGATGTTTGTGAGTTTTTCAAATCCTTTAAGCCGTGCCAAAGTTTAGTCCCACAGAGAGCAAGAGAGTATGCATAGAAAAAGATATCGTAAGCCGCGGTAGCCGCATGATGGACGCTAACGTTTCCTTTTCGATTCCATCTTCTTTAGCACAATGTCTCGCATCTTTTGAGCGTCCACATCAAGAATGGGGCTTTCGCTGATTATGACGGGTGTCAAACCAAGTTCCGCTATGAGGGTTGCCAAGGGCTCAAAGGGGGGTCCATACTCGATTTCATCCATGATGTGATGGCGTTTCTCTCCTTTGCCCGTGAATTCAACAAGGGTGTAGTGGCAGTGCAGATTTTTCATGGCATCGGTTCCCAGTCGCTTCTCAATAGTGTCCAACGCTTTTCGGAAATCGTCTACGGTCTTCATTTTACCGGCTTCTCTAGCGTGAATATGCGCCCAGTCTATCACCGGGTCCGTCAGCTCCACCCTTTCACACAACGTTAATACTTCATCCAAACTTCCAAGCTGTGAAAGTTTTCCGGTTGTTTCAGGACCAAGATGCACCTTGGTTATTTGAAGCGCCCTCATGGATTTTACTACTTCGCTCATCGCCTTCACGCAGAGTTCAAGAGCATTTTGAGGGGACCTCTTGCCATAGAATCCGGGGTGAAAGACAACCAAGTGGGCATCCATCCAATCCGCAGCCCTTACACAGGCAAGTAAACGTTCTTTACTTTTCATTATGGTTTCCTCGTCGCCGCAAAAGTTGACGAAGTAGGATCCATGAACCGTCAACCAAACGTCATGTTGTTTTGCGTTGATTCCCAGTTTTTCTGCGGCGTCCTTTTTCATCTGAGGTTTGGGTCCCCAACGAACCGCTTGATACTCAAAGGCGTCTAACCCTTCGTCATGAAGGTATCGGGGTACTTCAAAAACTGGATTTTTGAGCACTTTGAAACCTGAAGGGACTCCGGCAGGACCGAACCTTGGCCGATCTGCCATTACATCACCATTCGTTAATTGGCGGCACATACGTAAATAATTGCTTGGTTGAGAAAGTGTTTATCTTGGTTTGCGGATGCGATACACACGGGAGGTGTATTCTCCATACGCTAGGGCTACGATTCCGGAGATCCATGCCGCAGCGTTTTGACAAAGGGTGTATTTCCACACGAGATCGAGGTTGGTTAAAGGCCCCGTCATAGATGATCCCAATCCTTCAATGGCGTCTCTGAAGCCTGGCGCTACAGCGCGCAATGCTCCATCTATAGCTGACGCCAACCATCCTATAGGAGACAAGGCTTGCGCTAACCCTTTTGCCGTCTCGATCGTTTTCAACACGAACCCGTGGAAAGATGGATTTGCGCTGTAGAGTCCAATGGCTAAATCGTGGGACAGATTCGGATACACCAGAATATACAAGGCAAGAACGGACACCAGAAAAACTGTTAGAACAGTTGCGGTGCTTTTAACCGCGGCTCTCGCGAAAAAAAGTCGCTGCTGCACATACGAAACTCCACGGATTCGAAGAAAAGCGGCGCCTATTCGACGGAAAAAGTTTCTGAACGACTTGAAACGCATTTTCCGCGCCCTTCGAGGCTGTCTTCTATGTGTTTCTAACGGCTTCTTGGATGGCGATGTTCTACGGGGCACCACGGCCACGTATTTTGTGAGATACGCCCAACTTGAAATGAGGACAAATATCACACCGAGGGGCATGAGATGAAACAGGGGGCTGATGGTTATGGTGAAAATTTTGAGTGCGAAATTGTCCGTTAAGCCGGAGAACGTGAAAAAATAGACCATAAGATACTCGAAGAGGAAGGCTAGGGCGAAGAATAACACTATTGCGACAAATCCTTTTGGTGCAGTCCACCTGAAAATTAGGCGTTTCCATCGTTCTTCAGAAGCCACCATAACTCACCCGACGGTAGTTTCCATTCACCACTCGACCATTTTTCTGCGCATCTTATTTAGGATAACAATCTTCTTATTAATGTTGACTTGCTTTCTTTTTGATCTCTGCTAAATGTTAAGGCGCATTTATCTTCGTTATCTGTCACCCAAGTCTTCGAGCGTATTTTCTGTAAAGATTAGGGTATGCACTTCCTTGTGAGGTAGGCAAGGGAAATTCGTGGCCACATTTTGGGCACTTTGCCAAGTTGCATTGAACGAGAGAGGGACATCCGGAACATGCGAAGGTTCTGCCGTAGCTTATGTCGAAGGTGAAGCCACATTTGGGACAATGAATTATTCGCTTTCCTTGAGACACAGCAAATCACTTCGATTTGATTTTCAGAAAAGGGATTCGCTCATCGCATTATTAAAGGATTATGGGAAACGCATTTTATCCTTTAGGATTTGTTTTGGAACATAATTTGTTCATACACTTTATGAATTGTTTTATACGCATGGCATTTCTTGAATATCGTTTTGTGAAAGCAAATGTATGAAAAAGTGTGAATTCTTCCTCCAAAAAATTTTAAACGACCATGAAGCATAACTATTATGCGTTGGAAAAGAAGAGATGGGAAAGTTTCCTAGGTCGTAAGTCATAAAAGGAGAAAGTCCATGTCGAAAGCTTCGAAAGATCAGCGGATTAAGCTTTACAAAGACCATAACGTGCAGTTGCTTATCAGCAAGTTTGTAAGCGGAGAGCTTAGCAAATTGAATCCGGTTTATGATCCTAAGTACGGTTATAGATATCCGGTCGTTGATGTAATCGTGGGCGACCCCTCCGGCACCGATGAGCTTTTGCAGAGCCTATCTGAGGCTGGTGTTCTGAAGAGGGAGCTTTACGACAAGATCGTCTATTGTCCATCCTGTGATACAGCTAACGTTTCCATGCATTATTGCTGCCCCCACTGCAAGTCTTTTGATGTCAGAAAGAGCGCATTAATCGAACATATACAATGTGGATACATCGACATCGAAGAAAAATTCCGAAAAGACGACAAACTTGTCTGCCCAAGATGCCGCAAAGAACTGACTAAACCAGACGTAGACTATCACAAAGCGGGAGTGTGGTGCACCTGCAATGAATGTGGCAAAAGCTTTGACATTCCGGTTCCAGCTCATTTTTGTCGTGACTGCCGCAGAAATTTCACGTTTGAGGAATCTCTCTACAAAGACGTGTACTCCTACAGTTTGACCCCTGAAGCCATGAAAGAGGCGACCTTGGGCTGGATTCTGATCACTCCAATAAGGGAATTCTTGGAAAGCCGTGGATTCGAAGTGGAAAGCCCTGGCTTCTTGAAGGGAAAATCTGGCGCGAGTCACATGTTTGATATAATTGCTTCTCCCACCGGAGTGAAACGAAACATAACCGTGATTGACCTTGCAACCTCAGCCGATGACATCGTTTCTGAGCAACCGGTTATCGCTTTGTTCGCTAAAACTTATGACGTCTCTCCAGACAAGGCATGCCTGGTTGCGATTCCAAGGATGAGTGAAAACGGCAAGAAGTTGGCGGCGCTTTATAAGCTAGAGTTGATTGAGGCGAAGGATCAGAATGACGCAATAAAGGCATTAAATGTTTGTATGAAGAAAAAGAAATAGTCTAGCTTCCCGAATAGACTGCTGTGTTTCCTCGCTCAGTCACAACCTTAACCGTATATTGACTTTCAGGTAAAGAGATATCAGCACGAAGATAGGTTGTGGTCTCTGCCGAATTTACGAAAACGTTTATGTCGAAGTGCTGATGGTTAGTTGAATTAATTATCCACAATGAAACTAGATGTGAGGTTAAGGCTCCCTTGTTTTCGAACGTGAAACGCGTCCCGTCAATTTTAACTCTAACGCCTAGAAAGTCTATGTCGATTGTTGTTTGGTTAGCGTCTGCTTGGTTATCCTGCAATTTCACGTATATGGTGCCGCTGTCACTTACGTAGCTACGCCACTTGTCTGTTAGATTCACAGCGTGTATATCCCAGCCTGTTGTTGGCGTGTGCCCCGAGGTGTTGTTGAAACCAGAGTTGCTGTAAGCCGCGGCTGTCCAGTTGTAGGCTTTTAGATACCAGTTTTCATCTGTAGCATTTGCACGATACTTTAACTGTATTTCAACCGTTTGAATGTAATCCAGAGGATACGTAGATACGTCTAAAGCGAAAGCGCCGTTCATGTCCAACGTATAGTTCGTGCTAGTATGATTGACAACTACCCAAACAGCGGTCATTCTGGCATGTGTACTCCCTAAACTCTTAGCTGAAGCCCCTGCTTGCAGAGAGTCTATTTCGCTCCAAGTCCACGGTTGCCCAGTAAATGGATTAGTGTTATACTGGGTGTATGAATTTTGATAAGAAGTTGTAAGAGAAATATCCGAAGATTCGTAATCCGTGCTATTGGTTCTTATTAATGTTCTTATGCTTATATCCGCTGTTGAGGTTTTCCGAGCACGTACATAAACGTGAATCCAGTTAATGTTTCCAGAGGCAGATGAGTCTTGTATGCTGTAAGCCTCGCTCCTCCAACTACTCGTGGATGTTTGAACATAAGAAGCATCATCGTCTGGCGGATCCTCGTCACATGCATCCCAGTGTGCTGTGCCACCGGGGTAAACTGTTCCCAATTCTGCGTATTGTCCGACGGCATTTGGACGAAGGGTTTCCAGTTGAGAGCCCGCTAAACCCTCTTGAAAAGTTTCATAAACGTTGTTCACTGTTTGCGTGTCTTGATAAGTGCCGTTAACAAGGCTACCTGTGTTCACGGTGTATTCGCTTTGAGCCACAAACCAAGAAGAGCGGCTGATACGTTCAACATTGGTTATGCTCGTGTCCTCCTTCATTTTTTCCCAGTCCAACTGGTTCATTTCGTAGCTCCATAAAACAATGTTCGCTACAATGGCCACAATAATTACTAGGCTGAGCACGACGACGATTATGTTGCTGACGCCGCGCCGATCCTGTTTAAGACGGAGACGTGTAATAGTCCACAATTTTGGTTCCCCTATTGGTTACAACATTAATGTGATATACCGAATTGAAACTCCAGCTGTAAGTGGCATTTAACCAGCCGTGTTTGTCTTCTTCTAACTCAAGAGGTGTGAACGATTGGGATGTGCGATTTATGTATACGGCGGCTATTTTAATCGAAACTTTGCCCACATTGCGAAGATAGATAGAAATTTTTCCGGTTGTAAACCAAACGTCTTCTACGATAAAGCGTTCGCCCATAGTGTCGTGAAGATTGTCCGTGATAACATACGTGGCTGTTATGGCTATTGACATGGCGGCAACTGCGATAACCATTAATAAGAGACTGCTTAAGACGGGGGTTATTCCCCTCTTGTTCCGTAATATGTTTCTCAATGATCCCACCATCATACCATAAATTTGAAGACCAGATACCCGCACGTTAAAAGGATGACACTATGCTTTAGACCGGCGCCAACTGTTCCTTCACCCATTTTTCCAGCCATCAGACCCCCAAAGAAAGCTTGAATGGCGCTCATGTGAAAGAAAACCTTCCTAGCTTCTTTCGGCGTCATTATGGCGGCAAACTCGGTGGTAGACATCTCCGACATGCGGACAAAAAAGGATTTGAAAAGCATGACGATGGTGAAGAGGAAGACGAAAAACGCAACATAGGTAATCGCAACATAAGGTCTCGTTTGAGTCTTACGCTCCTGATCAAACGTTAGAGTTGTCTGCACGAATTTCTCCATCGGATCAAAGACCTTTTCAACTCGTCCTCCCGATCTACCGGCTTCAATGATTAAAGGAATCGTTCGCTTTACGAGAGTCGTGTCGACACGCTCGCCTAGGGATTGAAGCGCCTTTTCGAAGGGCACCCCCCAACTCATTTGAGCCACCATCTTCTTCAATTCTTTGGTTAGAGGTCCATAGCGTCGTTTAGAGGCTTCCTCTAGGGCTTGCGGCAGGGGCATGCCAGTTTTTTGAGCTTGAACTATACTTCGAAAGAGGTCGGGAAGATGTTTGTCTATGGACCTCTTCCAACGATAATCCACGTAATCGAGCACCGCCGGAGGAAAAACAGTTATCACTACCGCTAATAACAGATATTCGTCGAAGAGGGGACTACCCTGAAGTGTTATACATGCCGTTGCAACTATAATGACCCCTAAGACACTGGACACGATCCAAGCGATTTTCTTCTCCCACTTTTCAACTTTAGGCATACTCATCGCTTCGGCGAAATCATATCGAGGACTATGAGAAACACGACCGATCCGATCGGTAAGCCGATATACGTTAGAAGATACAACAGTAGACGTGGATCAAGGAATCCAGACCCGCCTCCACCCAGCATCGCCATCACTGACAGCATCACCACGAATATGAGGGAACCCGCAACCATTAGAGTAACGTAGAACTCTGCCAAAACTGCAAGAGTATCCGAGAATCGACGCAGCGCGATTCGCTTTAATTTCATATACTGACGCGAACGGTCTCTAAGATATTTTACCAAGCTTCCTCCGGAGTGAATTGTGGCGATAAAACCCTCAAGCAGCTCTTTGAACCTTTCAGAAGGCGTTCGCTGGGAAGCAGCTTCTAAAGCTGAGATGACGTCAAAGCCGAAAAGCTCTACATCCCGCACTATGGTTCTAGCTTCATTAGAAACCGCCAATGAAGCGTCAACTTGAGCTAAGGAACGAAATATAAAATCCGGTAGCACACCGGCACCAGCCAAAATCGACATGTAACCTGCAGTGAAGGGGAGCCCATCCTCTAGGGTCCTCTTCAAACTATCTGCGCGATAAATTGGATAAAAATAGAAACCGATTACAGTTAAGGCTCCCGTAAACAGGCTTGCCCCTATTCCAAAAAGAAGAGACGAAAAGAGAGAAAGCTTAAAAATGAAGATTAGGAGCACAGGAACAAGGGTCAGAACTGAAATGGAAAGCAGCAAAGCTGCCAAAATAACTGTGCTAACGTAAGCCTTAAAGTGGACTTTAATCCCAGATTTCCGCAAGCTCACGTCCAAATCTTTGAACAGGGGCAAGAATCTGGTTGCCCTTCCTCCAATAGCTTGATAAGCAAAAACCTGAGGTTTCGTTGCTCCTAATCGGAGGCTTTCGATCCAGCGGTGAAGGCGACGCGTAATGGGAGAGAGATGTGGGCGAAAGGCATTTTTAACGCGTCGATAAGCCCTTTTGATCCTCTTCCTTATTTTGTTTAGAATCATGGCATTCCCAGCCTCGCCTTCCGATAAACACGGGTAGGATCAGCGTAGTATTCTCTGATGACGGTGACGACGTCGGTGTATCTGCGGATCTCTTTTTTCACCATCCAGTCTAACACTGTTTTTCTTCGATGAAGCTCCTCTCGAACCTCCTCTTCACTGAGTCCCAGACGTTTCATTTTTTCCTCCAAAATGTTGCTACGACCAGAATACAAGAAGACGTCACGTTTCGCATCCCATCGATACACTTCATTGGTTAAGAGTTCCTGCGTCCTAGGATCTAAACCAACGATCTCTGTCACTGCGTGGGTTCTCCTAGCGGGTTTTCCGTCAACTTCTGTTCGCAACTGAACCGTTACAGCATCGATCATTGTAAGTAGAGGCCTCGGAATGTTCATGGGTTCCGACCCCAAACGATGGATAACGGAACTCACGGATTCACCATGGATCGTGCCCATTCCTAAGTGACCTGTAGCCATGGCTTGGAAAAGGGTGTAAGCTTCTGCACCGCGGACTTCCCCTACGATTAGGTAGTCGGGTCTCTGCCTAACAGCCGCCTTCAAAAGATCAAAAAGCGTGATGGCGCCCGTTCCTTTTTCGTCGTGCCCGAAGCCTGTTCGTACAACCGATGGAATCCAGTTTTCATGGGGCAAGTTGAGCTCAGCTGTGTCCTCTACGCTGACTATCTTTAATCCGGGTTTTATGAACATTGACAAACAGTTGAGTACGGTTGTTTTTCCCGCAGCGACGCCTCCAGCTATGAGGATAGACGCTCTGTTTTCGATGGCGTACCAGAAGTATGCGGCCATGTCGGATGAGAGGGTGCCGAATGCGATCAGGTCTGAAATGGTTAGGGGGTCAACGCGAAAGCGACGGATTGTGAATGTTGATCCTCTTCGGGTGATTTCTTTTCCGTAGGTTATTTGGATGCGACTTCCGTCTGGGAGGGAGGCGTCAAGTATAGGCACCGCAAGGGAGATGTTTTTTCCCGCTAGGTAGGCTAGCCTAACTACGAAGGAGTTTAGCTCGTCAACATCGCTGAAGATGATGTTGGTGGGGAGGGATTCGTGTTCACGATGCCAGACGTAAAGGGGGATGTTGACTCCGTCTGCTGAGATGTCTTCGATTAGGTGGTCTTTCATGAGGGGGTCAATTTTTCCGTAGCCGAGGAAGTCGCGTACAAGGTAGTACACGAGTTTGTCTATGGCTTCCTCAGCGATTTTCAGGTGATAGTCTTTGATGATTTCGCGAATCTTGTTTTTGAGATACTCCTCAGCCTTGTCTCGTGTTCCGATTTCTTTGAGGTTGACGTCGATTTCTTCGACTAGTATGGCTTTGATTTCTTTTAGTTGGTCTTCCTCTTCTTCGAGGAGGGTTGGTTCGATTACTTCATATCTTATTTGTTGGGTGTTTGGTTCTCTGACGACTGCGGCGTAGACGTAGGGCTCATGGATGAGATAAACTTCTCGGAAGACGGACGGCTTTTTTTCCTGTATCGCTTTTGGATTGATTTTCATTAGCCCTCACGTTTACTCCGTGTGATAGTTCTTCCGCTAAGGAATTGGCTGACGAAGCCGATTCGCGAATCTTCCATAGCGAGAATATATTGTATCGCAAGACTTAATAAATTCTATGGATGGAAAATCACTTACACAGTCACAGCTTAACCAGGCTAAGCCGCCCAGAAGGGAGATTTACGCCTCATCATTTCCACCAGCTCATTCAGCGCTCCAAGCTCTTCAGAGGACAAGCGATCTTGAAACTTCGCTAGCAAGATTTTGGCGTGGGCCTCAGGCACCCTAACATAGAATATGTCCCCCTCATAGATATGACGTCCCACAATCGGTTTGTCTAATGAAACCGCCACTTGCATCCCGGTATCAGCTTCTGAAACTGCTTGACCGCGGTCCTGGATTTGCTTGATCTCGCCGACATCCCGCCCATCTTCCTTGACGAGAACATATTTCGGTTGAATACGTCCAGCCAAAACCTCTATCCCAACTATAGCTGGTCTCGCTTTCCTAAACACGTAGTCAGGAAGAAACTTTATCTTACCCGGCTTGACTAGTCTGCCAAACTCTTCTCTAAGTTGCGCTTCCTTCTCGCTTTTAACCCATTGAACATAATCGTCAATTAGATGGTAAATGATGCTGTGTTGAAAGAGAGGAACCCCTCGATTTTTCGCTTCTTCTTCCGCATCGGGCAGCACCTTTACGTTG
>Ga0209635_10005148_pt1 | contig 10306 bp, 9 predicted proteins | sample DeeMarSWOR230_32_FD_187463 | JGI IMG/M metagenome (GOLD analysis project Ga0209635, IMG submission 187463) | Marine sediment microbial communities from White Oak River estuary, North Carolina - WOR-2-30_32 (SPAdes) (version 2) | ecosystem: Environmental > Aquatic > Marine > Intertidal zone >...
ATGATTTAAACGCAGAAGTTGCTATTAAACCAATAGGGCTTACAGGTGGGAAAGGTGTAAAAGTAGCTGGTGATCATTTTAATGGCATAGATGAAGCTGTTTCATATGTAAAGGAGGTTATAGAGAATAAGATCGGCGGAGCAGCAAAGGTACTAATCGAAGAAAAAGCTGTGGGTGAAGAATTTACATTGCAAGCGTTTTCTGATGGTTCTAACATCGTTACGCTTCCAGCTGTTCAAGATCATAAAAGACTTCTTCCTGGAGATTCCGGGCCAAATACTGGAGGCATGGGTTCCTACTCTTGTGCAAATGGATTGCTACCTTTCTTATCTCAAAGTGATTATAATGAAGGGGTTTTCATTCTTCAACAGATTGTAGATGCACTAAATAAAGAGGGTTGCAAGTACATTGGACCCATTTATGGACAGTTTATGCTAACTTCGAAGGGCATACGAGTTATTGAAATCAATGCGCGATTTGGCGATCCAGAGAACATGAATGTTTTACCCTTGTTAGAAACAGATTTTATTGAATTGGGCATGTCAATGTTAGATGGAACATTGGCCGATAAAACAATACAGATCAAGGAAAAATCTACTGTATGTAAATATGTTGTTCCAGAGGGCTATGGTGTTAAAAGTATGGTAGGTGAAAAAATCCAGGTGGAAGAGGATCTGGTAAAAAGCTCGGGTGCAAAGCTCTTTTATGCTTCAGTGAACAAAAAAAATAACGACATTTTTACAACCTCCTCGCGGTCTCTTGCAGTTGTTGGAATTGCTAACGAACTAACAGATGCAGAACGAATCTGTGAGAAGGCGCTATCACATGTAAAAGGCGATCATATTTTCATTCGACATGACATTGGTACAAAGGAACTTATCGAAAAACGAGTTAGCCATGTAAAGATGTTACGTGGAATGGTATGAAAGAAGAATTGTATGTTTATTTTATTGGAACTGCAGGTTCTGGAAAGTCAACATTAGCTGCAAATTTTAAAGAATGGTTTAAATTGAGAGGGTTAGACGCTATTATTGTTAACTTAGATCCTGGTGCAGAGAATCTTCCTTATGAGCCTGATGTTGACATTCGAGATTGGATTTCTTTGGAAGAAGTTATGAAAACATACCAGCTAGGACCTAATGGAGCACAAATTGCCTGTGCTGATATGATCGCGCTCAATACAGAAGATGTTAAAAATAGCATTGAATCTTTTAAATCAGATTATATTTTTGTAGATACCCCAGGACAACTTGAGCTATTTGTCTTCAGGGAAGCAGGGAAGTACACTGTAGAATTCTTGAATCCAAAGAAATCTGTTATTTGTTATCTTCTTGATCCTTCTCTAGCCAAAACAGCTTCTGGGTTTGTTTCGCAACTTCTTCTCTCGATCACTACCAATTTTAGATTGAATCAACCGCAAATTAATATTCTAAGTAAGGCAGATCTGTTATCAAATGAAGATTTAAAGATTATAAACAAATGGTCTGATGATCCTGATGAGCTTTATGGTGCCATGATAAATGAGGAAGCGTCAGTCTATAGGGAAATGAGTGAAGGAATACTTCAACTCATTAAAGAATTTGGAGGACATACACGACTTATTCCTAACTCAAAAGAAGATTTCTTAGGAATAGAAGATATCTACACAGACATTCAGCTTCAGTTTAAAGGTGGGGAAGACTTAACGAAAGATTAGGTCGTTTTTATTGTTCCAAGAACAGGCTCAAAAATAAATCCTTTGTCCATGAGAGAATTCAAAGCTTCATCTATCGAGTTTTCATCAAGACCTTTTTCTTTACATTTTTCTACAATCGAATCCCATGGGGCCCCTTCTTTGCCCTGTAGTTTCTTGATCGTTTCCAATACTAACTTCTCGGTATCTTCTGAATCTTCATCAGTTTTTTCTTTTTTCTTTTCTTCTTTTTTAATCTTCTTTTGTTCTGCTAATTCAATTTTTTCTTCATGCTGAATATCTTCGAATTTTTCTTTTCCAGGCGCTATGTATTGCAACGATTCGCTCACCAAAGTTACATACTTGCTTACATCGACTTTTCCATAATTTTTTAATGCAGCTACAATTCCATGAGATAAATCTTTACTATATCCAAGCTTTCTCAAATCATACGCATTCGGCTGATCCATTTTCATTGCTTCAATCATTGCCTCAATTCTATTTTTAGTCTGCCAGCAAGTTTCAATTATCCATCTATCTCTTGCTTCAGCGTCGACTTCTCTAACTAATTCAGGACGAATAGAAACATATAGCGTTCCTTCTTCTGGTACGTAGGTTCTTGATTTTCCAACCACTGCTACAAACGCAGGAACCTCGATGTTCGACAACTGGTTGGTAGCATCTGGTTGAAACTGTCCAGAATAAAGCGTATAAACACCCGTAGGATCAGAGATGTGTGCTCTTAAATATTCTCCTCCCTCTGAAACATTTTCAACATCTGTTAAAACGCCGGTAACAAATAATCGGTTAACTTTGCCCCCGAGTGGGGTAATTACATAAGAAGGACTTTTCTCTCCGGTTCCTTTTAGCTCAAATGTTGAATCGTTATATTCGCTTGCAAAGATTCTCCAGGCAGGCTCTCTTCTCATTGAAGTTCCTCCATCTCTCTTGATATTTTTTCAGATTCAGTTTGAACATCGATATCAGCACGTTTTCCATCTTTAGCGATAATTGTAACTCCGAATTCATCTCCAAGTGCGTTTCCTTGAAGACTTATTCTATGCGCAAAAAGTGCTTTATTTATTTCTTCAACAACAGTATTCTCATCTTTTGTGTCAACAATTTTTTTCAATTCCTCATGTGTTTTTCCAATAAGTTTTTCAGTTATCTCTTTACCAATAATTCCACTAACAGTTCCCATACCATCATCAATGTCAAGTTTAATTCGTAAATCTGCTATGCCTTTAACCTTCCCATGAATGGTGCATTCATTATTTTGAACTACACGATTACATTCTGGACATCGTTCCACTAAACCAGATCCCGGTCTTATACGAACAACTGTTCCCTCTACTTCGACGTCTATTGCTCCACGTCTTTCGACTAACTCATGGAGAAGTAATTTTCGTGTTGTAATATCCTTTTTTGAAATTTTATTAGATTCAATCTTATCTAAAGTCGCCCGTTCATCAAAAGTGAGCTGCGGGATACCTTTCCAGGATTTTACATATCCTCCAGATATCTTTACCACATCGCCCTCTTTTAACCCAAAATCATGCCATGATGTGTATTGAGCTTTTCCAGTTTCATCTCCAATTGTCCCAGAAAAAACATTCTTTTTTTGGCCATTAACTTCCACATCTCTTTTATTTACTTCGAGAATTCTTGCAGTAACTTCTACTGCACCAAGACCAGATTTCAAATCTTTTATTTTGTATTCTTTGGGTTCTAGATTACTTTCAGGAAGTTCTGATTCTTCAGTTTTTTCAATTCTTGTTCGGTCTCCAAGATTTACTTTTGTATCTCCTTGCCATTCTTTTGTATATGCGTTTGATATCTGAACAACATCTCCTTTTTCTATTTGAAAATCCTTCCAAGCTGTAAAAGGAACAGTGCCACTTTCATCTCCCAATATTCCATAGAAAATCGTTCTTGTATCCCCTTTTACAGTTACTTCTCTAGGATTAACGGTTATAACACGACATAATAGATTTACGCTGTTCTGATTTGGAACAAGATCAACGACTAAGGTCCGTTCTGATGGTCCAGGTGCAAGACGTCCTCCGAACTTTTTCACTAATGTTTGTTTTGCATGATCTATAGGAACTCCATACTCTAAGAATTTTTTAAGTTCCTTTTCAAGTTCTTCTCTTGAAACCTCATTTTCAGCATTATCGCTAAGAGCTTCAAGAATGTCATCTATGAATCGCTGGATATCGTCATTAGTCATAAATTTCCTCCCAGCATTGATATGATATTTCGATATTTAAAAGTCGCTGTTTAATTATTCTTTATCATATTAGATAGATCAATCAATATAAATTGAATTACAACATTTCTGACTTAAGGTATTTCTAAATGTTTAGAAATTTGCAAATGTAATAAATATATGAGAAAAATTTAAATATTATATGATATATAAAATATCGGGGGAAAGCATGAAGAAAAATAAAATGTATATAAAAACTTTTGTGGCTGTTTTTATGGTGTCACTCTTCTTGTTGGCTGCGTTACCTGCTAATGCCTTTAATCAAGAAATAAATAATTTGGAACACCAAACAGCCACAATAGATTCTAAGCAGCCATTATCCAACGACTTTTGGAGAAGCGTTCCCAGTTCAGGACTCATCTATACTGGATTTCCATTGATTGCAAGGATATTCTTTGATTCGCCATACTACCCGATAAAAATGGTAGACTGGAGCAATAAGCCATTTCCTCGTCCTACACTAATGTGGATCGGTAGTGGCATTGGCATACGACCAGGACTTCCGATTTTCTTCCTATTGCTAGGGGAAATGATTCCTGGGATAACCTATATTGATCTATATTCTGATGGTGAATTCTATGCCAAATTAACTGGAATAAACGGATTGATACCAGTTGCATACTATGAAAAAGGATTTCATAATCTCCTGTTTGTACCTGAAGAATTTGAAAATGAAACCCTAGAAATAGATGTTCAAATTGGGTTAAATGGCTTCGTTGAAAACATCTTGCCCTATTTAACCTAATTAAACCTCTCTCTTTTTTTATTGGATTGTTACCTATAATCCATAAATATTGCCTTTTTCGTCAATATCTATCTTCTCAGATGCTGGATTTGGTGGTAATCCAGGCATTGTTGTAATCTTACCAGTCATTGGAACCAAAAATCCTGCGCCTACTGAGAATTTGATTTCTCTTACAGTAATCTTAAAACCATTCGGTCTTCCAAGAAGTTCAGAATCATCAGATAACGAATAAGGAGTTTTTGCTATACAAATTGGCAATTTATCGAGTTTTAATTCCTCACTTAATTTAATGTCTTTCTCTGCGGCAACAGTATAAACAACCCGATCTGCACCATAAATCTTCTTAGCGATGGTTTCTATTTTGTCTTTAACAGGCAAATTAATATCATAAAGAAATTTGAAGTTTGGTTTAGTATTGTGTATCAAATCAACAAGTTTTCCTGCTAATTCAATACCCCCTTCGCCACCTTTTTCCCATACTTCAGCTACTGCAACTGGTATGTTTTTTGATCGGCAATAATTTTCAACGATATCTATTTCATCATCAGTATCGTCAATAAAACGATTTATTGCGACTATGATCGGAATTCCATAAAACGAAAGATTTTCGATATGTTTTTCAAGGTTTGTCAAACCCTCCTTTAGCGCATTGCTATCAGTACCTTTTCCATGTCGTTTCAATGCTTTGATACTAACTAAAAGGACGACTGCATCTGGTCGTAGATTTCCTACTCTACATACAATATCAAAAAATTTTTCTGCACCTAGGTCAGATCCAAATCCTGCCTCTGTCACAAAATAGTCAGAGAGTTTCAACCCCATCATTGTAGCAATAAGGCTATTTGTTCCATGTGCAATATTTGCAAATGGGCCACCATGGATAAAAGCTGGTACCCCTTCTGTTGTTTGGACAAGATTTGGTCTAATTGCGTCCTTTAAAAGAACTGCCATTGCTCCAACTGCTTTCAAGGCACCTGCAGTAATTGGTTTATTGTCATAGGTGTATGCAACAATTATCCTTCTCAGTCTATCTTTCAAATCTTGTAGAGTCTTTGATAAACACAAAATCGCCATTACTTCAGAAGCTGGTGTAATTGCAAACTCAATCTCATGAGGTACACCATCTAAAGGACCACCTAATCCAATCACAGTGTTTCTAAGTGCTCTGTCACTAATGTCCAAAACTCGAGGCCATACAATATAGCGCGGATCAATATGGAAAAGATCTCCATGATGAATGTGATTATCCAAAAGACTAGCTAAAAGGTTATGAGCACTTGTAATTGCATGCATATCTCCTGTAAAATGTAAATTGATGTCTTCCATCGGTAGAACCTGAGAATAGCCACCACCTGTTGCACCACCTTTAATTCCCATCATAGGACCTAATGATGGTTCTCTGATTGCAAACAATGTTTTCTTACCTAATAATGAAAGAGCTTGAGCCAGTCCAATTGTAATAGTGGTTTTTCCTTCACCACTTGGGGTTGGATTGATTGTTGTAACCAGTATTAATTTTCCATTTTTACCATTCTGCGTCCTCTTCAATACATCTAAAGAAACCTTTGCCTTGTAATCTCCCCAACAGGTGAATTCATCTTTCTTTAAACCTGCTTTTGCAGCAATTTCCCCAATTGGTTTAAGTTTTATTGATCTGGCGATTTCAATATCTGATTTCATAGCAAAACAAGAAAGATATAAATATACTACTTAAAAATATGCAATATTTTATTTCTAGTGGAATACCAGATTTAAATAAGAGGAAACTAAATTTGATTAACTAACAGAGTTTTTTCGCGATGTCCAAATATCTTTTGATAAATATGAGTAAATATTGTCATGTTGAACATTTGTATTATTTAATCTATCGTTCAACCACCTTTTATCTTGTGAATGCTTCAAAATAGCAGGTTTTTTTAGTATCCAATAATGTATCCGCCATCTTCGTCCATTATGAAGCGTGATTTCTTCTCTTTCCGTATTTAATAGACCATTTGCTTCTAATAAGTAAAAAAGTTGTCTATCTCTCTGTTCAAGTATATTATCAATAATGCGGTCTTCAAATCCAAAAAGATCCATGACAATATTAGCAAATCTTTTTGCTTCCTCTATATTAATATCTAGTTTTCTTTCAATAACTTTGGAGAGATCATCTATAGTCAATATATGCAGTTTATCCCCCCTAGGATTTTAACGCGATATTATTTTTATAAGTCATAGTATATATATTTTCCCCTTATTTTGAGGATTTTTTACGAATTTTTTGTAAAATCTAAAAAATGTTATATTAAGCAGTTTACATATCAGTAACCGGGTTTATTCTTATGAAAATAGCTCTGATTTCAGCAAGACCGGAAATAACAAATAAAAAATCAAATCTAGAAACTATGGAAAACTACATTAAAAAGACAAAAGCAGACTTTTATGTATTTGGCGAGCTTTTTTTATGTGGTTATGGATGCAAGGATGAGCTTAGAGACGTTGCAGAAACGATAAATGGTCCTTCAATAAAGTATATGAAAAAAATCGCTAAAGAAAACAAATGTTATATTGTATTTGGGATGCCTTTGAAAGATGAAAAAATTGTAGGACTATTAAATAATGCAGCAATTTTGGTACATCCAGATGGAAAGGTAAATAGTTATAATAAATGGTTTTTACCAACTTTTGGACCTTTTGAAGAAAAGATCTTTTTTGATGAAGGTGAAGAACTAAATGTTTTTGACACCAAATTTGGAAAAATTGGTCTACTAGTATGCTATGACTTATTCTTTCCAGAACTATCGAAAGCGCTCACAATGCTAGGGGCTGATATTATTATATACATCTCAGCAACTCCATCTATAACAAGAAAGTATTTTGAAACTCTAATGCCAGCTAGAGCAGTAGAAAATACAACGTTTATAGTATATGTTAACCTCGTAGGCACTCAAGAAGATCTTGTATTCTGGGGTGGATCTCAAATTTATGATCCGCTAGGTAATTTACTTGTCAAAGCCCCATATTTTAAAGAAAGTATAGTAACCTGTGATCTAAATCTAAGGCAACTCAAGAAAGCTAGGGCAAATAGACCAGTTATTAGAGATATTAGACCCGAGATTTTTCAAGACCTTTACCATATATCACGACATCATAAGAAAGCCAAATAAATTATCATAAAATTATTTCAAAAAGTATTTTACACAATAAAGCATTAAGGGGGCTTGTTTCCATTTGATTTCTCCTGGGTGGGGGCGTAACATTGAAGCCATATGATGATAAAATCATCAAAAAATTAAACTTAGTAGCAGTAAAAATAAGAAAACATGTAATTGAAATGCTTTTTAGGGCTAAGTCTGGGCATCCAGGAGGTTCGCTATCTGCAGTTGATGCAATCGTCGCTTTATATTTCCACCACATGAAGCATAATCCTAAAAAACCTAAAGATCCCGACAGAGATCGATTTATTTTGAGTAAGGGACATGCAGCTCCAACACTTTATGCGGCCTTGGGGGAGTGCGGTTATTTTGATAAAAAGGAATTAAAACGGCTGAGAGAGATAAACTGCATGCTACAGGGCCATCCTGAATGTTGTCATATTCCAGGAATTGAAGCATCAACAGGATCATTAGGTCATGGTCTTTCTTTTGCAAATGGTGTGGCTTTGGCTGGTAAACTTGATAAGAAGAATTACCACGTCTATGTAATGCTCGGTGATGGTGAAACAGATGAAGGGCAGATTTGGGAGGGTGCAGCAGTTGCATCTCATTACAAACTCGACAATTTAACTGGTCTTTTAGACCGGAATTTCTTACAGATAGATGGACATACAGAAGATGTATTACGACTTGAATCAGTAAAAGACAGATGGAGTGCTTTTGGATGGAATGTCTTGGAAATCGATGGGCATGATATAGCTCAAATAATAGATGCCCTGGATGATGCTGACAAGCACAAACATCAACCTACTATGATTATTTTAAATACTGTTAAGGGGAAAGGAGTTTCTTTTATGGAAAACAATGTCGACTTTCATGGGGTACCTCCAAATGAAATGGAGTACAAACTTGCCATGAAAGAACTAGATACATTGCAGCGAAGACTGGAGGCTTCTTAATGGGCAAACAAATGGTTAATCCAAGAAATGCATACGGGGAAACTCTAGTTGAGCTTGGTAAGAAATATCCTGATATTGTGGTATTAGATGCTGATCTTTCGAAATCAACTAAAACAATAATGTTTGCTAAGGAGTATCCAGAGAGATTTTTTGAAATGGGCATTGCAGAGGCGAATATGATCTCTGCTGCTGCAGGACTTGCATCCTGTGGCAAAATCCCTTTTGTTAGTACATTTGCTGTCTTTGCAACTGGAAGAGTATATGATCAGATCCGTATGGATATTGCCTATTCAAATGCAAATGTAAAGATATTTGCTACCCATGGAGGCATCAGTGTAGGTAAGGATGGTGCAAGTCATCAGATGATTGAAGATATCGCATTGATGCGAGTTATGCCCAATATGGCAGTACTTGCACCTAGTGACGCAACACAAACAAGAAAAATTGTAGAGCTTATGGCTACCAATTATGGACCCATGTATGCAAGAGTAGGACGTGCATCAGCTCCACTCATATATAAAAAAGATGACTTAAAAGATCTTAAGATCGGGAAAGGAATAATAGTCAAAGATGGAGATGATGTGAGCATTATTGCCTGTGGTACAATGGTTGATCCAGCTATCGATGCAGGAAAGGCATTATCAAAAAAAGGCATCAAAGCACGCATCGTTGATATGCATACCATTAAACCAATTGATCAGAAACTTATTCTTCGATGTGCCAAGCATACAAATGCTATAATAACAATTGAAGAGCATTCAATAATTGGCGGGTTAGGAAGTGCAGTAGCAGAGATGCTTACAGAAAATGGTTATTCTGGTAATTTCAAAAGAATGGGAATACAAGATATGTTTTGTGAATCAGGAGATCCAAAAGATCTAATGGAAAAATATGGATTAAGTTCCAACCACATCGTAAAAACAGCTCAAGAACTTATTACAAAATAAATGCTATATATGCTATCTCCTAATAACAACAGTCAAAACATCTTCATCTTTTAATATATGATCCAAGCCTACCTTCTGAACATCATGTTTAGCAGAAGGTCCGGAAACAGAAGCATATCTAAATTTACTCCGAAAATCTCTATGAATCTTACTGCATGCGTCTTTTACTGTATCTCCTTCTTTTAATATTAAAGGTTCATCATAATCGGTTTGTTTACCTACAGGTTTCATATAGACTCGTATTAGTCTAAGTTGGGAGAATATCCCCTCCCTAAGTTCGTTTAATCCATCACCCCTATCAGCAGAAATCGAAATAACATTCCAACCTCTTCCTCCAAAGCTATCGATAGCTACATTCAGAAATTCCTCATCAATAAGATCCTTTTTATTGAGAACAACTATTGCTGAAGCGTAGATTCTATTTTCAGAAAAAAAATCGATCAATTGATCCTCTGTAATGTCTTCGCGGATTGTAATATCTGCATTTATTACAAATTCAGATGCAATTGACTTTATGAGATTTTCATTTAAATGAGTAAGTTTTGTTGTTGAATTAACTGTAATACCTCCCATCATT
>Ga0209635_10005151_pt1 | contig 10303 bp, 12 predicted proteins | sample DeeMarSWOR230_32_FD_187463 | JGI IMG/M metagenome (GOLD analysis project Ga0209635, IMG submission 187463) | Marine sediment microbial communities from White Oak River estuary, North Carolina - WOR-2-30_32 (SPAdes) (version 2) | ecosystem: Environmental > Aquatic > Marine > Intertidal zone >...
TCTAATGAAACAGCACCAACAGGTTTTCTACCTTTAATCTCAGGATATTTTCCATACTTAGTTCTTTTGGTTGGAGCAGTAGTATCAGTATTAATTTTTGTGAAAAGAGATGCTATTACTTACACTTTAATGAAAACATATGGAAGAAAAGTTCCTAAAAAGTTAAAAAAGAAGCCAACTAAAACTATTAAGCTACCTTCCTTAAAAGATTTTAGTCATAAGCTGTCTTTAGGTTTGAAAAAATCAAAGGGTAGAAGGAAAACCAAGACTTTAGAAATACCCGAAGAAAAACCTGAAGGACTAAAAAGAGAAATTAAGAGAGATATAAAGGAATTACAAAATCTTCTTGAGGCTGAAAAAAGACTAAAAAAGCGTAGAAAATAATTACTAATTCACTTCAGATTTCTCTATTTTTTTCAACTTTCTCAAGTCTGCTATCAAAATCTTCTACATGATCAGCTAAACTTAATCCAAATTTTTTTATTTTTTGTTCTAATTCCAGAGTTTTTCTAGATATTTTATCTAACATGTGATTTCTTTCTTCTTTTTGTTTTTCTATTTTTTCTTCTAGATTTAATAAGGATGGGTTTGTATTAATTTTTTGGAGAACATCTTGACATATTTTTTCTATTTTTTCAACTTTTAAGGTAATATTATTATTCATTTCTGTTTCTTTCAAAGACCTTTTCTTTTCTATTTCTATAGTTGCTCCAAAAGCTATAGAATCAGTTATAAGAAGAACTATAAGTACTTCTAAAAAATCGTATCCCAACATCTGTAATACTGCAGATATTATTGTTAATAAAATTAAGATCCAAAAGGCTGTTCGATAGGGCATGAAGAATACTACTTCCTAAAAACATTTAAGCTTATTTTATCGTAACCTAAGTTTTCTCAAAAATCTAAGTAATTTACCATCAGCTTCATAGGTTTTTCCTATCAGTCTAGAGGCAAGACTGTATAATTCTCTGCTTGCAGCACCATGAGGATTAAGCATAACAACAGGCATTTTTAAGGTAAGACTTTTATGAACATTTTTATCAAAAGGTATAGAAGAGATAACAGGTATTTTTGTTAATTCTTCTATCTCATCTTTTGTCATCTCATATTTACTTTTATTAACCATGTTAACAACAATTCCTAGAGGTTTCACATCAAGTTCATTTGCAACTTCCTGACACCTTACTATATCTAGAACAGATGGTATAAAAGGATTGGTAACATACAAAATCTCATCACTAGCTTTCATTGCTGCTATACCTTCTATTCCTAGTCCTGGACTACTATCTAAAAGAATAATATCATTTTTATTAAAGAGACCCCTTATACTGTTTCTTAATTTTGTTATATCAACCCTTTCTAAATCACTTGTTGAGAGAGAAGCAGCAACCACCTTCATTCCGCTATAATGTTCATTAACAGCTTCTTCAATATTAAACTCACCTCTTAAAACCTTATTCAAGGTTATAGGACAGTAGTACATTCCCAAATAAAGTCCAAGATGTGATGTTGTGACATTACAATCAACGAGAGTAACATTCTTTTTGAATTGTTTTGCTAAAGCTGCCCCTATATTTAATCCAACAGTGGTTTTACCTACACCACCTTTACCAGATACAATACTTATAATTCTTGCCAAACCATCACTTCCCTCTATTTTTCATATGAACCCAAAACTTTTTACACTTTTTGTTCTTGATAAAAATGGGCCAAAAAGATTCATATTATAACTATTTTTATTACCACTTTTAAGCTTATGTTTAAGCTTTATTATCATACATCTTAAAAATGGTTTAACCACTCTATAATTTTTTTCTGTTCTTTTTTTACAGATGGAGAAATTAGACGACTCATTATATCATTGAGAGTTCTTTCCAAACCTTCAAGTTTTGGTATTATATTTCTTTTAGTTTTATTCTTTCCTAACACTATACCAAAAACCATAAAATTAATTGAAAATAGTATCATGATCATTTCCAAACTTTTATAAGTCATTAGTTGAATTAAACCAGCTATTATTATAAGATAAAAAAACTTAGCCATAAAAACTAATTATCTATAAAAACATTTAAGCTTGTTTTAAAAATTAAAAAGAAATAAATAAACTAGATTCTAAATTATATTTATGAAGAAAATTATAATTCTGTGTTTAGTAGTATTCTTATTAGCAGTATCTTTTGAATTACCTTCAAATATAACAGGATTTTTTGTAAAAGTTACTTCAACAGCACTAACAATAGCTAAGGAAATATTAAAACAAATTCTTACAACTATTGTAAATATGTTATAATATCATTTTCTGAATAAGAAATATACTATTATAAAAAAAGTAGAGATTATAATAATTGTTAACAAAATCCAGTTTGGTATTTCTTCTAGAGATATCTTTTTTTCAGGGTTTGGTGGAGAAAGTTTTTCAGGCCAATCGATCTCATCAGTACCAAACCTAAATACAGAATCTAGATTTGCTTCAGTATGAATATATTCCCATACAATTTCTCCTTCTGTATTTATTTCAAATATTCTTCCTGTAGTAGTTTCAGTTATTAATGTATTCCAATTTGGCAATCTTTCAGCAAACCCACCAATAAAACTGTAAAAAGCAAACCCCCTCATACGATTTGGCATGAATCCAGCATATTCCCATACAATCTGATTTATTCTTGGGTTTATTTCAATTACCCTTGAAAAATATTTGCCTGCCTTTAACTCAGGTAGATTTGATCTGAGAAAACCATTATCAAAAACAAGAATATTACCATTACTTAAAAGATGGGGATCATGTTGATGTGCTATTTCACCTTTACCCCATTTCCAGACAACTTCTTTTGTTTCAATATCAATGATAGCAATTGTATCAACTGCTCTGAAACTTACAAGTAAACTTTCTTTTTTGTTAAACGGATTATCTTCAGGTAAATACTCAACACGATTAATATTTGGCCAATATTCCCTGTTTTCACCATAACTCAAAGGCCAGTCACTGATATTAAGCTGTTTATGGGGATACCATTCCCATATGATTTCTTTATCACGATTTATTATTTTTATTGAGTCTGTATAGATTTTATTTCCTTCTGCTTCTGTGTTTGGGATACCTCCTTTAACCTCATCATTCAATTCTTTTGGAAGATCTTCCCAGAAAATAGCTATTATATTTCCATTTGGCATTATCTCAGCAGGATGATGCAAATGATTATTTTCATAGCTCCAAATGAGATTTCCATACCAATCTCGTTCTTCTATTGCAGCAACACAACCCATTACAGGACATTTGCCCCCTAAACGATTAGAAATCAAATGACCATTTTTTAGGATAAGATTATGCAATGTTCCACCATTTCCAATGAACCATTCATGGAGTACATTACCTTTCATGTCAATTATATAAACAGTGCTATTTCCCTTTTCCATACCAGCGACTGCGAAGGAAGTATAACCTTCATATACTTCTGTTTCATTATAAATAGTAACACCAGTAGGATAAACTGTTGGGTAAGCAGAAACACATGTTGAAAGGTAAACTAAAGAACATACAAATAAGACAACAAAAAGAGCATATGTTTTATTAAATTTCATATGTACAACATTTTGTTAATAAGTTTTATATTCTTTATTGAAAGAACTTAGATTTATTAATTATTACCTTATATATTTCTGTTGCAATTATTTCATTACCTAAACTGTTTTGATGCCATATATCCCCATCATCTTCTTTTACTTCCATTACATCATATTTTTTGAATATTTTAAGCAGATTTACACAGGTTAATTCTGTTTTTAAACATTCAGTATATACTACTTTATTTATATAATTGATATTTTCATCTTCAAAATCATAAAAAATAGGAACTATTACAAATATTACTTCAATTCCTTTTTCTTCTTTAATTTGTTTTAGTTCATTAAGACTATCTTTTAAGAGATTTATTAATTTTTTATCCTTATGTAAGTTAGCATAATAATCCATCCATTTTTGTTTATCCTCGTATAGCTTTGATATATTCTTAAACACGTTAAGTCTTATTAAATAATTAATTGATAAAGGTGTTATAATCTTAAATTCATAGATTTCTTTTTTTAATTTTAATGGAATTATTACATTATCTGGATTTTTCAAATCAAGATCATTAAACACATAACTCATGATTATAATGTCAGGATCATAATCAATAGCTCTGTTTTTTAATAAACTCATTTCTTCAGGTAAAGAATAAAAACTAGCTCCAGTATTGATTATTTCAAAAGAGTGGTTTAATTTTAAATCTAATATTTCAGGATAAGTAGTTTGATTTTCCCAACTTCTATGAATACTTATATAGTCCCCTAAAACAATAATCCTTGATTTAATTTTGCTTAGTTCAAAATCACTAAAGTTTATTTGTAAATAAGGTACACCCTCAATATCTGATTCTAAATAAGGTAAAGGATTTTTTATAAAATAATCATGGAAAAAAACTCTGAAATATACTTCTAGAATAAATACAAACAATATAAAAAATATTATAATAATTTTTTTATTATTTTTATATTTGGTTCTTTTCATTACCAATAGCCTGTTTTTCTTATTCTTTCCAACTTCTTTTTCAAAGCTTCATCAACTTCAATAGAATCTGATGTATTTATTTTCTCTCCTTTCAGATATTTCACTAAATCTGTTGTATAATTTTTAGGACCAGCCAAAGACAAATGACCACCTGTTGGATATTCTACACAGTCTATAGTTTTATTGGCTTGAATCATTTTCCTTCTAACAGTTTCCCCCACTTCAATATCTACTCTTGAATCTTCCTCAGATACCATAATTAACATTTTAGCAGATATTTTGCTATAGTCCGTATTATTTGCAAGATCTGTAACATAATCATATAATACAGTATCATCATAAGGTGCTCCGAAACCTAGAAGACTAACAGTCCTAACATAAGGAGACTGAGCATCATTTTCAAATGCTACCCACGAACCTAAGCAGAAACCTACTACATTGATATTACTTTTATTAACTTCGGGATTTTTAATTGCTAAATCTAAAATTTCTTTACTCATTACCTGAGCTTCTTTTAGTGTTTCTAATGCCCTTTCCGGTGCCCAAGGTGTTCTTTCCGGTGCCCAGAAAAGAAAACCCTCTTCAGCAAACATTTGAGCAACTTTATGCAATTCAAAAGGCTCAAGAGTTCGATATCCTCCGCCATGATGATAAATCACTAAAGGATATTTTTTAAGTTCTTTACCAGGTTTACCAACAATCACATTATAATCCTTATCATTAACCTCTATGGTAAAATCATTCTTTGTCTCACTTTCCAGATAAATAAAATATCCTGACAAACTAGAAAACGATACTAGAAGAATAATAATTACTAATAAAATTAATAACAAGTTCTTATTCATATTATCTACGCTATAATTTCATTAAAATAGTCTTCAAGTTTATTTTTCATATGTTCTGCAATTTCTGGTTCAGTTTTTATTAAATTATTTTTTTCAATAGGATCTTTATCAAGATTATATAATTCTTCAATTTTCTTAAAATTAGTAATATATTTCCAATTAGTTGATCTTATTGATGCTAGATACCCAAACAACTCAGTATAGATATACTTGTTTAATGGCTTAACACCACCTTCAATTAAAGGTAATAAACTTACTCCTTGTACTTGCTTTGGACTATCTATACCTATTAAGTCTAAAATTGTTGGCATTATATCAATACCCTGAACCAAAGAAGACACTTCTTTACCTTTAACATTGGGAATCCAAATAATCAATGGAACATGAGTAACTTCATCATATAATGTTGCTCCATGGTCAACCCTTCCATGTTCCATAAACTCTTCTCCATGGTCAGATGTAATAATTAAAATTGTTTTATCCATCAACTTTTCTCTTTTTAGTAAATCAATCAATTTTTTAACATCTTGATCTGCTTCATAAATTTCAGAATCATAGAGTAATTTTATATAATTTATATCAGAGTCATCAGATAAATTAATATTTTTCCAGAACATTTCTTCATACAGATTAAAACAATTTCTATGTAAATTTGAGTAATTTTTACATAAGAAAGGAAGTGAGTATCTTAATAAAGTTTTATTGGAGAATAAATGTTGATTTTCCTTTATTACACTATCTTTAAATATAATAGATGGATTAGAAATAATTTTATTCGTTGTAATGTTGAACAATTCTATATCAGAACTAATTATTTTTTTATTAGGCATATCTGTAAATTTAAGAACACTCTCCATTAATGGTGTATAAGGATCGTGAATTTTAAAATTATACAAAAACATGAAGAATTTTTTATTTTCATTTTCTTCAATCCAATCTACAGCACCCTTCCAATAATAAGTTTTCTTTTTTTCTAATTCTATATTGAAAAAATAATCAAACCCCCTTTCAAACCCTCTTTTTAAGTCTAAGTTTTCGTCATATAATGGACCAATCCAAACAGTTGTATAATCATTCATTTTAAGAATTTGAGTTAGTGTCATTGTATTTGGATTAAGGCTAATATCTTCAAGAGGTTCTATTATATTGTGTGTAGAAGGGTATTGTGATGTAAAAATTGACATATGACTAGCTAATGTATGTGAACTTTGACTAAAAGCAGTTTTAAACAATATTGATTCTTTTGTTAATTCATCAATATTTGGACTAGTATTTCTAAAATAACCATAACATCCCAAATGATCAGGTCTTAAAGCATCAAGAATAATAACAATTACATTACAATCAGGACATATTGTTTCACTTTTTTGATAAATAAAATATCCTGATAAATTAGAAAATAGAACAAAAGAAATTATAATTACTAATATAACTATTAGTACTTTCTTAGAATCATTTCTCATATTTTTATTTGTAATCAAACAAATAAAAACAAGTTGTTATAAACCTGTTGTAATGATTGGTTTTTCTTTTACAATAATTGTATGTTCAGATTGTGCAACTGGTTTTCCTGAAACTTCTCTTAATGGTTCATATCCATACAAAGCATTTGAGTTTAACAATTCTTTTAAACTAAGTTCAACTTTTAAAGAAGAAAACTTTTTTTGTATCCACCTTTTCGCAAAAGGTAATCTTTCAAATTTAGTTCTTGCTAATTCTAAAATTTTCCTTGCTTCTATCAGGCGGGTAGGTCTATCAGAAATCCATCTGAATATTAAAGGTTTTCCAGATTCTTTAACAAAACCACTTCCAGCTGTGCAAAAAGGTTCAACACCGTAGATTTCGTCTTCCCTTAACTGATACTTAGAATCATTTTTAACATTAGGTATTGTTCTTCCAGCATGAACATCATATCTATCTACACTATGTCCTGTTAAATTTCTAATAGGATTGAATCCAAACTCTTTACAAACATTTTCAATTGCTTCACCGATTTCTCCTATAATTGTTCCAGGTTTAAACATTTCTAAAGCCTTTTCCAACATTTTTTCAGAACATATTATTAAATCATCTTTACCGACAATTCTTATTGTTGAGGCAGTATCTCCAATATAACCATCAACATGAACACCAACATCAATTTTAACATAATCCTTCTCATTAATAACAGTTTTATCATTTAATTGTGGATGCCAATGAGCAGCCATATCATTAATAGAAATATTAACAGGGAATGCAGGCTTTCCATTTAATTCTAATATTTTTTTATCAATTTTTTCTGCAATTTCAATTTCTAAAGCATCTTTTTTTACAAGACTGCATCCATATTCTCTAACTTCTGCTGCTATTTTTCCTGCTTTAATATATTTATCTAAAATTTCTTTTTCCATTCTAATCTATCCCCAATTTTTGTCTTTAAATTAAAGGGAGTTTCTAGGATATATTTGCAAGGTTTTCTAGGTTTGTAAATTTTCCATGTTTTAGAATTAAAAGTTAACGGTTCTCCATTTTTTATATCAATTACAATTTTATTTTTATCTATAAAAACCATTTTTATTTGGTATCTAACGCCAAACATCCATAAAGACCATCTAGCTTCAAATTCTAATGGAAAAAAAATGTTTTTCTTTTTAGAAAAACTCAAACCCATCATTCTTCTCCAAAAACTATCTGCAACTTCTGCTTCAATTATAGAACTTTTTAGTTTGATTTTCATTGAAATTCTCTTAACAAGTCTTTTAACGAAGTGATAAATTTTATATTTAATGCTTCAAACTCTTCTTTTGAAGCAGAGCCACTTATAAAACCAACGAATCCGGTTCCTGCATTTTTTGCAGCTTCATAATCAATTACAGCGTCACCGACATAAATAGCCTCTTTAGGTTTTATACATAACATTTTACAAGCCAATGATAAAGGTTCAGGATCAGGTTTATGTTTTTTAGTATCTTCTCTTGAGATTATAACTTCAAAAAATCTTATGAGATTTCTTAATTGTCTCTTCAACGTTTCTCTAGATTTAGATGTTGCAATAGCCTTTCTAATTTCTAACTTCTTAAGAACATATTCTAAATTATCCATTGCTTTTATTTGAGGTTCAAGCTTCCTACAGATTTCTACATAAGTTTTTTTCATATCCTCATTTATTTTTCCATACAATTTAATTAACATTTCTTCCCATGGTGGACCAAAAGTTTTTCTGACCTCAGAATCAGACGGAATTTTTAATCCTAACTTTTTTCCAGTCTCTTGATAAGCCTTTATGTAAATTTCGGTATTATCTAATAAAACACCATCAGCATCAAAAATAATTGCCTTTGTCATTTAATCTACTTTTCCAAGAAACTCTTTAAACTTTCTCCTAGTAATTCCTCTTCGGTTACTCCTAAAACTGTTAAAACTCTTAGAGCAGCAGGCACGATTTGATGAGATATATAATATTCATTATCAATATCTTTTATATCAACATATTCAATTGGTTCTGCTCTTTCAGAGATAGATCCCTTTCCTTTAGTTATAACAAACATTATAACCATCCCTTCACCAATAAACCTTCCCCTTTCTTTAATTTTTCTAGCAGCAGCAACATGAGGTCCTATTGCTTTGTATTCTGACAAAGGCTTTGTTAGTTGCTCATGAATTGTTAAGTCTTTCAAAGGAATTTTTCTTTGCTTCAATTTTTTAATTATATTTTGAACATATTTAACAGACCCTTTAACATCCTTCTTTTCCAAAACAAGTTTTAATTGCTTTAAATTCTTGGTTTCACTTATTTTTCTTCTGAGTTCAGTAGAATTTTCAATATTTTTTGTTAACCAAATTGAATTTCTTTTTAATTCGATGAATTTATATTCTTCTAAAGGATATTTAAACGTTATTCCATCTAAAAAATCGTCAAGCAGTCTCTCGTAGAGTTCTATACGCTCTCTCATTACAGTTTTGTTATTTATAAAGGGGATTTCCCTCCCTTTTGTGAAATATTCGTGAATTTGATAAAAAATTTCTGGATTTCCCAATGTGCCTCTACCTATCATGATTGCATCGACATTAGTGTAATCCATAAAATATTTTGCGAATTTTGGATTAATAATATCTCCATTTCCTACTAAGGGGATTGAAATTGATTCTTTTAATTTTTTAATGAAATTTAAATCAATAGCGGAATCGTTAGACCCATCCTTTACTGTTCTTGCGTGAACTGTTAAAAATTCTATACCAGAGTCATTAACGATATCTTTAAAAGTAACTAAATCAAAGTTTTTTTTAAATCCAGTTCGAGTTTTTAAAGAAACTGGTCTAGAAGAAAATTTTATAGCAATTTCTAATAATACTTTTAAATTCTTAAAATCATCTAGTAAATAACCACCTTGTTCTGCTCTAATAGCTCTTTTGGAAGGACATCCTGCGTTAATATCTAACACGTCAAATTTATAGCTCTCAAGATATTCTATTGATTTTTTTAGAGCTTCCGGATCTGAACCAATTAATTGAACGCTAATCGGTCTTTCTTTTTCAATTTTATATAATTCATGCTCAAATGATTTAGGGCTACTCACAATACCTTTAGTATAAATCATAGGAGCGCAAACTAATCCGATTTTATAGAAATTTCTACAAAACCTTCTGTAAGGTCCTGTAGTCACATTTTGCATAGGTGCTAAGACAAAGTTATTTTCTAATTTTAAAGTCCCTAATTTCATGATGTTTTTCTTATTGTCTTTAACTTTCCATAATAAATTATAACCAAGAAATTTTTTATAAATTAAATTCTATTTTAATTAAAAAACAATTACTCACTTAAAATTAATATTTCCAGAAAATTTTTAAAAATATAGTGAATGAAAATCGTGTCAGATTATATTAAAGAATATGAGTTTAAAATTCCACCTAAAGAAATCACATATGGCGATGA
>Ga0209635_10005155_pt1 | contig 10302 bp, 10 predicted proteins | sample DeeMarSWOR230_32_FD_187463 | JGI IMG/M metagenome (GOLD analysis project Ga0209635, IMG submission 187463) | Marine sediment microbial communities from White Oak River estuary, North Carolina - WOR-2-30_32 (SPAdes) (version 2) | ecosystem: Environmental > Aquatic > Marine > Intertidal zone >...
TGGCGGGCTGTATCTGTTGCAGCCTGAATGCTGTCTCCTGCCACGTAAGGACTGGCAAAAAGCTTGACTAATGGAGATGGGGCAAGATTGATGATGAACCTTTTCAAACCCATGGATGACTCCTTTAGAAATTATTATGAAATCCTCAGAGAGACCTTTCAGCTCTCTAAGGCTTATAAGGAGATATGAAATTAATTCATTTTTTGACAAACTTCAAGAACTGTTTTTAAAATTTTATAAAAATCACCCCTTCAGCCAGATGCAGTTTTGCCTGATTATCAAAGAGGTTTTTTCTCGACTTCACTACGCAGGATGCACAACTGGGCAAAAAGTCAGTCACACACTGAATAAAAAGCAGAAAAGGCTGAATAAAGATGTGAGGGACTACTTAAAGTGCGGTTGAACTAGATCACCGACCCTCAGGGGAGTATTGCTCGAGAGAATCTTCACAGTGGATGTCTTCATTTGGGTATCGATCACAATTAAATTTCCAAGGTTTTCGATGACCCCACTCTTTCCTTTTGTTTTCCTGTAGATAACTAACTGTTGCCCAAAATGAATCCCATCCTCCTCTCCAAGGTCTATAATGGCCCAGGACCCTTTTGAGATTTGTTGATATTCATCTTGAAAATAAATGAGCATTCCCTGGAGACCTTCCTCCTCATTGATAGCAACATTATAGCCAAGGTCCTTACCCAGAAAGTCGCTTTTCTCTTCAAAAGGCACCAGGAAATGGCCAACTTTAACCTCTCCGCATGCCTTTTCTAATCTGGCAAACGCCCGCTCCTCTTCCACGGAAAAAACCTGGGCTCTGCCTCTCTTCAATACAAGATGACCGAAATTCTTTCCAGTGACGGGATTCCTGACTTTCTCTCCAATCTCCAAAATCATATAAATTTGTCCCGTCTCAACCCCGTCCACGCTGCCTTTATTAATGAAGAAAACTTCATTCTCTCTGAGAAGCATTCTTTCTTCTTCTTTCTCAGAACCAACGATCTGCATATCCAGTTTCACTTTTTCCATAACAAAAAACGAACAGTAGAGGTCAGACTCAGAGATTAGAGGGAAGACATCCTTGTATAACCTCGCCTTCTTGACCTCTTGTTCCTGAGTTCTCTCTCCGTCTCCAGGATTCAATCCGATACTCTTTCCTTGGATAAAGAGAAGAAAAATTATCATGAAAAAAAACAGGAATTTCGCCGCTGTTTTAAGAGCATAGTTTTTCATTATTACTCCTCTTTTCAGATTTTTACATCCTGAACTTTGCCCTCATTATATGAAGATGGACTAAATCTGTCAATAGAAGCGTTTTTTTAATAGATTTCGCACCTTTTTCTTGACATTCAACATCCCTTCTACATAACATAAGAAAACCCGCCTATGAGCGGTAAGAAGCTAAGGAGGTTCACTGTGAATAAAAAAGCAATAACGGCCAGAATGGCCAAAGACTCCGGAATCACTGGCCTTCAGGCGGAAAAAGCTTTTAATTCCCTAATCAGCGGTGTCAAGTCCTCGTTGAAAAAAGGACACAGAGTTACATTTTCCGGGTTTGGCAGTTTTGAAGTCAAAAATAGAAAAGCAAGGAAAGGAAGAAATCCAAAAACCGGAGAACCCATCAACATCCCTAAAAAGAAAAGAGTAAGATTCAATCCGAGTAAAAGCTTCATAGATTCTCTTTAAGACCCAACAAACCACATTTCTCTTGACCGGAATAGACAAGGAAGACTCATTCCTTTACAATAATCTCTCGTGACGAGAAAATGACGACTCTAAAGAGAAAGGTCGCTCTCCTCTTTGGTGGACGCTCCGCTGAACACGAAATTTCCCTTCTTTCTGCAGCTTCTATATATAAAAATCTGGATACAAAAAAATTCGAAATCCTCTCTATATACATAAACAAAAAAGGAGACTGGAAAGTCGTTGAATCTCCCCTTCTCTCTCCTGAAGCTCTGAGTGCCGGTTCGTTTTCCTCTTTCCTCCCCTGGGATAAGAACGTTTCCTCATCAACTATCGAGGCAGACATTTATTTCCCAGTACTCCATGGCCCATACGGTGAAGATGGAACGCTCCAGGGACTTTTGGAGATGGCCAATGTCCCCTTTGCCGGAGCTTCTGTCTTGGATTCTGCAGTGGGGATGGATAAGGCAGTCTCGAAAATAATCCTTAAAGCCAAAAACCTGCCCGTCGTCGAACACCTCACTTTTCTGGAAAACGCATGGAGAGAGAACAAGGAATCTGTCCTCTCTGAAATCAGAAAGAAACTGCCGCTTCCGCGCTTTGTGAAACCAGCCTGCCTCGGTTCGAGTGTCGGCATCTCTAAAGTGAGCAATGAAAATGACACTGCTCCTGCCCTTAACGAAGCCTTCCGCTATGACCAGAAAATCGTTGTTGAAGAAGGAATTCTGGGACGCGAACTGGAGTGCAGTGTTTTGGGGAATGAAGAGCCCGAGGCGTCTCTGCCTGGAGAGATCATCCCCTTCAGAGAATTCTACGATTATAAAGACAAATACATTGAAGGAAAAACGCGTTTCGGAATTCCGGCCAAACTCACTCCCTCCCAGACCGAAGAAATCCAGCGTCTCTCAGTGGAAGCCTTCAAAGCCCTCGGCTGTTCAGGGATGGCCCGAGTGGATTTCCTGATGGATGGAGAAACAGAAAAAATCTATGTGAGTGAAATTAACACCATTCCAGGTTTTACAGAAATCAGCATGTATCCAAAGCTCTGGGAAGTGAGTGGTCTTTCCTTCCCTCACCTCCTCGAAAAACTTATCGAACTGGGATTTGACAGACACCAAAGAAAAAACAGAAAAAAGGAAAACTACAGCCCATGAGAGTCCTGGGAATAGACTTTGGCGACAGGAATATTGGCCTGGCTGTAAGCGACGCGCTCCTGTTGACAGCGCAGGCCATCGGCCGCTACCGCATCCAGAACAAGGAGGAAGACAAAAAGTACTTTCTCGGACTTGTTTCAAAATACGAGATAAGTGAAATCGTCATCGGACTCCCTTTAAGAATGGACGGAAGTCCAGGAACACGTGTGGAAAAAACAAAAAAATTTGCCCGCTGGCTCGAGAGGACGCTCAATCTTCCCATCGTCTTCTGGGATGAAAGACTGACAACACAACAAGCTCTGAAAATCCTCAGCCAGCAAAAAATTCATTTCCGAAAAAAAAAGGGCTTGAAAGACCAGATATCCGCCTCACTCATCCTCTCGAGCTACCTGGAGAGTAAAAAAGCAAAACACCATGATGCTCAAGGTCATTAAAACCGGTCTCATCATTTCAGCGGTCATACCCCTCATCCTTTCCGCGTGGTTTTCTTTTGAGTTCTACAGCATTCCCAAAGTCACTCCAAAAAAAATATTTTTCGTGGTTGAAGAGGGAAAAGGAGTGCAGGACATCGCTCAAAATCTCAAAGAGGAAGGAGTCATCAAGAAAACATGGCCTTTTCTTCTGGGCTATAAGATTTATTTTTCTTCATTGAGCCTGAAGGCCGGAGAGTACGAACTCAGCCTTCCGGTGTCGACAAAAAAAATCCTTCGCATTCTATCTGAAGGAAAAGTCTATTTCCATCCCGTCACCATTCCCGAGGGATTGACACGAAGAGAAATCGCTCAACATCTTGAATCTTTGGGAATCTCGGATGAAGAAGACTTTCTCGAGGCGTGCTCCAGAACCGAACTCCTTGGTACTTACGATATCGAAGCGGAAAATCTTGAAGGATATCTCTTTCCTGAAACCTACCATTTCACACGACGAACTCCCGCAGAGAAGATCATCTCCACTCTCGTCTCCCAGTTTAAAAGTGTGTTTACTGAGGAATGGCGAAAAAGAGCGGCTGAAATAAACATGACTCCAAGAAAAGTCGTGATTTTGGCCTCGTTGATTGAAAAAGAAACCTCTATTCCTGAGGAAAGAAAGCTGGTCTCAGCCGTGTTCCACACACGACTGAGAATAAGGATGAAACTCGATTGTGACCCGACCATCATCTACGCCATGAAAGAGCAGGGAATCTATGAGGGACGCCTGTTGAAAAGACACTTGAAATTAAATACTCCCTACAATACCTACCTCAGGCGAGGCCTGCCTCCTGGACCCATCTGCAATCCGGGACAAGCCGCTCTTGAGGCGGCTCTCTATCCTTCAGAAGAAAAATACATCTATTTCGTTTCCAAGAATGACGGAAGCCACATATTTAGCCGCACCTTTAAAGAACATCAAAGGGCGGTGATAAAGTACCAGAGACAGCGGCAATAGGATTCGCGTCTTGCTGGTGGACATTATTCGAGTTCAGGCCTTGTCATGGCGAGTGTGAAGTGTATGACATTTTGACTTGAATCTTCTTAAACTGATAAAGCCTGACCCCGTTTTTTATATTGTGTCAAATGTTAAGATGCAGCTCCCATTTTCGCCCCTTAAGTAAGAAATGCTGAGTGTTAAGACGCAGCCCCTTATATTGAAAAAAAAGTGAGATTCTGTTATATTAATGTCTAGTCTGGGAGGTAACCATCCTTCCTATAACCAGTTAATATCACATACTAAAAAGTTGACTCATTCAGATGTGAAAGTTGCGAATTAGGAGGAAACATGAAATTAAGAAAACACGCATCTCTGGTTGTTTTATCTGGACTTATCTTTAGCTTGATTCTATCGCCCAGCCTTATCGCCCGAGGAACCAAACAAGAAGTACAGACTGACAAGTCGAAACCAATCATTATCCCTGATGCTGTCAAAAAGGTTTTTGAAGAAGGAATCCCTACTCGAGAAACAAAACAGGACATTCCTTTCACGATTATCCAACATCTCTGTCTCCCTGATTTTCCTGTCCGGTCGAACCTGCACAATATCGTTTATTTTAAAGTTAAAAACGCAGATCTCGGCTTTGCGCCCCTTACCGCTGGCTCAGAACCTGAAAAAAAGAAAAGTGAAGAGGAAACCCAATCGATCTTCCAATCCACCGCATCCAGACTCCGAGCACAATCTCATGTATTCCTTCAATTTAACCAACTGGAAAATAATGTGGTTGGAGAAGTGGCCCGAGAAGTCTACATACCTGTCATGATGCAAGTCGACGGCAGCTCGTATGAGGCAGATAAAGAAGAGCTGTATACGGCCAGAAACCTTATGCCTCCAGGAAATTATCTCCTGTCTATGGCCATTGCCTCTGCAGACCTGAAGAGAATCGGGACACAGTATTTGGAATGTTCTATTCCTGACGAGAGTTCCTTCACTGATAATCTCGAAACAACTCCTATCCTATTCGTTAGTGAGATGAAGCAGATGCCCTCTCGTGAATCGAAGGCATCCGTTCACAAAGGCTCATTCACATTCATTATCTATGAGATGGGGCTCAACTTGGAGAAAGTCTTTTCCTCCGGTGATAATCTTGAGCTTTTCTTTTATATACTCGGAACTCAGCCCGGAGAAGGCGGACAGTATGCCATTGAGATAAACTATGAGGTCCTTAAAGGTGAAGAGGTGGCGATTCGCTATGCACCTGGAACCTATGCGAATCCTCTCGTTCAGCAGAGCCTTCCCTTGGTACAAAGGGTAGTCATCAAATCCGAGGCTGGGGAGAAGGAAGAAGTCAGAGAGCTAGAGGCCGGAAAGCACATCCTATCCATGAAGATTACGGATAAGGTTTCTGGAAATTCTGTCGAGAAAAAGATTGAGTTTGAGGTAGTCAAATAGATTATTTGTTGGAGTCTTTTTCTATTTCCTCGATTAGCTTTTTTACGTTTTCCTGATTTCGATTCAAACGAAGAGAAGCCCTCAACACATTGAGTGCCCTGTCTTTCTGGTTGGTTTTGTAAAAACAAAAACCCAGAGAATTCAAAAGGTTTGTATCGCTGTTGTAAATTTTATTCCCTTCGAGTAAATTATTTATGGCTTCATCATATTGAGCCATTCCCATATACCCTCTTCCCTTAACCAGATAATAATCAAATCTCAGCCTATCATCTTCTTTCACATTTTCAATCAACTCCAAGCTTCTCTCGAACTTGTTCACTTTCAACAAGAAATTGGCATACTCGAGTATCCCTTTCTTATAATCCCGGTTTGCATTATACGCTTTCTCATAATATTCCTCAGCCTTCTCATAGTCTTTAGTTTTATCGGATTGATAAGCCAGCGCATAAGAAAACAAAAAGTTGTTGGTAAGGGATATAGCCTTGGCTCTTGCAATAGGGTGAGGAATGGCCTCTTCAAACCCGACAACAAATTCCGCCCCATCTTCATCGATTGTCTCTCCATTCTCATCTATAAAATCCAAGTCAATCTCATAGTAATCAGGAGTTAAATCTTTGACTGTGATAGACTGCTGAATACTCATTATCTTTCTAAACGGATGATCGGACAGTTTCAGGCTGAATGATTTACTGATAGGATTCTTTCCTCTTTTGCCTCTTATCGATACTTTTACTTCCCCATTATTCCATAAATCCTCTGTGACATTGGAAATAGTGAATAAGAAGGCAAGAGTATCAGTAGTCGAATAAGTTTTCTTTGGATCAACGAGCAATTTCTTGTCGACGACTTTGTAAGGAATGTGCTGATTGCTATCATAATCTTGGAATTCATATCCCAAAAATGGACCGTAAATACGCGGCAACTCCGACTCCTCCGGTACAAGAACCGCTCTCTCAATATGACAGTACTCTTTGCCGACTGAATTCTGAAGCAGGATGTCCAGCTTATAATCGCCCTCGACAACCGGAAAAGAATCCTCGATAGTCAACCCGCTCGATCTGACTCTGTTGAGTTCCTCATCTGTAAAATAAAGAGGATAGGCTTTAGTATACTGGAAAATCGTGTCTTCGTTCTTTCTTAAACTCACGTTCAGCGTATAGTTGCAGAAGTATTGATCTCTGGGCTCATACAGGTCTATTGAAATGCTTTCCGGCGCTATTGAGAAATGCAAAAAATTGATCCCTGTGATAGGGTCCTGAATCAAAGCGACATCAGCAGTGCTTTGCACATAATTTGTCAGGTATTCATAGTCAACGACTCCTCTCAGGTTTAAAAAATGCGTCGAATACGAAGGATTGATTATCTTTTTGGGGGACTCCATGATATTGGCCAGGATAGTTACATTCGTCGTGGAAGGCTGAAAATTAAAGGGGATATCTCCTGGAACGAGGGACAATGCGACTGGTGCAAGGGTGGGTTCAACTTCAAGGATTTTTTCATACAGAGCCGCGTAATTAAAAGGATCCAGACTCTTGCCTTCGATCAGTAAGCTTGCCGGACCATCTGAAACCGGACTGTACAACCTAAACTCTCCAAATCCTCCCCTCTGAAAAAACACAAGGCAAAAGTGGGGGGGTAGCCCTTTGGCCGGATCCCCATAGTAAGACCAGACTTCACAAGGGTAAATTTGATGAGGAGCTGGAAACCTCTCAATGCTGACTGGAGGACCGAGAATCATGTATATACTGCCCATATCTGTCATCCATCCTTCCCGTGTCGTTCCACGGCTATAGTGTTTATTGACATAAAGAAATCGCTCGAGTATTTCCTCTTTATACTCGTTTTGCGGGGTGCCAGGTGTCGGATCTCTCTGCTTCCAGAACATCTCTATAAACGCATCTCTTTCATAATCAGCCGTAAGCTCCATGAAGACTTCTTTCTCCTTCTCGTGGATTATGTATCTTGTCAGTTTTAACCATTCTTGGTATTGAGGAGGCAGGTCCTTTTCTCTGGCTTTTTGTGCTGAATAAAGCAAAGATGCCATAACAAAGAAAAAAAGTATGATTCTCGTTGTTTTTACTCTCATTTTCTTAATCCTTTTTCCTATTCCCTTCAGGTGTGAAAATAAATCATTTGTCCCTTAAATTGTAGAGTCAAGGCCACTGCAAACGAATCAAGGAGGCCCGGCAATCTCAAAAAAGGCCTGTTTTCTTTTTGTGTGAGATGCGGCATCGGTCCGCATTGGAGCGGGTAGTCTCTTGAATTTCGCGCGATGATGAACATGACTGATTCTGGCTATAGTCTATACTTTAATCTCAAAAATTTTCCTTGCTTTGTTCATGCTCCCTTTTTCGATAATGATAATATCAATATAATATTTTCCTGGGCTAAGGTCGTACGGGAAACGAAAGACTATATTCTTCATCTCAAGAACATTATCCTCTAGTTCAGCAAAAGATTGTTCCCTCTTGAATCTATCACTCTTGGAACCCTCTTTCTCGTAGACATGGAATTCAAAATCAAAGTCAGCTTTGAGCAATCCCTCTTCAGCAATAAATTCCAATGATTTGACAGAAATCGTGATCAAAATCTCTCTTTTCGCTTTATCAAATTCGAAGGTAAAATCCATATACTTAATTGACGATTTGCTTCCAACAAAAGAAACCCCTAATTTGGCCATTTCAATCGCTTCAGTTAAATTGCCGATTAAACCTCCTCCCATTTCATAAGGCATGGGATTTAAAATGAACCGTCCATCTCCATTGTCTACAAATATTATGGCTAGATTGTATCTGTAATAAATCCAGTACAAATAGGACCCTCTCAACGCAGCGCCTGTATTCGGATTGGTAAATGTCTCCTCAAATCTATCCGGGGGCCCAAGATAAATGTAAATCCTCCCTCTCTCTGTTTTCCATCCAGGAGGTCCTTCCCCCTTAAAATGCTCGTTGGCGTATTCTATCCTTGCGAAGAACTCTTCTTTGAATTCATTCTCATCTGTATCTGGGTCAGGGTCTCTTTTCGACCAGAAATCCTGTATGAATTCTTTTCTAGACTCGCCATCCGGAAGATGATGAAAAATATCTTTCTCCACTTTATTCATGATAAGGTAGGCTGTTTCGTAAAAATCCGAACTCTCAGGATCAAGAGTAACCTTTTTTGCGCTTCCACAATTCATCATCGCCAAAGCGAGGACGCAGAGAAAAAATGCGTATAATAAATTTCTCCTTCTTTTTATCATAGTCTCTTACCTCTCAATAAACTCTCTGCAAAAATTATGCCAAATAAGATTCCAGGGGAAACCTTTCTTCCTCTGTGTCTAAAAAAGAACACCTGTCCTCTCAAGGCTTGTTTGTGTTGTCTGTTCACTGCATATGGTTCAAATATTGATGATAGATTGGTCATAAGGCGGAAAATAAGTAAAAAGGAGTGAGTGAAAGATTATTTTTTCTTTCATTCATTTTGAATTCACACTGCGGCTCTCTCCGCCAAAGAGAGGTTTTTTTTCACTCGCGGAGGGAATCTTTCTCTATCCGATTTGTTTTCTCTTTTATCTCCTCTTTAAATACTCAATAAATCCTTTAACCTGAGTCGCTCTCTCTGAGTCTGAGTCATATCTTAAATAATTCTCAAATTCTCTCAAGGCTTCCTGGTTATTGCCCATCGCCAGATACGCAAGGCCCAATTGATAACGGGCATCCAGAGAATCCTCCTGAACCTCAACTGCTTTTTTGTAATACTTCAAAGCCTCATCAAATTTAGAAGTGTTATAAAATATTGTCCCGATGTTATACAGAACAGTCGAATCCTCAATTTTTTCAAATTCTATTTTGTTGTACCATTCCAGCGCCTTCTCGTTATTGCCCCGATTGATGTAGCAATTTCCGATTCCCATGAGAGTATGAACATGATCGGGTTCTTTCTCTAAAACTTTCAGGTAGTGTTTCTCTGCTTCGTCATATTTCTCCATCTGAAAATAGGCATTTCCAATATCATAATCAATGATGTGGACATCCGGATACTTCTCAAGAATACCCGCAAAGATAACGATTGCTTCCTCGTATTGACCTCCTTCGAAAAGCTTGGTTCCTTGAAGGTACTCTTCTTTCACGTCTTCAGTGACGACTAAACCCTCGGCTTTCTCTAATGTGACATCGATCTGAGGGTTCTTCTGGCGAAAGTCCAAGACAGTGATACTGATTTTCTTTGGCAAGAATCCTGTTAATTCAAAGTCGACATACCAATCTCCACCTTTTATGCCCATCGCGACCCATTTCCCCTTTTTATCAGTTGTCGTTTCAAAGCCTGACTGAGTCGTCGTAAACATGAGCCTGACCTTGACCCCCTCAAGAGGGTTGCCTTCCTCATCGTAAACATAACCGATTTGTCTTCCCTGGCCTGTCCAGTCCTGAGAGAAAACGAGGGTCGTCAATAAAAAAAACAGCAAAAGAGCAAATGTCTTTTTTTTCATCCCAGACCTCCATTGCTATTCTATCATTTTGAGGGATAAAAAAAAAGCCCCTTCCGCCTCACGGGCGGAAGGGGCTTTTGAACTCGTGCTCGAGTAACAGACTTAGAACTGGAACCTGACTCCAAACCTTAAGACTCTGGG
>Ga0209635_10005156_pt1 | contig 10301 bp, 7 predicted proteins | sample DeeMarSWOR230_32_FD_187463 | JGI IMG/M metagenome (GOLD analysis project Ga0209635, IMG submission 187463) | Marine sediment microbial communities from White Oak River estuary, North Carolina - WOR-2-30_32 (SPAdes) (version 2) | ecosystem: Environmental > Aquatic > Marine > Intertidal zone >...
AGGTATTTATCAAACCAGGCATGATCCCATTTCATTTTCGCCAGACGATGGCGATAAGTTTTCAGACTATGGGTCGCCCCGGGATATACCAGAAGTTCACATGGTACCTTGATATAATAGGATAGTGCCCGGTGTAAGGCTTTGCTATGGGTAACCGGCACTCGTTTATCATCTTCGCCCGCATGAATCAGGGTGGCAGTTTTGATACTGGAATTAAACGAATACAGAGGCGAAGCATTTTGATAGCGCTTGGGATTCTCCCACGGAAGACCCAGGGTATAGTTAATAACATGTCCTGGTGTATCTTCTTCTCCCCACTGCAATGCCTGGTCTATTACACCGGCACCGCTGCTGGCAGTTTTGAAACGGTTAGTGGCGATAAGACAATCTGTCAAGAAGCCCCCGTTACTCCACCCCATTACCCCAAGCCGATCGGGATCGGCAATACCGCTTTCAATTAAGGCATCAACCCCCTTGAGAATGTCCTCCACCTCAATATCATTCTCCCGACCGATAAGGTCCGTTAAGAACTTATCCCCGTAACCCGTTGAACCATGATAATTTGGTGAAAATACTGCATATCCTTTTGCAGCAAAGGCCGTTCGACCGTAAATCTGAAATTTATACTCATATTTCCTAGAGGCAGTTGGTCCCCCGTGGATCTCAACAATCAGCGGCAGTTTTTTCTCTCCTTTATAATCCGGAGGAAGTTCGAGGATGCCTTCAACCTTGTCGCCATTGGCACCTTCCCATTCAAATAATGAAATCTGGGGAAGATGCCATTTATCTACTTGCGGATTTACTTTGGTTATCCGGGTCGGTTCTGCCGAAGAATGGTACAAGAAAAGATCACGGTGATAAGTCAGCTGGCTCTGTAAAGTGATGATAAACCCGTTATCACTTACGAAATCATAATCATCGACCACCACATCACCCGGTGTGAGTACAGTATGAGAACCATTCTTATAATCAATCCCATACACCCGCTGGCGGGCCCGATGATCTCCCAGAAAACATAGGATATCTTTGTCGGGAAGCCAGTGTAATTCGTCGGCAACAGAGATTCCCTCAGGTCGTGGTATTTCTGAGACTTTCACCTTACCTGCCGTCCACTCGGCAGCAAACACCTGCACGGGGTACCCATCAAAATCGATGGAAAATGCTAATAACTTCCCATCGCTGGACCAGCTGGGATTTTCCAGCCAACCATAAGGCGATGGGGCTTGCTCCCGCCAGAGCTGATCCGGTAAGGTTTCCATTGTTCCACTTACTGTATCAAATACCTCAATCTCCGATTGTCCTTCATGGGTGATCAAGAGATCATTGGGATTTGTCACCATGGCAATGCGTTTCCCATCAGGTGACACCTCAAAATAACGGATAAAACGGTATGGATCGATAAGTTTTGTTTCTCTCCCACTGTTAAGATCCAGTTTCCAGAGCTCCGAAACCTTTTCTATACCATGACCGAATTTCACATCATCCTTGAACTCACTACGTAAATCTTTCCACTCTTCTATCATGTGATCTTTGCGTATCGTGTAATAAAGTATCATACCATCCTTGGTTATTCGATATTCATCGACACCACCTGGAACAGATGTTATCGGCTTTAATCCATTGCCATCTATATTAACACACCAAACCTGCGCTTTGCCATCATAGGGAGGTCTTTCTTCTTCCTGATGTTTATAATGACCAATGAAATAAATCGTTTGCCCATCTGAACCCCACTGTGGTTTTTCATCTTTGCTCCAATCGTCCGTCAACCTGCGACTGATTTTTGTTTCGACATTCACAACCCATAGATCCCAATTTTGCCCGTCTTTCTGCTGGTCCCAGCGCCACTCGATATAGGCAATATGTTGACCATCTGGTGAGGCGGTGCAACACTCGATATAAGCTTGAGTAAAATAATCTTCCAGGGTGATTTCATGATTCCGTACAGTGTCCTGTCCGAATAAATGAGTAAAAAGAATCACAATACAAAGAACCATTTTACATATGAGTTTCATTTTTATCCCCAATTTAGTTCCAAGTCTATTTTTTATAATTATAAAAATCCTGTCTTTATTAACCTATGATATTTTTTACAAATTCTATCAAAACATGAGTCTAATTATATCTATTTTATTATCAAAATCAACCATTTTGTCACGATCCATTTTAATGCCGGTTATTATTAAAATATCAGAATAAATGTTGAATGAAAATGCAAATTTTATAAAATCAGGTAAGTGAATAAATAAAAATTCCTTAAATTCTGTTCAACAGAGAAATTGAAAAGATAAAATAAACGACCGTATTTGCTCTCTGCTTTACTGGATATAATTTATACCAAAATAATATTTAATTTAAGCAATGCAGACTTTCTCTGTTAAATCTTAGCTTTCTGCTTTACATAACGGGTCAATTGAGGTTTATTATCAGAATATACTCTATGATACCCAACGAATACATCATAAAAAATTTAGGTTCTTGCCCCCATGAATCTCCGCTAAAGAGACATCTTGATCCGGAGGGTCGTTCCTTCCACTTCGTTAGCGACCAGGAGCGCATTTTGGTGCAGCATCGGCTCCAGGAGATTCTGACACAGGTAAAGAATCGGAAAGTGGTACCATCTCTTGAATTAGGAGGACCTAGAAAAAATCTTTACTTCGACCCGGCCCAGACCGCTATTGGTATTGTTACTTGCGGGGGATTGTGCCCCGGTTTGAACAATGTGATCCGGGATCTAGTGATGGGTGCCCGCCACTTGTACGGGGTGACACGTATTTTAGGTTTTCGCTACGGCTTCAGGGGGATTGCAGCAGAAGAACCACCAGTTGAACTGAATACTCGAGTTGTTACCGACATCCACGAACAGGGCGGATCCATTTTAGGTTCTTCACGAGGAAATCAGAACCCAGTCAAAATGGTGGAGCACCTGGTTACCTTGGGGATTAACATAATCTTTATTATCGGTGGAGATGGTAGCATGCGAGGCGCCCTGGCAATTTCCAGAGAGGTAGAGAAACGAGATCTGAAAATCAGTGTTATCGGCATTCCGAAAACAATTGATAACGACTTTCTATATATGGATCAAAGTTTTGGTTTCGATACCGCCTATGCCAAGGCGGTTGAGGCCATCGATAGCGCCCATCGTGAAGCAGAAGGCGCACCAAATGGTATTGGTCTGGTTAAATTAATGGGGCGCCATTCCGGATTCATCGCCTGTACTGCCACCCTGGCCTCGAACCAGGTGAATTTCGTGCTCATTCCGGAAGTCCCTTTTACCATGGATGGCTCAAATGGTTTCTTGCAGGCTTTGCATAGTCGATTGGAAAAACGACAGCATGCCGTTATCGTAGTAGCGGAAGGAGCTGGACAAGACCTGCTGAAAAACGAGGGGACCGATAAAGATGCTTCCGGCAATATTAAACTGAAAGATATTGGTACTTATTTATCAAATCGCATCAGAGAGCATTTTAAAATGAAAGGGATGGAGATTAATCTCAAATATATTGATCCAAGTTACATCATCCGTAGCATCAAGGCAAATCCATTCGACAGTCTACTTTGCACAGCCCTGGCCTTCAATGCAGTGCATGCCGGAATGAGTGGAAAAACGGAAATGGTGGTGGCCATGTACCGACGCAGTCTTGTTCATGTTCCCATTCCGTTAGTTGTTTCAGGGAGAAACCAGGTAGATCCGAATGGTGCCTTATGGTTAAATGTTATTGCCTCTACCGGTCAACCCATGGCATTTTATTGAACAAAGGACACAATATAATAGATCTTGTTCAGATAAAAAAAATGTAAATTTATCCGGTAGTATCGTTCTAAATTTTATTCAGAATCCAATTATTATAGATCATTTGAAATAAAGTCTCCATCCAGAAAACCTAATTCAGGGTGATAACATATCTAATAATTTTAATATTTTACAGGAGTACGTTTATAAATTCATCAGATCCAGTGCAGCTTCTATGATTCTTTGAGTATTTGGTAAAACCTGATCTTCCAGGTGCCGGGCATAGGGAATAGTCTGTAAAGTACAAACCCGTTTAAATTTAATAGGCAATCCTGCCTCCAGAGCGATAGCCGCCAATTCACCTGAGAGCCCAAATTCCCGATAATCCTCATCCACCACCAGCAATCGACCGGTTTTCGCCACAGAGTTGATCAGTGCTTCCCTGGCCAGCGGTGCAACCGTCCTTAAATCAATCACTTCCGTTGAGAAGCCTTTATCAGTTAAAACCTTTGCTGCATCCAGTGCTCTGTGAACGCCTACAGCTACACTGATTATGGTGAGGTCTTTCCCTTCCTGAGCAATCACTGCTTTTCCAATGGGGACGGCTTCCCACCGATCCGGAACCTTCCCACTGGTACCAGTTTCCGGTACATCATACCGGATAGTTTTGCGACCTCCGGCACCCAGAGCATCCAGCCAATAATCTGCTAAAAGTTTATGTTCCAAATAAATTACCGGCCCGGGGTGTTGAATAGCTGAAAGCATCATTCCCCCAGCATCAGCCGGATTTGATGGAACCAGCACTATCAGTCCCGGAATATGGGCCAACCATCCCCACAGGCTCTGTTCATGCTGTCCGCCATCTCCATATCCACCACCACAGGCCATTCTAACTACCAGGGGAACCCGCCACTTGCCGCCGGAAAATGATTCGACCTTGGCAGCATGGTTAAGCAGGGCGTCCATGGCGACACCAATAAAATCCACCAGCATCACTTCCACTACCGGTCGCAGCCCGGACATAGCAGCAGTGACTGCAGCACCGAGGAAAGCACTTTCACTGATGGGAGTAGAACGTATTCGCTCTTCACCAAAACGAACCAGCAAATTTCGGCGAATGGTCTGAACATCTTCTCCCAGAATGATAATCCTGGAATCCTGCTGCATGGCCTGCGCCAGGGCATCATCAATCGCTGCTGCAAATGTCATTTTTCTCATGAGATTTCCTCCCTTGGTGTCAATGGCAAGGCCAATACTTTATCCAGAATAATTTGTACCTCCTCAGAAACAGTTTTTTCCAGTTCTTGTAAGCGCCCCGTCTCGGGTTCCAGTTTCTTACGGGCAAAAAGCAGGGGATCTTCTCTTCTTGAACTTTTTTGCTGATAATTTTTTAATAATAGACTACTCATATTTTTAATGCCAGCCACCCGCCTTTTCCAGGATGCTCCACCTTTCCGGGCAGCCGAACGCAATAAGGGTACCACTATACCAGTCATTCCCTGTACTGGCTTCTTTACCATTCTGAGCATAGTATCTCCCAGGAAATGACCTTCCAGATGGACACAACTGGCATGAAGAAAACTGGGGCCTTGACCCTTTCTGGCCTGTTCAATGGCAGCCCTAGCCACTATCCAAACTTCTTCCACATCTTTTCCATCTACACATACGGCATTCATTCCAAATCCGGCTACTCTTTCAGTTAATATTCCCCCAGTAACTGATTGTGATCTAGTAGTAATGGACCATTGATCGTCTTTGCAAACAAATAGAACCGGAAGTTTCCATACCACTGACAAATTGAGGGATTCCAGTAGCATCCCCTGGTTCATTGCGCCTTCACCAAAAAAGGCCACTGCAATCTTCCCTGGTCTGAGGTATTGGGCAGACAAAGCAAATCCAACCGCAGCCGGACCGGCCGCACCCACAATACCTGAAGATGCAGCCAGATGCGCTTCTGAAAACAGATGCATATGACCACCCATGCCCCCGCAGAGGCCATCTCCCTGACCAAGAAATTCTCTCATCATCAGCACCGGATCTATCCCCCGTATCAATAAAGGACCGGTCCCACGATGATCCAGTGCCAGGGCATCTCCATCTTGCACATGATCCATTACACCGGCAATGATAGCCTCTTCTCCAATACCCGTATGCATCTCACCGGAGATCAATCCCTCTTCCCAAAGCTTTATAACCGCTTCCTCGTAAAAACGGCATCTCAGCATTTTTCCATACAATGCCCAAAGATCATAAGGCATACTTTACCTTTATCATGATATAACTACTGGTTCATTTCCTGTAATGATTCAATAAATAATTATTAAAAACTATATAAAAGTAAAATGCAGGTAATAATAATTATTGGTAAAATGACATATCTTCACTACTTAAAAATACCATACTTAAAAATACACCATATTGCTTTAACTCCATCCTTCCAACCAATTTTTTTCCCTTCCGCGTATGTCCTGCCAAAATAGGAAACAGCTACCTCATATATACGCCAATCCCCCCTGGCAACCTTGGCTGTGATTTCCGGTTCTATTCCAAATCTATCCTCTTCCAGTTCAATGGAATCAAGCACTTCTTTTCGGAAAACTTTATAACAGCATTCAATATCGGTTAAATTTAAATTGGTGAAGGTATTTGATAGCAAGGTAATGACTTTGTTTGCCACATAATGCCAGAAAAACAATACCCGGTGTGGTTGCCCACCCATAAAACGTGTACCGAAGACCACATCAGCTTGCTTCTTCAAGATTGGTTCAAGAAGAACATCATATTCCTGTGGATCATATTCTAAATCAGCATCCTGAATAACTGCCACATCCCCGCTCATCTTTTCAATCGCACTCCTCACCGCGGCTCCTTTACCCCGGTTTCGATCATGATAAAAAACATGGATGTCATCAACTGATTCATAATTTTTTAACTTCTCTCTGGTGCCATCGGTTGAAAAATCATCCACAATTATGATTTCCTTATGATATGGTACGTTCTGTACTCTCTGAATAATCTCATCGAGTGTATCGTTCTCATTGTAAGCTGGTATTAATACAGATAATTTCATGCTATATCCAATTTAAGTTTTCCCCAATCTAAATTGCTCAATCTTTTCAAAAAACAGTTGTACTGGTTTGCAGGTTGCTGAATAAAATAATACCAATGGTATAAAATAGAAAAGCCCTCTTTTAAAGGAATATGACATCATAATGTCCAGTGGATCCTGTTTTACTTCATCCAGTTGATAGTAAATACCTGCATACAGTATAAAGGATATGAGAATAAGTGTTAGCAGAGCGAATTTATCGCGATGCACATTTCTAAAATTGAGTACTATTGTAAAAATAAAAATATAAAAGACTAAACCATAAAACATGAGATAAAAAGTGATGGATTTTATCCATCTCAATTCCCGTAGCAATCGATCACTATCCCAAAACAGATGGGTAACAAAGCGATCATGTACAATTCCTATTTTGTATTTAAGATATATGGTCCATCCAACAAAAGGTGCCAGAGAGATGGCACTATATATAGCAATCTCTTTCCAGCTTTTATTCTTTATAGCATAATACACCATTAACAGAAATCCAGCCATATTAAAAACAATCCCATCATTTCGTGTCCAAACATTTAAAGCTAACAGTAAGGAAGCAACATAAAAATAATACCGCTGTTTCTTCTCGAACCATATAAAGAGGTAAAGCAATCCGATTGCCGCATAAGCTGCAGAAGGAATATTTGTAAGTGACATGGAAGAGTGGGAATACATTTCCGGTGTGACAATCAATAGCAAGGTAAAGAATATGGCATTCAAACTGCTTGCATACTTTCTGGAAAGACCATAAAAAGCTAGTAACAGAGACAGATAGGTTAAAGAGGTAATGATTTTAGATGAGTCCATTCCATATAGATAAGCATATGCAAAACTTCCCTCAACCAATGGTGGATAGATGGCTCGCCCACCGGATGAGCCAGTTTTAAAGAGGCTGACAAATAACTTTCCTTCAGTTGCAATTACTTTACCCATCAGGTCATAACCTGCTATCGAATCATAAGCAGCTGTTGTCCAGAAAAGAGATTTCAATACACTAACACAAAGTGCAATAAGCACGGTCAGAAATAGTATACCCCAAGCAAAATTGGTTTCCTTGAAGTGAAACCGGTAATTTCCGGGTATCTTATTGAACAGCCCCTGAATGGTATCTCGATGGTAAAAATATATCGCAGTTACAATAAGAAGAGATAATGTAGCCAGAGTGAAGGCGTTTATTTCCAGATGAATAAGATCGAAAATAAACATGAAAACCGTTTCCAGTCCTATTCCAATGAGAAAAGATAGTCCAGCTAATTCTTCAATACGAATACTTAACTCGTCATCCTTTCCCATAAATGCGATAAGAACAGACAATCCGAGAAGATAAACAATTACTAAACCAATAACTATCATTCTACAGAATCCGTTAGTCTGATGGGTAAAACAGTATAATACATCCATCTTTTAACACGATAATTCAATTTGTCCAATCCCCATTGATTAATTACCATAACATGGGTGATTCTGTTATACAATTCCGGATACATATCACGTTCATTTTCCTGAATCAAGATTCTAGGATACAAAAAGTAAGTGCTCCAGATTTTTGATTTGATCCCCCAGGCGCCCCTTTGATTGAATATAGTATTCTTGAAAACATCAGGAGGTGGCATTAGTATAACAGCACTATCAGGAGTATTTTCCTTCACATATTTAATAGATTTGTAGTCTCTTTTCAATTCCACCTGATACTTCTGATCCAAGGTAAAACTGAAATTTTCCAATATAAGGCGAGATTCTTTTATGACCTGCCGCTTTACAAAATAGTTATATCCGGGAACAGTTTTATATTGTAAATAAAGGAGGCCTATGACGCCCAATGCAATAAGAAGATTTATTCGAAGTTTGGAAAATTTAATTTCCCTTTTATCAGTTTTTCGTTTTTTTTGAGTTCGTCTTTTTTTTGCCATCTGTCCAAATACTTATTATATCCGATTAAGGTAATTTGTAAAGATTGCAAAAGAAAATAAAAAATCAGAAGTTTCACCGCAGGATAAAACTGGAACAGTTTATAAATATCTCAAATCTTCAAAATCTTTGCTCCACGTATCTTGCCATGTTTAAGTTCAAGCAGGGCTCTGTTTGCTTCCTCTAACCCATAGACTTCCACTGCAGGTTTCATTGGGATTTCAGCAGCTAACTGAAGAAATTCACTCACATCACTTCGTGCAACATTGGCCACACTTTTTATTTCTTTCTCCAACCAGAGATGAGCGGGGTAATCGAGTTTCAATAGGTAGGATTTATCCACTTCTTCTTTTCTGATGGCATTGATGACCAATCGACCACCGGCTTTTAAATTTTTTAGGGCCTCGACTACCGGCTTCCAAACAGGTGTGGTATCAATGATGCTATCAAGGGCCTGGGGTGATACTGCTTCGGTGTCTCCGGCCCACACTGCTCCAAGCTCCATAGCAAATTCCCTTTCCTTATCACTCCTGGCAAATACAAAAATATCGCTTTGAGGGTAACAGTATCGAATTAATTTCAGCACCAGATGACCTGAAGCACCAAAGCCGGTAAGACCTATACTCTGACCATCTTTTAAACCGGTTAATTTAAGCGATCGGTAACCAATGGCTCCGGCACAAAGCAGGGGTGCGGCTTCAAAATCCGAAAAAACCGATGGAATTGAAAAAGCAAAAGATTCGGAAATTAACATATATTCTGCATATCCACCGTGGTAATCTCTCCCGGTGGCAACGAAGTTACCACACAAATTTTCATTTCCCCCCTGGCAATGTTGGCACACTCCACAAGCAGAATAAATCCAGGCGACCCCGACCCGCTCGCCAAGCTGAAAACGATTTACCTGTTTTCCTTTAGACTCTACTATTCCTATTACCTGATGACCAGGAACAATCGGTAAATTCGGTGGTGGTGTTCTTCCCTCAATCTCATCCAGTTCGGTATGACAAACACCACAGACACTTACTTTGATTAAAATATCTTTCTCCCCCGGTACTGGATCGGCCATATCCACCAGTTCCAGTGGACATTTATTATCCGCCAGATCAACTATTTCTTTTAAGATCATGGCTTTCATCTATTTTCTCCAAAAACTGATAGAAATTTATTTTAGCAACATTATACGTCTGGGAGAGAGATGTTCATTTCCTATTTTTAGAGTATACAAATAAAAGTACTGGGGAGATTGTTGGTATGAATATCAACGGTATATTCAATGGAATCTTGATGTCCATTGATAACAATAAATAATTCAATTCTTTCAACCATTTCAAATATTATTTGCATCCTCACCAGCACCCTGAAATAAAAGGTTGCAGACAGCTCTATGCTTAAATTTAACGGTAAGTATATTAAATAAAATGTTGAATTTATAAACACTTTTTGCTTACCAAAACATATTAAAATATTAAGTGCATTGCTCCGGCAATATCTTCGGCAATCATCCTTCTTTTACTTTTCTCAATAAAAAAACTCGTTCCAGCTTGCAGGTAGGAAGGG
>Ga0209635_10005158_pt1 | contig 10299 bp, 11 predicted proteins | sample DeeMarSWOR230_32_FD_187463 | JGI IMG/M metagenome (GOLD analysis project Ga0209635, IMG submission 187463) | Marine sediment microbial communities from White Oak River estuary, North Carolina - WOR-2-30_32 (SPAdes) (version 2) | ecosystem: Environmental > Aquatic > Marine > Intertidal zone >...
TAAAGTGTGCTCATCAACCGATGTGAAAGGATCAATAAAAATCAACTTGCCGCTTTGAAGGGAAATGGTCTTGATATTATTCTGATCTTCCAAGAAGCTGGATAAACTGATTTCACCTCCCGATTCTACAAGTTCTTTTATAGTTCTCTCCAGCTCCTCAGGGAAAGCATATCTTTGCTCACCGGATTGAAAAACAACACCTGAGCTGCCTGAAAATCGGGCGAGCGATTCCAGTTTGTCTCCTATTTTGATGAGAGAGAAATGCTTTTCCATGAAAAGTCTTCTGGAATTTTCCTTTATTTAGAGATCAAATGATTCTACATCAAGGCACACTTGGAAGGATTTCTGGTCCATAACAAAGGTACAATAATTCTGCTACCTAATTTAGGCTATACCAACTCTTTTTCATTGTCAAACATTACATCGCGTTCCCTTTAAGTATGTGAGGGGTAACGCAAACTTGCAAATTGCGGCTTTATTACATAAAGTGGTGTGGATTCAATTGTGTTTTTTCTATGAAGCGTAAACATGATAAAAACTTAGATGTAGACTTTTTTTCTCTATCAATCGTCTAATATAGTAAAAATGAGTGCACATGATACAACCCATGGATGATGAGAAAAGAATTTTCAGTGAACTGGTTGAAAACTATCAGAAAAAGGTTTTTCAGGTGGCTGTAGGTATGCTTGGCAATAAAGATGAAGCCCTTGACATTACACAGGATGTTTTTGTCAAGGCATTCAGATCGTATAAAAAATTTCGATTTAATGCGTCCCCTGAGACATGGTTGATCAGAATAACAATAAACAGGGTGAGGGACTATCTTCGAAAAGAAAAATTAAAAAGGCTTCTTTTTTTACGGCCTAGAAACATTTCAGATCAAATAAATACAATGGCAGATAGTGACCAATTACCCCACAAAATTCTCAAAGAAAAACAATTACAGGCTCACGTGAGGGCATTTCAAGATGGCCTCAAGGGAAGAGAAAAAGAGGTTTTCTCGCTCAAGTTTGGTAACGAATACACTATCAAGGAAATTTCTGAATTAACCGGTATTAGCCAGAGTTCAGTAAAGACTTATCTCTACAGGGCTTTAGACAAGGCCCAAAATTATCTTGCTGATTGGAAGACACCATGAACACTATTCACCTCAGCAATAAAGAAATTTACTCCATGATCGTTGAACCGGAGACGATTGATAAAAATCTCCAATTACACCTGAAGAAATGTCAGGATTGCCGAAAACGACTCAATAGGATACAGGGATTTTTAAAGGCCTATCAGGAAGAAATTGAGCATACTGAGATACATTGGACAATAGAAAAGGGGAAAATTCTTTCAGCTGTATCTGACTATCGGTCTCCTGCATTTAGGCTGCGATGGGGAACGGCTGTAGTCCTCTCATTTATAATAGTTATTTCTGCCGTTTTATTGCAACAGATCTATTTGCAACCAAATAATGGCAGCACGATCGAAGAAACAGAATTACAAAAGGAAATTTGGTTATTTCCAGAGAGTATACGTGAGGTAGAATTTCCTCAAAGCATAGTGCTTCTCACTGAGTGGGGTGAGGAAGATTTCCAACAATTTTTAAACTTTTTTTCACCAATAGAGGAGGATCGTAATGAAAAAAACAATATTATTACTAACAGTCTTCGCATTAATAGGTTCGATCAGTCTATCTTTACCTAATCTTTTCGCCTTTAATTCTCCTATGGAGAGTGGTAAATGGTGGTACAGGCCGGGAGTGAAAGATACATTACAGCTAACTCCTGATCAAATAGATAGGATAAATAAGATCTGGATGGAACACAAAAAACGCATCATTGATATCAAAAGTGATATAGGAAAGACATATCTCGACTTAGAAAACATGATGACTCAACCTATGACAGACAAACAGGGGGCCTACAAATTAGCCGAGAGACTCGCACAACTTCATTCCCAGCAGACTGAAAATCGTATTAAGATGGCCATAGACATTCGCCAAGAACTTTCAATCGAACAATTTGAGAAACTGAAAGGTCTACGAGGGGAATTTGCACGGAAGTTTAGAGAAAAGGGGCCTCGAGCAGGCAAAAGAGGTGGACCAAAACTACACTAAAAAAGGCCTTGAGGCTTGGTGGATACTCTATTAATATGTGAATCTATAAGTAGAGCACCTAAATAAGGGACAAGGCATGGCGATACGCAGGCTGATTCTTCTCGTAGCCGTGGCCATGGCTGTCGGGGTAGCTATTATACTTTATTTCTACGCGGGCAGCGATGGCAATCTGCCCTCTTTCCGCCTCACAAGGGTCGAGCGAGGGTCAATCATCAGCGCGGTATCCTCCACCGGTACGGTCACCCCGGTCACTACAGTGCAGGTAGGCTCTCAGCTCTCTGGCCAGATCAAGGACCTGTACGTTGACTTCAACTCCAAGGTGCAGGAGGGGCAGGTTATCGCACGGATCGATCCTGAAAACTTCGAGGCCCGAGTCCGCCAAGCAGATGCCGAGCTTGCCGTTGCACGTGCCAATGTGACTATACAGAGGGCCGCTGTGGAACGCACACGAGCAGAGCTTGAGAATGGGTATGCAGCGCTCGCTGCAGCAAAGGCCCAGACCGAAAAAGCTCGTGTGGTTCTCGTGCATGCGAAACGTGATCTCGATCGCAAGAGGGCACTTCACCAGCAAGCCATAATCTCAAAGAGCCAGATAGATGATGCAGTAGCTGCCCATGATCAGGCACATGCCCAGTTCAGTGCTGCCGAGGCGCAGGAGCAGGCACAAGCCTCCATCGTCCTCTCCCGTAAAGCCCAACTAAAGATGTCCCAGGCACAAGTTGAACATGCCCTCGCACAGGTGAAGCAGCGAGAGGCCGCCCTCCACAACAGCAAGATTGATCTGGAGCACACGGTTATTCGCTCACCCTTAGACGGGGTGGTAATACAGCGAAATGTGGATATTGGCCAGACCGTTGCGGCAAGTCTTCAGGCCCCAACGCTCTTCACGATTGCGCAGGACCTTCGTAACATGCAGGTAGATACCAATGTGGACGAGGCCGACATCGGCCGAATACAGGTGGGCCAGCGTGTAACCTTCACTGTAGATGCCTTTCCAGGCCGTGAATTCATCGGACAGGTAGAGCAGATCCGCAAGGCGCCGCAGACTATCCAAAATGTGGTGACCTACACCGTTGTCGTATCCGCGGAGAATCAGGACCAGCATTTGTTACCTGGCATGACCGCCAACGTGCAGTTAGTGATCGACGAACGCCAGTCGGTGCTCAAGGTATCAAACGCAGCCCTTCGATTTCGGCCGTCGAATAGGGAAACAGACAAGGTGGCAGATACGAGCAACATTGAGAAGGGCAGGATATTGAGTGAAGGAATAGGGCAGCAAGCTGAGCGGCTCAAACGACTCAACGAGATGCTTGGGCTCACTAAAGATCAGCAGGCCCAGGTTCGCGCTATCATTGCCGAGCAACGCGAAAGAATCATTACCTTAGGGAGACAAGGGATAGCACCTGAAGACATTCGAACTGAAGTGAAGCGAATGTGGAAGCAGAACAGAAGTGCCATCTCCACCATCCTCACTCCAGAGCAGCGCGAAAAGTTCCTCAGAATGGCCACGTCAAGTAAAGCAAAGCCGGTAAAGCGCGGGCGTGTCTGGTTGTTGGACAAAAACGGAACGCCTGTACCGGTGGACATCATCACCGGGATCAGTGATGGCAGCTTCACCGAGATCGTTCGCGGAGACCTCAAGGCCGGTCAGGAGGTAATCGCGGGAACGAGTCAGCTCAAGCGCCGGTCCTCGAGTAGTGGATTTCGACGGTTTGGATTCTAGAATGTCCAACCTTCTCCTTAAGACAGGGAATCTCACCAAAGACTATACCGTAGGTCCTCAGATAGTACATGCACTCCGCAACATCTCCGTGGAGATCGAACGGGGGGAGTTCGTGGCGGTAATGGGGCCGTCCGGTTCTGGCAAATCCACATTCATGAATCTGCTTGGTTGTTTAGACACACCCTCTACTGGCCTTTATATCCTTGATGGAAGCGATGTATCATCCCTGACCCGTGACGAGCTTGCAGAGACGAGGAACCGTAAAATCGGCTTCGTCTTTCAGAACTTCAATCTCCTTCCCCGAACAACTGCACTGGAAAACGTCGAGCTCACGCTCAGGTATGCATCCACTTCGCGCCGCAGTCGCCGAAATAAAGCCAAAACGGTGCTGGCTGAAGTGGGTCTTTCTGACCGCTCCCACCACCTTCCTTCCCAGCTCTCAGGAGGAGAACAACAACGTGTCTCCATTGCCAGGGCACTCGTGAACAACCCGGTGCTTCTTCTGGCAGATGAGCCGACCGGTGCACTTGACACGCAAACTGGTGTTGAGATCATGTCTTTGTTCCAGAGCCTTAACCACGAAGGAATCACCGTCGTGCTCGTAACCCATGAACTTGAGATCGCACGGTTTTCACGGCGCATACTTCGGTTCCGTGACGGCAGGCTCATCAGCGATGAGGCGGTGAAACACCCAAACGCCGTGAAAAAAATGCTCTCCGAGATATCTGTGGAGGAGTCAAAGTCATGATGAGCTACCTTGATCCCCTCCTCGACGCCCTCCGTGCGCTTCGTGCCAATGTGATGCGCAGCGTCCTTACCACGCTCGGTATTATTATCGGCGTGGCAGCAGTCATCATCATGGTATCAGTGGGCACCGGTGCAGAATCTCGGGTGGCTGAGCTGATTCAAAGTCTTGGTTCTAACCTAATCATCGTGGCGCCCGGGACCAGCACCTCGGGAGGTGTACGACTCGGGAGAGGTACAAGGCCGACTATAACGGAAGATGACGCTACTACTATTCAGCGCGAGATTCCAAGCGTGCACCTTGTTGCACCCCATGTTCGGGGAAGCGGCCAGGTAGTGTTCGGAAACCTTAACTGGTCGACCCTCATCGAGGGTGTTACGCCGGAATACTTTGAGGTTCGCGAATGGACGATCGCTACCGGACGGGCCTTCACACCTGAGGAGGTGAAGGGTGCAGCAAAGGTGGTGCTTCTGGGCGAGACAGTGGTTGAGAGTCTTTTTCCCGGACAGAATCCTGTGGGCCATATCGTTCGCATCAATCGTGTGCCATTCGAGGTGATCGGCGTGCTCAAGGGCAAGGGTCAGTCGCCAATGGGTCATGACCAGGACGACGTCATCTTCATACCGCTGTCCACCGCCAAGAAACGTGTGCTGGGCGGCCGCAGGATTAGCGGCAAGATAGTGGGCGGAATCTTTGTGAAAGCACGAACCTCAGAGCTCGTCTCCGAGGTCGAAGAGCAGGTACGAGAACTGCTCCGCCAGCGACACCGCTTGAGGCCCGGTCAGGACGACGATTTCTTCATAAGGAACCTGTCTCAGATTCTCGAGACACGTGCCGAGTCATCTCGGGCGATGGCACTGCTCCTCGCTGCAGTAGCCTCTGTGTCGCTGGTGGTGGGTGGTATTGGTATCATGAACATTATGCTCGTTTCTGTTACCGAGCGCACGCGCGAGATTGGCCTCAGAATGGCTGTAGGTGCGAAGAGCAGTGACATTCTCGCTCAATTTTTAATCGAGGCTGTAACGCTTTCACTCATAGGCGGAATCATGGGTATTTTCATAGGTGTCGGCGGATCAATAGGTATCGCACTAGTAAGCAACTGGCCCATAATAATCGAGATTAGATCAGTGATTCTCGCTTTCACTTTCTCAGCAGCGGTGGGCGTCTTCTTTGGCTTCTACCCGGCACGCAAGGCGGCGCGACTTGACCCCATCGAGGCATTAAGATATGAGTAGGTGGTATCAAAATAGGGTTGAAAAATTCACTTCTTCATTAAAGCAGAATTTCCATTATTCGAAACAGGTTTAAAAGAGAAAACTTGTCAATAATAAGGGATCTATTTTCGGAGAAATAGTTGAAAACTATCAAGAAAAAGTTTCAGATGGTTGATGAGGGAATTAATCGAAAATCATAAAGACCCATACTTTGCGATGTAGTGTTTAAGAAGTTCGTTGTCGTTGGGATTCATATCAATAAACTGGATTCCCATCCCCGGGGGCATCTTTTCGGTGCTCATATCTTGAGGCCTTATCCACATTACCTTGCCCTTGGTAGTGATTGCTTGATTGCTGTCAGGAAGGCTGAATTCCAGGTCTAAAAGGGACCCTACTGGTAGATTCTTTGTGGTATGAATAAATAGTCCCCCTTCGCCAAGATTAGCAATATAAGCCTTAAAAAAATCACTTGCCCTTTTAAAAGAGACACTAATTTTTCCGCTTACCCTTTCCCCACTTCGCCTGGGCAAAGAAACCAGACGCTCTGTGGTCTTTCTCAGCCTCATCACAAGGGTAGTTACTATCTTTCTAAAATCTGAGTCTATTTGGTTAAATTCCTTATCTAAAAAATCCTTATCCACTAACTCTAACACTGTATCCTCAAGTGCAGTAGCAGTAGCCAATCTTGGGGAATGATCAATGAAACCCATCTCACCAAAAATATCACCGGGCCCTAATATCTCCACAGCAATCCTTCTCCCTTGAACCCTCTTGCTAATCTCCACCTTCCCTGAATGTAAGATATAAACAGCGAGCCCGTGACTGCCTTCCTCAAATATAACATCCCCTGCCTTGTATGTTTCTCTTTTAATCGTTAGAAACAATTGAATCTATCTCCTTTTTTTTAACTTCTTTAATTCGCGGATCACCTTCCTCACCTGATCCCTGGTATTCTTCAGGCTTCCCTCGTTATTTATGATGTAATCTGAAAGCAGTTTCTTCTTCTCTATATTAATCTGGACCTGTAACCTTTTTTCTACCTCTTCTTTTGTGAGAACGCCTCGTTGTATCGCTCTTTCAATTTGAACATCTCTCGATACATACACCAAAATAATTATATCAAACTTTTTATTCAAACTCAACTCAAATAAAAGGGGAACATCTACAATAACAATAGCGTTCGGGTATTTTGTTTTAATGTCCTTAAGTAAGGTGTCTCTTTTCTCAAATATCCTGGGATGGGTAAAGCCTTCCAGGACCTTTCGGCTTTGTGCATCAGAAAAGACAATTTCTGCAAGCTTAGAACGATTCAGGGTTCTGTCAGGAAATAGGATCTCCGGACCAAAATAGTCAACAATATCTCTCCAGGCAGGCGCATCAGGCTCCACAACAACACGGGCAAGATAATCAAAATCAATTACATATGCCCCCTCATCTTTAAACATTTCCGCCACAGAACTTTTTCCACTCCCTATACCACCTGTCAATCCTATTATTATCATGATACGTGCCTAAAGTTATGCAATATGAATCAAGTGAACAATGAATAAAATAAGTATGCGTTCACAGGTTCCGGGTTCACGGTTCAGGGGTTAAAAATATTATCATAAAATTGCATTATTAATTTGCCTCAAACCATTAAACCCTGAAATTTGAACGGTGAAATGTTACTGAAATATTTATGCATAAACTTCCATTAGGGGTTAATCGGTAAAGATTTGATAAACATATAAATTACCTCTTCTTCAATAAGACATATAGCGCACCTGCCCCTCCATCACAGGGCTTAGCAGTTACAAATGCGAGGACTATTTTTTTTAAAATTCCCCTTCTAAACCAAACCGGAAGCTCCCTCTTTATGGCTGGTTTATGATTAAGAGAGCCTAACCCTCTTCCGTGAACAATAAGCACGCACCTCATACCTTTATAATAGCTCTTGATTATAAATTCATCAACAACAGTTTCCGCCTCTTTTTTTGTCAAGCCATGCAGGTCAATATAGTCCTGAACGGAAAATTCACCTCGCTTGAGTCTTTTCATAATCTTCGGGCCAACACCAGAAACTGCTCCCTCCATATATTCATCACTGAAAGAAACATCCCAGGCGCTCGATTCTTTCACCAGGTTTGAAAAATCTTCTCCTACCTTCTTATGAAGCTTAAGAGACCGTTCAGGTAACGTTTGGTCTTTTGCAAAGGCCGTTATAATTTTAGTTTTATTATCCTTTAAGGGGGCAACATCTTTCATTGCTGCCTGAAAGAGATCCTCATCACTTTTTTCCTTTTTGCTCTCAGATAGAGAATGTGGCGAAACAGGCTCTTTTCTATTATCAAAAGTTTTCAGATCTTCACCTAAACCTTTAAATGGTTTATCAAGGAATGCCCTATTTTCTTCTGTTTTATTCCTTGTACGATCAAGCCGCTCTTTTTTTCTCTTTCTTCTCATAGCAATATAATTGACTTTTTATTCTCTTTTACTTACAAGAAATAATCTTATGATGATGTAATAATTTTTAAATTGCTTTTGCACATATTCTATTTATAGCAAAAGCAAAGCGATTTTCAAAGCAAGAACAAAATGGCAAGGATAGATGACTATAAAAAGGCCCTGGAGATTGTAAAAGAGGAAATAAGTAAAAAAAATCCCCTTCATTTATGCCGGGTAAGCGGCGGTCAGTTTATTGAAAAAGCCAATGAGCTAGACAGTATACAAATTAAATTCTTGAATCGGATGGTTACTATTAGCTGGCCAGATCTTATATTCTCTCAGGACTCCGATAAAGAGATTACAATAAAAGAAAAAATATTGATATTGCATTACCTAAATAACGCTAAAAAAGAAGATCTGACAGGAGAGCTTATTGCCTATCAGGAAATTCCTTCAGCAAGGTTTTATCTCAGCGCCTTTAACGCTAGATCAAGAGATCCATTTATCGCCGCGTTTGGTGATACTCCAGATAAGCTACCGGTAGTGGCCCAGGAACTTTTCGCTGCACAAATAGCATCCATGGGAGATGTATCTGTCACTATTCAAGCGTTTCCAAAGGTCCCCATAACCCTTATTATATGGCGGGGAGATGAGGAATTTTCGCCTTATGGAACAATCTTATTTGATAGCTCAATCAAGGATAATCTTCTCTCTGCCGAGGATATTTCTGAACTCGTCAGCATGATTGTGTATCCTCTGATAGCAAAGGCTCAATAAAAAAACGTAAGGCTTCTCCTCATAAGAATTTAGAAGGAAAAACACAACGGAGAACAAACAAAGGACAGCTGACCATTATGAAAATTGCTATTAGCGGTAAAGGAGGGGTGGGGAAAACAACATTTGCCGCATTTCTGATAAAATCTTTGCAAATGAAGGGAAAAACAGTCCTGGCCATTGATGCCGACCCTGATGCAAATCTTGCTCAGGCCCTGGGTGTAAAAAATTATAAAGAGATAACCCCCATCTCTGAAATGAGGACCCTTATCGAGGAAAGAACTGAGACAAAGATAGGTACAATGGGGGCTATTTTCAAGATGAACCCTAAGGTGAGTGATCTACCAGAAAAATTATCTATAGCCGTTGACGGGGTAAAGTTGATGGTTTTAGGAGGCGTAAAGACAGCAGAAGGGGGCTGTATCTGTCCACAAAGTGTCCTCTTAAAGGTCCTTGTCACCCATTTAATCCTTACTCGAGACGAGGTTGTGGTTTTGGATATGGAGGCGGGTCTTGAACATTTAGGCAGGGGAACAGCACGGGCTGTTGATAAAATGATCGTAATTGTTGAACCAGGGAGAAGGAGCATAGAAACTGCTCATGAGATAAAAAGATTGTCTGAGCAGATGAGAATTAAAAATCTTTGTATTGTTGGAAACAAGATCAGATCGGAAAAGGATAAAAATTTTTTACTTCACAATATGAAGAATTTTACCTTTCTTGGTTTCCTGCCCTTTAATGAAAGTATTATTGAGGCAGATTTAGATGACAGACCGCCGTATGAACTAAATCCTGAGGGTCTAAAAATTGTCTCTGAAATGATACAGGGAAATTTTGAATGAAAACTGAGCCCTCAGCGGACGAAAAAAAGGTTTTATAATGGAAGAAAGGGTGCATAATTTTAATCCAGGCCCTGCAGCACTGCCACTTCCGGTTTTAAGGGAAATAAAAGAGAATTTTCTTAACTTCTCTGGCTCGGGCATGTCTATTGTAGAGACCAGCCACCGCTCTCCCTTATTTGATGAAGTTCTCGATGACGCGGTGAATAGAACAAAACGACTGCTGGGCTTAGATGAAAATTACCATGTCCTTTTTATCCAAGGAGGTGCGAGCCTGCAATTCTGTATGATTCCCATGAACCTTGCCTTACCAGGAAGACCTTTGAACTTTATAAATACCGGCACCTGGTCAACAAAGGCTATTAAAGAGGCTCAGATTCAGGGAAAAGATGTGAGGGTCATTGCCTCATCAGAGGATAAGGATTTTTCTTACCTTCCTTATGATTACACAGTAGACAAACAGGCATCGTATC
>Ga0209635_10005159_pt1 | contig 10298 bp, 10 predicted proteins | sample DeeMarSWOR230_32_FD_187463 | JGI IMG/M metagenome (GOLD analysis project Ga0209635, IMG submission 187463) | Marine sediment microbial communities from White Oak River estuary, North Carolina - WOR-2-30_32 (SPAdes) (version 2) | ecosystem: Environmental > Aquatic > Marine > Intertidal zone >...
CAACGGCAGCACTCTGTGCTGAGATGGTCGGCGGGGGTGAGTGGGTGCTCGAGACCACGGTCAACTACGCCAAGGAAAGGATAGCCTTCGGGGTACCTATTGGCAGCTTCCAGGTCATCAAGCACAAGTGCGCCGATATGTTCAGCGGGCTCGAGTACTCGCGGTCACTTATGGAGTGGGCGGCTGAATCTATTAAAGATGATGACCGCGACGCGGCCATGGCTGTCTCTATGGCGAAGAGCTATTGTGGTGATACCTACAAGATGGTCTGTGACCACGGTGTACAGATTCACGGAGGCATCGGCTTCACCTGGGACCATGACATGCACCTCTATTTCAAGAGGGCCAGGTCATCAGATACAGCCTTCGGTGACGCCTTCTACCACCGCGAACTGCTGGCCAAGGCCGCTGATCAATAATCGAGAATGACACAATTATAATCAATAGCCTGACTTCTTAAGGAAAGTGGTCTGAAACTGGCTGCATAGCTGTAATTATGCCGCCAGTTTCTCATAATCATGGCAGTAAATTTGACTCTAGCCGAAGAAGGCGGTGAGTATTACCGATACCACACCAACCAGGAAGATTCCGTCGAAAACCCCGGCCCCACCGATTGATACAATCCCAACCCCCAGCCTCCTTGCCTTCCCAAGGTTCAAGAGGTCGCCGCCTATCAGCGTTCCCAGAACCCCGGATATATAGGCACAGGGCGCAGCAAACTCCCTGGCAAATAATATCGCTAACAGGGCAGCAAATATCGGTGGGATAAACATGGGGATGGCCAGACCTCTTCCCGGAACAGGTCGCGTCAAGAACTTGCATATCAGTATCATCAGGAATGTGGCCGTCAGCACCGGCCACAGCGGTACTTTAAAGAGCAGATAGCAGGACAGGGCAATCGGGATAACTGCTCCTCCCAGGTTGATGGCCAGCCCGGATTCTCGTCGTACCGGTACCCGGAACCAGCCAAAAGTCATCGTGGTCTGCTCAACCGTCCTCTTTGTCAGGGGAATGTTTATCAGAGAGCCAAAGAGGGTGAAAATCAAGATCAGCAGGGCTGCTTGTGGAGAGATGCCCAGCTTCTCGAAGCTGAAAGTGGTGGCGTTAAGAAAGACGAACACAAATAATAGCGGTAGTGCCAGGACAAACAGACTGAGTGCCAGACAACCTACCGGGAGAAAGAACACTTTTAATCCTTTAAACTAGAATCGAGGGCACTCACCCCTTCAGTCTCTTGACTGCCTCAACTATCGACGGCAGCACTTCACCAGTCTGCCCCTGGATAATGAAGTCGGAGATACCCTCATGAGTCAGGGGGGTTGGCTCAGCATTTACCTCAATTATGATCGCTACCCCTTTTTGCCTGGCTACCCTTGGCAGGTTGGCGAAAGGATAGACCACCGCCGATGTCCCGCAGATAAGCATCAGGTCACACTTCCAGGCTTCCTCAAGACTGTTCTGGGCCACATCACTTGGTATCGGTTCCCCGAAACCCACGCCGTCCGTCTTGACGATGCCTCTACAGTAAGGACAATGAGGCGGTAGCTGGTCTTTCTCTAATAAATCCTGCAGGTCGAACTCATCTCGCCGGAAGCGCGCATTACACTCGATACATCTCAGCTTGGCAAAGCTGCCATGGTATTCGAGAAGGTTCTGCATTCCAGCCTTCTCATGAAGGCCATCAACATTCTGGGTAATCAAGCACCTCAGGATACCCATCTTCTCAAGCTCCACCAGCGCGTGGTGACCGGCGTTTGGTTCCCTTGCCCCCAGTTCACCCAGGGCACCGGTACTGGCAGTCAGCCTTTCCCGCCACCAGGCTTTCGGGTCCTGCATGAACCTCCGGTAACCCTGGTAAGCCCTCCTCTCGGCTTCAGGATTTTTCGTCCAGACGCCTTGAGGCCCACGAAAATCGGGAATACCTGATTCGGTTGAAATACCAGCCCCGGTCAGCGCAATCGCGTAGTTCGAATCAACTATATATCTGGCGGCCCTCTCTATTAATCCCTCCACAGTTCTCAACCCCCCTCAGTTATCTACTCACCGATTAGTATTAACAAACCCCTCGATGGCGTCGAAGTATGCTCTCTGCCCCATCACCATCAGGTCGTTGTGGTCAGCTCCAGGAATAATCAGTATCCTTTTATCTTCGGCACCCGAGCTTTGGTAAAGCTCCTTGCCCTCTGTAACAGGCATTACCTGGTCGTATTCGCCATGAATGATGAGCGTTGGTTTCGTAATCTGGCGAACCTTTACCCTATTGAGTAATGGGCTTTTGTCATCAATAGTAGTTCCCTCAGTGATACCGGCATAGTCCCGGAGCCTGCGAAAGTTGTTGGCTGAACCGCTCTCCACAATAAGTCCGCGAATCTCTTCCTGATAATTGTAGGCTAGCTCAATAGCAGGTACACTACCCAGAGAACGTCCCATCACGAAAATACTGTTTACAAAGCCTTCTCTGCTGATGATCTCCTTGAAACCCTGGAAGATAGGGTGAGTATCGGCAATCATGTTGGAAATGGTGGGTTTTCCATCGCTCGAGCTGTATCCCCGATAGGTAGATACAAAAAGGTTGATTCCCTTCTGGATGTACAGTGGGGCAATCCACTCATGGCTGGCTACTGTCTCGCCGTTCCCGTGAAAGTATAGGATGGACGGGCGCTCTTTACCAGCTACCCAGAACCCGCACCTGATACTGACTCCATCCTCAACCTCGATTGCATATGTGGGCACGTTACCCGGCTGGCCCTGGAGAAAGTCGGGCAGGCCAAAAGGAGAGTAAGCAACCGGGAAAATGACTTCCAGTATCTCCGGGCGATCCAGAAAAGATAAATCCATTCGACAACCATCCCCTTTCTATCAATCAGTATGATACCACGCCCTGTAGCTGGAAATAAATCGCATCTGTCTCAAAACAGGTAATCAGCACGGTCGACAACACGAATCCCTGAGGTGTAGAATTGGACATGCCAGATGCAGAAGAGATGCACTGCACAACATTTAGATATTTTGCTGGAGGTTGACATGGACCCCAAGGTGAGAGACCAACTGGACAGGCTGGCTAAATTGGCCACTGAGTACGATAACCTCAATGCCGAGCTAATGGGACTGCTCCCACCGACGTCAGTTCCTGAAATGGGTGATGAGCCACTGTCCTGGACGCTTACCGGGGAGGGCCGAGCAAAATGGGACTGGATCACAAGCCGGCTTCGTGAGGTACAGGCATGGATGCTCCAGAGCATGGATAAGATAATGAAAATCGAAAAGGAGCGGCTATCCGGGCGTTAGCACCAACCGCTCCACGTCTTAGTCTCGCCTGAAATATACTACCTCGGCCCGCGTACGCCCTTCCCTCCAAAGAAAGCAGTTGCCATCAGGGCAACACCAACGCAGAAAGCAATGGCTATCAGGGGTTCATGATGCCAGAACTGCTCCCAGGAAAACCACAGACCTGTCAAATACCAGTGGTGTACCAGCCCGAAGACGCCTAATAAAAGAGCAAGGACACCCAGTATAAGTCTGAGCCTCACCGAAACACCCCCGCATATCCAATACACCACCTTTACATTTATTCTCATAGCCTTCAAGGTACGAATGATGTAATTGCCGTAATCAATCCGTCGGGGCGCTTTATACTGCGAAATACCTGTTGGATAAGGCTGTGAGAAGCGTTTAAACGGCTATCATTTAACGACAAACGGGATGTTTGATTGTCTTGTATTATAATAATTCGGATAACAAAGAGTCAGTTAGACCTATTCCCGTATAAACAAACATCCGGTTGCTTTTTCTTTGTACGTACGATTGGACAAGCGGGGAATAGTCAGTGAGTCAAGGTTGCTGCAAAAAATCAAGAACCTTTTTATTCACCATCTCTGCCTGTACAAATGTTAAGTCGTGACCAGCACTGGGAATAGTCTCTGTTTTTATATGAGGTGCTACCTGACTCAGGTGCTGCACAGCTTTCTGGGCCGAGTATATTTTTTCGTTTTCACCGACTACATAGAGCGCGGGAACCTTGATACTCTGTAATTCCTGGTCTTCCAGGACTGTGGGATTGCAAGGACGTCTTGGTTTAAAGCACCTTGAAGCTATAAACATATTATCTATAAAGTCTTCTACCCACATCCGGCTGATTTCATCTTTTTTCACAGAATCCTCCATCAACCGGAAAAACATACGTTTCGAAAAGTAACGAAGAGGCAATAAAAAAGTGGGGAACCCGTAGATGTAGAATGATAACCTCAATGGCAGCACAGTAGCAGCTGGTGCCAATAACACAATTTTGTTTAGCCGGTTTGGATAGCGTAGTGCGTAAAGGCTTGTCAGCCAGCCTCCATAAGACAGCCCCATGAGATTGATGTTATCTCCAAACTCAAGGGCATTAAACAACTCATCAAGCCATTTCACAAAGTCATCCGGGCTCGTTATAGGTCGCGTGTATATACTTCGCCCGTTGTCATAAATGTTGTCCAATGCATAGGTCCTATAACACTCGGACAAAGCCTTAATATTTGGTATCCACATCAGCGAATTACCACTGAATCCTGGTAACAACACTAGTGGTTGTGTATCGACTGGTCCACTAATTCGTAAAAATGTCTGTCCGTAAGAAGTATTAACCATCCTGGTCTCTGAATCGACCGGCCATTTCTTCGCCTCAGTATCATAGAACGTCAGATATCGCTCTTTTGCTTTCTCTGATTTGAAAGGGTGATATGCTGTGATTTGCATAATTTCTCCTCCCATAACACGTGAATAAATTGAATGGTACCAACCTCAATTGTTGATATCAGGTGGAACGGATATATCGTGCACAAACAATACCACCGAAAACGTGAGAAGTCAAAGGGGGAGGAGGAGCGAGCGAAGAGCCATGTCTTCATCGCGAATAGAAACCTCGCATTCTGAGTAGAATATTTGTGGTATCCCTTATCAACATGATAAAAATAGATAGGGGATGAACTGAAATGGCAGAAAAAATTGTATGCCGTAACAATCGATGCAGTTTGAATAAAAATGGTGTCTGTTCACAAAATACCAAATGCTCTAGGTGGTGTTAAAATAAAGGCATAACAATGAACGTCGTGCTGCTGCATATGAGCAACAGATTCCAATGCTTACGATGTTAAGGTGCACGAGATTGATGCCGTCGCGCATGCATTAAACGCTAACTTTGGCAATATGGGAGGACTCAAGAGATGTCCATAGAATTTCCCGATCCGAAGATTATTCAAACAAACGGTATTAACATGGAAGTTTTTGAACAGGGAGAAGGATACCCTGTAATCCTGGCGCACGGATTCCCTGAACTCGCCTTTTCCTGGCGTTTTCAAATACCTGTACTGGCAGATGCAGGATACAGGGCTATTGCCCCGAACCAGCGGGGGTACGGTGAGACCGACAAACCCGAGCCGGTCGAGGCTTATGATATCCGCCATCTGTGTGGAGACATGGCCGGACTCATGGATACCCTCGGCCTTGAAAAGGCAATATTTATCGGGCACGATTGGGGCGGGCCGGTCGTATGGAATATGCCGCTTCTGTACCCTGATAGGGTCGCCGGCGTGGTGGGGATGAGTGTACCTTTTTCACCGCGGGGAGACGTCGATCCCATCACCGTATATGAACAGAGATTCGGTCCGGAGCATTATATTGTTCATTTCAACCGGCAGCCCGGCGTGGCCGATGCAGCTTTTGCCTCCGATCCCAAACGCTTCTTCAACAACTTATTCCGTCAGCGGCGGGCCCGCGTCGAACGAGCAACAAGACCACCAACCGAGCGCCCCAGTTTCAATGTGTCTCTGATGAATACCTTCAGCATGACGGAGCCGCGAGGTGAACCACTCATGTCGGAAGAAGAGCTGGATATGTTTGTAGCCGCATTCAGCAAGGGGGGATTTACCGGGCCGATCAACTGGTATCGGAACATCACACGGAACTGGGAGACATCTGCCGACCTTCCGCAGCGGATAGATATTCCCTGCGCAATGGTCTACGGTGCCTATGATATCGTCCCACAGGGGAGAGACATTTCACAATATGTACCAAACCTGGAGTCCATTACCCTAGAATGCGGGCACTGGATTCAGCAGGAAAAACCTGATGAGGTCAATGCGTTCCTGTTGGACTGGCTGAAACACAACGTGCCTTCCTGACTTAGATAACAGGCACAATCCCCGCGGATATCACTTCAACTTCACCACACAGCTTACCTATCATTGAACGAACATCGGAATGTTTGTCCAGCAACGTGTACCGTTCCAAGAACTAGCAGCAGACATCATAGCTGATGCCAGCAGCTTAGCACTATGGATTTTGGTCATTTCTTGTTAATACGTACTTGCCCAGAGATGGTGCCAGGCTTGCCGAAACGACTGCCAGGATAATAAAGATAGCAAACAGGTTATCATCAATAAGTTTGAGCTCTAGTGATATGCCAACGGCGGCGATTATCAGACTCAACCTGGCAGTATGGAATAATCCGAAAGCCAGACTTTGCCTCATTTTAAAACCACTAAATCTGCAGGCGATGGTGACGCTGAGAACCTTTGCCAGAATCCCTATAGCAATGATAGCGAATAAAATGGCCAGATTGTTTAGACTGGAGAAGACTGGCCTAAGGTTCACCTCAGCTCCTATAAAAATAAAGAACAGAGGAATGAAGAAACTATAGCCAAAGCTTTGCAGTTTTTCCTGCTGCAAGACGGCCCTTGGAAGAATTTCCGAGACCAATAACCCGGCGATGAAAGCTCCGATAATCGAATGAAACCCTAATCTAAATGAAATGGCTCCCAGCAGGAAAATGATAGCAAAAGCCGCTCGCATTTCCATTTCACCATACTGCTTCTTCCATAACTTGGTGGTGAATTTTCTCCGAAGCTTCTGTTTCTTAATGAACCAAGGTACCAGAAACAGGACAAAAATCGCCAGCACGGAATAAATAAAGCGTACCTCTAGAGTGCCTTGTAAAGCAGCCAGAACAAACGCGAGTAGAAACATACTCGCAATGTCGACAACAATTACGGACGCCAGAAGTATTTGGGACTGTCGTCTGGTCAAGCGTAAGTCTTTTAAAATGGGTAACACCAGGCCCAGGGAGGTGGTACTCAATATCGTCCCAAGCAAGAATGGATTCATCTTGACCCAGTAAGAGAGGGCTACTCCGCAAATAAAAGGAACAGCTATGGACGCGAGAGCAATAGCCAGCACCTTCTTCATGATAGCCCGATTAATTTTGCTCATGTCTATTTCCATACCAGCCAGAAACATCAAATAGGTCAGACCAAAAGCAGAAAAGAAGTCAATAATAGGGCTATCAGGGATTATATTAAAAGACGACCTTCCGATGGCAATACCGAAGAGAAGCTCCAGAACGATGACAGGCATACGCAACCTGGCCGCCAGTGGTGGTAATAACACCACACCTGCAAAAACCACTACCAGTGTTAAAGCGAGATTATCCATATACACTCCGTAAATATCGCTAAGGAAAACGTTAAAAGCGATATGATAAATGCAATAATATAATTATGTCTGCCAGGGATGCAACCAAGTGTTCTGAAAGAGAGATCAACTCCGGAAGGTGTGGACATCAAAGGATACCTTGATCCAAGCGTACTAAGTGGTGATTCGAGACTACTCACCACTGGACAAACATCGGGATGTGTGTCCGGCCATACGTATAAATATTTGATACCATTTTCAGAGCCTATATCGAGAGACAGATAGCGGAATCAGAAATTTTAAATGAAGTAGCTCAACAATTTACTAAAATGTGACCATATGTAGAGTCCGAATCAGAAATAACATAGATCGGCTGATAATAGACCGAGCAGGAGCAGAAGTCCCATAGTTCTAATGACTAGTTAGTTCTGACCGAACAGGGATTTCAGTACATTGATATGCCCGTATACTACGAGCTTATCATCATCCTGTATCGTATCGTTTGCTTTCGGGAAAGGAATCCAATCCTTACCTCTTTCGATACCAAGTACCTGAAGATTTTCCTCCAGTCGCCTTATATCTGAAAAAGAGCTTCCAATAAAAGGAGATTCTGAGGCGACTATAACTTTCACAATCCCATAGCCCTCCATACAATGTAACAGGTCTTCCGTAGCACCTTCCTCCAGAACCTGTGATTTCACCAGCCGCTTCTCAATAAAACTGTCCCGCCATCCAGCAAAACGACTACGGCTGGCAAGCAAATAGAGCACCAAAGCTCCTTCAATAATAACGGCAACCGTGATGGGTAGATTGTAACCCTCACTAGTAGTAATTGATGACGTAGCCGTGACAATAACAGCAACCAACCCGGCGTTACCCAGTATAATGAGCAAGGTTACAATCCGCCGTCTCTTGGGATCATTTACCACAGCTTCTGCCTCTCTTGTTGTGAAACCTGCCCTCGAGAATGCTGATAAAGCCTGGAATCTTGCCTTTTGCTGGTCCATTCCGGTCATCATCAAGGCGATTGCTCCAGCTCTTACTACTAGGTAAGACAGAAATATGGTAAGTAGAGTGGGTATAAACAGATAAAGTCCCAGCATTTTCGTACCTCCACAGTTCCTGTCAATAGTGCTATTTATCCTATCACATTATATAGCCCTTGGTAATCACAATCAGTATACATGCAAAAATCGGGATGTCGACGTGAGTGTAAAATACAGATACTTCGTTAAGCTACCGCCTCTATAGCTCCCCCAACGCAAAGACCGCCGCTCCCAGCACCCCGGAATCCTCCCCCAACTTGGCACGGGCAAAGCGCACCACATCAGACATCTGCGAAAATGCCCTTCTCCTTGCTTCCTCATAGGCAGGCTCGAGCAGCATGTCACCGATATTCGACAGGCCGCCACCAATCACTATTAGCTCAGGGTTGAATATGTTTATCAGGTTGGCCAGTCCAACACCCACATAGTACGCCGTGCGAGCAATTACTTCCTTCGCCAGCGCATCGCCTCTCTGAGCAGCCCGGTGCACAACCTCAGCCGTAACCCTTTCGGCATCCCCATCGACATAGTCAAGAATAGATGTCTTTATGCCCTCCTGAATACGTCGTCTCGCATAATTAGCCAGTGCAGTCCCGGAAGCCAGTGGTTCCCAGCACCCTCTGCTCCCGCAATAACACTCAGGCCCTTCATCACTGATAATCATATGCCCTGGCTCACTCGCAAGACCCGTCGAACCAGCGTATATTTTGCCGTCGATGACAACGCCAGCACCTATTCCAGTGCTAAGAGTGACGTAAATGAAGTTGCGTGCACCCCTGGCAGCACCCAGATGCATCTCCCCGACAGCAGCCGCATTGGCATCGTTCATAAGAAATACTTTTTTGCCCAGCTCTTTCTCGATAAGACCCGCTAATGGCACATCTTTCAATGTGGGGATGTTGGGGGAGGTATAGAGTATGCCAGTCTCAGGATTGGAGAGACCGGCGCAGGAAAGGCCGACAGCACTAAGGTCGGAAGCAGCTAAGTGAGCCTGGCCAAGGACACGGTTTACAGAGTCCAGAATCGACTTAACAATCGCTTCGCTCCCCTCATCAGCAGGGGTAATACCCTGGTCGCGGGCAAGCATCTGGCCCTGAGCATTCACTACTGCTGCCCGTACATTACTCCCACCAAGGTCAATACCAATAACCCTGGTGTCATCATGCTGACTCATTTCTTCGTTCTCCTGTCGCAGAGGTTAAAAAATGTCCCCATGCCGGTATCATAACCTTACCAGGACCGACCGGGGAAAGACGATTTTGTTCTCAGGCTTCACTTCCTGGCCTTCCCCTGACTGGCGACCGCCTCCATAGCCCTTTTCACTTCTTCGGGGTCTCCGAGGTAAGTGCTCTTTAAACGCTTCATCTCATCATCGAGTTCGTAAACGAGAGGAATACCGGTAGGTATGTTAAGAGTCAATATGTCCTCGTCGGATATGTTATCGAGGTATTTGACCAGTGCCCTCAGACTATTGCCGTGGGCTGAAATTATTACCCGATTCCCCGCCTTTATGGAGGGCACAATCGTCTCATGCCAGTAAGGTAAAACCCGGTTTGATGTGTCCTCTAGACTTTCCGCTACGGGAAGGTCTTTCTCATCAAGGTCGTTATACCTCACATCATTCCCGGGATATCTTTCATCGGTCTTTTCTACAGCTGGTGGTCTGACATCATAGCTTCGCCGCCATATCAAGACCTGCTCCTCACCGTATTTAACAGCGGTGTCAGACTTATTGAGGCCCTGCAGTGCTCCGTAATATCTTTCGTTCAGCCGCCAAGACTTGTATACTGGTATCCACATCAGGTC
>Ga0209635_10005164_pt1 | contig 10296 bp, 9 predicted proteins | sample DeeMarSWOR230_32_FD_187463 | JGI IMG/M metagenome (GOLD analysis project Ga0209635, IMG submission 187463) | Marine sediment microbial communities from White Oak River estuary, North Carolina - WOR-2-30_32 (SPAdes) (version 2) | ecosystem: Environmental > Aquatic > Marine > Intertidal zone >...
GCTCTGAGAGAATGAATTTGAAAATAAGAGAAGCCCAACTGGAGAAAGTCCCATATATGCTTATAGTTGGTGATAAAGAAATGGCTTCATCCAGTGCGTCACTTCGCTTAAGGAGTGGCGAGGATCTGGGCTTAGAAACTCTAGCACAAGTTGGGAGTAGAATAAGGGCGGCTATAGAGGCCAAGTCTTAAATACTGTTCCAGGGGGTAGAACTAGCATAGTTAAGGAATTATTAACCAATAGAAGAATCAGAGCCAGAGAAGTTCGTCTCATAGGGGAAGAGGGGGAGCAGATGGGCGTGGTGCCTCTGCCGAAAGCATTGCAACTTGCTTATGAGCGCGGCCTTGATTTGGTGCAGGTAGCATCAACGATGAGTCCGCCAGTATGCCGGCTTCTTGATTATGGTAAATATAAGTATGAGCAAACTAAAAAGGAACGCAAGGCGAAGAGGGGCCAAAGAGTTGGCTTACTCAAGGAGGTCCGTTTAAGACCCAAGATAGAAGAGCATGATTTACAGGCAAAAATTAAGACCACGAAGAAATTATTGGAGGAAGGTAATAAAGTACGGTTGTTTCTAAGGTTTAGAGGACGCGAAGTTATTTATCCTGAGCTAGGTTGGAATGTACTGCGTAAAGTAGCTGAAGCCTCGAAGGAATTAGCCGTGGTAAGTAGCTCCGTTAATGATGAAAGGACTATAGCCCTGGTCTTATCGCCGGTTTCCCAGAAGAAATCTAAGGAGACAGAAAAAGATGCCAAAACTTAAAACCCATAAAGGGGCAAAGAGCCGTTTTCATATAACAGGTAGCGGCAAGCTGATGCGCACTAAATGCGGCAAGAGTCATTTGAGGCGAAAAAAGGCTCCTAGAACTAAGCGCCTCTATGATGAAACAATACCTGTCTCCTCAGAGGATAAGAAGAGAGTAAGGAGGCTTTTACCCTACAAATAGTGTAGGGAGGGGAAAGTAGTTCATTTTGTTGCTAAAGGAAAAAATATAACGCCCGAGAATTAAAGGAGAAAGAACTTGCCACGAGCCAGGAGTGGAAAAGCTACCCACAGACGGCATAAAAAGGTGCTTGAGCTGACCAAAGGGCATCGAGCTGCCAGGCACAAACTTTATAAAACAGCTCATGAGTCCATGCTTCATGCCTTAGATTATTCCTATCGTCATCGTCGTGAGCGGAAAGGCGACTTCAGAAAGCTATGGATTACCCGCATTAATGCTGCGGCACGGGCTAGAGGACTTACTTACAGTCAGTTTATAGCCGAGTTAAAAAAATCAAATGTAGAAATAGATCGCAAGATGTTAGCTGAGATGGCAGTCAAAGATCCTGAAGGTTTTGCTACATTAGTAGCTTCGGTAACTAAGAATAACTCACCCCGCTTGTAATGACATTATGCCTGAGAATTCCAGGGGTTCTGAACAAGGATAACATCACTTGGTAGTCAATGCTGGAACAACTCAAAGACCTTCATGCACAAGCTCTCGATGAGCTAAGCAAAGTTAGTAATCCTCGGGAGCTGGAGTTGTGGCGTGTTCGCCACCTGGGTAAGAAAAGCAGTTTAACTAAACTGCTACGTTCTTTGGCTGCCTTGCCTTTGGAAAAACGACGGGAGGTGGGCGCCCAAGCTAACGAAATCAAACGAGCTTTAGAGTCAAGCCTAGAAGAGAAGGAAAAATTACTAGAAGAAGCCCTTTTGACCTCTCCTCTGGAATCTCAAAGATTAGATGTTACCTTGCCTGGTCGGCCTCTCCCAGCAGGGCGACTTCACCCCACCACTCAAATTCTTAACGAAATTTGCGATATTTTCAAAAATATGGGCTTCCAAGTAATCGAGGGGCCTGATGTGGAGTGGGATTACTACAACTTTGAAGCCTTAAATATTCCTCAACATCATCCGGCGCGAGATATGTTTGCCACCCTGTGGATAGATGCAGGCATGGGGGAAAAGGCTAGACTTTTGCGCACGCATACCTCTCCAATGCAGATTAGATTGATGGAAAGGGAACGTCCACCAATAAGAGCCATAGTGCCGGGGCGGGCTTATAGATATGAAGCGACCGACGCTACTCACGAGTCTATGTTTTATCAAGTTGAAGGTTTAGCCGTGGATAAGGGCATCACCATGGGTGATTTAAAAGGCACTTTGTTTGACTTTTGCCGCTGCCTTTTTGGCGAGGAAAGGAAGGTGCGCTTTCGGTGCGATTACTTTCCTTTTGTGGAGCCCGGGGTTGAGGTAGCCATCGGCTGTTCAGCTTGTGATGGGGCTGGATGTCGGCTGTGTAGTTACAGCGGCTGGCTTGAAATATTAGGGGCAGGCATGGTGCATCCCGACGTCCTGGCGCGGGTGGATATCGACCCCGCGTTTTACAGTGGTTTTGCCTTTGGGTTGGGAGTTGAGCGTATACCTATGCTGCGCTATGGTATCGACGACATTCGCCTCTTTTATAGTAATGACCTCAGGTTTTTGAGACAGTTCTAAAAGGTGACGATATGAGAGTTTCCCTCAAATGGCTCAGGGATTATGTTGACATAAAACTCGTTCCCAAAGAACTGGCCGAGCGACTAACCATGTCTGGCCTGGAAGTAAAAGGCATACAGACTATAGGTGGCACCTGGGATAACGTGGTAATAGGGGAAGTAGTAGCTTTAAATCCTCATCCTAATGCTGACCGCCTTAAGTTAGCTACAGTTGACCTCGGCACTGAGCAAGTCACCACGGTTTGTGGTGCTCCCAATATCAGCCTTGGTCAGAAGGTGACTTTTGCCCATATAGGAGCCCGGCTTATAGACCCTCACACTGGAGAAGCTATAGTGCTAAGGCCGGCTAAAATTCGCGGTGTTGCTTCCGAGGGCATGGTTTGCTCAGAGAAGGAACTGGGGATTTCTGATAGTCATGAAGGCATTTTGGTATTGCCATCGGAGGTATCCGTAGGTGCACCTCTCAGTACTTATCTAGGCGATGTAATTTTTGACTTGGATGTAACACCTAACCGCCCGGATTGCTTATCTATGATTGGTGTTGCTCGAGAAATTGCTGCCCTAACTGGTGAACCACTCCGCTTGCCCCAAATTAACTTTGAAGAAAAGGAGAAGTCAATAAATTCCTTCGCCTCCGTTGACATAGTCGATCCGGACCTATGTCCCAGGTACTGTGCTAGTCTTATCACCGGAATTAAGATAGCCACCTCCCCAAACTGGCTCCAGCAGCGTCTGAATATCTGCGGGATGCGTCCCATTAACAGCGTGGTTGACGTTACCAATTATGTGATGCTGGAATATGGTCAGCCCCTTCACGCTTTTGATTATCATAAGCTTAAGGGCAAACAAATTATCGTTCGCAGGGCTGGAAATGGTGAAACCATAACTACCCTCGATGGCTCGGAGCGCACTCTTAATCCACATGTATTGGTTATTGCCGATAAAGAAGAAGCCGTCGCTGTGGCTGGAATCATGGGCGGTCTGGATTCCGAAGTCACGGACAAAACTGACACTATCCTCCTGGAGTCGGCGAATTTTAACCAGGCTGCCATTCGTCGAGGTTGTAGCCATCTTCAATTCCAAAGCGAGGCCTCGATTCGCTTTGACAAAGGGCTTAATAGCGAGCTTCCGCTACTACCATTGAAACGGGCAACTCAACTTCTACTGGAACTCGCCGGTGGCAGAGCAGCCAAGGGTATAATTGATGTTTATCCTGGGAAATCAAAACCAAAGCCGATATTGCTTAATGCCCGGGAGGTGGAACGCCTTTCAGGCTTGAAGGTCAACACTGGTGGAATTCTTAAGGTGTTAAAAGCCCTGGGCTTTGAATGCCAGGATAGCAATTCAGGTTCGCAGATTTCTGTATCGGTGCCTTACTGGCGCAGCGATGTTAAATGCTCTGCTGACCTTGTGGAGGAGATAGTTCGCATCATTGGTTATGAAAAAATCCCAATTACCAGACTTAGTTCTCCTTTGCCTCAACAAAAATCAAAATTGTCACCGTTAGCCCAGCAAAGCAATCTCAAGGAGAAATTACGTAGTATTCTGACCGGCTTTGGCTTTCAAGAGATATTAACTTATTCGTTAGTCAGCCTGGAGAGGTTGCAGAAGCTTTCCCCAAAGATTGAGTTGAAAATTCCGCCGTTAAAGGTAGCTAACCCGATGACGCGGGAACAGGAATTCTTGCGTACCAGTTTACGAGCGGGCCTTCTATACGCATTGTCACATAACCAGAAATTTGAGCAGGCAGGCATGAGGCTCTTTGAAATTGGCAAAGTATTCTTGCCGCGAGGCAAGGATTTGCCTGAAGAAAAGGAGATGCTGTGTGCCGTGCTCAGTGGCTCAATGGTAGAATTATCCTGGCAAGCTGACAAAGAGACGCTTGATTTCTTTGACGCCAAGGGGGTAGTGGAAAATCTCCTGAACCAGTTGGGGCTGAAAGCGAATTTTGATGTTAGCGATGATGAAATTCTATTCCCGGGAAGAGGGGCTGACATAATAGTTGAAGATGACGAGGTAGGCATTGTAGGAGACATGAATCCCAGGGTAGCACAAGCCTTTGAGCTTTCCGATGCTGTTTGCCTTATAGAAATTGACCTGGAGAAACTGCTGACCAAGATTACCGGGATAAAGGAATACCAGCCTATCCCACGGTTTCCCAGTGTTCCTAGGGATATCGCTCTAGTAGTAGATGAGCAAGTGAGCTACCGAACAGTGGAGAATATAATCCGAGGCTTCCCGCTGGTAACGCAGGTAACACTCTTTGACCTTTATCGAGGCAAGCAAATACCCGAGGGCAAGAAATCTTTTGCCATAAGGATTATCTATCAATCGCCCAGACATACATTGACCGATGAGGAAGTTGACCAACCCCAAGAACAGATGCTAGCTAGACTACATCAAGAACTGGGCGCCAGTTTGCGGGACTGAGTTAGCCAGGGAAAGGCAACAGTTAGTTAAGCCAGTCAAAACTGCGACTTAAGGGTCTCGTCTATAAGCTTCTTTACCCGTACCCCCAAGTTTTCCAAAGGCAAAAGCTGGGCTTCTTTCTCTGTGCGCCATTTTGCCTCCACGCTCTGGCTCTGTAATGTGCGTGGAGATAAGGTCAACCGCAGGGGTATTCCCAGGAGGTCGGCATCGTTGAATTTAACACCGGGAGAGTCGCCACGATCATCGAAAAGCACTTCGATGCCTTCCTCTTGTAATTCTTGATAAATCTTTTCTGCCGTAGGGAGGACCGCCGACTTTTCCAACGATAGGGGGCAAAGGTAGACTTGATAAGGGGCTACAGAGAACGGCCAGATAATACCTTGGTCGTCGTGGCTTTGCTCTACTATGGCTGCCAGCAATCGCCCCAGTCCGATGCCGTAGCAACCCATAACAATGGGGCGTGAAGTGCCATCATTATCTAAGAAGGATGCTCCGAATCTCTCACTGATGAAGGTACCCAACTTAAATACATGCCCCACTTCAATGCCCCGAGCCGAGGATAATTCACCACCACACTTAGAGCAACTATCTCCAGGCTGAGCCAGGGCGATATCAGCTACGAGGTCAACCTGAAAATCCCGGGTGTAATTGGCATTCCGGAAGTGATACCCCGGCTTATTAGCACCAACAATAAAGTTGGAGCCCAAGGTTATGGAATCATCAGCCACGACTTTGACTCCCTTTACACCTATGGGTGAGGCAAAACCAGCCACAATTCCAGCTTCAATTATTTCGCCTTCTGTAGCCAGGCGAAGCTCAGAGCACTTTAAGGCGTTTCTTAATTTTGTCTCGTTGACCTCCAGATCGCCCCGAATGATAACGAAGATAAACTCCCCGTCGGCAAAATAAAACACTGCCTTAAGGGTTTGATTTGTCGGCACACCAACAAATTCAGCCACTTCATCTATGGTTTCCGCCTCCGGTGTGGCGATCTCCTCCAAAGGAAGTGGAGTTTCAGCATCGCCCTTTGTTTTCGCAGATTGAGCCTTCTCCACATTGGCTGCGTAGCCACAATTGGAACAATAAATAACCTCGTCTTCGCCGGTCTCAGTGATAACCATAAATTCGTGGGAATCCTTGCCACCTATGGCGCCACTGTCAGCCTCCACTATCATTGCAGGCAGGCCGAGGCGAGCGTAGATATTATTGTAAGCCTGACACATACTCTGGTAACTTTTATCCAGACCAGCTTCGTCTGCATCAAAGCTGTAAAGGTCTTTCATGATAAACTCGCGGACTCTCAATAAGCCACCGCGAGGTCGAGGCTCATCGCGAAGCTTTACCTGTATTTGATAGAGGAGCAGAGGAAGCTCTCGATAGCTTTGCACATAGCGGTGGACAAGGTCAGTAATAACTTCTTCATGAGTGGGTCCCAAAGCCAGTGTATGCTCCTTGCGGTCGGTCAAAGTGAACAAAGATTTACCAAAGGAAACATCCCTGCCTGACTGCTGCCATAATTCAAAAGGCTGCAGCACGGGCAGCATCAATTCCTGTCCGCCAGCCTTATCCATTTCCTCTCTGATTACATTTTCTATCTTTTTGAGCACCCGCCATCCCATAGGCAAGTAAGAGTAAATCCCAGCAGCTTCCTGGGCAATCATACCCGCCCTGAGCAATAGCTGATGGCTTACGCTTTCAGCTTCTGCTGGTGCCTGCCGTAGTGTCTTGCCAAAAAGACTAGAAAAACGCATTGTTTTTACCTTTACTCTAATCCTTTCCTGTAGAGAGAGTCTACTTCTGCCATCAGCGCCTCCAGGAAATCCTTCTCTTCTGCTGTGCCCACTACCTCCCCTTTTCTAAATATAGCACCTTTGCCCTTGCCGCAGGCAATGCCGACATCAGCATCTTTAGCCTCGCCAGGACCGTTGACTACACAACCCATAACCGCCACTTTAATGGGATTGCTTATTTTTTCCAGACGCTTGCTTACTGCCTCAGCCAGGGCAATGATATCAACTTCGGCCCGGCCGCAGGAAGGGCAGCTTACTAGAGTCGGACCCCGCTGACGAAGCCCCAAGCTCTTAAGAATTTCGTAGGCCACGAATACCTCTTCACAGGGATGAGCGCTGAGGGAAACGCGTATGGTGTCGCCAATTCCCTGGTAGATAAGTATGCCGATGCCTATGGCGCTGCGTATGGCTCCCGTCCGGGGAAGCCCGGCCTCCGTGACGCCCAAATGTAATGGATAGGGCATTTTATCGGCAATCACTTGATAGGCCTGAATGGTAGTGGGAACATCGAATGCTTTAAGGGAAACTTTGAGTAAATCAAAATCCAGATTTTCCATAAGCCTTGTCTGCTCCAATGCCATGTTGACCATGCGCTCGGCCAGTGGAGCATCGGGCTGAAAATTGGCAGGTAAACTGCCGGCATTCACTCCAATACGGATGGGCACCTTCCTTTCTTTAGCAGCAACTACCACAGTGGCAATCTTTTCTTTGTCTCCTATGTTGCCGGGATTGAGGCGAAGCCCGTCAACACCGGATTGCAGCGCAACCAAAGCCAAGCGGTAGTCAAAGTGTATATCAGCAATAATAGGTAGTGAAACGCTCTTTTTTATAGCTGCTATACCTTCAGCCGCTTCCTTGTCGGGTACTGCCACCCGCACTATCTCACAGCCGCAATCCTCCAATTCCTCAATCTGGTTTATAGTAGCTGAAATATCCCGGGTATCGGTCTTGGTCATAGACTGTACCACGACGGGGGCGTCGCCGCCAACGGTTACTTTGCCAATTCTCAATGGTTTGGAAGTTCGACGTATCATGGTATAAGAGCCTCGCCGCTAATTAGACGTGAGATATCACTGAAGGTTACTAAAATCACAATCGCGATTAAAAAAGCGGTGCCGATAGTGTAGGCCAGACGCATTGTTCGAGGGGAAATACGTTTCCCACGCCTACACCCTTCGATGAATGCCACTAACATGCCCCCTCCATCCAGGGGAGGTATGGGGAGGAGATTGAATATGCCAAGACCCAGACTCATTATACTGGCCATAAATAGTATGTTGCTGAAGCCAGAGGAGCGCACCATCTCCACCGTTAACTGACCAGCACCTATTGGCCCCACCAGCGCCAAGTCTGGAGATTCTCTTATTAGAGGGATAGCCCCTGCTATAAGTACAGGCATACGGACGATGAAGCTAGCTCCTTCATAGAATGCCATCCATACAGGAATTCGCTCTTGTTCAATGTCAGTCCCATCTACCCATCGCAGCTCTACGCCGGGCAGGGTTTCGGAGCCGTCATAAATCAGAGAAATTTCCTCTGTCTCCTCTGTATCGTCATGTGGGAGCAAAACCAGCTTTATTTCTTCACCTTCCTCAACAGAATTCAAGGCACTGGACATACTTTCATCATTGTATACACCCTGCCCATTGATACTCAGGATAGCATCGCCGGGTCTGATGCCAGCTTCATAGGCCGGCGAGCCTTCTTCCACTTGGCTCACCATATTCCAGCAAAGCAAGACACCGATTATTCGTCGTTGCAATTCCGGATCGAATTTCGGCTTCAATGTGGTTTGTATCTCTTGCCCGTTCCTCAGCAGGAACAAAGTTATTTCTGCTCCTTCTTCGACTGAATCTACTATATTCGACAAGTCCCCCCATTTATTAACAGGTTGCCCCGCTGCCTCTAGAATTATGTCCCCGGGCTCGATGCCTGCTTCTTCCGCAGGAGAATTCTCTGATACAGAATGCACCATGAGCCCATCGCCGGCAATAACAGAATAGGGCAGCGCAAGGAAAGCACTGAGGAGAACGAAGGCCAAAAAGAAGTTGACCAGCGGACCGGCAGCATAGATTCCGAACCTGGTCCACGGTCCTTTGCCAGCCAGGCTCCGGGGTACTGTGGGGTCATTTTCTCCGGCAGCCTTAACAAAGGCTCCCACAGGTATGGCGTTAACTGAATATACTGTCTCACCTCGTTTAATACCAAAAAGTCGTGGGGGCATGCCTAGGCCGAACTCTTCCACCTTCACCCCGGCACGCTTAGCAGCGATGAAGTGCCCCAATTCGTGAAGATACATTGCCACGAGTAGAGCTACGATGAAAACAATAATGATTATAGCAACGCTCATCTCTTATCTCTCTATCTCAGTATTGCTTCGTTGCTCAGGCCCCTCGCAGCGACCAAGTGAAAGGCGTGTAGCGCATTCCCTTGCCCAGTTGTCAGCAGCCATTATTTCCTCTAGAGATGGCTGGGGGGTGTTCCGATGTTGCTCCAGCGTCTTTTGTACAATTTTGGCTATATCGCCAAAACTTATTCTGTGGCTGAGAAAAAGCTCTACAGCCGCCTCATCGGCGGCGCAAAGCGCCGCCGGATAAGTTCCTCCTGATTTGCCAGCATCCACAGCCAGTTTGAGACAGGGGAATTTGTCATAGTCCACGGGCTCAAAGTTCAGAGACTGGATTTTATTCCAATCAAGGCGGGGTAGTTCTGAATTAGACCACCTTCGGGGATAGGAAAGAGCATATTGAATGGGCAGCCGCATATCAGGCCAGCTAAGCTGAGCTTTCAGGGAACCGTCCATAAATTCCACCATGGAATGAATGATAGACTGGGGATGAATTAATATTTCAATACTATCAAAGGGGAAAGAGAAAAGCCAATGAGCTTCGATGACTTCTAATCCTTTATTCATAAGGGTTGCGGAATCTATGGTTACCTTCCTTCCCATCTTCCATACGGGGTGCTGAAGAGCTTGCTCCGGTGTTACCTCAGCCAATTGTGACTGTGAATAGTGATAAAAAGGCCCTCCGGAGGCAGTGAGAAAAAGCCTCTTAGGTTTATTTTCTTCCCCCTGCAAACATTGCCAGATGGCACTATGCTCACTATCAATAGGCAGAATTTGAGCTTGATGGAGACCGGCTTCCCGAACAATAATTTCACCAGCCATCACCAATACTTCCTTGCTGGCCAGGGCAACCGTCTTGCCTGCCTTCAAAGCCGCCAGAGTAGGACTTAGTCCTGCCTTACCCGCAGTGGCCACAATAACTAAGTCGACCTCGGGATGACTGGCTATTTCCTCTGTGGACAAAAATTCCCCATTGTAACTAATATCGGGCTTAACCGAGGAACAAAACACTCTGGGCTGAAATTCACTGATCTGTCTTTCCAGAAGCTCAAGATTTTTGTTACCGGCCAGAGCTACTACTTTTAATTCGTCGGGCAGGGCACGGATTACATCTAGAGCCTGCCTCCCTATGGAGCCTGTCGAGCCCAGGATAGCTATTTTCTTCACACCACCCATATTACATAATAGTATACCACTGCCCCGACAAATATGAGGCTATCGAATCGATCAAGGATACCACCATGTCCC
>Ga0209635_10005165_pt1 | contig 10294 bp, 6 predicted proteins | sample DeeMarSWOR230_32_FD_187463 | JGI IMG/M metagenome (GOLD analysis project Ga0209635, IMG submission 187463) | Marine sediment microbial communities from White Oak River estuary, North Carolina - WOR-2-30_32 (SPAdes) (version 2) | ecosystem: Environmental > Aquatic > Marine > Intertidal zone >...
CTTGGCGTCGATGCCCTTTGAACGGGGGTTCACCCTCTCGGACACCCTACTCATGGGCTTCACCGAGCCTCATGTAGCTTTTCTCCACTCTCCGTAGCAGCGCCTCGTCTACGGTCACTCCCAGGGACCTCAGGGCGAGGAGGCCGGAGCCCAGTAGCGGCGGCATCCGCGGCTTGATGAGCGCGCATAGAGGGGCCTCACGCCTCACCACCTCCTCGAAGGCGAATATGTATCCGCTGGGCTGCTTGAAGACGCCGCCGTTGAGGGACACAGGGAACTCGCCTGACATGCCCAGCCGCCTTATCACGGCGTTCGCCACGAACCCGAGCTCCGCGCCTGCCTCAGCCATCACCAGCGCCGCGGCTTCGTCGCCCTCGGCCTCTGCCTCCCTGACGATGGGGACGAGGTACGCGATGTCCCTGGGCTCCCGGCCCGGCTCATAGACCCAGTCTATGATGTCCTCTAAGCGCCCGAGGCCGAGGTGGCTGACTATCTTCTGCTCGAGCACGGTCTCGGGGCCTCTGCCGTCGTGGGCCCGGAGTGCGGCCATGATGGCCTTCAGGCCTATGGTGTAGCCGCTGCCCTCGTCCCCCAGCCTCCACCCCCAGCCGCCGGCGCGCGCCGTCTGCCCTAGGCTGTTCTCTCCGTAAGCTATGGAGCCGGTTCCGGCGATGACGACCACGCCTGGTCTACAACCTGTGCCGCCCGCGAGGGCCGAGGCGGCGTCCGAGACTATCGCCGTGTCCCCGAAGGAGCTGCGCATGCCGGCGAGGAGCTCCTGCCTCAGCCTGGACCTGTCCGTGCCTGCAACGCCCAGCCTGCTGGCCAGAAACTCTTGCACGCCGCACCGGGCAGACGCCTCATCCACCGCCTCAAGGATGCTAGCCAGAGCCCTCTCCGAGCCCATGGTGATGGGGTTGGACGGCCCCGCCTGGGCCGTGGCGAGCACCTCGCCCCCCGTGGAGATTATGACGCTCCGCGTCGCGGAGCCGCCGCCGTCAACGCCTAGAACGTGTCCCCTGGGCACCGGTTTTCACTGATCCTTTGGCGTGTCGAGGGCTTAAAACGTCTGTTGTACGAGGCTCTCTCCGCGGCGCACCTCGACGCCGTCTCCCTGGGCCCATCGGGATATGAGGCGGAGGTTCTCCTCGTACCGCCTGTCCAGCAGCCAGTAGTGGCACCAGTCGTCGCGGCCCCTGATGCCGCGGCCGAGGCTCTGGTTCGCTGCCCTGTACGCGTCCATGGTGTACCACTTGTTCCCGAGGCCTCGCCTCAGCCCGTTGTAGTACCTTATCTGGGCCTTGACGAGGGGGTCGCCGTAGTTGGCGTAGGGGACACCCACCAGCACGATGCCTCTGGCCTGGTCCCCCGGGAAGTTGCTTCCCTCGCTGTTTCTGCCCCTGAAGACGCAGCAGAGGACGGCGCCGCCGACGCCCACCGCCATCCTCTTGTACCTGGCCACCACGTCCCTGTTACGCCTGGCGTCCGTGCCCTCCCTGTAGAGCTGCTTGCCGCCCATGTAGAGCCTTCCTCCCTGGCTTTTCGCTGTCCCCTTGGACGCCCAGGCATCCAGGCAGGTGTTCATGAATCCTCGCTGAGTGAAGAAGAGGAGGACGCCCTGATCAACGGACTCTATGGCCCTGGACACGGCCTCGCCCATGTGGGTGATCATCTCGTCTGTGCGTTCACGGTAGGCCGTGGTTACCCCGGTCTCCACGACCATCCTGATCCGTTTACTCTTCTGTATGCTTGGGTACGACCTCTGGACGGCGTCTCCGAGGCCGATTATTTCGCTGAACGTGTCCAGGGGGCTCAGGGTGCCGCTCATGACTATGGTGCCGTCTGCTGCCTCCACCACGGGCACAACGGCCAGGCTTGGGTCCAGGCACCTGTACTCTATCATCGGCGCCCCGAAATAGCTCCGGGTGTAGACGCCGACGTACTTCTCCTTGACGCTCGTCTGGAGGAGCTCGAAGAACCCGAGGAGTCCGTTGAGGTAGGAGACAGGTGGGTTCCCGCTCTGCATCTTCTTCGCCCTGATGGCTTCAACATATACGGCGTGGCCCTCGATGAAAGCGTCCACGTCCATCCCGAGGGCCAGTTCCAGGTCCCGTTGAAGCGCCTCCGCAGAGACGAGGCGAGGCTTACCCTGATCGCTCCTAAGTAGATGCTCGCCGAGGCGCTCGATTAACCGCGGCGACTCCCCGATGAGCCTCAGCTCCTCCGCGGCTGCGCTCAGTCCCCGCTCCGTCATGGTGTCGCTGAGTATATCCTGGCCCACCTGGTCCACGTTGTGGCCCTCGTCGAGGACCAACACCCAGCCCTCCAGGTCCAGCCCTGTGGTGAGCCTGATCACGGGGTTGAAAATGTACGGGTAGGGCGCCACCACCACCCTGGACTCCTTCATCATGCGTCTGGCCAGGTAGTAAGGGCAAATATCTCTACGGCGCCCCTCCTTCACCAGTATATCCCTAGACAGGATGCAGGGTAAGCCCCTGGGCGGCTTGTCTAGGTCGCTGACGTAGGGGCATTCATCGTTCTTCCGCAGCACGTTACAGCGCTCCTGGGCCTCGTTCCTCGGCAGGTCCCTGCACTCCGGGTTCACGCACAGGTGTTCCCTGCTGGCCAGGTTCACAGCCGTGTAGCTCTCCCCCGACTTCTCGTTGATCTTCTCCAGCTCGAGGAGCACCTGACGCACCTGCTCGTGGGTCCTGGTGCCGTAGATGACCTTCTTACCCATGGCGATCAGGCAGCTGAGGACGCTCACGGTCTTCCCGAACCCGTTACACGCCTCGGCCACGAGGACACCGCCCCTCCCGACGGTCTCCTGGATGTCCCTGATGAAGCCAACCTGTGGGGGGTAAGGCTCGTAGGGGAAGAGCCGCCTCCACCCGTCGTATCCTCTGCCCGACCCTCTCCCTACCCTGAGGAGGCTGCCGCATGCCTTGCAGAATCTGTCATCCTCGTACTCCTCCACCGTGTGCTCTCTGCCGCAGCCTGGACACGTGATGGAGGGCATAGCAGTACAGATACGCTGGGTCCTGATTTAAGCGAAGTGATAACGAGCCATTGGTCTGGTGTGACGGCCATCACTCCGATGTCAGGAGGTTACGGAGGGTCTCTCTGAGCCTGCGCAGCGAGTCCTTGACCCTGTGCACTGAGACTTCCTTCCATCTGATGGCCATTATCCCGTTGGGCTCTATCGCGAGGATGGTGAACAATAGTACTATGGGGATGAGTTCCTCGTAGCCGCCCACCCAAGTCCCTAAGGCCCTCATCAATACGTAGGTGAGGCTCTTCTTGGCCGAGGCCACCAAGAACCCGCCGACGATGGCGCCGGTGATGCTGGTGAGGCCGCCCAAGACACTGCCGGCCATGACGTTCACTAGGAGGATGTCGCTGTAGTCGATGCTGGTCCCAATCCAGAGGGGGATAATGGCGCCGGCCAAACCCGCCAAGGCCCCCGAGATGAACCAGGAGGCGACGTGGACGAGGTGGATGTTCACTCCCAGGCTCGAGGCGAGGAACTCGTCCTCGGCGGTGGCCCTCATCGCGACGCCGAACTTCGAGACGTAGAGGAAGACGTTGAGCGCGGCGACGAGAAGAAGAACGGTGACGGGGGCCACGAAGCCGATGCCCGGAAGGCCGTTTACCCTGAAGTCGTAGTTCCGGAGAAGGAACCCGTACGACTGGACACCCTTGCTCACGAGGAGCCAGTAGCTGAAAATCGCAAGCACCATGGAGATCATCTGGGAAATTATGTAGAACGTGAACGTCAACGTGATCTCCCTCATCCCCTGCGCCTTTATGGGGCGGACGATGCAGACGTAGAGCAGCACCCCCAGCAAGCCGCACACTAGCACCACGACGGGCCACGTCTGGTAGGGGCTGAACCCCCGGAACCTCACCAGATAGAACGCCACGACGGTTCCTATGCTCGCGTAGCTGGTGTGGGCGAAGTTTGGGAACTTCTCCATCATATACGTGAACGTGAAGCCGATGCAGAGAATGACGAGTAAGCTGACGTTAATAACTAGGTTAGAAACGAGAGCTAAACTCATCAAACCAAACCTCGAATGGCAGTATAAAAGATGAACCCGGGAACCCAGCCGCTCTCCACCTCTTATATAGTCACGCAGACATTCTCTCGCAGGAGAGCAGAATTGGCTCAAGAAGTATTGATTATAAACGGTAGAGTGGTGGACGGCACCGGCAGCCCCTGGTTCAAGGGAGACGTGGCAATAAGCACAGGGAAGATCACGCGGGTCGGGAAACTGGATCCCAAAGACTATGACATGGTGATAGACGCCGATGGGCTCGTCGTGTCGCCCGGGATCATAGACGTTCACTCCCACAGCGACTTCTCGCTGCTCGTGAACCCCGAGGCTGACAGCTTCATCCGCCAGGGCGTCACCACCGTCTTCAACGGCAACTGCGGCAACTCCGCGGCGCCGTTAAACGAGGCTGCGAGGGAGTTCTTCGAGGAGAGGAGGGAGATCAGCATCGACTGGCTGTCCACAGCCGAGTACCTCTCGACGATGGAGTCCAGGGGCGTAGCCATCAACTCGGCGACCTTCACTGGGCTAGGCAACCTACTGGTCTCCGCCATGGGGATGAACGCGTATGACAGGCCGCCCACCGACGAGGAGCTTGAACAGATGAAGGGAATGCTCAAGCAGGCGATGGATGAGGGCTCCTACGGCCTCTCCTCGGGCCTGGAGTACGACCCCCAGACACTGATAGACACCGACGCCATCGTCGAGCTCTGCCGCGTCGTAGCCGAGTACGGCGGCATCTACGCGACCCACATCAGGAGCAGGGACGTCAAGGTGGTGGAGGCGGCCAAGGAGGCGGTTGAGATAGGGGAGAGGTCAGGGGTATACGTTGAGGGCGTCCACTGGGGCGCCAGGTATCCTTCGGACGGCAAAACCAAGCACATAGTGGACCTCTTCGACGCAGCCAGAGAGCGGGGGCTAGACGTGGGCTTCAACCAGGTGCCGTGGACCATGGACGAGGACGGGGTAGGCTGGTGCGGCTGCGGGCTCATCGAGCCAATAATCATTGGCTCCAAGTACATCAAGAAGGGCGGCGAGTTCACATACGAGATGCTGAAGGACCCCGAGATCATAGAGTACCTGAGGAGAGACCTCCCCAACCGCCAGTACGGCCCCATCCTGGCTGGGAGGCGGGGGCTCCTGGACACCTGGGACCGTTTCCTCGTGGCCCACTGCGAGAACAGCCCAGAGTACAACGGCATGAACCTGAAGCAGATAGGGCAAGAGATGGGTAAGGACCCGTTCGACGCCCTCATGGACATCCTGGTGAAGGAGGGCGAGGGCTTCGAGAGGGCGTGGGGGGCCGTGGGGATCACCAGCAGGTGGGACACGGACTTCTCGCTGCTGCACCCCAACTGCTCCGTCGCCATCGACGCGGGGAACGACTCGCCGAGGGGCCCCCTCTCCGAGAAGCCCGTCGGGGAGATCACCACCAGGGCCTACGGCCAATACCCCTACTTCTTCGAGAAGTGGGTCAGGGAGGACCGCGCCCTCAGCCTCGAGGAGGCTGTGCGGAAATGCACAGGTCTACCCGCCCAGAGGATGCGGGTCATGGACAGGGGCCTCATCAGGCCGGGGCAACGCGCGGACATAATGATCTGGGACCCAAAGACCATCAAGAACAACGCCACGTGGATGGACCCCAGGGTGTACCCCAGCGGCATCAGCAAGGTGTTCGTCAACGGGGTCCTGGCTGTGGAGGACAACGAGCACACGGGCGCACTGAAAGGCATGGTGCTGCGCGCAAGATAACACCCGACAGCTGGGAGGAAAGAGGCCGGCTAGGCGTCCATCAGATCCCTGAGTTGGGGCCTGTCGTGGAACAGGTTCCCCCATATCTCCTCGGTGATATCCTGGGCTCTCCCCAGAACATCGCCTACATCGACCACCGTGACGCCGCCCTTTTCCTTGACGATCCTGCCGTCAACCATCACAGTGTCCACGTTCACGGTGGAGCCGTAGAGGACGAGGCTCGACGTGAAGTCGGCCGTGGGCATGATGTTGGGGCTCTTGAGGTTGATCAGCTGCAGATCAGCCTTCTTCCCGGGCTCCAGGCTGCCCACCGTGTCCTCTAAGCCCATGACCTCGGCGCCCTTGACGGTGGCTAGCTCGAGTAACTCATAGTAGCCGGGGCACCGAGGCTCCCCCAAGGTCTCCCTGAATCTAGCCCCATACACGGCGGCCCTCATGGTCTCCCACATCGTGTGGTAGACGTTGTCGGTGCCCAGCCCAACCTTAATGCCCATCTCCATCCACCTGGCAAGCGGGGCTGTGGATCCTCCCAGCAGGTAGGGCCTCGGGCAGTGGAGTACGCTGGCGCCGGCCTCCTTCATGAGCCTCAGGTCACGGTCGTCGTTGTGGATGCAGTGAGCCCCGATGAGGTCGGGGCCGAGCACCCCCAAGTCGTTGAGGTGCTCCACGCTGGTCTTCCCGTAGAGCCTGCGAACCTGCTCCACCTCCCTCGTGCTCTGCTCGACGTGGGTGCTCACCTTTTCGCCTGGCCTGTGGAGCCTCATGATCTCCTCGTAGACCCACGGTGTGCACATGTCGGGCGCCAGCGGGGCCCAGCTCACCGTTATCCTGCCGCCTGCGGCCCCGTTCCAACCCTCCTTAAGCGCCTTAGCCCGTTTGATCATCGTCTCGGCCTGCCCCGGTACGTAGTGGTAGACGCCGTCCTTGATGGCCTGGTAGTCGGCCTCAGCTATTTGCTCCCCGAGGTCGGCCCTGATCCCGGTCTCCTCGGCGGCCCCGGCGAACTCGGCCATGTAGTTGTAAGTCTCCTGGATGGTCGTCGAGCCTGAGGACAGCGCCTCGACGCAGCTCGCCAGCCCAAGCGTGTGTATGTGCCCCGGCTCCAGGTACTCCTTGACGGGGAACAGGACCTGGTACAGCCCCTCCCGGACCACCCCGTAGACCCCCCGCACGAAGATGCTCGGCAGATGCGTGTGGACGTTGACGAAGCCCGGTAGGACAGCCATTCCCTCCGCGTCGATGACCCTGTCCGCGGCGTATGTTGACTCGAGATCGGAGGTCTCTCCGACGGCCACGATCCTGTTTCCATCAACTACGACGGCGCCGTCCTTCAGCACACGGCGCCTAGGGTCCATGGTGTAGACGAGGCCGCCTTTTACTAGAAAATCAACCATGTCGAGTAGATACACTCCTCGAAGGCTATAATTTATACCCCACTCCTGGTCGTTGTAACTGGTTTCGAGACATGGGCAGCCGCAAAGTTCGTGTCATGGTACGGCGCGGTGATTGGTAGACGTGGTAATTGGATTCTAAGGAGACATGAAAACCGTATTTTTCATCGAGGAAGGGCGTTTTTGATGACGCTATGAGCCGCAGATCCTCATGAGTCACTAAAATAAGGGAAATCTAATACGGAAGCCTAAGATAGAGTGTTGGTATTTAAGCCAGCATACAGCACAATTTAAATTGCTAGGGTAAAGCAGAGTTAGTATCAGGGGCTAGCACAGTGAAGAGATTCGTAGTGTTAATGGTTGCTCTCCTCCTTACCCCAGCGTTGGCTGTGGAGGGAGCTGACGACACCCACTGGATCGAGGAGTACCAGATCAAGGACCTCACGACGGGCAGGCTCGTGCTGAGCCACGACGTCATAGACGACGTTTTGATCCGAAACTCCCCCGTGTTCGCAGGGGAGGAGTACAACATCACCTTCAAGCTCAACGTGAGGCAGAACATTCCTTTCGCTGTGCTCACGCTGAGCCTGTCGACCAACCTGTATAAGCCCACGACGGAGGACGTCTTCTGGGACATACACACCCTGGAGATGGATCTCACGGAGGACTACAACCCCGCCGAGAGGACCATAATGTTCAGCCAGAACCAGGGAGTGTACCATGCCTCGGTGTTTTGTCTCATCAAGAGCGACATCACGACGCCGTCGAGCAGCCAGGGAGTCACCATCCACAGGCCCGTGGACCTGAAGATCCTGAGGCTGATAGGGCCCGACGAGACCGAGCTGGACAGCATCACAGTAAACGTCATCGACTCAAGGATAGACGACTACAACAATCTGTTGAGACAGAAGGAGGCTGAGCTATCGGATTACAGGACCAGCAACGTTGACCCGGCGTACGTTGAGCTCTTTGATAAGTTCGTGGAGCTGGCCAAAGACGAGGCGCAGCTGGGCCTCGTGGACTCGGCTATAGAGCTGCTTAACACGTTGGAGGTTGAGGCGCCGCCTGTTAGCACCGGGCCAAGCTGGATGGAGCAGTACTTCCTGCCGGCGGTGGGAGGGCTCGCGATCCTGTTCATAGCAAGCGTCGCGCTGTTCATGAAGACGAGGAGCAGGCTGGGCTTCGTGACGATGATAGTCGAGGACCAGATAAGGGAGATGGAGGCCCTGGGGATGCGGGCCAGCAGGATAGACAGGAATTTAGCCCAGAGGCTGAACGAGATAAACGAGAGACTCAAAGAGGCGGAGAGAAGCTAAATGTCAGAGCTAGGATATTCGAGCGTCATACACCTGGTGGGACTGGGAGGCGCCGGAACAAACGTAATAGAACACTTCCTGAAGACGGATAAGACCATGGAGTTGCTGGACAGCGGAGCCACACGGCTCAGCCTCCTCGCCATGGACATCGCGGACCCGGACATTAAGAGCCTTGACGACACGTTTAACAGGATACTGGAGCAGATGAGGCGGAAGGGCATACCCCAGGAGCGGGTCAACCTCATCGCCAAGAGCGTCAAGTTCCCGTCCGCGGAGGCCATGTTCGACTTCGTCCAGAACAAGTTCAAGGAGCACCTCGTCAACGACGGCATCAACCTCAAGGAGTACAACCCTTGGCTGCCGAGCACGGTTGCGATACCGCCGCTGGCGGGCGGCGCCGGCAGGCGTAGGAGCCTAGCCAAGGCCATCTACAACCTGAACTACTACCAGCTGGGCATCATAAAGAGCTTCACCAACATGTTCAAGGACAGCGCCCTGAGCAGCATCAGCAGCCCAATTATTCTGATTGTTTTCGGGTTGGGAGGCGGGACCGGAAGCGGCATGGCCATGGACTTCGCCCGACACCTCCGCCAATCGGTGGGAAGCGGCGTCCCCATCATGGGGCTCTGCATCCTGCCCTGCCCAGGCGACGACCCACCCGCCAAGGGATACTCGGCGTTCAACGCCATCAACGAGCTCAGCCTCCTCATCAACCGTGAGAAGAACGAGCTCATCACCGACGGCCTCGGCGAGGTCTACAGGAACCCGTTCAACACGGTCATGTTCCTGCCGCTGATGCCGGCGTACAGCAAGACGGGCAACATCATCAGCGCACGCGACGAGATCGACAAGATGATCGTGGAGATGATCTACGTCCTCATGGACTTCGACATGGCGGACCTCATGAGCGGAATAGGCACAGAGGTGGGCCTTACAGACGACACCATCCACACCCTCAGCATGGTCAAGGTCAACTACCCCGTGGACGCCTACGTCGAGGCCTTCAAGAGCAACCTGGAGAAGATGCAGCAGCTAGCCGAGATCCGAAAAGAGAAGCTGGAGGTGCTGGACAAGCTGCAGAACGTCCTAGAGCTCAAACGGGAGGAGGTCACCGAGATCTACAAGGACTACCTCATCAAGACCAACGCCTACAGCGCCGAGGAGTTCGAGGAGAAGGTGGAGCAGGTAATCCATAGCAGCCCCAGGTTCGAGGAGGATTACAGCCTCTACGTACGCGGCATCGAGGACCAGATAAACAAGTGGATCGACGAGGCCATCCAGTTCATGAACACCATCAGGCTCGTCTCCTCGGAGGGCACCATAGAGGACAGCGTAAACAAGCTGATCCTCGACAGGGAGGACGCGATGCCCATCGACAGCCTGGAGGGGATGATGCGGAACATCAGCCGCACCCACCCCGAGTTCTCGGAGAGGAAGACCGCCATGTTCGAGCGGCTCCAGCAGCTCGTCCCCAGCAGCCAGCTGCTCACCATCAGGCAGAAGAAGCTCGTGGAGGACTTCATGAACCTCGCAGACATCTCGGAGAGGGCTCTGGGTATACTGAGGCTGTACAACGAGAACAGGCACCTCATAGACGCCATAATGCGGCGCTACGAGATACTGCCCGAGGAGGACAAGCTCAACATCAGCTTCAAGGACATGAAGGCCGAGCTAACCACCATCTATCACCTGCTGCAGCTCATGATCAAGCAGAGCAGCGACGAGATCAAGATGATAGACGAGCACCTCACCTACCTGCAGGCCCTCATAGTCAAGTTCC
>Ga0209635_10005171_pt1 | contig 10288 bp, 2 predicted proteins | sample DeeMarSWOR230_32_FD_187463 | JGI IMG/M metagenome (GOLD analysis project Ga0209635, IMG submission 187463) | Marine sediment microbial communities from White Oak River estuary, North Carolina - WOR-2-30_32 (SPAdes) (version 2) | ecosystem: Environmental > Aquatic > Marine > Intertidal zone >...
TCTTGTCCTCGAATATGTTCCCGGCCAAACGTTAGCTGAACGAATAGCGAAGAAGCCGCTCAAGCTTAAAGAGGCGTTAACAATAGCCCTGCAGATAGCCGAGGCGGTGGCCGCAGCACACGAGCATGATGTTATTCATAGAGACTTAAAGCCGGGCAATATTAAGATTACAGAAGAAGGAAAGGTCAAGGTTCTTGATTTCGGCCTGGCTAAAGTGGTTGGTGGTGATGCAACGGATCAGAAGACTACCATCACCGAGCCGGGCCGGGTAATAGGTACTCCTGCATATATGTCTCCGGAACAGGCCCGCGGTAAACCCACAGACAAACGCGGTGATATCTGGTCATTCGGATGTGTGTTGTATGAGATGCTTACGGCTACGGTTCCTTTTAAAGGTGAGACTATTTCCGATACGCTGGCAAATATCCTGCAAACAGAGCCCAAATGGCAGGTGCTACCAGAGAACATACCTATGAACATTCGATTGCTGCTGTGTCACTGCTTGGAGAAGGAGCCACGTCGTCGTTTACGTGATATTGGTGATGCTGCCATTACAATCGAAGACACAACGACTGAATTACGGCGTTCAACGTTGCCAACAAAATCTGTAACAGCAGACCAAATTCGCTCAGCAAGGAATTTGAAACGTATATTGCCTTGGCTTATCACCGGCATGGCTATGGTTTTACTGGTACTCCTTGTGTTCATAATAGGTTTTAGATTGGGCAGATCTCCTAAAGAACAATCGGGAAAATCCGTTTCTGGAATTTTTATAAAACCTATTAACTCGATTGTAGTACTACCTTTCAAGAATCTTTCCGGTGATCCCGAGCAGGAATACTTCGTTGACGGAATGACAGATGCCCTGAGCGCCGAACTCGGCAAAATCAAAGCCCTGAGAGTCATTTCTCGCACTTCGGCCATGCACTACAAAGATACAGACAAAGCTATACCGGAAATCGCCAAAGAACTTGGCGTAGATGCGGTTATTGAGGGGTCGGTCCTGAAGGCAGGCAATGATGTACGCGTAACAGCGCAGCTCGTCGATGGAAGGACCGATGTCCACCTCTGGTCGGATAACTACACGGGCACCCTCACCAATATCCTGGCGCTGCAAAGCCAAGTGACGCTGGCCATCGCGCGGGAGGTCGAGGTTACGCTCACACCTGAGGAAGAAATACACATTACACGCACGAAAGCGGTCAATCCCGATGCGTACGAGGCATACCTTAAAGGAAAGTTCTTTTTTGAAAAGCACACCGAAGAAAGTTTGAAAACGGCCGCCAAATACTTTGAGCAGGCTATCGAGATAGAGCCGGATTACGCTGAGGCCTATGCATGGCTTTCGGACGCTTATTGGACACCTTCAGTTTGGGGATACGCCGCACCGCATGAGAGCTTCGCCAAAGCCAAGACAGCTGCGAATACGGCGATTGAGTTAGATGAGACATGCGCTGGGGCCCATGCTATGATAGGCTGGATTGCTCTCTTTTACGACTGGGACTGGCAGAAAGCCAAGCTGAGTTTGGAGCGAGCCATCGACCTTAATCCGAACTACAGCGACGGATACCACGGTCTTGCCTGGTATTTCGTCGTGGCGGGACGTCTTGATAAGGCCATTGACACGATGGAAACAGCCGTAAAATTTGATCCACTTAAACCAATCCTAAACAATCATGTCGCGAATATATATTCGTTATCTGGACAGGTTGAACGAGCCATAGAACCACGCAAAAAAACGCTGGAATTGGCCCCAGATTTTGTAAATGCAATTTCTAGTCTGGGGTGGGATTATCTATCCATGTCCATGTATCCGGAGGCGGTTGCCGCCATCGAGAAGGCCATGAGTCTCGCTGGGCGCACACCTACTTTGGTGGCCATGCTTGGAAGGGCTTATGCTTTGTCAGGCAGGAAAGACGAGGCCGAGACACTGCTTCAAGAATTACACGAAAGAGCCATGAGTGAGTATGTTTTGCCAATGGCCTTCGCTGAGCTCCATGCGAGCCTCGGGAACAAGGATGAAGCGTTTCGGTGGCTCAAAAAGGCCTACGAAGAACGGAACTCGGGCATGTTATTTCTCAGAATACGTTCGTACTGGGGTTTGTACTGGGAATCACTGCGATCCGATCCACGATTTGACGATCTTGTCCAACAGATGAATTTCCCAGAGGCACCTGACTCGAAAACTGAGGTGAAACCGGCAGAAACAACCCAGGCGCCGATTGAGAAGATTGCGGTGCTGCCGTTCACGAGCATTTCCAGTGAGGCCGGGGAGGAATGGTTCGTTGACGGTATGACAGACGCGTTGATAACCCAACTTGGAAAAATCAAGGCCCTGACAGTAATCTCGCGGACCTCAGCCATGCAGTACAAGAACGTCTCCAAATCAATGCGTGAAATCGCACAGGACCTTGAAGTCGATGGACTAATCGAAGGTTCTGTTATTCGTGCGGGCAATGATGTGCAGATTACAGCAAGATTGATTGACGGTAGAACAGACGAACGGATATGGGGTGATTTTTTCCAGAGCACGTTTAGCAATATTCTGGCCCTGCAAAGCCAAGTGACGCTCGCCATCGCGAGGGAAATCGTGATTGCGCTTACTTCTGAAGAACAGAGGCGAGTTGCTCGCACGGACTCTGTCAATCCCAAGGCGTACGAGGCCCTTCTCAAGGGCAAGTTCTTCTGGTACAAGTTCACTGAAGAAGGTTTCAAGACAGCTGTTGACTACCTTGAGCAGGCTATTGAGATTGATCCGAACTATGCCGAAGCGCATGCATGGATGTCCTGCGCTCACTGGGTACCTTCCATTTGGGGATATTCCCGGCCTGAAGAGAGCTTCCCCAAGGCCAGGTCAGCCGCGAACAAGGCCATGGCCCTGGACGAAACGCTCGCGATGGCGCACGTTTCGGTCGGTTGGATAGCCTTGGCATATGACTGGGAGTGGCAGAAGGCCAAAGAGAGCTTCGAGCAAGCCCGTGAACTCAATCCCAATGATCCCTACGCACACCACGGTCTCGCCCAGTATTTAGACATGGCTGGGCGTCTTGATGAGGCTATTGAAATGATGCAGACCGCTGTAAAACTCGATCCACTTTCACACATCTTCAACAATGGCCTTGCGTGGATGTATTCGGCTTCCGGACAGGTTGACAAAGCTATGGAACAAAGCAAGAAGGCGCTTAAGTTGGATCCTACTCGTGTCAGCACAATTTCTAGCATGGTAGAAGACTATCTCTGCATGTACATGTACCAGGAGGCAATCGCATCTGTAGAAAGAGCTATGGATCTCGCCGGGCGCACACCAGATTTGGTAGCGAGTCTTGCCAGAGCCTATGCTTTGTCGGGCAGTAAAGACGAGGCCGAGACATTGCTTCAAGAATTACAGGAAAGAACCACGAGTGAATATATTTTGCCAACATTCTTCGCTGAGGTTTACGCGAGCCTCGGAAATACGGATGAAGCATTTCGTTGGCTCGAAAAGGCCTACAAAGAACGGAACTGGGAGATGTTGTTTCTTAGAACATCGCCAAAGTGGGATTCACTGCGGTCGGATCCACGATTTGACGACTTTGTCCAGCGAATGAAATATCCAGAATAAAAGAAACGGGTGGAAATATTCGGAGATGTTTGATTATTGTAATCTTAATAAGGATTTTGAATGAGCGAGGCTGAGGAACAAAAAAATAAGCATCCTCAAAAAAAAGGGGCTGGACCGACCCAGTCTTTTGACGACTCAGTATTAGGGCCGGGAAAGCAGATAGGGCCGTTTCGTATTGAGCAGGAACTTGGCCGAGGTGGTGCAGGTGTGGTTTACTTAGCCCATGATACCAAGCTCGACCGTTCAGTAGCAATCAAGAGCCTACCGCCCGAAGTAAAGGACAATCCCAAGGCCTTATCTCGTTTTACTCGTGAGGCGCGAGTATTAGCATCTTTAAATCACCCGAACATCGCTACGATTCATGAAGTACTTGAAGAGGCCGAGGGCCTCAGCTATCTTGTCCTCGAATATGTTCCCGGCCAAACGTTAGCTGAACGAATAGCGAAGAAGCCGCTCAAGCTTAAAGAGGCGTTAACAATAGCCCTGCAGATAGCAGAGGCGGTGGCCGCAGCACACGAGCATGACGTTATCCACCGTGACCTCAAGCCCGGCAACATAAAGATAACACTGGAAGGTAAGGTCAAGGTCCTTGACTTCGGCTTAGCTAAAGTAGTTGGTGGCGAGGCGATGGACCAACAGACTACTATCACCGAACCGGGGCGGGTAATAGGTACACCGGCCTATATGAGCCCTGAACAGGTACGAGGAAAGCCAACAGATAAGCGAAGTGACATATGGTCCTTCGGCTGTGTGCTGTATGAAATGCTGACGGCAACAGTGCCCTTTAAAGGTGAAACGATCTCAGACACCATGGCCAATATTCTCGACCACGATACCCATTGGCAGGCGCTGCCCATGAGCACACCGGCGAATATTAAGGTTCTGATGCGTCGCTGTTTGGAGAAAGAACCGCGCCGGCGGCTTCATGACATCAGCGACATCAGGATTGAGATCAGCGAGACGCTGAGTCAGCCAGCAACTCTGCCGCCGATCTCGGAGGCGGCACTAATAGCCACTAGCCCTTCTCGTTGGCGATCGAGGATTGCCTTGTGTTTAGCTGCGTTGTTTGGTATCGTTGCCGCCGTATCAATTGGAATCATTGTTAAAGATTCTAAGGCACCACCATCTTTGCCATCCCCAAATCTGCCTGTGAAGGTTTTCTCCATTGACATCCCTCCGACACAAAAACTGGAAACTGAATGGGATTCCAACGTAGCTCTATCACCCGATGGCATGTTGCTTGTTTATGTGGGTAGCAAGGAAGGGCAAAGGCGACTCTTTATTCGCAAAATGGATGAATTTGGTTCCATACCCATTCCCGGTACTGAAGATGCCCGCTACCCATTTTTCTCTCCCGATGGTGAGTCGGTCGCCTTCTTTGCCGCCGGCCAACTCAAAAAAGCTTCCTTGAAGAGAGAGGATGTTCAGTCGCTCTGTGTTATCTCTCCAGTAAGCTTTGGTGGTACGTGGAGTCATGACGACTTTATCTATTTTACATGGGGACCCAGTAGCGGCCTTAGGAAAGTTTCGGCTACGGGTGGCGAACCGGAGGCTCTGACCACATTGGATTATGATAAGGGCGGACAAAGACATTATTTCCCGCACATCCTTCCCGGCGGCAAAACGCTTTTATTTACTGTCGCAAGCACGGACGTAGGCTTCGAGGACGGACATATCGCCATTCTTTCGTTGGAAACCGGAAAATTCCATGATTTAAATTTAAAAGGTAGTAAGCCCCAATATGCCTCCTCAGGTCATTTAGTTTTTGCCCGTGAAGGCAAACTACTGGCGACTCCTTTTGATCTCGAAAGGCTCGAGCTTACCGGCTCGGCGATTCCGGTCCGGGAGGATGTGATGACATATCTTACGTCGAATTTCAGTTTGTCCTCCGAGGGTTCGCTTGCCTATGTTCCAGTCGTTGGAGGGGTAGTGAAGAACACCCCGGTTTGGGTCAATTACGAGGGAGAAGTCGAGCCATTACCCTCTTCGATCCCTTCGGGCTATTATGAAGGGCCCCGCCTTTCTGCAGATGGTCGATGGATGGCCGTCACTGCTTGGAGACTGGGGAATTGGGATATTTATATATATGACCTGACACGCGGCGTTCTGAGAAGAGTCACCTTCAATGAAGAGATTGACGAATGTTCTGCATGGATGCCAAATAGTGAACAATTGATATATAGTTCAGTAAGAAAGAACCGGGCGCCGGACTTGTTTTTGGTAACACCAGACAGCACTGATGAGGCTGCGGAGGTGTTGTTCAAAAGCGAACTTAACTTTGCACAGTTTGCCACTTCATGGTCGCCCGATGGCCAATACCTTGCTTTCACCGACGAGAGGGATGAAACCCAGAATGACATTTGGATCCTTAACCGCAAGAAATCTCCCCAAGCATGGCCCTTTCTTCAAGGGAAATTCAATGAAAAAAATGCTGTTTTCCATCCCGACGGGAACTGGATAGCCTATGCGGCGGATGAGGTTGAATCCGGGCGTTTCGAGGTTTACATGCAACGTTTTCCCGATGGTGGTGATAAACAACGGATATCCACCGACGGTGGAGATGAGCCCGTTTGGGATCCTTTTGGAAAAAAGCTTTATTACCGAGTGGGAGATAAAATGATGGTTGTTACCGTTGATACAGTTCCAGAATTCATCGCTTCGACACCAAAGGAATTGTTTCCCGGGCGATATGTATCATGCCGGTTTAGCGCGAATTATGATATTACTCCCGAAGGTGACCGTTTCATCATGATTAAGCCAGATGAGGAATCGGAGCCGACACAAATCAACGTTGTGCTCAACTGGTTCGAAGAATTGAAACGCCGCGTACCAGCGGAAAAGAAAAAATGAAGCATTTACTGGGTACAGATTATTTGAAGATTTTTGACTATCGAAGTGATTATAAGGATTTTCGATGAGAGATCCTGATTCAGGAAACAATAAAGAACCGAACGGTAAAGAGGCTGGCTCCACCCGGTCTTTTGACGGCTCAGGATTAGGGCCGGGTAGTCAGATAGGCCCGTTTCGTATCGAGCAGGAGCTTGGCCGGGGCGGTGCAGGGGTGGTTTACCTAGCACACGATACCAAGCTCGACCGCTCAGTAGCCATCAAGAGCCTGCCGCCCGAAGTAAAGGACAATCCCAAGGCCCTGTCTCGCTTTACTCGCGAGGCCAAAGTTTTGGCATCGTTGAATCATCCCAACATCGCCACGATATACGACGAACTTGAAGAGACAGAGGGCTTCATCTATCTTGTCCTCGAATACGTTTCCGGCCAGACATTAGCTGAACGAATAGCCAAAAAGCCACTCAAACTGGAAGAGGCACTAACTATAGCCTTGCAGATAGCCGAGGCTGTAGCGGCAGCACACGAGCATGATGTTATCCACCGAGACTTAAAGCCCGGCAATATCAAGATAACACCGGAAGGTAAGGTCAAGGTCCTGGACTTCGGCCTGGCTAAGGTAGTTGGTTCTGAAGGCATGGACCAGAAGACCACTATTACCGAACCCGGCCGGGTGATCGGCACGCCGGCATATATGAGCCCTGAACAAGCCCGTGGAAAACCAACAGATAAACGCAGCGATATCTGGTCGTTCGGCTGTGTGCTGTACGAGATGCTAACTGCTACAGTCCCCTTCAAAGGCGAGACTATTTCGGACACTCTAGCGGGGATTCTGGATCGCGAGCCGGACTGGCACGCTTTGCCACAAGCCACTCAAGCCAACATTCGAATCCTGCTGCGGAGGTGCCTGGAGAAAGATCCCAGGAATCGTCTCCAACATATTGGGGACGCGTCTATTGAAATCAGCGAGACGCTGAATCCACCGAAGATCGCCTCACCGACAACACTCTTCTCATCGTCCTTGTCAAAATCGCATAACTTGAGGTTTTCACCTGTAGTGCTGGCCTTGCTGGCCATGATTGCCGTCGTAGCGTGTCTTCTAGCTTGGAACGCGATCCGTCCTGCGCCCACAGAACATCCGACCATTTTCCGCTCGGTGATAATACCCCGTACCAAGATAGCCCAAGAGGCCCTATGGCATGTGGCACTGGCAATTTCACCAGACGGAAAACGCATCGCCTACGTGGACGAAAGTACAGGTACGGAACGCATGCTCTACGTGCAGGATTTGGACAGCTCTGAAGCAAGAGCAATCCCGGGAACAGAGGGTGCTATAAACCCGTTCTTTTCAGCGGACGGTCTGTCACTCGGATATGCAGATCACACACGGCATTCGTTGGAGGTGGTGTCCCTCGGTGGCGGCGTTCCAAAGAACCTCACTAAGGCAAACCATTCTTTAGGTGCGGTCTGGCTTGACAACGGCACAATCATCTTTTGTCCCAGTTGGCAGAACGGTCTCTGGAGCATTCCTGCCACAGGAGGCACCGCGAAGCAGTTGACAGCTCTGAATATTAGGAAACATGAGACTTGTCATGCCTGGCCTTGTGCCCTTCCCAACAATCATATCCTGTTCACGAGTTTCAAGATCAGAGAAGGTGTTTGGGAAGGTCAATTACAGGTCGTACCGAGTTCTGGCGGAACACCGCACCTCGTACTCGACGATGCCCAGTTCGGCCTTTACATACCATCGGGCCATCTGATCTTCATTCGAAATGACGCACTACACGCAATTTGTCTGGATACCCGGAATTTCGTGGCGTGGGGGGATGCTATTCCCTTGTCGGAAGACGTTTTATACAATCCAGTCTGTGCCGCAGCTCAGATGTGCTGTTCCAGCAACGGAAGGTTTGTATTCATCCCGGCACCGTCTCGTGAGAGATCTCTCGTCTGGGTCGACGATCACGGACAGTCTGAGTCACTGCGTGCAGTGTCTCGTCGATACGAGTCGCTCAGCCTCTCCCCAGATGAGAGATATCTGGCAGTTTCCATCGAGACGCAACAAAGAAATTGCGATGTCCATTCTGACATATGGGTATATGACACCGCACGGTCGGCTCCGACGCAACTGACATTCGACGGTCTAAGCACACAACCTCGATGGGCAGTTAACTCAAGACGGTTAATCTACCTTAAGCATGACCGTACTCAAGATAAGCACGACCTTTGTGCCGTGGATGTTGGAGACGACAAGTCGGAAGAGATACTGGCGCGTGTACGGCGTTTCTTCATGCTGGGATACTCTGTACACCCTGACGGCAACTCTGTGATCGGAACGGTCCAATCGCCCTCAGGGGATCAGAACATCGTATTGGTCGACTTGAGAGACGACAGCGACAGAGAAAGATTCCTCGTTGATGAGGCTGGCCTGCAACGAGGACCGGTGTTTTCACCTGATGGTCGGTGGTTTGTTTACAGCTCGCACGAGACAGGAACGTGGGAAGTCTATGTGAGACCATTCCCGGGGCCGGGTCAAAGGATACCTGTCTCGAAAGGCGGGGGCTACGAACCTTTATGGGATCCTCGTGGCGACAAGTTGTATTACAGGAAAGGTGATGAAATGTGGATGGTTAGCTACAAGGTTGATGATGAGTTTAAGCCGGCGGAACCCAAATTTCTTTTCAAACGTCACTTCCACGGAGGAGTTCTGGCTGCTGAGAGAACCTACACTGTTGGGAGAGATGGTCGCTTTTTAATGATAGCGGAAGATCATGATATTGGCACTCAGATAAATGTAGTCGTCAATTGGTTTGAGGAATTGAAACGACTCGTACCAATAGAAGAGAAATAACGAAGCTGTAACGGAGTATAAATTGTTTGAGGACGTTTGACTATCGAAGGGATTGTTAGGATTTTCAATGAGTGACAATCGAGCAAAAAACGATAAGGAACCTAACGGTAAAGTTGGTCCGACGCGGTCTTTTGACGGCTCAACGCTGGGCCCGGGCAGTCAGATAGGACCTTTTCGTATCGAGCAGGAACTTGGCCGGGGCGGTGCAGGTGTGGTTTACTTAGCCCATGATACCAAGCTCGACCGCTCAGTGGCTATCAAGAGCCTGCCGCCCGAAGTAAAGGACAATCCCAAGGCCCTGTCTCGTTTCACTCGTGAAGCAAGAGTTCTGGCATCTTTGAATCATCCGAATATCGCCACTATATTCGAAAAACTCGAGGAAGTGGAAGGTCAGATCTATCTTGTCCTCGAATACGTTCCCGGGCAAACATTGGCTGAGAGAATAGCAAAGAAGCCGCTCAAGCTCGAAGAGGCATTAACAATAGCCCTACAGATAGCGGAGGCGGTGGCCGCAGCACATGAGCATGATGTTATCCATAGAGACCTCAAGCCCGGCAACATAAAGATTACAGAGGAAGGTAAGGTCAAGGTCCTTGACTTCGGTCTAGCTAAGGTAGTTGGTGGCGAAGCGACGGACCAGAAAACTACTATTACTGAGCCCGGCCGTGTAATTGGCACACCGGCTTATATGAGCCCTGAGCAGGCACGTGGAAAGTCCACTGACAAGCGTAGCGATATCTGGGCGTTCGGCTGTATACTCTATGAGATGTTGACTACTACGGTCCCTTTTAAAGGCGAGACGATTTCCGATACGTTAGCAAATATCCTGCAAACAGAGCCCCGGTGGGAAACACTACCGGAAAATATACCAACCAATATCCGGTCTTTATTGCGTCACTGCCTCAAGAAAGATCCGCGCCGACGACTTCAGCATATTGGAGATGCGACTATCGAAATCGAAGACACAACGATTGAATTACGGCGTTCAACTTTGC
>Ga0209635_10005177_pt1 | contig 10286 bp, 10 predicted proteins | sample DeeMarSWOR230_32_FD_187463 | JGI IMG/M metagenome (GOLD analysis project Ga0209635, IMG submission 187463) | Marine sediment microbial communities from White Oak River estuary, North Carolina - WOR-2-30_32 (SPAdes) (version 2) | ecosystem: Environmental > Aquatic > Marine > Intertidal zone >...
ACCGCAATGGCAGATGAAAACCCCTATCCGTGGTTCTTCCGGCATTTAACTAACGCTCCCAGCAAATCTTTTCTTTATGCTCTCCTGAGCCTTGGCCGAGCCTTTGGCCCGCAACTCCTTGGTCATCTCTTCGGTAGATGTTAGCTTTTCAAGAGCTTTGTTCCAAGCTCCCGAGCGAACCGGAGTATGACGTACAAGCGTTCTCCGAAACTCTAACGCTTCCTCCACTGGGCAAACAATCTTGCAGGCGCCACAATAAACGCAAAACAACTCGTTGACGTGCACCTTTCCATCCTTCTCTGAAAGGTAGAGAGCTCCTGGGATCGGACAAACGTCTAAGCAGTCTTGGCAGTCCTCAGGACACTTTTCACGGTTTATCTGTATGATCCCGTGAAATATTTTTCGAACGCGAATGGCGCCCTCTGGACATTTCACTTCGCATAGATGACAGCATGGACATAGGGCCTTCTTTATTTCAACATTCACCTTGAGCTTTTCTTTGTCTGGTCTGGACTTTACGTCCTTAACCTCTTTGCCGTCCGGGGTTTGAACCGTAACCGTGATGAGGTTTAAGGGGCAAGCTTCCTCGCAGTCTACGCAATCCAAATCGCATTTCGTCGTGTCAACTTCGATTTCGCGAAGGAGCTGGGGGAAGCTCTCAGATTTGATCACTGGGATCACATGTTCTCCGTCAACTGTCACTTTCAGAGCTCCGAAGGGGCAGATCGATTCGCAGATGCCACAGTAATGGCATTTTTCCTCACTCACATCGATGGTTGGAGGCCTAGCCTTGTCTCCTTCTACCTTTGGAACCGTTTTGACTTCGATAGCTTCCCTAGGGCAGATCTCCTTGCAGATTCCGCACCCTGTGCACAAGGCTTTATCTAAGGTCAAGGAGTAACATTTTGCATGTAGAATCCTCTTAACAACGAGTTGGTTTTCCGTCTCCGTTTTCAAAAGCTTCATGGGCATTTTCTGTCCACCCCGCTGAGAGGCGTCTACAAGACCTTTTGGATTAATTAAGCGGTGTAAATCTATTATTTATATTTAATTGAAAAGCCGCGCTAGGGCTCAGTAGGGTTTAAGAGAGCCAAATCCTTCACCGTTTGTTAAGGAGAAGTGTTTATGGAACGCATCACCATGGCTCACGGAGCTGGCGGGACAGTGATGAGCGAGCTAATCAAGAAGCATGTGATAAAACATCTGGGAGGAAGCCGAGCTGAAGTTCCGCTGGAAGCGCTGGACGACTCCGCTGTGATCGACGACATAGTTTTAAAGTCAGACTCGCACGCGGTGAAGCCGATTTTCTTCCCAGGCGGAGACATTGGAATACTCGCTGTGGCAGGCACAATTAACGATATAGCGGTAATGGGAGCTGAACCCGTTGCTTTAACCTGTGGCTTCGTCTTAGAAGAGGGGCTTCCAATAGCCGATTTAGAGAGGATTCTGGAGAGCATGAGCAAAACCTGCAGAGAAGCCGGCGTCCACATAATCACCGGCGACACAAAGGTCGTTGAAAAAGGAACCCTAGGAGGATGCGTCGTTAACACTTCCGGGATAGGCAAGCGAAACGAAGCACTGGAGAAAAACATCAGAGAGGTGAAGAAGCATCGTTCTTTTGATGCCCGCTGGATACTCGACTCCAACCTTAGGATTGGAGACAAAATCATCGTTTCCGGCACCCTAGGAGACCACGGACTAGCAGTGCTATCGGTTCAAGAAGGGTATGACTTCGGAAGCCAGATCATGTCTGATGTCACCCCGCTGAACAAACTTATCATGCGGCTGTTGAACGTGGGGGGAATCGTGGCGATGAAAGACCCGACACGAGGAGGTTTGTCTAACGCACTGAACGAGTGGAGCGAAAAGTCGCGGGTTGGAATATTGACGTATGAGGAGAAAATACCCATACGCGAAGATGTCAAGGCGGCTTGCGAAATGCTGGGCATCGACCCCCTTGAAGTGGGAAACGAAGGAAAGATAGTGATAGGTGTTGTGCCGAAAAAGGCTGACGATGTGCTGGCAATGCTGAAGCAGACGAGGGAGGGGAAGGATGCCAGAATAATAGGAAGAGCAACGGATGAGTTCAAGGGAGTTGTCGTTGAAACAGTGGTGGGTGGGAAGAGAATTCTTGCACCTCCAATAGGAGATCCTGTTCCGAGAATCTGCTAAACCTCTGTTATTTTGTGTCTAAACCAAATTCTACATGTGCCCTCAATGGAAACCATGCAAGCGCCTTTTGGACTCTGAGGCGTACAGACTTTCATGAAGAGGGGACATTCAGGCGGCTTTATTTTTCCAATCATAACCAAGTGGCAGAGACATCCGGGCAACAAGTCTCTGGAACGCTCAATCTTTAGGTTGTACTTTTTCCTAGCATCGTACGGCGCGAACTCTTCTTTCAAAGCCAAAGCTGATGAAGGGAGCTTTCCTAGCCCTCTCCAGTGTCCGTCAACTACATCAAAAACTTTCTCGATAAGTTGCTGAGCCTTCACGTTGCCATCCCACGTTACGGAACGTGTGTACTCGTTTTCAAGTCTTGCCTCACCGTTCCTTACCTGTTCGAGCAGCATAGAGACGGCGAAGAGAACGTCCAAAGGCTCGAACCCGGCTACGATGGTGGGCATGCGGTAAGCCTTCGGGAAAATCTCATAGGGCTTCGTCCCGATTATGGTGGAAACGTGACCCGGCGCTATGAAGCCATCTATGTGCAGGTCGCCTATGCCGAGGAGAAGTTCCATGGCTGGAGGGATTAATCGATGCGAAACGAGAAAACTTAGGTTTTCTGGCGGCTTGTTCAAGATTTCGATAGCGGTTGATGGCGCCGTGGTCTCGAAGCCAATGGCGAAGAAGACAAAGTCTTTTTCAGGCTCTTTTTCAGCCATTTTCACGGCGTCTCTGACACTGTAAACTATTCGAACGTCTCCGCCGGAAGCCCTCGCCTCCTGAAGGGACATCTCAGAGCTTGGAACTCGAACCACATCACCAAACGTAGTGACTGTGACTTCATCCAAAGCCAGCTGTATTGCCTCATCAATTTCGGCAGCTGGAACAACGCAGACTGGACAACCAGGACCTGCGATTACGTCCACCGTTTCTGGAAGGAGAGTTCTGAGCCCATAATGGGCAATGGTCCACTCGTGGGTGCCGCACACGTGGCAAAACTTGACGGTGTGGGGTGGAGCCAAACTCCTAATGCGAGTTGCAACTTTTTTGGCCACCGCGGGGTCTCTAAACCCTAGGTTGTTTTTCATTAGCGTTTAACCTTCTAAACAGCAAGCTTTATGGTTTTTATTGTGCAATCTCTGCCCCCTATGATGCTCACTACTGCTCCACATTTTGGGCAGTGAAGTGTCGGGGTTGGAATGTGATACATCGGGTCGTCCTCGTACTTGAAGTCTCCCTCGTAGCTGCATTTGCTGCATTTTACAACGCCGTCTTTCTCCTCGATGTGGAGTTTTGAGCTCTCCATTATTGTATTCTTCACCAGCACTTCATATGCGAACCTAACTTGTTCAAGACCCAGAAAAGTAAGTTTCCCTATGACCAGATGAACCTCTTTAACACTCTTTGCATTATGTTTCTTTGCTTCTTCAAGGACGCTTTCTACGATTTGGTTGGTCATGGAAAACTCGTGCACTTTCCTGTTGCTCCACATGCGTTTTTTAGAGGCCCAGCGCTTTGATCACTTCTTCTACACCCGCTCCGCTTCTACAGTTGGTCACTGCGACCTCCGTCTTTGGGTTTATCCTCTTAAGATCTGCCTCCAGCTTCCTCACGTCTACTCTCATGGCCTGAGCGAGGTCCATCTTGTTGATGACCACCACGTCGGCGTCCATGAAAATGAACGGGTGCTTAACCACCATGTAGGGGCCTTCAGTAACGCTGATCACAACGACTCGTTTTTCTGAACCTAAGGGAAACTCTGCTGGGCAGATGAGGTTTCCAACGTTTTCGATAAACAAGAGGTCAAGATTTTCTAGGTCGAGTCTTTGAAGCGCCTTCCTCACTAGGTTGGCGTCCAAGTGACATTCTTTCCCAGTGTTTATGGGAACAACCTCTACGCCGTGTCTCGCGATCAGCTCCGCGTCTATTGTAGTCGTTAAGTCTCCTTTGAAAGCCGCCATTCGATATTTTTCTTTCAATTTCTGGACAAGTTTCTCGATGAGGGAAGTTTTTCCAGATCCGATGGCGCCCATGATGTCGATTGCTTGTACGCCGTTTTTTCGTAAGAGTTCTTTGTTCTGTGTTGCCAGTTTTTCGTTTGCCTTGAGAATGTCTGCTTCGAGTTCTATGTCGAAAACCTCTCCTTCTTCAGCCTTCACCACTTCTTTCATCGGTCACACCGTTACGGAGTTAACTGTTCAAATTTGAGGATTTCATCCCAAAGTCGTAGGGTTTCCTGGGCTGCGTCTCTGTCGATTGTCTGGATAGCGTATCCAGCATGGACTAAAACGTATTCTCCAACCTGAGCCTCTACCAGCATGACGTTTACTTCTCTAACAATTCCCTGACCGAAATCGACCTTTGCAATATCTCCTTCGATTTCAAGGACCTTAGCTGGGACTGCGAGACACATTGGTATCACCTATAAGACAAATGCCTAAGATAAATCCATTACTGTTAGAGCAGTAAATAATTTGAACTGATAAGTTATTGAGATTTGATGGTGACAAAATGCACATTTGGTTTTTCATTTGCCTATCTGCCGTGATCATAACAGTACCACTTCATTTTTTGTCAGTTGAACACCTAAAACTTCAGGAAAAATATGGTAAGGATAAAGGAACTAGAATTGCCGAGATCTATGGACTCATCTCAGGATGGGGTTTCTTCTTCTTTTGGATGGGGATTTGGGTTTCACCGCAGCCCAGATTTGCTGTTCCGATTCTTGAAAATCTATCAGTCTTGATTCCAGTTGTCAATTTATCGATTCCTTTGGTTCACCTGATAATTTGTACTCTCTTCCTTGTACCAGGTGCTTGGCTTGCAATCAATGGCGTAAAAGAGACAACCCTGAAAGTGGCAGAAACGCATAGGCCAAATGAAATTATTACCAAAGGAGTTTATTCCATAATTAGACATCCACAATATTTCGGCGGATTATTAGCGCATGTAGGAATCTCTTTTCTTTTGTCTGCATTGTATTCTTTAATCTCTATTCCCGTTATGATTGTACTTATTTTTCTCATGTCGAGGAAAGAGGAGAAGGAGCTGATTAGAGAATTTGGTAAGAAATATGAAGATTACAAGAAAAAGGTGCCAATGTTGATACCAAGACTAAGAAAGAGATAATAAGACCCTATTGTTGCTGTTTTGTCCGTCATGGCAAGAAGCTGACGGCAATTGTCTGTCCAAAGGAGATACCTCCGTCTCCCGGCGGCACCAAACTGTGAACGAAAAACTTGAAACCGTTTTTCTCAGCTATATTTTTAATGGTTCCTGCAATATGTTCATTGTAGGCGACACCTCCTGAGAAGCCGATGGCCTTGACGCCAAGCCGCTCTGCCTCTTCAACCGCGAGTTGCGCCAAGCCTTTAGCAAGGTAAGACTGAGCAGAATAAGCTAGGTCAGCTGCCGAATGGTTGTGTCTGTGGCAAAAAATTTCACGAACCAGAATGGTTGTGTCGATAGTGTTGCTTGTGAATTCAGGTTCCAACTTCAGTACGTCCCGTCCCTTTGTTGCGGTGGATTCTAGTTTCATTGCTGGCTCGCCCTCATAGGTGCGTTCGTGGCATATGTCTAGCACGGCCGAGACCGCGTCTAGCAGTCTCCCACAACTTGTTGTTTTTAGCACCGATCCTTTCTCTAACTGCTTAATCACCGTCTCAACCTCCTTTACGCCGTGTGGAAAACGATTGCTATTGGATAGCAACCATTCCTCAATGTCGACTGTGCTGTGAAGGATTCCGGCGGCCATTCGCAACGGATAACGTGTGGCTAAGTCGCCCCCAACCATTGGTTGCTCCTGAAGGTGACCTAGGCGCTGGAAGCCTTCGCGGTTACAATAGAGAACTTCTCCGCCCCAAGCGTTGCCGTCTGATCCGTAGCCGAAGCCGTCGCAGGCAATGCCTATCATTTCGTCGAAGTTGTTTTCGCCCATAAGAGACGCTATGTGTGCGTGGTGATGCTGAACCGGGACAATCGAGCATTCAAGCTCGTTTCCTAGGTCATGAGCCAACCTAGTGGTGGTGAATTTCGGGTGCAGGTCACAGGCAATTACATCGACTTTGCTATTCGTTAAGCTGATTAGATGGCGCGTAGCTTCTCTCAAGAATTGAAATGTTTCAAGATTTTCCACATCTCCAATGTGTTGGGAAACAAAGGCCTTGTCTTCTAGCAACACGCAGGAGGTTACATTAAGCTCTGCGCCGACACCCAAGATGCGTTCATTTGTCGCCTGTTTCAGGTGAATGGGCTCAGGGGCATATCCTCTCGACCTGCGAATTATGTTCGATTTTTCACCGTGAAGACGGACCACGGAATCGTCACACCTCTGAGCTATAGTTCGGTTGTGAAACAGGAAGAAATCGACCACGCTTCCAAGCCTTCTTAGGGCTTCGTCATTTTGTGTGACAATGGGCTGATTTGGGGGATTAGCGCTCGTCATAACAAAGGCGGGTTCCTGCACTCCGTCAAAGAGCATCACGTGCAAGCCAGTGTAGGGAAGCATAACGCCGATGTTGTGTAGTCCCGGAGAGATCAGCTCTGACAGATAATAATCTTCGCTTTTCTTCAACAGAACAATCGGTCTGATGTACGAGGTCAAAAGTTCAGCCTCTTCCCTGCTAACCTCTGCAAAAGACTTTGTGGCTTCGAGGTTGCGAGCCATAATAGCGAAGGGCTTCTGAGTCCTATGCTTGACATTTCTCAGTCGGGATATAGGCTTAGACAAGGTTGTTGCAGTTGCGACGTGGAAACCTCCGTTTCCCTTGATTGCAAGGATGTAGCCCTCCAATAGAAGTCTACCCGCCTCTCTGATCGGGTCTTCATGTTCCATGAGCTGACCGTCATTGGATGACAGGTAGACCCGTGGGCCGCACTTGCTGCATGCCACGGTTTGGGCGTGGAATCGGCGGTTGGACGGGTCTCTGTATTCTTTTGAGCAGAAGTCGCACATTGGGAAATCTTGCATGGTAGTGTTCGGTCGGTCATAGGGAAGTCCTTCTATGACGGTGTATCGGGGACCGCAGTTGGTGCAAGTGATGAAAAAATAGTCGTACCGCTTGTTTTTCGGGCTGCGAAGCTCGCTCAGACATTCGTCGCAAATGGCAACGTCGGGCGGGACAACAGAGCCAGAATGTTCTGCGTTTTTTGAACTCTGGAGAATCGTAAACTTCTCAAATTCTTTTTTGTCTTCTACGTAATTGATATTCACATTGTAGATTCTGGCGAGAGGAGGCTTCTTTTCCTTCAAATCGTTAAGAAAATGCTTCACGTCATTCTTTTTTCCTTCAACAACGATTTCCACTACCGCGTCTCCTCGATTCCGCACATAGCCAGTCAGCCTATTCCCTACGGCAATTCGATAGACGAAGGGTCGAAAACCTACTCCTTGAACTATGCCGCTGACCTTGATTTCGGCATGCAACCGCTAGTCGACTCCTACTCCAAGCAGTTCATGTATTGAGTCGTATCTGTCACTCTGGGAGTTGGCGTGCCAAATACTTTTTGGTTTATAGTCCAGAATGTACACTCTTGAAAGTCTGGGCTTCAGTCGATGAAAAAGTGGTTCACAACTTCTTTAAAATCGGGTCAGCAGAGGTTGCGTTGCTGTAGAGACCTAGTTTCTTTGGGTCTAACCCCAACGCTAGTCCTAAGAGCTGCACGTAATGTAGCACTGGAAGGTTATAGGTGACTCCGAATTGTTTTTCGAGATCGATTTGTCCTCTATCAAATTGAAGGTGGCAGAAGGAACAAGGGGTGACTATACAGTCTACATCTGCATTTTTCATGTTTTCGAGTTTTTCTTTGGCCATGTCCATTGAAACGTCAGGGGAACTGGACCTCAATCCGCCGCCAGCCCCGCAACACATCATCTTGTCTCGATACGGAATGCTTTTTGCGCCGAGCACTTCAACTAGTTCGTCCAGAAGCTTGGGGCGTTCAGAGCTCTCACCCGTCCGATATTCTGTGGGCTTTAACAGGTGGCAACCATAATGAACTGCAACCCTGAGGTTTAGAGGCTTCTTGACAAGATCTTTTAGCTTATCAATTCCAACATCACGATACAGAACTTCCACAATGTGTTTTACATCGATAGTTCCGCGAAACTCTTTACCGTAGTCATGCAGAATCTTATTCACTCTCTCTCGCATAGCAGCATCTTCTTTCAAAATCATGTTTGCGTCTTTCAAGGTACCGTAGCAGCCGCTGCAGAGTGTTGTAGCGTCAGTGTTCAAGGCTTCTGCCAGAGTGAGGTTTCGAGCTGCTATAGCCAGCCAAGTAGGTTTGTGAAAGGATTTAACCACACCTGGAGGAGGACAGCAAGACGCTCCTTCCATGTCAAGAAGCTTTATTCCAAGCACTTTCGCGACATTACGTGTGGCTGCCTCAAGTCCCGGATATCTATTGGGCATCACACAACCTAGAAAGAAGGCGTATTTCATGTCATTTCTCACCTTTCTCCCATTTGAAACAAATTAGCTTGTCAAAGCCCATTTTCTTCACGATGTCCTGCACCTCGTCGAGGGCTTTTTTGTGTTTGTGTGTCGTCGGCGGGATTTCCTCGAGACCAAGGCTTGTGCGCCGCTTTCGGTTTTCCTCATTGAGTGGAACTGCATGACCGTATTTCACGAAGTACCCAGCAACGCGCTTGTGTTGATCAAGCATGTGTCCAGCCTCGACCGCCATGTTTCTCAAAGCTAAAATTACGTCTGTGGGGTCAACTCCTCTAGGGCATCGTTCTAAACAGGTGAAACACGTCGTGCATAACCAAAGATCCTCATCTGAAAGAACTTCATCTCGAAAGCCTAACATTGCCCTCCTGATCAGTTGACGTGTTCGAAAAGCTGTTCTTCTACCGGATGGGCAACTGGCGGTGCAGGTACCGCATTGAATGCAGAGGTTAATCTTTTCACCACCAGCTTTGGCAACGGCTTCCGCGAAATCCATGTCCAACTCGTCTAGTCGTATAATGTTTCTCTGAGGTTTGGCCACGGCTGAGCCTCCATGTTTGTTCTGCTATCAAAGGAAGAACACAGATTAAAAGGTTTTCGAGAAAGTCAACAATTTCGTTAAGGTCGCTAGTTAGGTCTGAGCTAACTTCTGCTAAACTTTCTTAAAGTTTAAAAGAGAAAAAAGCGCTTAATCTCTGAGATCAATGAGAAACCACGTACATCACGAGGACATGAAAATGGCCGAAGAAAAACCGAGAGTAGGGGTTTACATCTGTCACTGCGGAGGAAACATCAGTGACACGATAGATGTGGAGAAAGTCAAGGAAGCCGCAACCAAATTGAAAGGCGTGAACGTTGCGGAAACCTACGAATACGTGTGTAGCGATCCTGGGCAGGAGATGATAACCAAGGGAATAAAGGAGCATGGTCTCAATAGAATTGTGGTGGCGTCTTGTTCCCCTCGAATGCACCTTGACACTTTCAAGCAAACGGTCAAATCAGCGGGTTTGAATTCCTATTTCCTCGACATGGCAAACATTCGCGAGCAATGTAGCTGGGTTCACGACGACAAGGAGGCTGCAACAGCCAAGGCAATTGACCTTGTTCGGGGGGCGGTGGAAAGAGCCCGCTATCTTGGACCTTTAGAGGCAAAGAGTATGCCGGTGAAGCAAGATGTTCTCGTGATAGGAGGAGGTGTCGCAGGTATCATCGCTTCCATTGAGTTGGCGGACAAAGGATATCAAGTGTACTTGGTTGAGAGAACCCCTAGCATAGGCGGACACATGGCTCAGCTTAGCAAAACCTTCCCCACTCTCGACTGCTCTCAGTGCATTCTCACGCCGAAAATGGTGTATGCTGGACAGCATCCAAACATAAAGATCATCAGCATGGCCGAACCAATAGCGGTTGAAGGAACCCCCGGCAACTATAGGATTTTGATCAAGGTGCGACCAAGGTTTGTGGACGCAACCAAATGCACGGCTTGCGGAGAGTGCGCAGAGAAGTGTCCCATCAAGGTTCCAAGCGAGTTCGAAGCCGAGTTGACCGAGCGAAAGGCTATATACACTCCTTTCAGGCAAGCGGTCCCCAGAACGTACGCAATAGACACGGAGCACTGCCTATACTTCACAAAGGGAGTATGCAAGGTGTGCGAAAAGTTTTGTCCAG
>Ga0209635_10005180_pt1 | contig 10285 bp, 8 predicted proteins | sample DeeMarSWOR230_32_FD_187463 | JGI IMG/M metagenome (GOLD analysis project Ga0209635, IMG submission 187463) | Marine sediment microbial communities from White Oak River estuary, North Carolina - WOR-2-30_32 (SPAdes) (version 2) | ecosystem: Environmental > Aquatic > Marine > Intertidal zone >...
AAAACAAATGTATGGATTCACCAAGACAGGTTACGGTTTCTTGTTAAGCATGAATGCGTTGATGGTAGTAATATTTCAATTCTGGATAACTTCAAGAATTTCCAAGTATACTCCCATGAAAATGATGGCTCTTGGAACCCTACTATATATGATTGGTTTTGGGATGTATGGTTTTATTTCAGAGATATACCTGTTTTTTATAGCTATGGCTATACTAACAGTGGGAGAAATGATTGTGATACCAGTCTCGCAAGCTACAGTTGCATTATTTGCTCCTGAAGATAAGCGAGGACGTTATATGGCTGTATATGGATTCCATTGGTCGTTTCCGAACCTTTTTGGAGTTTTAATTGCAGGTTTAGTTTACGATTATATTGGACCAAACTGGATATGGTATTTAGCAGGAATTCTGTGTCTGATAGCTATTATTGGATTTTGGCTACTTCATGGTGTCGCAAAAGATCGCATTTCTAAAGAAACTGAAACTACGTTCGAAGACCTTTGACTTAAAGATTTATTTAAACTCATTTTTAAAAGTTGTTAGGGTAATACAGAGAACTATATCGAGGTAATATGAACGTTAATATTAAAGTGCGTGAAAGTTCTGTTTCACGAAAATTTTAAAATTTACATTAGTTCAGGGATTTTATAATTCCATTTATCTATGGTGAATCTCCAATTTTTTTCAATCAAATTTAAGATTCTATCATCCATTTGAAATTTATTTTTTTTATATGACTTTATCTGTTCCAAATAAAATTCAAATCTCTTTTTGTTTTTATCAAACCCTTGAAGATTTAATGTGGTGTAAATTCTTTCCAATTGACTGATTGTATCATCTTCTAAATTCTCAAACTTTACATCGATTAAATTATTACTTGGGATTAACTCCTTTTCTTTAAAATAACTTTTCATCATTTCTTTATAGATTTTAATGATATTTTCTTCGAGTAGTTCATTAGATACATTTTGAAACATGAAAATTTCAATTGCTTTCTTATAAAAATGGCGAGTAGACAAATATATTATGTAGGGATTTCTGTATATATGAATAAATTTTGCTTCGGGGTACATTTCTAATAGTATCTTAATCCTAGCTGTATTTACTGGATTTTTTAAAACAAGACGCTTCCCTCTCATATTAAAAGTAGCAGTTTTAAGTAGATAATCATAAGTATATTTCCAGTTTTTAACTAATTTAGAAGAAACGTTTTTAAAACGCACATACTTATTATAATATTCCATCATTCTTTTAGGGAAGTATAAAGCATTATAGAAAGTATAAGGAAATAGATTTCCTAAAGCCATTTCATCTTCTTGAGGCTTATGAATTCCCATTTTCATATTATCCATCGGGCGTGTTTCAGGTAAGAACAGATTCATCCAAAAGCCAAAGAAAGTATTGCTCATAAAAGATTTAGGAAAAGAGGCTTGAAGCATGGTTACAAATCCAAATTGAGGATCTTGGGTAAATAAATTATGGAGATGGGTAGTACCACTCCTCCAATGACCAATTATAAAGATTGGAGGGAAGTTTAATTTTGTTTTTTTTATTGCTTTATTATAACACATATATTCAAAAATACGGAATGGGATTCCAACTAAACTAACACTATTCATAAAAAGAATACGAAAGTAATGCTTTAAAGCTATTGAGTCATTAGATATTAACAACTTCATCAAATCTCTATAAGAACATCCGAAATTTGGACCAATTCGTGCAAAATCAGCATATTTAAAACTCAAAATTCTCACAATTAAGGTCAATAAAATATTACCTTAATTTTTATGAGATTAAATTATATGATTTAAGTAATAAATATATGCAAAATATTCGATATATTAAAATAAAAAGATTTAAGTAAAAAATTAAAGTTCAAAGATCTCTCTTGCTTTTTCTTCAACTATCTCATTATTTACAAGATCCCAAATTTCACTATAGAAAAAGTCTTTATCATTTTTGACTATGATTGGAATCCCTTCAACACAAGCACTCATGTCACAGAATAAACTATTAAATGTGGGATTATTCATCAAAGGATCATCAAAGTCATTTGGATCTTGATAATCCAATATCTTATAATCAACATCTTTACCTGCAAGCCATTTTTCTAGTTTCTCGCAGAAAAAACAATCCTTTTTTGTAATAATTTTAAATTTTGTCATGTTAAAAAATTAGTTAAAATTATTTTTAAACGTTCTCTTATGAATTTATAAACATTTATTTTTCTATAATAATAATGAATGATTTTTTCTCAATATATGTTCATACACCTTGGGATAAACTTCCAAATAATAATTTAACCTCCGTTAAATTAATTTCTTTAAAAAGCATTTTCAAAACCTATCCTGTAATTGAACCAAGTTTTTTTGATGATCTTAGCTCTAATCTATCAAAATATGATCATTATTCTTGGTACGAAAGTATTAAGAGAATTATTGGACCTAATAAGGAAGATTATGATATTAAAGATTGGAACTTCATATGGACCATAGATAATGAAAGAAGAATGTATCAATTCTTATTCCAAAAAACCACATCTGATAAAGATTCACAGCGAATTTTAGTTGCTCTAGCTCCTCCTGAATTAGGAAAATTATTTGTTCAATATAAGCGTGATGCGATTTTACGTACCCTCTCATTGATTAACAACCCGGTAAAAACTAAATTTTTAATAGTATTAACGCCAAAAGGAAAATCTATTGCAGAAGAACATCAATTAATTAGAGTTAATAAACAAGATTTAGACCAATTAAAAATCATAAATATGTTAAAACAAATGCCTAATATCAAAGGTCAATGGTTTCCATCTTTTGAGCCTAGATGCCCAATTTGCAATGAGATTTTAACCATAATTAAAGATTATAAAGTAGGAATTGGTAAATTAGTATGTCCACATTGCGGTTACGAGAAAAACAAGTGAATTATCTTATTTATAATTAAAAATAATTTTTATTCAATAAAATAATATATATAACTTATAATTAACATTTAAAAAACTTAGAATAAAAAAGATTATGTTTGTTGCAGCTTTAGATTTAGGTACAACAGGTTGCCGAACTTTTATTTTTGACATAGCTGGTACAATTTTAGCTAGTGATTATCAAGAATGGGAGAGTTTTTATCCATCTCCTTCATACGTAGAGCAAGATGCTAATGTATGGTGGAATTCACTAAAAAAAACAATTGAATTAGCCATTAAAAAAAGTGGAATTGATAAAAGCGAGATTGTAAGTCTTTCAGTAACAAATCAGAGAGAAACAATTGTACCAGTTGCTAAAGATGGAACACCTCTTCATAACGCTCTTGTCTGGCAAGATAGAAGGACGATAGATCAAGTAGAGTTTATTAAAAGGAAGGTTGGAATTGAAAAAGTATATAAAACGACCGGATTAACCATAGATCCTTATTTTTCCGCAACAAAAATTCTGTGGTTCAAAGATAATAAACCTGATCTATATCAAAAAACCCATAGATTCTTATTAGTATCAGATTTTATCATTTACAAATTAACAGGTAAATTTTGTACTGATCACTCAAATGCTTCACGAACAATGTTATTTGATATTAATAAGTTAAAATACTCCGAAGATATTGCTTCCGAATTAGAGATTGACTTAGATAAAATGCCTGATGCCATTGAGAGTGGAGTTGATATAGGCGAAATCACAACTGAAGAGACACTATTTGATAAAAAAACTTTAGTTATAACTGGAGCAGGAGATCAACAATCTGCGGCACTTGGAGTAGGTGTAGTATCACCTGGCAGAATTAAATTAACAACTGGCACTGGAAGTTTCATGCTTGCATATTTAGAGAAACCAAATTATGATCCAAAAAAGAGGGTTTTATGTAGTTGTCATGCAATACCTAAAACGTGGGTTCAAGAAGCTAGCATCTTTACAACGGGAGCATTTCTTAGATGGTTTAGAGATGAAATTGCTCAAGAAGAATGCAAGATTGCTGAAGAGCAAAATCAAGATCCATATGCTATTATTATTGAAGAGGCAGAAAAATCCCCCATCGGTGCAAATGGTTTAGTAGCTATTCCTCATTTAGTGGGTTCAGGAGCTCCTCATTGGGATCCTTTTGCAAGAGGGATAATTTTTGGAATTGCTTTAGGTCATAAAAAAAGAGATATTTCCCGAGCTATTCTTGAAGGCGTAGCATATGAAGTAAAAAAGAATGTGGAAGTTTTTAAACAATTGAAAATAGATACAAAAGAGTTAAGATTAACAGGAGGAGGTTCTCGTTCTGATCTTTGGAATCAGATATACGCTGATGTTTTAGGAATTACTTGTATAAGAAATGTTATAGAAGAAGCTACTTCATTAGGCGCAGCGATTTTAGCAGCATCAGGAGCAGGATTATTTCCAGATATTGCAAAAGCAGCTGAAAATATCTGTAAAGTAGATAAAAAATGGATTCCTAATACTCAACATCATGAATTCTATGATAAAATTTATAATTTTTCGTATAATCTCTATGAACATTTAAAATCTGAAAATATTTATCAAAAGTTAAATGAAATATTCCAAAAGAAAGATAAGATATAATTCTCTATATCTTTATTTTCTAAATATCCTCATAATAATCAATTTTATATATTTTAATTATTATTCTTCTCTTAATTAAATAAAAAATGTGAAAAAAATGGAAGAACCTCAATCTAGTCAAAATCAAGATTATAGTCAAAGTGAAATGACTGTTGGGAAAATATTTTATGTTATAATCGTATTTGCATGCTTAGTAGTCATAGGTGGGATTGTTTGGACGATTGCTGATTTTATTGACCCTCATGGGAAGTTAGATGCTTTTTTAGCACTTAGTTTAGGATATCAAATCGCTATTGTTGCAGGTTTTTCAGCAGGATTATTCTTTTTATTGGTTTTCTTCTTTGGCTTATTTAAAAAGGGAAGTAAATGGATTTTAAAAGTTTTTTTTAAAGTCAGAGAACTTGATGAAAAATTTAGGAATCGTACAACTGTAAAAATAGCAGCTGGTGGTTTATTAATAAGTCTTATTGCTATAATAGTTGGAATTGTTTGGGCTTTAATTCAGGAAGTTTTAATTGGTTCTGAGGGTGGATTTGCTGGACTATTGAGTGAATTTTCATCAGGTAATTGGGTCTTATTTACTGGAATTGCTCTACTTATTACTTCATTTATCGCGCTTTTTATGATCTATTTCTGGAAAAATGGTTATCGTTTAATACTAAAAATAATGGGATCCTTAGAGAAGGAGGACTAGATTAAAAGTATAATATTTCTTAATCTCAACTATTTTTTCTTTAATTTAAATCAGAAAATTTAGGCTCTTGTTTTATTTTAATTAATTTTATTTCTTATGTATAATCAATGCCCGTTAGAGTTGGTATTGTTTTCAATTTTCTTCAATTACCAGATGTTTCGAAATACCCTTTTGTTATTAATAAGAGAAACGATGAAGTCCTTGTAAAGAAGGGTCTTTTCGTATATACAAAGTCAATTGAAGGTTTTTTAATTGGAATTGTGGAAAAAATTGTTTTATTAAATGAATATTTTTCAGATGCTCTTACAATTAAAGCATATAATAGTGAAAGCAATCCCAACATTTTAAAAGGGTTGTTTCCAAGCGATGATTTTGAGTATGCGATTGCTATTGTAAAAAATTTAGGTATTATCGAATTTAACGATGAAAAAACAAATAAAATAGCAAAGATTAAACGCATGACTTATCCAGCTAGTCCAGGCAGAGAAATTTATTTAGTTGAAGAAGAAATCCTTAAAAACTTTATTGGATTAGACTCAAAATTAGGTTTAAATTTAGGCAAAATAAAAGGTTCGAAAATTAAAGCAAAAATTAGTATGGATCGCTTGTTTAATAAACACTTTGCTATTCTTTCAATATCTGGAGGAGGAAAAAGTTATCTCACGTCAGTTATAATCGAAGAGTTATTGAATAGAGATAAAAATCTTGGAACCCCTGCCATTATCTTAATTGATGTTCATGGTGAATATGCTTTTTTAAAATCAATATCAAAATTTAAAGATAAAGTTAAATTATTCGATGCCTCCTTTTTTCAAATTTCAGTCCCGAACTTGAATGCATATACTTTTTGGAAATATCAAGAAAAAATTTCACACGTTCAAGTAAGAGAACTTTCCAATTATATAAGGCTATTAAAAAAGAATAAAAAGAATTATACTCTAAATGACATCATAGAATTAATTGAAAAAGAACAAGATGGTAATAAAAGTACTAAACAAGCATTAATTGGTTGGTTAAGTGAATTAGAACGTTTGACTCTTTTTGGAACTCAAGAAAATCCTAATATCAATTTAATTATAAACCCCGGAGAATTAACTATCTTTAATCTACAAAAAGAAATCTCAATTAGAAAGAAACAAATTATTGTTGACTATATTTGTAATCGACTATTTTTCCTTCGAAGAATGGAACAAATCCCTCCTTTTCTAGTAATAATCGAGGAGGCGCATCAATTCTGTCCTGAAGCAGCAATTTCAAAAGCTTTAACCAAACATATTATCGAAACGATTGCCAGAGAAGGCAGAAAATTCATGGCTTGTTTATGCTTAATTAGTCAGAGGCCAAAAAGATTAAGCACAACTGCTCTTTCTCAAACAAACTCAAAAATGATTCTAAACATAAAGAACCCCTATGATTTAAAACATTTAATGGATAGTTCAGAAGTAATAACAAAAGAATATGCAGATATGATTTCAAGTTTAGGAGTGGGAGAAATGCTTTTAATGGGAAATGCTGTTAATTATCCTATCTTTATTGATGTTAGAGAACGAAAATTTAAATCAAATCCAGAAGAAAGTACGTTATCACAGATTTGTTTGAATTGGAAAGCAATAAATTAAGTTAAATCTTCTATAAGTTCGTCTCTTAGTTCAGGATTACGTTTGTTAAAAACTATCATCTTTTTACTTTTTGATACGCGAAATACATTTATAATAGCCATACTCTCCAACTTCATTAGAATTTCTTCTAGCAATAACATATTTATGAATGGAAATTCTTTTTTTAACAGCTCTTCCATTCTCTTATCTAAAATTTCTCCTTTGTTTTTTATTAAAATATCCAAAATAGAATTTACTATAGGTTTTTGGTTCCAACGATGGGATTCGATAATCAATCACCTTACTTTAAAATTAACTATTTAATAATTAAGTCAATAAATAATATTTTATAATTCAAATTTACGATACTATACAAATAATCGATCTTCTTTTGATTGTTCAATAATTCTATTTTTTAATCGTTCACCAAATTTTTCATACCAAGATATAATATCTGGGGTTATACTTGGAAAAACTGATTCCCTCGCTTTTTCAAAATGTTCAAATGCTACTTTTTTTGCTCTTATATTCTCTCTCAATGCAGTCATGGCCGCCTCACGGCATAATGTCTCAATATCTGCTCCAGAAAAACCTTTAAGCTGTTTATTAATATCGTTTAAGTCAAAATCATTTGTGATAGGCATACCTTCTGTGAAAATTTTTAGTATTTCAATTCTTTCATCTTCTTCGGGAGCAGGTACCAGAAGAATGCGATCAATTCTTCCGGGTCTAATTAAAGCTGGATCTAAAATATCGGGACGATTTGTAGCAGCTATCACAACTATGTCTTTATTAACTTCTAATCCATCTAATTCTGTTAGAAATTGAGATAATACTTTTTCAGATACTCCTGAATCAGAGGTATATCTACCCCTAGAAGGTGCGATAGAATCGAATTCATCAAAGAATATTATACAAGGTGCTGCCATTCGAGCTTTCCTAAAAATCTCTCGAATTGCCTTTTCACTTTCTCCAACATACTTAGATAATAATTCTGGCCCTTTTATTGATATAAAATTTGCTTTACTTTCATTAGCAACTGCTCTCGCCAATAAGGTTTTGCCGCATCCAGGTGGGCCATATAGTAAGATACCTTTTGGAGGATTTATACCCATCCGTGAAAATATTTTAGGATGAGATAATGGCCAATCCACAGCTTCAATTAATTTTTGTTTTAACTCATCAAGTCCGCCTATTTGTTCCCATGAAACATTAGGTACTTCAACAAAGACTTCTCGTATTCCTGAAGGCATAACTTCTTTGAGAGCCTCATCAAAATCATCTTTATTTACAACAATCTTCTCTAAGAGCTCAGGATCTATCATTTCCGATTCTAAATCTATTTCTGGTAAATATCTCCTTAAAGCAGACATAGCAGCTTCACGACATACTGCGGAAATGTCAGCACCAACAAACCCATGGGTAATGTTAGAATATTCTTTTAGTGAAATTTTTTTATCTAATGGCATATTTCGCGTGTGAATCTGAAAAACTTCTCGGCGTCCTTTTTCATTAGGTACCTTTATTTCTATTTCACGATCAAATCTCCCAGGGCGCCTTAAAGCTTCATCTAAACTATTTGGTCTATTCGTTGCTCCAATAACAATAACCTTCCCTCTGCTATGTAGGCCATCCATCAAGGCAAGCAATTGAGCTACAACTCTTCTTTCTACTTCTCCAGTAACAGTTTCTCTCTTTGGGGCTATTGCATCAATTTCATCAATAAAAATAATGGAAGGATTCTTTTCTTCAGCTTCTTCGAATAGTTTTCTCAACTTTTTTTCTGATTCCCCATAGAATTTACTCATTATTTCTGGACCATTTATAGATATAAAATGAGCTTCACTTTCATTAGCAACCGCTCTTGCTAACAAAGTCTTACCGCATCCTGGAGGCCCTCTTAATAATACACCCTTTGGAGGGTCTATTCCTAGACGTTTAAATAATGAAGGATGTCTTAATGGTAATTCAACCATTTCCCTAACTCTTTGTATTTCTCTATCTAGACCTCCAACATCTTCATAAGTGACATATTCAGTACCCCTTTCCTCCTCCTCAGTTATGTGTTCACTAATATGAAGCTGTGTTTCTGGTTTAATTTTACATACTCCATTAGGTTTCAAGCTTATTACTTTAAATGTAATCTCTCTGCTTATTCCTATAGAAATGTTAATATAATCGTCTAATGTTACAGGGTAATTATTTAATTTTCTTTTAACAAATGTTTCAAAACGAGGATTTGCTCTTATTTTTACGCTTGATGGTGCCAAAACGATACTTTGAGCCGCTAAAGCCTTTACTTTTCGAATCTCTATATCATCATCAATAGAGGTGCCTGTATTTTTTCTCAATCTAGAATCTATTCTAATTATTCCTAATCCATTATCTTGAGGATAACTTGGCCATGCGGTACCAGCACTTTCTCTTTTTCCAAAAAGCGCAACATCTTCTCCTGTGGTAATATTTAACTGTTCCATGGTTTTAGGGTCTATTCGAACGATACTACGCCCAATATCTCTCTTTTTAGCTTTTTGAACGCGTAATGTGATTCTTTTTTGTTCATTTAAATCTTTTCGACTATTAGAATTATCTTTTGTATCCATATCTGATCGATCTTAACAATTAGTTTTATTCATATATATAAAATATTAATTTTGTAAAAGTTTTTTGGTTTCGTAAAAATTTGTTATTTACGATTTTTTTAAAAAACTATCTAAAGTAACTTGTCTTTTTGAAAGCTCTTGTTTTTTCAAACGTTCAAGAGCATTGTCTACTCTTTGAGATGAGAAATTATGTTGTTCAATTAATAATTCTTGAATTTTTGCATAGTCTATTTTTTTCCATACTAATTTTGGATACTCTTTTTTTATGTCTGGATTTAGAAATATCTGTTTTATTCGATCAATAATCTCTAAATCTATGTTGATTTCTTTCCCCCTCACCTTTATATTACTATTTAATATATTTTCTAAGGATCCATGTTCTTTAATTAAATCCAATGCAGTATGTTGACCGATTCCTTTAACTCCAGGGAAAAAATCAGTTCCTATTAATATACCCATTTCTACTAATTGTTCTCTTGTAATTTTTAAATTTTCTAAGAATTTTTCTAATGAAATATATTCGATGTCTAAGGTTTTTGAAGTGTCTCTAACCTTTACAGTTCTACTCACCGCAAAATTTCTTATTAAACGTTCTCCTCCAAACAATAATGTATCATAATCCTGTGAAGCACATGCCCATGCATCTCCTAGTTGCACTAAATATGCTGATTGAGCTTCTCCCTCAGAACTTGCTTCTATAATAGGAATTCCAAAATAATTTACAAGTTTTTTACTTTCTTCAATCATATTTTTATCTAATTTCGATGTTAATTGTGCATACTTCTTTGCTTCTCTAAAATCCTCAGCTTCTCTAGCTTTAATCATTTTTTCCT
>Ga0209635_10005181_pt1 | contig 10283 bp, 12 predicted proteins | sample DeeMarSWOR230_32_FD_187463 | JGI IMG/M metagenome (GOLD analysis project Ga0209635, IMG submission 187463) | Marine sediment microbial communities from White Oak River estuary, North Carolina - WOR-2-30_32 (SPAdes) (version 2) | ecosystem: Environmental > Aquatic > Marine > Intertidal zone >...
GTTGGGAAATTGAACGAGACAGTCTTTTACAAAAAGTGCCCGAAAGCCGAAGAGAAGCCATTAAAAATTTCATTTCTGACGACCCAGAAAAGCTGAATCAGATCAAAGCGTCAATGATCTTGCAAGGACAGATCGAAGAGGACGAAGACGAATCGGAAGAAAAAACTCCATCAGGGAGAGCACGATTGCCCGAATATATGTTGCCCCCAGATCAAAGGGGACAGGTTCGAAGCCCAACATATTCAAATCCAACAATACAAAAATACAGTGATCTCTACGCAATCTTGAGAAGCCCAACATCTACGGAAGAGCAAAAAAACGAAGCGAATCAAATTTTGGATGAAACTTTTGTTGAAATTCGCAAAGGGCTACAATCTAGGGCTAAGAACAATCCCTATACGTTACCGACTGGGGTCGTGACACATTGTTGGTTCTGTGGCGCAATCGTTGAAGCTGACCTAACCACGGGAATTCCCTGTCCTTACTGCGGAAAGCGTTTCGGAATCGACCCATTTCCCAGAAATCCACATTTTCAACCAAAATAGGTGATCTAAATGAGCAAAAAATCTGAAGAAACAAATCAAACGTTGCCGATTCAACTGGAACCCGAAGTAAACAAGGACATTCAGGGCATAAACCTTTACCTTTGCAGTTTTACGTGGCAACCCCGACCGTTTGTTAACATCGAAACAGGTGAAAAAGTCAAAATAAAATTCTGGAGTTTTGGGGGCTTATGCAATTTGAACCCGACGCTTAAAGCTGGAAGGCACATTCTAAAAAATGAGATGGTCCCGAAGTATATTACCGATGAAAATGGTAAAGTTCTCGAAAAGAAGCTGGTCAATAAAACCCGAATTGTCGGCAAGGAATTCGGCTTTGAAGCTCTAGCGTCCCTTTTGTCGGCTATTTATCCTTGTAGCGTCCAAAAAGCGAAGGAATTGGTCAGAGAAGCCCAAAATAAGCAGATTCGTCACGCAAAATTGGTTCTCAAAAGCGATTTAGAAATTCCAACGTCACCACAACTCTACGAAAAAATGGGACTCAAGAATGAGTGGCGTATTGTGAGCGATTATCCGTCCCTTGATGAAATGGAAAAGCGAATCAACGAAACGCTAAAAGCTCAAAATTCGCCTTTGAGAGCAAGATTCGGTTTGCGTTGGAGACTTCAGGAATAATAGGGGAATCGTTTATGCGATTCCGAAAAAAATGCCTAATCAAAAAGCGTAAAGCTAAACTCAAAACTGAAACGGAGATTCGGCAAAGAAGAGAGGAACTTTACGAAATTCGCAGAGAATGGATAGAAAACGGAGAAAAGGACGTATCGGCTATCGATGCCGTCATTGCAGAATTCAATTGGATTCTAAACGAAGAAAAGAAACAACAAGATTCTTCTTCAGACTTACGGAAGGCGAAAGCCCAAATCAAGGAACTTGAAGAAAAAAATCGGAAAATGCAAATCGAAATTAATTTGGCAAGGAGAGATTAGCTATGCCCTCAATATATGTCTCGAAAAAAGTCAAAGAAAAATTGGATAAATTTATCCGTTCATCTAGAATTTCCCCTGTTTTTGGTAGCCCTAACCGATTTAAATCGCCTAACGAAGCCGTAGCCTTTCTTCTGGAAATTGGGCTTAAATTTCCGTTAAGTTCCTTAGAAAAAATTGTTTCGCAACCTTTCATAGAATTCAAAATGCGTATGACCGATTCAGAATTTGAAGAATTTGAGAAATCAGGAAAAATGAAAGAGTTTGTCGAAGAAAAATTGAAGAAAGCCGAAGAGGAAATGGAAAATGAATCCCCAAAAGAAGAGAATGCGTAGCTGTCTGGAATGCGGACGACCACTTTTTATCCTTGTGCAAGAGGATAGAGTAGGCGGGTCGAAACAATATTGTGGTTTTTGCACGAATCCAATGTCTTTTAGCTGGATGCAAAAATATCTGCAATATCTGCAAGAGGAAATCGAATATACAAAACAAATCTTGAAGGAACAGGGGCAACTTTGACAGAGACAAAGGGTATTTGGGAAAAAATTTTTCGAGACACACTTTTTGAGGGGGGCAAAATCCCAACATTAAAGCAACGGAAAAAAATGTATGATTTATGTTATCGTAAGGTTAGACGGGAATCCAGAAAAGAGGGACGAAAACCATCAAAAGAAGAGATGAACGAACAAATAGAGGATTGTTTACGGAATAAATTGTATGCATTTCAGTTAGAACCTGAACCTGAGAAGCCCCGAAAAAATGTCGATACGTTTTTCGATCCTGCAAAAATGAACCGACAGAAAGAAGAGAGAGAATTTGCTGAGGATGCTAGACGGCTAAACCGCTTAAACAGGGATTTCTGGGATTCAGGAGAGGACAGGGAAGAAGAACGAAAGAAGGAGAATAAGCGGTTAAAGGACTGGATTGAGTCGAAAGTCAGAAGCGAATCTGGGGGCTAAGAATCTTTCTTCTTAGCGTTTTGTTTTTGCAGTTGTTTTCGCATTTTTTCTCGATATTTTTTGATTCCAAGTTTTGTGTTATAACCCATATCTTCAAGAAGGAATCCTGTAAGTTCGAAGTTTTCTTTCGTTCTCTTTTTTAGCATCTCTATTTCGGTTTTCAAACTCTCAATATATTCGTCCCGTTGCTTTAACATTTTTTCTAGCTGATCGTTTGTGAAAGTCGATCTGACCTTCCGACCATTAACGTTTGTGAATTGCATAACCTTCTTGTAGGCTTCTCTTCCCTCATAGCTAACATAGGGGCTAGTGGTTTTTTTTCCAACAAAAGCCTTCCATTTATCTTCCGAACAAACAGAAGCTAGTTTATCAGTAAGGAATTTTCGGCAAATCGTATGAAACCTGACCCTGAATTCTCCGAGCGGAATCTGAGCCTTCTCGAAGAGATTTTTCAGTATCAAGTTTACTTCTTTTTCTGGATTTTTGGTTCTAAACTTCAACATTAATTCATCTGGGCTTTTGCGTCCTTCTACGTCCATTTCCTTAAGTAAGTTTTCTATGGCTTCGTGTGCGTCCTTGTCAATGAATGGGTAGGCTAAAACACCTTCTTTGATGGTAGGCATTCCGTCTAATTGAATCGGAATTTCACGGTCCATAAGCGGTTCTAATTGTCCCCTACGGATTAACATAAAATCGGAAATTCGTAAGCCAAAACTTATTCCCCCAGAAAGAACGTATTCTTCTATGGGGTTCGCAACCCTCAGAAGTTCCTCTTTTGTTCTGAGACTCATAGGATAGTCTTTTTCGGGCATACTCTGGACTTTAGTTATTTCAGCTTTTTGTTGCCTAGTTAACCGCAACGGGACACCAATATGCTTCAAATATCCCCTCAATGCGTTAGAAATGCTTCGACTTGTGTTATCGCTAAGTTTTCTGTCCCCCCTCTGAGCTTTTTGTTCTTTAAGCCATAAATGAAATTCCACTAGGTGTGAACCAAAATCTTCCGTGTTTAAATTAGACAGAATCCAGTCCTCACTTTTGTTTCCCAAAAACTCTTCGAAATATTGCCAAGCCCGTTCATACTGTCTTCGGCTACCCCCCTTGTATTGGGCTAGCCAAGTAAGATGGTTTCTTTCGGCTATTTTTTTGGATTCCATTTTTGATCTGGAAAAGGCTTTCTCAGTCACCTATATAAAGTTTTGTTTTTAGCTTCGAAAACAGTACTTTTTCAGGAAAAGCACTAACAAAACATTAAAGGGTTTATAGATAAGATATGCGAAAGAGTTAGAAAGGGGAAAAACTTACCTACCTCCCTACAGCCAAGAAAAAAGGTTGTTGATGTTGTCGGGAAAAGTTACCAAAATCTTTGAGGAGGCTAGAACTGAGGGACGAAACTTCCTCCTTGAGTATGAAGCAAAAACTGTTTGCAGCGAATATGGAATCCCAGTTACAAAATTTAAGGTAGCAAATACTGCTGAGGAGGCGGCAAAGTTCTCCGAGGAAATCGGTTACCCCACAGTTCTCAAGATAATTTCTCCCGACGTACTCCACAAATTTGACGTAGGCGGAGTAATCCTCAACATCAACAGCCGAGAGGACACAAAAAACGCCTACAACAAAATCGTGGAGAACGTAAAGAAGCATAAACCCGACGCAAAAATTAACGGCATACTAGTTCAGGAAATGGCTCCATCCTCAACAGAAGTTATAGTAGGGTCAATCAAAGACTCACAGTTTGGACCAACTTTGATGTTCGGACTCGGCGGAACCTTCGTGGAAATCATGAAAGACGTGGCATTCAGAATTGCCCCAATAACTGAAGAGGACGCTCAAGAGATGATCACAGAAGTAAAAGCATATCCCATACTCCGAGGCTACCGCGGTCAACCACCCCTTGACATCGACATAATAGCAAAAATCTTGCTGAACACATCAAGGTTGGTGATGGACCACCAGGAGATTAAAGAACTTGACCTAAATCCGGTAATGGTTTACGAGAAGGGAGCAAAAACGGTCGATGCAAGAATCATACTGGAATAAACCTCTTATTTTAGAAAACACATCCTTTCCAGACTCCAAAAGACAGGGAATTAACTCCAAAGATCATTGCAGAAGCTAAGTCCAGCATAGGAAGTGAAGAAAATAGCTGACTCCACTAAAAACAAAATCGAAAGCCTAAACCAAGAATTGGCTCCGCTTAAAGAAGAGCGAAACAAGCTGAACTTGGAAGCAAAAAAGTGGGCTGACAAAAGAAATGCTCTACACGAAAAAATTAGAAACCTACGAAAGGGTGCTGCCAACATTAAAGAAAAAAGAGACGCCTTAAACGAGCAAGTTAAGGAACTGAAAAACCTGCGCGATCAGGTTAAGAGTAAACGCAACGAGAAACTTGACAAGATTTCGGAGTTAAAAGAGAAAATCAGGGAATTGAAGGAAAAGAGACCTGAGGTGAACCTGCGGCAGGTAGAACAGCAGATTGAGGAGATCGACTGGAAGATTCAAACCACCTCGCTTCCAGTAAAGGAAGAACAGGACTTAGTTAATCAGGTGAGACAGCTTGAAATCCAGCTCGTAGCTCAAAAACAAATAAAAAAAGTTAAAGAAAAACTCTTCAAGCTACGAACCGACGAGAAAACATTTGGAGCTGAAGCAAAAACAATTCACGAAAAACTGGCTGAACTAGCAGAACAGAGCCAAAAATTCCATGCCCAGATGATTGAAATTTTAGACACAGCCCGCAAACTCCAAGTTGAAGCTGATGAAGCCCACCAAAAATACGTGGAAACCAAACAGCAAGCCCAACAACAACACCAAAAATGCGTTGAACTTCTAGAAAAAATCAAAGCCATTGAAAGAGAATTGAAGGAAACCGCGGATAACAGACAGGCTGAACGTCAGAGTGAACTCCAGAAAGAGCTGGAGGAGAGGGCGTTAGCGAAGTTAAAACGCGGCGAGAAGTTACTGTGGGAAGAATTTCAGATTCTGGCTGAAAAAGGGATACTCTAATTTCGAGATACACATAGACAAGGCTTATTCACGGAGTCTTTGAAAGAAAAATAAAGACAAGATTAAAGTGTGCCTCCAAATAAAAGGGTAATATAAGGGAGAGCAGATATGCCGACGGTAGCCAAGGCGGAACGCATTCTTGTTTTATGTGTCGACAGGGACGACGATCTCGGCATGAAAGCAGGAATAAACACGCCTATCCTTGGAAGAAAAGAAAACGTGAATGCTGCTGCGAGTCTAGCCCTCCGAGACCCTGAGGAAGCTGACGCCAATGCCATGTTCGAAGCTGTTAGAATCTACGACAACCTGAAGAAGAGTGCCAAAGGAAAGGAAGAGCACGAGGTTGCAACCATTGCAGGCTCCGATCTGAAAGGAGTGGAGGCTGACAGGCAACTCGTAGCTGAACTCACCGAAGTTCTAAAAGAGTTTCCAGCCACAGATGTTATCCTCGTTACCGACGGGTACACAGACGAGATGGTGTTGCCACTGATTGAATCAAGAGTGCCGGTTACTTCTGTTCGAAGAATTGTGATACAGCACAGCAAATCCATCGAAGAATCAGCCGCGCTCTTTAGTCGATACCTGAAAATTCTTGTAGAGAACCCCCGATATTCCCGAATGCTCCTAGGTCTCCCAGGAATCCTCTTCATAGTTTTAGGTGCCCTAGCATTTATCCCTCAAGGATTGTCGTACGCTATACCAGCCCTCGGCGTAATCGCAGGTTCATTCCTTGTTGTGAGAGGATTCAGAATAGACAAAGCAGCTCATAACTTTATCAAATGGATAAGAGAATACTCCCCACCCCCATTCACTGTGCAGATAGCAGGCTTTTCAGCGCTTGCAGGAATCTTGCTGATTCTTGTTGGCGGCTATCTGGGAGGAACTGCAGTGGCAAATGTGGCTAATACGGCGGCTGACCCCTTTGCACAGGTTCCCAGGTTTATCGGAGAGTTTCTTTATGGATCAGCATATCTCATAGCTCTCGGTATATGCGTTATACTGTCAGGCAGAGCTGTTCGCTGGTTCTTTGAGCGGGACTTACGTTTATGGCGAACTATTGTCATAATAATTGGGGTCGCCTGGTCTTCAGTTATGTTTGTTGAGGTGTCACGGATACTTATCAACCCAGAGTCCTCTTACACCACATTGGTTTACGCCATCGTTGGTGGTATACCAGTGATAGTATCCACATTCTTAACAGCGCTACTGTTACGTAGAAGATATAGTAGCTACTTCAAAGGAACAGAAGAGGCAATGGAGGACTTCGAGGAAAGCTGACGGACAGATCAACTGGATGCCCTAACAACTTTATAATTGAAAGATTTATTATCTAAAAATCCTGTCTATATAGTTCCAGAATCCATATAATGAAATTGGAAAAAACTAAACAACTTGGCAGAATTGTAATAACAGAATTATTTAACTCTCTGTGGTAAAAACTATGCTTGAAGGTTTGCTCTCTCTATTAGGCATCTACAAATTATACGAGAAGTGGCTGTGGTTCCAAGTTAGAGATGAAAAAAAACCGGAACATGTGGCCATCATCCTCGACGGAAACCGCAGATGGGCTTTCAATAAAGCTCTGATCCCTTGGATCGGTCATCGCCATGGCGCCAACAAGATTGATGAACTGATGGATTGGTGCATGGAACTGGATGTAAAATTCATTACTCTATATGCTTTTTCAACTGAAAACTTTCGCCGTCCACAGAAAGAAGTGGAGGAGATTATGAAGTTGATTGAGGAAAAACTGCGTTTGACCCTTGAGAATAAGAGAATTCACGAAAACAAAATCCGAGTTAAAGCCATAGGTCGTCTAGATCTCTTACCTAAATCGATTCAAGAAGTGATTCAGCGCGTAGAAGAAGCGACAAGAATGTATAATGACCGATTCTTGAATGTGGCTCTGGCTTATGGTGGAAGGGCAGAAATCGTTGACGCAACAAAGAAGATAGCTAATAAAGTGAAAAACGGAGAACTGAAACCCGAGAAAATAACCGAGAAGCTTTTTGAGAAATATCTGTACACAGCTCATATGCCAAAGCAAGACGCTGACCTTATCATCCGAACCTCCGGAGAAGAGAGACTCAGCGGTTTCCTCTCGTGGCAGTCCGCTTACAGCGAACTCTGCTTTGTGGACGTAAACTGGCCAGACTTCAGACGCATAGACCTTTTGCGTGCAGTTCGAACGTACCAGAGACGAAAGCGCCGTTTTGGCAAGTAAAAACCTGAAATTGAGGTTATCCTCTTTTCTTGGCGCTGACTATCGAAATTACGTCCCTGTCCTTCAGCACATAGTCTTCCCCGATTCTGTTTTTCCCTCGAATGTCGATTGCGTGGATAAAACTTTCTCCCAGTTCTGTGTGGATAATGTAGGCAAGTTGGCGCACAGTAGTTCCATAGGGTACGAGGTATACGTCGGGGAGCACTCGACCCTTGTGGTCGCTGAGATGTTCGCTGTCTTCCACGGGGTAAACAGCAACCATCTGCAAGAGCTTAAAGAAGGCAGTGTTGATGGCTTCTTGGACGCCGGTAGACCCGAATTTGAACAAAATCTGTTCCTGAATAACCTTCAGCGCTCTGTCTTGAGCTTCCGTGAGTTTTTCAGGATTTTTTACAGTTAACCGGCAGTCTCCAGGCTTGTAGTCGATTAAACCTTTTTCTCCGGCTCTTCTGAGTGCCAACTCTGCTTCTGCACTACAAGGTACCACATTGTATCCGCGTTCTTTTAACCGCTTAACATTTTCTTCTGCTGTTGGAAGATCGATCTTGTTGGCTGCAATCAGTGTAGGTTTAGAAATGCTTCTCAGAATATCCAAAAATTTTATGACATCCTCGTCGCTCCAGAGGGTTGGTTTATCCATGTTAAGGTTGGTTTTTCTTAGGCTTTCAACTATGTGGAATCGTTTGATGGCTAGTCCGCTCAAGCGAGATTCAAGAAGCGAAATCAGGTCTTCTTTGCCAGACTCGGCTGTCCTGGCCATTTTAGGCCAGTCCTTTTTCAGTATCTGGTTCATCCACATGGTTATTTCAGTCTCAAGAAACTTAACATCCTCTAAGGGGTCATGTTGTCCGGGTTTGCAGATTCTTCCTTCAGAATCTGTTGCCCCTGCAATGTCGACTAAGTGGAGAAGGGCGTCTGCTCTTCTGATTTCATCCAAAAACTGGTTTCCTAGTCCCCGTCCCTTCCAAGCGCCGGGAACCAGACCAGCCATGTCAATCAACTCAACTGGAACCAATCTGATTCCGTCTAGGCACAGGGAATTTTTTGGGTCGTCTTTAACGTTGAATTCGGTGTGGACGCAGGGGGTCCGCAGGTATCCTATGCCTCGGTTGGGTTTGATGGTGGTGAATGGGTAGTTTCCGATATCCACGGGAATTAGGGTTGCAGCCGAGAAAAATGTGGACTTGCCGGTGTTAGGTTTGCCGACGATTCCCAACGTTTTTGCATAAGATTTCACGCTCATGACTGACTCTTCCCCTTTTCTCCGCTACCGTAGTCTGTGGAGAAAGTAACAGATTCAGTTTATGGGTGTATCCCGTGTAAAAGCTTTATTAAATTTGACTGCTACATCCTCTTTTCCATTAACCTGTTGAAACCAATTAAGAGGACTGTCTCAAGTTCCTAACAGATATTTTTCTGCGTCAAGGGCAGCTTTGCATCCTGATCCGGCTGCGGCAATGGCTTGGCGGTAACGGTAATCTGCAACATCGCCTGCAACGAAGACTCCTTCTATGTTAGTTCTTGTATCTTCTCTGGCTACTATGTAACCTGTTTGATCCAGTTCTATTTGGTCTTTGAAGATGTCTGTGTTAGGTTTGTGACCGATAGCTAAGAAAACAGCGTCACACTCTAGAACTGATTCTTTGCCGGAATCAACTCTTCTAAGCCTAACCCCTTCCACTCGGTCCTTGCCCAGAATCTCTTGAACTGTGCTGTTCCAGACAAACGTTATCTTCGGGTTCTCGAAAGCCTTTTCTTGAAGGAACTTGCAAGCCCTTAACTTGTCTCTTCTGTGGATAACTTTGACTTCACTCGCAACTTTGGAGAGAACAAAAGCCTCTTCCATGGCTGTGTCACTTCCCCCCACAACCACAACTTTCCTGTTCCTGAAAAAGGGTGCATCACAAGTAGCACACACCGAAACGCCTCTGCCCCTCAGCCTCGTTTCGCTTTCCAAACCCAACCACTTGGGTGATGCTCCAGTGGCTATGATAACAGACTTGCCTTTGTACGTTTTGTTTCCAGCTGTTACTTTGAAGGGCTTGGATTTGAAGTCTGCAGCGGTGGCGTTTTCGAAGATCAGTTCTGCGCCGAAGCGTTCAGCCTGCTTCCGCATCTCCTCCATAAGTTTGGGTCCAAGGATTCCGTTTTCGAATCCCGGAAAATTCTCCACTTCCCGCGTAAGCATGAGTTGACCGCCCCACAAAGTTCCAGCGACAACAAGAGTCTTCAACCCAGCCCTGCTCGTGTAAATAGCAGCTGTCAAACCAGCCGGACCAGAACCGAAAATCACCACATCATACACCATTCATCACTTCACAGTGAAATTATACAAGTTACGCGAATCAGATATATTTTCACTTACTAAACCTTGAATTTTACTCTTTGAAATAGCCATTAAAGAGCACAATCATTGTCTTTCTTGGTTTTTCAGAAAAAAGCTGATTTTCAACAATGAAGTATTATTAGTCTCCTAATATGACGGTTGGGTTGTTTGGTTCCCCGTTTTTGTTTGTGTGGTGGGCCGAGCAGGATTTGAACCTGCGACCTCAGCCGCGTAAGGGCTGCATCCTAACCAACTAGACAACCGGCCCATCTTCCAACAGTATGG
>Ga0209635_10005182_pt1 | contig 10283 bp, 7 predicted proteins | sample DeeMarSWOR230_32_FD_187463 | JGI IMG/M metagenome (GOLD analysis project Ga0209635, IMG submission 187463) | Marine sediment microbial communities from White Oak River estuary, North Carolina - WOR-2-30_32 (SPAdes) (version 2) | ecosystem: Environmental > Aquatic > Marine > Intertidal zone >...
TTTCCGTTCGGCAATTCCCATTATGACTCCAGGTTATTTACTATACTAGTATTAATTATATGACTAAAAGTCATTTTCTGTACACAAATCTAATTTATTTGACACCCAATGTCAAATGTTTTTTTGTAATTTTAAATTGTAATTACGAAAATGACGGATTTAAATTAAAATATTCCAAAATCTGCAATCAAATTTTAAAAATCTTAAATTTAAAATGTCATTGTTTATTAAATTGAATTTCTATAGATTATGGAATCAGAAATTCCAAAATGCTTTGCAAAATGGAAGAATATATTCCAAGATTTTTTAAGGCACCGTCTCAAAGTTTCTTTCTGTTTGGACCTAGAGGAACAGGTAAATCCACTTATTTGAGAAAAAATTTTCCAGGGGCCCTATGGATTGATTTATTAAAACCGGATGAATTTAGACGGTTGTCGGCAAAACCAGAAATACTCTTTGAACTTGTTTATGGGAATCCAGAGAAGAAGACCGTTGTAATTGATGAAATTCAAAAGATTCCCGATTTATTGCCTGCTATACATAGTTTGATAGGAAAAAAATTGAAACGGACTTTTATCCTAACTGGCTCGAGCGCCAGAAAATTAAAAAGATCAGGTATAGATCTATTAGCCGGCCGTGTTCTTAAAAAAACGCTCCATCCGTTTTTACTTTCAGAATTAAAAGATTATTCTTTTGATTTGGCTCTGGAAAATGGACTCTTGCCGATTGTTATTGCGTCCAAAGCACCAGCTGAAGTACTAGATACCTATATTTCCCTTTATATTCAGCAAGAGGTTCAATATGAGGGATTAGTTAGAAGTATTGGCAACTTCTCCCGCTTTCTCGAAGCGGCCAGCTTTTCACACGCATCTATCCTCAACATCAGTAATATTGCCCGTGAATGCCAGGTTGAGAGAAAAGTAGTGGAGAATTATATCAGTATATTGGAGGATATACTTATTTCCTTTCGTTTACCGGTTTTCACAAAAAAAGCAAAACGGGCGACAGTTTCTCATACAAAATTCTATTTTTTTGATGCTGGTGTTTTTCAAACATTAAGACCTAAGGGTCCTCTCGAACAACCACAGGAAATATCGGGAGCTGCCTTAGAAGGTTTGGTGGCACAGCATTTGAGAGCTTGGAATGCCTATAAGAATAACTCCTTTGAATTATTTTTCTGGAGATCTCGCAGTGGAGTGGAAGTTGATTTTGTTTTATACGGAAAGCAGGGTTTCTACGCTATTGAAATCAAGAATACCCATCGTATACGACCCGAGGACCTCAGATCTTTGGTTGAATTTCAAAAAGATTATCCTCAAAGTAAAACCATCTATCTTTATAGGGGAACTGAGAAACGGTTAATTAATAATATCATTTGTTTATCATGTGAACAATTTTTAGAGAAATTATCACCCTATTCCTCCTTATCATATGCATCCAGCGGCGGGCAACTGCAAAACAAATTCCGGTCACCATAGGTGTTATCGATTCTCGCTACTGGTGGCCAGAACTTATTTTCCTTCATGTAAGGCAGAGGAAAAGCGGCTTTTTCCCGTGAATAGGGATGAATCCAATCTGCTGCAATTTCTGCTGCCGTATGAGGTGCATTCTTTAACAGGTTATTATGTGGATCCACTTTCCCGGCTTTAATTTCCTGGATTTCCTCATAAATAACCAGCATGGCATCACAAAACCGGTCCAATTCTTCCTTTGACTCACTCTCGGTAGGTTCTACCATAATAGTCCCAATTACCGGAAATGAAGTGGTAGGTGCGTGGAAACCAAAATCCATTAATCGCTTGGCAACATCATCCACCTCTATACCAGCTTCTTTTTTAAATGGCCTCAGGTCGAAGATCAATTCATGTCCAACATGGCCATTTTTTCCTCTATAAAGCACCGGATAGTATTTTTCCAGTCGGGCTTTGATATAATTGGCGTTCAGGATAGCATAGCGGGTTACCTCTGTTAATCCTTCCAAACCAAGCATTTTGATGACACCATAGGAAATCAGGCAAATACTGGGACTTCCCCAGGGTGTGGCAGAAACGGCGGAAATGGCTTTCTCTCCACCTGTGCTGATGATCGGGTGTCCTGGAAGGAAGGGAGCCAGATGAGAAGCTACGCAGATCGGACCGACACCTGGACCGCCGCCACCGTGTGGTATGCCGAATGTCTTATGCAAGTTCAAATGACATACATCTGCTCCAATACAGGCAGGACAGGTAATTCCCACCTGGGCGTTCATGTTCGCGCCATCCATGTAGACCTGCCCTCCATTCTGGTGAACAATATTGCAAATTTCTTTAATCTTCTCTTCGAATACCCCATGGGTGGAGGGATAAGTGACCATTAATGAACAAAGATTATCCTTATATTCAGTTGCTTTTACAGAAAGGTCTTCCAGGTCGATGTCGCCGTTCTCCTCACAGTTAACCACCACCACCTTCGTTCCCGCCATTACGGCACTGGCCGGATTGGTACCGTGGGCAGAAGAGGGAATCAATGTTACGTCACGGTGGCCTTCGCCCCTTTCTTTTTGATAGGCTCTTATAACACTCAGACCGGTATATTCCCCTTGTGCACCGGAGTTGGGCTGCAGCGAAGCAGCTGCGAATCCGGTGATTTCACATAGCGTTTTTTCCAGATCCTGAATAATCTCCCTATAACCCTGAGCCTGTTCTACCGGAACAAAAGGATGTAAGTTGCTGATTTCCGGTAAGCTGATTGGGAACATAGCCGATGCCGGATTTAATTTCATTGTACAGGAACCCAGCGGGATCATTGAACTGGTTAGTGAAAGGTCCCGATTCTCCAGTAATTTGAGATATCGCATCATTTTGGTTTCCGAATGATACTTGTGAAATACAGGATGAGTCAGGAACTTGCTCTTACGAACCAGCTCTGCCGGATAGCTCAATTCAATTCCCTCAGAAAATTTTTTCCAGTTAATTTGGGTATTATTTTTTTTAAGAGACTTCGAGAAAACATTAGTGATTTTGTCAATATCATTCGGTTCGGTTTTCTCGTCAATTGAAATTCCAATATGTGTATCATCAATATAGCGGAAGTTTATTTCGGCCAGTTCCGCTGTTTTCTTAATTTGAAATAATTCTTCTTTTTTCACTTCTAATTTGATTGTATCAAAATAGTTCTGGTTAAGCTGTTTGATACCAAGTTTACTCAATGTGTTATCCAGTATTCTTGTCAGGGCGTGAATTCGGCCGGCAATGGCTCTTAATCCTTCTGGTCCGTGATAAACTGCATACATACCTGCCATAATGGCCAGCAATGCCTGGGCAGTACAAATATTGGAAGTAGCTTTGTCTCTGCGAATATGTTGCTCACGGGTTTGTAATGCCATACGGTAAGCGGTATGACCGTGGCGATCGATAGAAACTCCGATAATCCTTCCTGGTATCTGACGCTGATAAGCTTCCCGGGTAGCAAAGTAAGCAGCATGCGGACCACCATAACCCAGGGGTACACCGAATCTCTGAGAAGAACCCACCACTACATCAGCACCCATTTCACCCGGGGGTGTTAGAAGGGTCAGACTTAACAAATCTGCAGCCACCGCAACCAGGGCCTCATGATCATGGGCTTTCTGTATGAATTGAGTATAATTTTGAACACTTCCATCGGCATCCGGATATTGAACAATGGCACCGAAAACTTGCTCATTGAATTTGAAACCGGAATAATTTCCAATCTGAAGTTCAATATTCAGTGGTTCAGCCCGCGTTTTCAGTACATCGATGGTCTGGGGGAAACAACTTTCTGAAACCAGAAAAATATGAGCGTTACTGCTCACCCGGTCACGGCTTCTTAACCGATACAGCATGGTCATGGCCTCAGCCGCTGCAGTTGCTTCATCAAGCAGCGAGGCATTCGTTACTTCCATGGCAGTCAGATCGCTTACCATGGTCTGAAAATTGAGTAAAGCTTCCAGCCGACCCTGGGAAATCTCTGCCTGATAGGGAGTATACTGGGTATACCAGCCAGGATTTTCAAAAATATTTCGTAGAATAACAGCCGGTGTGATGCAATCATAATAGCCAAGTCCGATATAGGTCTTAAAAAGTTTATTTTTATTTGCCAATTTGCTAATCTCCTGCAGGTATTGTTCTTCCTGAATGCCTGCGGGAATATTGAGTGGTTTTTTTAACCGGATGCTCTCCGGAATAGTCTGATGCATTAATTCGTCCAGATCCTTAACTCCCACCGTCTGAAGCACCTCTTTCAGTTCACTCTCATCAGGCCCAATCTGTCTTCTCTTAAAATGATCGTAATGCCGAAAATTCACCTTCATGCAGTACCTCAGTATATATAGTCGTAAATAAAACTTTGCTAATTTATGGTTCTAAATTATATGGATAATTGGCAGATTTTCAACGGATATATAAAATTTTATATGATTATTTACTTTACTCCGAAATAAACGATTTAAAATTCATTTTGACTGGAACGAATGAAGTGAGCGAAGTTGAGGAATCTATTGAACTCATAAAGATTTCTCGGCTTCGTTCATCAGCTGACGAACTTCGCTCGAAATGACAGTTTTCCTAAATGTAATATAAATAACGTATTAGTATAAATATTTTCGGAACTAAGGCATTAATCATAAAATTTTAAATAGCTTCTGTCTTAATGAGATCCAATTCGTATGATACTATTTCAATATTAACATTTTCCTTGCTTGTTTTGTTTTGGAGTTGGATAATTCATATATGTAAATACCTGAGGATACCCTGTTTCCAGCCTGATCCGCTCCATTCCAGCTTATCTGATAATTTCCTGCATTTTGTGAATCTTTAATGAGTGTTCTGATATGTTGTCCCCTTGAATTATAGATATTCAAAGCAATATCACTTTTGTAAGAGAGAGTATAAGATATAACAGTTGATGAATTAAATGGATTGGGATAATTCTGCTTCAGTTGGAAAAATTCAACAATTTGTGGTGGTTGGGTATCTTCGATATCGGAGAAGATGGATAAATCCACTTTATACATGGACCGGCCATGGGTACCAATCGCCAGGTAGTTTTCAGTTGGGTGAATTTTCATATCATAGACTGAAACCAGGGGGAAATTTTGACTGATATACTCCCAGCTATCACCATAATTCAGGCTATAGTATGCGCCCAAATCGGTCCCTACGAACAGGTTATGGGTGTTTAAAGGATTCACTGCCAGGGCATTTACCGGGGCATCGGGCAGATTGTTGCTAATGTCGGTCCAGTTTTGTCCCAGATCCTCTGTACGAAAAACATGTGGTTGGGGATCCACCCATTTCAAGCCGGAGAAGGTGACATAGGCGATATCTTGATTAAGAGGATCCGGCACTACCCTTGTCACCCAGCGATAGGGCAGGTTCGCTGAAACGTCTTTCCAGCTATTTCCATAATCGCTGGTCACCCATACATGGCTATCATCGGTGCCCGCCCAAATGATCGATGAATTGACCGGTGAAACCGCAATAGTGGTCACTGTTCCCAAACGTGTCCCGGGAATTCCATCGGTGAAATCGCCACTTATCGGTGTCCAGGATGATGCACCATCAGTGGTGCGATAAATCCGATCGGTACCGTAATAAAGTACCAGATGGTCATTTGGATCCATCACTACCGGAGTAGACCAGTTGTTGGGTTCAGCCTGATCAATACCGCTCAACACCTGAAAGAAAGAGATGCCACCATCGATGGTTTTTCCCAGGAGACCGAATTGTGATTCGGCATAGATGATGTTTGGATCTATAAAATCTACATTGACATAAAAGCCATCACCACCATAAATCTGATCCCAGTCATTCGCTGCCCCGGTTTTGGTACGCAGGGTGCCGTTGTCCTGGGTGCCACCATACAGTCTTTGGGGATTCTGGTAGTCCAGTCCGATTTCATAAAACTGGGTCACTGGCAGATCAGCCACCTTGCTCCAGCTGAGTCCAGCATCGGAGGAGATATTAATACCTCCATCATTTCCCTCGATCAGGTAATCCGGATTGTCAGGATGAAAAGCCAACGCGTGGTGGTCGACATGCAAACCGGCCGGGCTGCCTCCATATCCATAAACGATTGGCCAGGTCTGGCTCCCATCTATTGAACGTATAAATGATACATCCATGACATAAATAATTTCCGGATTGACAGGATGTATCCGCAGCTGACCAAAGTACCAGCTAAATCCTCCGAAGCCATTTTTTAGAGTTTTACTGGTGTCGGCATCAGACCAGTTTTCGCCAAAATCATATGTTCTATACAAACCGAAATAGCTGGATCCGTCGGTATAAATTGCATATACTGTATCCGGATTGCTGGCAGATAGGGCGAGTCCGATGCGTCCTACGGTGTTCTGTACAGGATCGGGTAGTCCATTATTCGGACCAAGGTATTCCCATTTATCACCCCCATCGAATGACCGATACAGACCACTACTTTCTCCATAGAGATGACCGGAATTTGGGCCTCGTACTCTTTCCCACATAGCGGCCATCAGTCGAGATGGATTCTTGGGATCCATAATGAGATCGATTGCTCCGGTGGAGTCTGAAATAAAAAGTACTCTCTCCCAGCTTCTACCACTATTTTCACTACGATATACTCCACGCTCAGGATTGGGGGCAAAATAAGAGCCCACGGCTGCAACCAAAATTCTCTGTGGATCGGATGGATCGATCAAAATACGTCCAATGGAAACCGTATTCTTCAGACCAATAGATTGCCAGGATATGCCGCCGTTAGCCGATTTATACACCCCGCCTCCCGGGAAGTTATTATGTCCTCCATTGGCTTCACCGGTACCCACATAGACAATATTCGAGTTGAGCGGATCGACCGCGATATCCCCGATGGATAAATTCGCCTGGTTGTCGAAAACTGGAAGCCAACTCACTCCTATGTCAGTCGATTTAAATACACCACCGGTGGCTGCTCCGGCATAAACAATATTTGGATTGATCGGATCAAATTCGATGTCTGATATCCGCCCCCCGATATTGGTGGGTCCGGCGAATTCTACCAAAACCATTTCCAGTTGAGAAGCGGCAGCACGCATTTTTTTCGCTCTTTTCATCTCAAGTCGGTAAAAAGTTGCATCAGCCTTCCAATAAGGGAAAGTTCGCTGCATCCAGGCCCAGTCGGATGGATAAGGATCCGGACCAGGTTCGTGTGATGATACCAGTTCACGAAAAGAGGATTGTTTCAAAAAATTGTTTCGAAAGAAAGGGAATGTGTAAATGAAAAAGACAGTTATGATAATACAAGTTGGAAATAACCATTTCCATGAATTACTGAAAGATATCATATCATTATGATTTCAATTATTTTTAAATATTTAAAAATATTAATTAAATTACAAATCTGAAATAATATTCAAAAAAAATCTAATTTATATGAACTTTGGAGGTGTTATGATACCAAGTCAAAAATATTATAATTAATTTTAGATAGGAATTTAGACTCATTTGCACTTTTAAATTTAAGTATTGGAATTTATAGATTAATACCAATGAACTAGAATTTATCCTTTTAATGGTTTTTCACTAAATAAAATATCTAAACTCAGGTTCTTATAAATGGTTGTTGTCCTTTTCTTAGAATGTTTTTTGTGGTAATTCATTGGGAACTCAAAAGTAAGCTTAAAGTTACCAAGATTTTATCTCTTTTCTCATTAGATAAGATATATAATGATTTATGTAATTAGACAGTAAAATGATAAATATTTGAAATGAAAATAGAATTAACAAAACCTGAGACCTTTAAAGATAATCCCAAAATCATCCTCTTCGATGGGGTTTGCAACCTGTGTTCAGCTTTTCTCATATTTGTGTATGAAAGAGATAGGAGGGCCGTTTTCAAGTTTGCCTGGATTCAATCGAAGCAGGGAAAACAGATATTAGATTATATTGGATTTGCAGCGGACGATTATGAGACAATTGTCTATATTGAGCATGGTAAAATACATTCGAGATCCAGTGCTTTTTTGAAAATTGTTAAACATTTAAGATTTCCCTGGCCAATACTGTGTATTGGCATCATTATACCTCCGTTTATTAGAAATTGGCTGTATGATATTATCGCTCGAAACAGATATAAATTTTTTGGTAAAAAAGACAAATGTATGGTGCCCACCGGTGAACTTGCTTCAAGGTTTTTGTAAGATTTCTGTTATATTCATAAGAGACACGTTAAGTACTCATTCTAAGACTACCGATGAGTGTTTCACTATGATCATCAAACCGGTCAAGTATTGAATTGATCCCCAGAAGGTGTTTGAACATATAATTAGGACCGTATCAGTAAATTCCTGAGTGATATCGGTACGTCTCAGGCAGATTTTTTGGTATGATCTTGGGCGATGATGGCAGCAGCCAGCAATTCGAGTGGGACCTCATGCTCACGACCGCAACGGGGGCATCTAACCTTTTTATGTTCAAAGTTGGAGGGTATTTTCATTTTTACCCCGCAAGCACAGGCCAGTATGCCATACCCTGCAGTCTTGTGTAAGATATCTTTAATATCCCTTAAACTCTTTTTGGGATTATGTTGTTGTGCCTCTGGACTTGGCTTTCTAATCCCTTTCTCTTGGGAAGCATTGAGGCTGGGTGTACCAATGAGTTGCTTATTTTGATGGAGCTTGCGATAAGCCTGTTCATAAGCCTGTAGGGAGGAACCTTTCATCATTCCCCGCAGAATATGGATACGATCTTCGGTGGGCGGGTGGGTACTAAACAGGCCCATCATCTTACCGGAGGCAGCCATGGGATTAATAATGAACATGGGTGCCAGGGTTCTGCTTTTGCTGAATTTTTTGTCTTGATTGGCCGAAATCTTTTCCAGTGCAGAAGCCAATCCTTCCGGGTAACGGGTAAACTGAGCAGAACTGGCGTCTGCCAGGTATTCTCTTTTTCTGGATGTAGCAAAATAAAGCAATTGGGCAAGTAAAGGCGAAAGAATAGCTAAAGCAATGGCAACAATCATCAAGATGGCCATCAATTGACCACCTCCCTGGGAGGATGATGAACGTCGCCGACCTCCGGTCATACTGCTGTACCATAAACCTCGCAGAAATAGGTCAGCTAATATAACCACTGCTCCTACCGTCACTCCGGCCATGGTCATGAACAAGGTATCGCGATTGGCAATGTGACCGATTTCATGGGCCACTACTCCCTGCAGTTCATCCCGGTTCAGTTTTGCCACCAGTCCGGTAGTCACTGCCACAGCTGCTCTTTCTGGTTTGAGACCAACCGCAAAGGCATTTGGTACCTGTGAATCGATTAGATAAACTTTAGGCATGCTGGGTAAGCCGGAAGCAATTTTTATTTCTTCTACGATATTAAATAACTGGGGAGCATCATCATGTTTTACCTCACGGGCTCCAGCGGTGGCGAGTAGAATCTGTTCCCCGCCTGCATAGCTGGCCAGCAGCATGATAATCCAGATAACCATAGCAATGGCAATGCCGGTAAATACCCCCTCTGCCGGAAATTCCGGAGTGAAGAAATATCCGATAGCAGCACCTAAAGCAGCCAGTACGCTTCCCAGGATAAATATCAGAGCGACAGATTTCCGGCGGTTTGCCTCAATAATTTCCCACATAATTAAAACTTCACTTTAGGTACTTCGCGTTCTGCTGCCACCTCAACTTCAAAGAATTCTGCCTGTTTAAAATTGAACATTCCGGCAATAATATTGGTGGGAACGCTTTCTATCCTGGTATTGAACTTCAGAACCTGATCATTATAAAATTGCCGGGAGAAACTAACCTTATTCTCGGTAGTCGTCAGTTCTTCCTGTAATGCCAGAAAATTTTGGCTGGCTTTCAGATCAGGGTAATTTTCCACTACCATCAAGAATTTGCTGAGGGCTTCGTTGAGCTTACCTTCGGCTTTCCCATGTTCTGCCACACTGTTAGCATTAACTGCCAAATTTCGTGCTTTGGTAATTTCTTCCAGTGTTTCTCGCTCATGTTTCATGTATCCCTTGGCGGTTTCCACCAGATTGGGGATCAGATCATGCCGGCGTTTTAGCTGCACTTCAATTTGCGACCAGCCATTTTTCACCTGGTTACGAAGCCGAACCAGACCATTGTACATACCAACAATCCAGATCACCAGTAAAACAATAATTCCTAGGACAATTATAATACCCATTTCATGCCTCCTCATCTATAGATTTATCTTGATAAAAATCCTTAAAAAATTCTGCTATTTTCTGAAATGACGATTGCGAAGTACTGCTTCGGGCAATTGCCTCAATCTCCCCCTTATCCAGCCATACTC
>Ga0209635_10005186_pt1 | contig 10276 bp, 7 predicted proteins | sample DeeMarSWOR230_32_FD_187463 | JGI IMG/M metagenome (GOLD analysis project Ga0209635, IMG submission 187463) | Marine sediment microbial communities from White Oak River estuary, North Carolina - WOR-2-30_32 (SPAdes) (version 2) | ecosystem: Environmental > Aquatic > Marine > Intertidal zone >...
GGTTCTTCCTCTTTCTCTATCTCATCCCCATAGAATGAAATGAGGTCGACTTCCTCTCCCTTTTTCTTGATGAAGAATTTTCGCTTGACGATTCTTTCTAAAAAGGGCGAGCTTTTCAAGAGCTCTGTGTAATACGCTGAGGTCACATTGCTTTCGATGGACTCCACCCTTCCCGTTGTTCCGATCAGGGTTCCCATCCTGGATGTCATCTCAGGGTTTTTTGAAGGAAGGAATTTGGCAGAGGCCGTGTACTGGGGCGGGCGCGTTTTCGAGTATATTCCGGTCACAAGAACACAGAAGAACACACCGAGGATGATTAGCCATCTTTTTTTAAGGAGAATATTCACATAATTTATGAAATTGACCTCTTCATATTCAGCAAAAACCTGTCTTCCGCTTTCCATTATCCCTTTTCTCCAGGTTTGTTCGGTGACTGACTTTGATTTTTTTTCTCTGTAAAAGGAACCTCGATGATACTACCCGGTGAGATTGTTGGATTAAATGACAGGGTTCCTTCTCTTTTTAGGGGGACTCCGTCGGGAAGATAGATAATGATATTTTGAATATCACTTGTTTCCGTATACCCTCCGCACTCATTGATGTAATAATCCAGCTTTTTCCCTCGTTTATGTTGGATCAAAGCCGGTTTTTGTACAGCTCCCCTCACTTCCACAACGTCTATTTTTTCCTTTTCTCCTCGAAACGGAACCTCAATTTTGCTTCCGGGAAGCAAGGAGGGATTAGAACTCAAGAAAAGGAATTTCTCTTTCTTGTAAGCTGTATTATTCGGTAAGTAAGCAACGATATTTTTTCTATCCGCGTCTTTAGTGTACCCTCCGCATAGCTTGATGTAAAAGTCAATTTTTTTACCTTCTTTGTACTGAAGGATGGAAGGATTTTTCACGGCTCCGACCACTTCAATACTTCCCGGATTCAGGGGCACAAAGATTTGATCGCCGTCTTTTAAGATCAGATCATCATGCCCGCCCGGATTTTCAAGTGCGCCTTTGAGGCTAATGGCCAGTTTTTCCTTTTCATCGTTTCGTATGGGAGACATCTCAAGGATATCCTTCCTGCGGAAAAGGACTCCTCCCTCAGCGAATGCCTCTTTTTTTAATCCCCCGGCTCTTTTAATGACAGTCGAGATTCTCTCCTGCCGCGCTTCGAGGGAGTAGCTTCCCGGGTATTTAACCTCTCCTTCCACGCTCACAACGGGAAGAGGCTCCCATTCGGGCAGATTTCTGATTACGATTTTATCGTATGTTTCGAGGAAGATTTTATCGTCTTCAGGGTTACTGGAAAAATTTAACTCTACAGGGACGACAATAGTGGCCACACTTCCTTGAGTTCCTTCTTTTCCCGGTTGAATCCGGGCGATGACGGCTTCGATTTTGTAAGCCTCGGGCCGGAGCCCGCCTGCCAGAATGATTAAATCCTCCAGGGTCATATTTTCTGCCAGAGGATAGGAGCCTGGACGTTTGACAAGGCCTTCAACAGTGACATAAGGCTTGGTCTCCATGGTTTCAAAGGAATAGATCACTATCCTGTCCGCATCTTCTAGATGCATATTTTCCTCAGCATTTCCATCTAATAGTTTTCCTAAATTGAAAGTAATTACTTTTTCCTCGAGTTCTCTTGGGATTTTTCTGAAGACATGGCCTAATTCCAGGTAGGCTCTTTTTTTAAAATCTTCATCTTGAAATCCCCCTCTTGAAAAAAGCAGGTCGTAGAGCGTCATGTTTTCGGGAAGAATATATCGTCCGGGTTCTTTCACGTGACCTTCTAAAGTCACGTATTTATCCTGCCCTTTCATTTCGTAGGACGAATAGATGGTGATTTGGTCCATTTCCTTAAGCCCGAAATTCTTCTCATCGTTTCCCGTATATATATACTGACCCTGGGACTCTTTCTGAAAAATGTCGTTGAGTGAGAAAATTGTCATTTTTTTAGAAAAGTCTTCCTCAGTTCTCACCAGATCAGCTCTATTCAAATAGGCCGATTCTTTCAACCCTTCTGCCTGTTCGATCAAATCTTTAACAGTCATGGGATCCGTGTACCCATAAATTCCGGGTCTTTTGATCCCTTCGCCTCTTATTTCGACGATTCTTCTTCTTTCCACTATGTTGGGGAAGACTGCGACCTCATCTCCATCGCTGAGAGTGAAATCTCTTTTCTGGTCTTTTAATGTGCTCTCTAAATTCAATTCGAAGAACTTCTCTCCCACATCCCTTTCGAACCGTTTGACTTGACACCTCTTCAAATAGGCGTTGGATGTCAGGCCGCCGGCAAATCGCACTAAATCTTTGAGTCCCTCGTTTCCTGTCATTTCGTATATTCCAGGCCTTTTCACCTCGCCTGTTATGGTCGCCGACTTTTCTTTCAGGGGCACAATGATGTAATCGCCATATCCGAGACGCGTCTTCTTTGAATCGAGCACGCCGGCGATGAGAAATTCATACAGATCCACTACATCGGTATTCCCGTTGGCTCTTCGAATTTTTATGTTTCTGAGTGAACCGGTTTCCTTAACTCCCTTGGCATTGTTCAGTAGATTCAGTAAGGTAGCGACAGAGGAACTAATCGTGTACACGCCCTGATTTTCTACCTCTCCGACAATATAGACTAATAGCTTCCGCACTTTGGCAAGCTTCACGTCAATAAAGGCTGTACTCTGGGATGGATTATCTACATTGATGTAGCTGGAGTATATCTGAGAAAACCTCTTGGCTATCAAGCCTTTCAATTCCTTTAAGCTCACGCCATTGGTGAAAATTCTTCCGCCGTCATCAGGAATAGTGATGTGTCCCCCTTCGCTCACAGTCAAAGAGTATTCAAGGTTGAGTTGACCCCAGACGGTGACCATAATCTCATCACCAGGGCTGAGCAGGTAATTCTCATCCACCGGGCCTTCTGTTATGGGCTCGGGCAGCTTCCTGAAGATATCATAGCCAAAGGCATAGACTTTTTCTTTCCCTGGATTTTGACTCTCTTCTTTAGATGTTTCCTGGGCAAAGCCTGGTGGGGCACTGGTCAGAATAAGCAGTAAGCCGAATGACAGGATGGTTAGAAAACACGCACTCCTCAATGCAAAGCTATATTTTGCATAGGGATTATTTTCTGTGAGCCTCCCGATTCTCTGTTTTGTTGGGGACAAGATCTTCCTCATGACGGGTAGTTTTTCTTTGGTAAAAATTTTGGAAAGGGGCACTAATTCTTTCTTTTTTTTCATTCTTGATTTATCTCCCTTTTTACTCTGAGGGGGTGAGAAGAATTGTAGTACGACTTTTTACAGTTGTCAACCCCATCTCACTATTGACACGTGTGGCGTAAATTATTTAATATATATAGGCTTACAAAGAGCAGGCGCGTAGCTCAGTGGGAGAGTGCTTCCTTGACGCGGAAGAGGTCGAGGGTTCGATACCCTCCGCGCCTACCACTTTTTATTGTGTATATGATAGAACGAAAAAGAAGAGTAAAGTAGGTCTTCCTACCATGCGGAACACAAATAGATTTTAATGGTTGATTCGGTTATAGTTAGAGTTGAGGGGTTTGTTTGTTCGACTCAGAAAGGAACCGCCCTTTCAGATTTCATTCCCCCATTTCAAACTGTGCTGGAAATCCCTTTTTTTATGGGGTCAGGGCTTGACATTAGACATTGTGTCTTCTGATACGAGGAGGAAAGAAAAAAAAGACAATGGTCAATAATGAGAAATGTCCGAAGTCAAGCCCTGACCCTAATTAGGATACGGAGAATCGATTGGAAAACGAAAGCTCGGCTGATGCCCTGGATGTATTAAGGCACAGCTCTGCCCATCTGATGGCTCATGCTGTCCTGGCGCTTTTTCCCGGAACACAAACCGGAGTCGGCCCGGCCACTGAGGATGGGTTTTTCTACGATTTTATGAGGGATACGCCGTTTACCCCCGATGACCTCCGAGTCATTGAAGAAAAAATGCTGGAACTGGCTAAAAAGGACCTCCCCATCCAGAAACTGACCCTCTCTAAAAAAGAAGCTCTCCGCACATTCAGGGAATTGGGACAGGAGCTCAAGGTCGAGCTCATCCAGGAGAAAGCCGGCAAAGAAGTCACCTGCTACAAACAGGACGATTTCATCGATTTCTGTCTCGGACCCCACCTCCCTTCCACAGGGCAAATCAAGCATTTCAAGCTCCTCTCTGTCTCAGGGGCCTACTGGAAAGGAGACGAGAAAGGAAAGCAGCTTCAGAGAATTTACGGGACTTCCTTCTATAAGGAAAAAGACTTGAAGGAATACCTCTCACTCCTGGAAGAAGCCAAGAAGAGAGACCACAGAAAGCTCGGTCCGGAGCTTGACCTTTATAGCTCCAACGAGGACATGGGAGCCGGGTTGGTCCTCTGGCATCCGAATGGAGCCACCATCCGGCGCATCATCGAGGATTACTGGAGGGAAGAGCACATCAAAGACGGCTATGAGTTTGTCTATGCTCCCCATGTGGCCAAGCTGGATGTCTGGAGAAAAAGCGGCCACACTGAGTTCTATGAGGCCATGTACCCCCCTCTTTTAAGCGAGGGGATTGAATACGAGCTCAAACCCATGAACTGCCCCTTCCATACCATGGTTTTCAATTCCAGGCAGCGCTCCTACCGCGACCTTCCCCTTCGCTGGGCAGAACTCGGGACAGTTTATCGCTACGAAAGGAGTGGAGTCCTCCACGGGCTTCTGCGCGTCAGAGGATTCACGGTGGATGATGCCCATATATTCTGCCGGGGTGACCAGCTCGAGGAAGAGATTCAGAGAACCATTTTTCTGGCTTTGAGATTCATGAAGGCTTTCGGGTTTGAAGAATATGATGTTTTTTTAGCCACGCGCCCTGAGAAGTATGTGGGAAAGGTTGCGGATTGGGACAAAGCCACTCAAGCTCTGGAGATGGCTCTCAAGGGGGCGAAGCTCGATTTTAAGGTTGATGAGGGAGAGGGCGTTTTTTACGGGCCTAAAATCGATATCAAGGTCAAGGACGTTTTGAAAAGGTCCTGGCAGTGCACCACTATTCAGCTCGATTTCAACCTGGCCGAGAGGTTCGATCTGCATTATGTGGGCGAGGACGGAAAACTCCACAGGCCCTACTTGATACACCGGGCGATTCTGGGTTCTCTCGAGAGATTCTTCGGTATCTTGATCGAGCATTACAACGGAAATTTCCCTGTCTGGCTGGCACCTGTCCAAGTGGTTATCCTCCCTATCGCCGACAGGCATAACGACTACGCAGATTCTTTGGATAAGACGCTCAAAGAAAACGGGCTGAGGTCAAAGGTGGATTTGCGCCGGGAGAAAGTCGGCTATAAAATAAGGGACGCAGAAATCCATAAGATTCCCTTCCTTTTAATTGTGGGAGATAAAGAGGTTAAAAACAGGACCGCTTCCCTGAGGGTCCACGCTGTGGGAGATAAGGGAGAGGCGGATGTCAATGAATTCCTTGAAAAAGTCAAGGAATTGGATAAGAATAAGTCATTAATTATTAATCTTTAAAGGAGGTCAGCCATTAGAAGAAGGACATTCGATAGAGGGCGAAGAAAGGAAAAACCCCACAGGATAAATGAAATGATCAGAACGAAAGAAGTCAGGTTAATCGATGAAAATAAGGAACAATTGGGGATTAAACTTTTGGATGAAGCCCTGTCTCTTGCCGGAGAGAGAGACCTGGATCTGGTGGAGATCGCTCCCCAGGCAGTCCCTCCGGTGTGTCGGATCATGGATTACGGAAAATTTCTTTATGAATTACATAAAAAAGAACACGAGGCGAAGAAGCATCAGAAACAGATTCAGGTCAAAGAGATCAAATTCAGGCCCAAAATCAGCATTCATGATTACACGTTCAAAGTGCGGCATGTCCAGAGATTCCTGAAGGATGGCAATAAAGTGAAAATCACTATCATGTTACGAGGGAGAGAAAAGGCCAAGCCGGAACTGGCTGACCAGATTTTTGAAAGGGTTTTTGAGGACACGAAGGATCTCGGGTTTCAGGATGGAACTGTTCGGAGACAACCCTGGGCTGTTTCGACGCTGTTGAGTCCTACAAAAGCAGGAGGAAAAGATGCCAAAACTAAAGACGCACAAGGGAGCCAAAAAACGGTTCAAGATAACGGGAAAAAAGAAGATAGCTCACAGTAAAGCGTATAAGAGTCATCTTCTCACCAAGAAGTCAGCCAAAAGGAAGAGGAATTTAGGGAAAGAAGATCTCATCAAGGATTCAGATCGGAGCAGAATCAAGAAGATGCTGCCCTACGAATTTTAGAGACCAGACCCTCAAGAACCCCTCTGATAATTTTCCAAGGAGAGAAAAATGCCTAGAGTCAAAAGAGGACCCCGGAAAAGGATAAGAAGGTCAAAGATTTTAAAACAGGCCAAAGGCTACTGGGGAGCCCGCAGCCGCAATTACCGCACAGCCAAAGAAGCAGTGGAGAGAGCCCTTCAGTATGCGTACAGGGATAGAAGAACTCGAAAGAGGGATTTCAGGAGGCTGTGGATCATCCGGATTAAAGCCGCAGCAGAAAGTAACGGAATGTCTTACAGCCGTTTCATTCACGGTTTGAAAGAGTCGAATATTGCCCTCGACCGCAAGATCCTTGCGGACATCGCCGTTCATTCTCCCCAGACATTCTTGCGAATCGTCGAAAAAGTCAAAGAATCTGCGGCTTGATGAATAAAAAATAAAAAAGGGGACAGGCCCCTTTTATTTTTTTGTCATTACGAGGAACAGAAATTCATGGAAATGAACTTTTCCTTGTCATTGCGAGCGAAGCGCGGCAATCCCGCGCTGAGTATTGTTATTGCGAGGAATGAAATGACGTGGCAATCCCGCGCTGAATATTGTCATTGCGAGGAATGAAATGACGTGGCAATCCCATATGATTAAAAAGTAAAACCATGAAAGATTTCAAAGCGCGAGTCGATGAACTCAAGAAAAAGTTCGACAAGACACTGGCTGGAGTGAAAGATGGAAAATCACTCCAGGAAGTACGCAATACCTATCTGAGCCGGAAAAAAGGAGTGGTGAAGCTTCTTTTGGAAGAGCTGAAAGCATTAAAGCCCGAGGAGAGGTCAAAAGCCGGCCAGTTGATTAATAACCTGAAAAACCACGTTCAAAAAAAACTTGAGACAGCCAGGAAAAAAGTCGGACCTCCTGAGCTAAGCGTTAAAACGATCGACCTCACACTCCCCGGAGAAAAAGGATACTGGGGAGCCCCTCATCCTGTTGTTCTCTTCCAGCAAAAGATCGAGAATATATTCATCTCCATGGGTTTTTCCATAGAGGAAGGGCCGGAAATCGAGACGGATTACTATAATTTCGAAGCATTGAACTTCCCGCCTCATCACCCGGCCCGGGATGATTGGGATACGCTTTACCTCACAGATGACCTGCTTCTCCGCACGCATACCTCCCCCGTTCAAATCCGGTCCATGGAGAGGCGAAAGCCTCCCATAAGAATCATCGTCCCCGGGAGAGTCTACAGGAGAGAAACACCGGATCCGACCCATCTCCCGATGTTCTACCAGGTAGAAGGATTGGTAGTGGACAGGGGAATCACCTTTGCCCATCTCAAAGGAACACTGGAGCATTTTCTCAAGACTCTGTTTTATGAGAAATTGAAAATCAGGTTTCGCCCCAGCTTTTTCCCCTTCACAGAGCCATCCGCCGAGGTGGATATCGAATGCTTGGTCTGCCGCGGAGAAGATGAGGGATGCCGGGTCTGTGACGGGACAGGATGGAAAGAGATACTTGGATCAGGGATGGTCGACCCCCAGGTTTTGAAGAACGTCAACATCGATCCCGAGAAGTACTCTGGCTTCGCCTTCGGAATGGGGATAGAACGAACAGCCATGTTCGCCTATCAGATACCGGACATGAGATATTTTTTTGAGAATGATTTAAGGTTCATAAGGCAGTTTACGTCAAAATGAGAATTAGTCTGGATTGGCTCAAGGATTTTGTCGATGTGAACCTCCCTCTGGCCAGGCTCATCGAAAAGCTGGATATGATCGGGCTTATGGTGGAAGAGTGGGAGGAAGAAAACTCAGACATTATACTGGACATCGAAACCTACGCCAACCGTCCCGACACACTCGGGCATCTGGGGGTGGCGCGGGAGATCGCCGCGGCACTCGGGGCGAAGCTCAAACAGCAGCAATGGCCCCTGACAGAGATCGAGGAAAAAACATCTGAACTGTGCGACGTTCAAATCTGGAATCCAGACCTCTGTCCCCGTTACTCCGGATTAGTGGTGAAGGGAGTGAAGGTCGGTCCTTCACCCGAATGGCTGAGGAAGAGGATTGAATCCATGGGTCTCAAGCCAATCAACAACGTGGTGGATGTGACCAACTACGTTCTCTTCTCGACTTCTCATCCCATTCATGCGTTTGACCTGGGGAAGCTTGCCGGCAGAAAAATCATCATCCGCAGAGCCAAAGAAGGAGAGTCCATAAAAACCCTGGAAGATGAGGATGTCTCTCTCCTCCCCGATATGCTGGTGATTGCGGATGAAGAAAGACCGGTGGCAATAGCCGGAGTCATCGGAGGCCTCGAGTCATCAGTGCAGAAGGAAACTCAGGACATCTTTATCGAAAGTGCTTGCTTCAATCCTGTATCTGTCCGGAAAACGAGCAAAACAACAGGAATTTCCACAGATGCTTCTTACCGCTTTGAAAGAGGCGCGGATATCTCCTTTCCGCCTCAGGCAGCTCTGATGGCGGCTTCCCTGATGACTCAGTTCGGCGGAAAGGTTTCCAAAGGCATCACAGATGTCTATCCGAAACCTCTTAAAGAGAGAACTTTCGTCCTGCGGAATCGACGCGTATTTGACCTGCTTGGCCTGGAGATAGATGAAAAATTCACAGAGAGAACTCTATCCCGTCTTGGATTTCAGGTTGAACTGCAGCGGAATGGCGTGTGGCAGGTCCAGGTTCCTCATTTCCGGGTGGATATAGAAAGAGAAGCGGACCTCATTGAGGAAATCGCCCGCTTTTACGGGTATGATAAGATTCCTGTTCACTTCCCTCCTCTCAGAGTTCCGGAGCCCCCTCTCGACCAGAAGAGAGAAAAGATTGAAAGATCGCGCCAGCTTCTCCTCAACCAGGGCTTTGATGAAGTCCTCAATTTCAGCTTTTCCTATCCTGAAAGAGAGGACCTCTTGCAGACTGGACAATCGCCTGTCGAGATCAGGAATCCTTTTTCCTCGAAGGCCTCACTCCTGCGCACAACGATTCTGGGTGGATTGCTGGACAACATAGCCTGGAACAAGAACAGAGGGGCAGATGGAGTGCATCTCTTCGAGCTCGGGAACATCTATTTCAGGGACAGGAAGAAAAGCCGCGAACAGTTGACGCTGTCGCTGGTGACCACAGGCCTGGTTGGCACTCCTCACTGGCACAAGAAGAGCGAAAAGACAGATTTTTTCCGCCTTAAAGGAGCCTTAGAGGCTCTGATGACCTACTTGAAATATGAGCCTTTTTCCTTTAAAGAAGAGGACCATGTTTTTTTCGAGAACGAGAATTCACTGGCTCTGGTGTTCAAGGAAGAAACGATCGGATATTTAGGTTTACTCAAAAAAAGTCTTCTCGATGCTTTTTCTCTCGATGAGCCAGTCTGGGCCGCAGAACTGAACCTTGAAGCATTGTTCGGGAAGCCATCCCTGGCCTTTCAGTACGTGCCGGTCACAAAGTTTCCGACCGTCACTCGAGATGTCTCACTCATCGCTAACCAGAGTATTTCCTTCCGGGATATCAGAGAAGTTGTGGAGAAACTATCTCTTCCCTATCTGGTGAGCTTTGACCTGTATGATCGCTTCTCAGGGTCATCGATTCCAAGGGGGAAAGTCAGCTTATCTCTTCGGTTTGTGTTCAGCCATCCGGAAAGGACCCTCAAGGCCGAGGAGGTCGACAAGCTTCAGCAGAAGATTATCAAAGCTTTAGGAGCAGGTTTCAATTTTCAATTAAGGGAAGGAGGGAAAATTGACAAGTGAATTAGAAAGAATTAAAATACTCGAGGGTAAAGTTTCCCAGGTTGTTGAATACATCAATAAGCTTCTCAGTGAGAATACCAAGTTGAAGCAGCAGCTCAAAGATCTGAAAACAGAGAAAAAGGATTTTGATGACCAGGCAAAGAAAATAGAGAAGCTTGACGAGGAACTGAAACAGTTCACAGGTGAAAGGAAGCTCTTAAAAGAGAAAATAGAGGCAATAATTGGTCAAATAGACCAAGTCGGAATATGACTGACAGAATAATTGAAATCGAGATTTACG
>Ga0209635_10005187_pt1 | contig 10275 bp, 9 predicted proteins | sample DeeMarSWOR230_32_FD_187463 | JGI IMG/M metagenome (GOLD analysis project Ga0209635, IMG submission 187463) | Marine sediment microbial communities from White Oak River estuary, North Carolina - WOR-2-30_32 (SPAdes) (version 2) | ecosystem: Environmental > Aquatic > Marine > Intertidal zone >...
TCCCCCATAGGGGCCCCGTCGGGAAGGCTCCAGTTCATCGATGATTTCCATGGCCCTGACCTTCGGTGCACCGGTGAGGGTGCCTGCCGGAAAGGTGGCCTTCAGGACATCGAAGGCATCTTTGCCACTGGATAATTGTGCCTGGACGTGAGAGACGAGGTGCATGACATGGGAATACAATTCCACTGCCATGAATTGATTGAGCTGAACACTGCCGATCTGGGCAATCCTCCCGAGATCATTTCTCCCCAGATCGACGAGCATAACATGTTCCGCCCTTTCCTTGGGGTCCTGAAGGAGCTCGTCGGAGAGGGTTCTGTCCTCCTGTTCGTTTTTTCCCCTTCTCCTCGTTCCGGCAATGGGCCGTAATTCGACAACCCCCTCTTCAGTCCGGACCATGACCTCCGGAGATGAGCCGATGAGAATGAGGTCTTCGAATTTGAGGAAAAAGAGATAGGGAGATGGGTTGATGTAGCGAAGTGCCCGGTAAAGATCAACCGGATCATACCGATTTTCCCTTTGAAATCGCTGGGCGAGGACGACCTGGATTACATCGCCTGCAACGATGTAATCCTTGGCCTTTCTCACCATGGTCTTGAAGTCCTCCGGCCTCATATTGGATTGAAGTTGGACATCGCTTTCTCCCTTCCCAGGAAGTTCGCTCTTTTCCAGAGGGGCCTTCAAGGTCTCGGTCAAGTAATCGATCTTTTCGATCGCCTCGTCATAGACCTCTCGAAGATCTTCCTTTCCTTCGGTAACGGCACAAGCCACCACCTTGATCGTGTGCCTCACATTGTCGAAGACCATCAAGGTGTCGGTAATGAGGAAGGTTGCATCATCGGTCATGAGGTCGTCCGTGGGAGCAGTGGGAAGCTTCTCGAAATAGCGGACCATATCATATCCGAGGAATCCCACGGCTCCGCCATAAAACCGGGGGAGTCCATAAACGGGAACGGGACGGTAGATATCTAATAAGTCCTTCAGGAATTTCATTGGGTCTCCCCGGTGCTTATGGTATTGAACCTCCACATTTTTCTGGATCAGCACGTTCTCTCCCTTGACCTTGAAAATCACATGCGAATCAGATCCGAGGAATGTATAGCGCCCCCATTTTTCACCCCCCTCCACGCTCTCAAGGAGGAAAATGTTGGGTTTGGAGCTTAGCTTCATGAGGGCAGAGACCGGAGTCTCCGTGTCGGCCAGGATCTCCCGGTAAAGGGGAATCAGATTCCCCTCCTTTGCTAATCTCTTAAACGTATCGAAGTCCGGATAGTACATGATTAAGACTCCTTTTTTAATGGCTTCGTTAAAAGTCCAACTTCCGTTCGACAGGCTCACGGCCCTGAGCAAAGCCGAAGGGCTGCGTTGCGCTTACTTAAAGTACGCCTCATTCCTCAGGATTTGTGCGCCTTGAATTTGGAGCTTTTTACTTTGCCATCGAGTTTTGAATTTTTACGATATCATCTTTTTGAAATAAAAAAGCCGTGATGATTCACGGCCTTTTTTCAGTGGGAATAGGGCAAAAAGCCGTGGAACCCGGAAGAGGCTTTCCACGGCGTTTTTTCTCTCAATTAGAAATTTAGCGATGGACGAACCTCTCCCTTATGTTCCCCCACCAGCACCAATTTTTTCCAATAAAGATTTCCCGTTTCACCTTCTCGCATACCAAAAAGTGTACCCTAAGTGTAGCAGTAATTGGGTACTTTGTCAATCATAAATTATTAGCTGGAGTTTCCGGACTTTTATAAGGAGACTCCGTTGTTTCTGAGCGAATCTGGTGGAGAAGTGGGGTACCCTTCGAGGGTGAGCAGGAAGGGGAAAGCCGGCCCTTTAGAGGCCGGAAGGGGTAAGTATTCCCCGCCTGCGAACCCCGAAAGGGTCACTTTGGAGCCATTGAAGCGAAGAAACAGTGGAGTCACCTCCTGAAAATTTTTTATCCAATAAAATCAAATTAATGATAAAGATATCCCTCTTAAAACTCAGGAAACTCCGGTAAATTATTAAGAGTTACCTTTACATTTTGCCTTGTACCTCGTCTATCACAGGAGGAGCTCCCTTTCCTTATTCTTTTTATCAATGTATGATTGTTTTTCAATACGTTAGTTCACTAAACTCCACATTTTGGGAGAAGTTCACGAAAATGAAAAAATTGATTTTCCTTGCAAAATAAATGGGTTATATGATATATTGAATTTTTTGATGAGCTATTGATGCCTTAACGCGGCCAGCCAATTTTCTCCCCAATAGTCCATTGGCTTGGAATTTGCTGGAGGTTCATAGCCTCCATGATATGTGAGGAGAAGTCTGTGGCTTTACAATGTCCTTATTGTCATAAGAGAATTCAGCTGCCAGGATCGGAAACCGGAGTTACCCTCTTTCCCTGCCCTAACTGCGGAGGCAGCATCGACCTGGTCCGCATTGCGGGATATGATGATGACTCGAAGGTCGTGTATCTTTCGGAGGAGGATGTAATCGATTCCTTCGAGGCCGGCGACGAGGTAAGCCAGAGTGCTCCCACTATTCAAGGCTCACTTGGTCACCCGAAGCCTCGGCATCTCCACCTTTTTCGGTGGGTAGCAGTGATATTGGGCTTGATTATGTTGATTCCCTTACTAGCTGGTTATTTCTTCCTTGAGACTACAAAGAACCAAGATCAAGCCATTTCCTACTTGAATTCCTATTTTTCTGAGATCGATCATCGCAACTATCGTAAGGCCTTCCGGAAATATATAGCATCCGATCTCCAGAGAAAGATCTCCTTTGAGGGATATTTCAGGGAGATGGAGGAGATCCGACGAAAATTGGGACGAGCGAGACGTCGGGAACTCATGAGATGGAGTTATCGGTCGATAAACAGGGCGAAGAGTTATACCCTTAACTACACCTCCTTATATGAACGGGGGAATGCCGAGGAGAGCTATACCTTAGTTAGGACGAAAAATGAGTGGAAGATCTCTGAATTCCGGATTGACCCCCATCCCACGAAGCCCGAGAGGGGAATGGTTGAGATTTAGAGCGCTGTTTATCCCGCAGGCTCCGCCAGGCGCCTACTCACCTCATTCACCATGATCCAAATCATATCGAGGGTGAAATGGGATTCGATGGAAGCATCGAAAAGAACCCCTGCCCTTGGGGGGAATTCTTCATCCCCTATCCATAAGATATAGATAATGGGGATCCGGGGAAAGACGTCTATGGCGATGGATTTATCGCCGAAGTGAACCGGAGTGCCCCCGAGGAGCCTTCCAGCCTCAATAAAGCCATCGGGATTGTCGCCATATTTTTTTTCGATGAGATCGACACTGAGGGCGTGAGGACCTCGGAAAAAGGTCTCCCCACCGGTTAAATCCTTTTCGCTGATCCATGTGCGGGCCAGGGGGATATCTTTGGCATGTAAGAGGTAGAAGAGTACCATCAGGCTGAATTCTCTGGTCAAATCTTTCCCTATCGGCCTGCCTCCTTGAATGAGCCCCTTTATCTCCATCTGGTAGGGAAGGACTAAATAATCCTGATTGAGAATGGGCAGGGTATAGCCCCTCTGTTTTACCTGATAATCGGCCATTGTCCTGCTGCAAACCGTTTCGGGGTTTAATCGAGCGAGTTTAAGCCAATAATCTGAATCGATGTGGCTCATGATTTCCTTTCCGAAAAGATCGTTTTTCCTCCGGACTTTTCCGGGAAGAGGGGTATGAAGAGGGCAACCATAGTGTGGTTCTATCCCTCGATATACTTGAGAAGACGTTTCAATTTGAGGGAATTCTTGTTATCTATCTCGATGAATTCCAACCCATGTTGAAGAAATTCATTCCAATCTTCCCCTTGATGTGCCGGGGCCCAGACGATTTGGGTCACCGCTTTGATGGGTTTTAATCCGAAGAGGTCCGGGGGGAAAATCTCGATCTTCACTTTCATTCCCTCCCATAAGGTCTCCTTCAAATGAACCAAGAGGCCACCTTCACTGATATTTCCTGTTTCCCCTCCATAGGTCGTGATATTCCCTATGAAGGTATATAAAATAGGGAGCTCAATTGGTCGGCGAGGAAATTTCCTGCTCTCCCTTTGAATACCTCCCGATTTTTCTCCGGTCCTTTTCGCACGCATCATATCCTCCCCCTAACGGTTGCCGCGATAATTTCATATCAAATATTGGGATCAGAATGCAATCTTTTTTTGAAAATTTTATGGAGATCTTGTGAAACAATATTTGGACCCTCTTCCATAGGCGCTGATAAATCGATTACCATCGTCGTGAGGGAAGGGGGAGTTGTTTTCGCTTTCTGCGGTGTGGTCTGAAATATTTACATAGTAACGTGGAGGAGCGTTCCGAATCTTCTTCCTCATATTTGTATTCATTGTGGAAAATACGCTATTTCGGAGGAAAGCCTAGAGGTCGAATTTGGTATAGAATATGCAGACCATTGGACAAAACCTCAACATCAAAAGGGGTTCCCCATGAAACAGGGTAATAGTCCAACGAGGCCCATTCACGTTTTTCAATCAAGAAAGGAGAAGGGTTCTCATGAACAGCGGCCCTCTGGTAAGCTCATTGTCATTTATGGAGCCCATTTGGGTAAGCAGTATCATTTGAGCCCTAAGAGGATGCTTATCGGAAGGACGGACAGAAGTGATATCTTCATTGACGATGCATCGGTTTCCCGGGAACATGCCTTTATCGAGAGAAGAGATGGCCGATTTATTCTAGAAGATTTAAAGAGCACCAACGGAACCTCTATCAACGGTGAATCCGTCGATGTTCACGTTTTAAATCACGGGGATAAGATCCGAATCGGAAATACCGTTTTGCAGTTCATCGTGGAAGAATAACTACTGAATGGACTGTTGCTCAAACCCCCTTTCGCTCATAGTCCGTTTTTCGTGTCCGTGATTCGTATTCGTTATGAATCAATTCTCATTTGGCATTTGAACTTTGTCATTTGTATTTTTGCCTTCCGCCTCCAACCTCTAACCTTTCCCCCCTTTCCGACTGCAGCACCGTAGCTCTGAATAATGTTCGTTCTAGGATACCCGGGCAATAGTCGATCCATCGATTACATCGATGGATACCCCACTTATCCAGCAGATTATCTTCAGAAACAACGAAGTCGCCCTAAAAAGGTTAGGCAACTCCTAAGGTTAGGCAACTCCAGATGATATTGCCTCGGAATGCAATCCCGGCTATAGTATTTTCCTACATTTAAAAATCATCAAAGGACACTCCAGGAAGAACGGCGTATGCCTTACTCCTTTGTCATATATTGCCATCCGGAAACCCATGTATACAAAAAGGCCTTTACCGGTAAGGGTCTCCGTGATGGGTTTATGTCCTTCTTGGCTCAATGTGATAGCCAGATGGTCCAGAGGATTTCCGGTTCAAAGATTAGTACCTTTACCCTCTCACCCTTTTTCGGAAAGGTAGCCAAGGTGGCGATGCCCAAGGGAAGGCCTTGGAATGGGAAATTGATCCGCGAAAAGGAATTTGGCCATGAAGGCTTAATAGCAGCGGGAACCCCGTGTCGGCTGAGGGTTAGTCTCTTAGAGGATTCGATTGGAAAAAGGATGGAAGGGACTTTAAAAGAATCAAGGCGAGGGTTATCCCTTATCATAGGCAGCACCCCATTAAGGATAAGGGATACGCTTTTGTCACCCGAAAGCGCAGATCCTTGGGTTAGTCGCAAGGGCTATCGTGAGCTTTACGATGATGCCTCCTCATCCGAGAGGAATGTAACCCTCCAATTCGTCACGGCCACGGCCTTAAAACGAGGAAGCGGGAGTATTCCATTGCCCGATCCCCAGTTGGTTTTCAGGGGATACCTCGATCATTGGAGATGGTTTTCCATTGTTCCCTTCTCCCCTGACTTTTTAAAGGTAATAAAACAATCCATTCACTTGACGGATTTCAATATCTCTCACACCTCTTATGAGACGGACTATGGGAAACAACATGGCTTTACGGGGTGGTGTCGATTCCTTTTGGCGGGACGACATCATGAGAGACATATCCGTGAGTTCAATGCCCTGACCGATTATGCGTTTTATTGTGGCACCGGTAAAAATACCTACCTTGGTATGGGGATGACGAGGAGGGTTTGATACGGGAGGAGGGTCTGATACGGGAGTAGGGTCTGATACGGAATGAGGATATTACCCCAATAAGCGAGAGGTAGGGACTGAAGATGGGTAGCTGGACTTTTTCATCTTGAATGCTTGAGACTTAGTCATGTTCTTAAACTCGCGGTATTGTTCGGAATAGTCCTCCATGGAAGCAATGGCCTTTCTCTCATAGAGGACCTTTTCGATAATCTGCTTTAACAGAAAACGGTGGCAGGGATAGGTTTTCTCGAGGCCAACAAGCCAGACGTCCCTTTCTATGGATAAAGAGATGATCTCATCCAAAAGACTCCTTGCCCTCTGGTCGTGATATAGCTGAAGAAAATATCGCTCCACGTATTCCTTCCACTTAATCCGATCGTTGTTCCAATCCTCCAATAGCATAAGGCTCGGAGCCAAAGGACTTATGGATCGTCTCTCCTGCCCAAACCCGGAGATATCGAAGACGAGATCCGCCTTGGGTATGGTCCTCTTTTTTGCCGATAGATAGGTCTCCTTAATCACGAATGTACCTCCCTTGGGATTTCCTGCGAAAGAGGGTTGCGCTCTCGATGTGATAGGTTTGGGGAAGCATATCGATGGGCTGGGTTTTCACCGGGACATATCCCCCTATGTGGAAAATATGTACATCCCTGGCCAGGGTTCCAGGATCACAGGAGATATAGATTATCTTTGAAGCCCCGAGTTCCACAATCCCCTTGATGATTTGCCCACACCCTGATCTGGGGGGATTGATGACGACGATATCGGGCTTGAGAATCTTTTTGGGCTTGGCTCGCAATGCACGCTGAGCGCTCATACAGAAGAATTCTAAGTCCCTGATGGGGTTCAATTTTTGAATGGACTGGGCATCCTTTATAGCCCACGGATTTTCGTCAATCCCGACGGTATATTTAGCCCTCAGGGACAGGGGAAAGGTAAAGTTACCTACTCCACAGAAAAGGTCCACCACCTTTTCGTCCCCTCGCATCTCGGCCAATTCCAATACGGTGTGAATGAGACGGTGATTTTGTTGGGAATTGACCTGGGAAAAACTGAGTGGCCCAACACGGTATCGGATCGTGATCCCTCTCGGGGAGTTCCATGAATATTTAATCGCTGTCTCCCCGATTTCAACCGGCCTCCTTCCCCTTCCTTGGCCTACCAAAACAACACCCATGAGCTGCTGATGAATGGATTGAGGATTTCGGAAAATTGCCCTGCCTTCCCGAATGAAATGAGGTGATACGTGGAGGATTGCGATTACCTTCTCGTCATCAATGGAGACATTGAGATCGATTCGTTGTATGGTTGGCTTGGGAACCCAAAGGTTGAGAATTGGCCTGAGCCCTTGGAGGACGGAGTTAATCAGTGGGTCTGAAATATGGCAGTACTGGAATTGAATAATTTTGTGGCTGGTCTCCCGAAAAAACCCCAGTGCATATTCGCGTCCTCTGTATTCTGCGTGAAGCTGGACGCGGCACCGGTAGGAATACTCCTGAGGAGAGGGAATAATGGGCAGTTGCTCTATAGATTCAATTTTTCCGATACGGCATAAGAGATCCCTGAAGGTTTCAGTTTTCAGTTCCAGCTGAGTAGGATAAACCAGGTGCTGCCAATGACATCCCCCGCAGATCCCAAAAACATCACATGGAGATGGATTTCGTTGAGGGGACTGGGAAACGATCTCCTGGATTTCGCCATGGAGGTAACGCTTCTTCTTTTGGGTAATGCGGGCGATGACCGTGTCTCCAGGGGCGGTGAAGGGGACAAAGATGACCCGATTATCTACCCGCCCTACACCCGAGCCAAGATGGGCTAAACGATCGATTTTGACCTTGGTCAAGGTTCCCACGTCCATAGTAAAAAGGTAACAGCTTTTAGCCTTAAAGGCAAATAACGGAGGGAGCTTAATGAGTTTCTGGAAAATGCCGATGTCCCTGAGCGTAATCCGTTGAAAAATTGGAATGAGGGCTTGTTGTCATGGTGGAATATCTCATCTGGAGTATTGGAATAATGGAATGATGGGTTTAAAAGAAGAAGAATCAATAAGTCTTTTCGTTTTTAATACCCACTATTCCATTAATCCATAATTCCACTATTCCAAAGACCATTCTATTTAGATGTTCCAGCTGGAGTGAAGTTAGCGGGGGAACTTTCGATGTGAGTTGACTTATAAGGGGGTTTTCGCTACAGTCCAGGAGATGCTAAGTCCTCATGGAGTTTGCCGATAAGGAAACAGAGTGGAGTCCATGATGGTGGGGGAGTCCATAATGATGGGATTGAACGAGCTGAGGGATAGGTTTAAAGGCTCAGCCATAGGGACTTTTATCGGAGATGCCATGGGCAGGGCGGTTGAAGGATGGCCAGCCTCTGTCATTCAAAAGTCTTTTGGGATTCTCGAGGAATTGTCCGGGGGTACTTACACAGATGATACCGAGATGATGATGGGGATTATGGAAAGCCTCTGCGAGATCGGCCGGTTGGATCCAGGCCTGACTGCCCAGAAATTTCTTGACAACTTTAACCCTGGCAGGGGTTATGGCGGGAGGATCTATGGGGTTATGGATAGGCTGCGCAGGGGAATTTCCTGGAATAAGGCTGGAACGGATAGCTGGGGTAATGGCAGCGCCATGAGAATCGCCCCAATCGGTTTCTTTTACTATGACGATCCCATAAAACTGAGGAAGGCGGCCATTCAATCGAGCATAATAACCCATAAGCATCCGAAGGGGATAGCCGGGGCAGTAGTTCAGGCAACAGCCGTTGGGATTGCAACTCGAAAAGGATTGAAAGGAGAGGCCATTGAGATCGAGGGATTTATTGATAACATTATAGAAGATGTGGGCGAGATCGACCGGGAGATGGTGCGGCAATTGGAAAAGATTAAAGGGATTAGGGGAGGTAATCTGCGAGAGAATATCGATGCCATAGGCTCGCATTATTACTGCGATGTGAGCGCCATCGGTGCTGTTCCCCCGGCAATAGCCTCATTCCTATTGAGCAGGGGATTTAAGGAGAGCGTCGTTACGGCCGTAAATTGCGGTGGGGATACAGATACTTTGGGAGCGATGTCAGGTGCCATAGCCGGGGCTTACTACGGCTATTCCCAAATCCCGAGCCATTGGTTCATACCTTTGGAGAATAAGGGAAAGGGAAGGGACTACATCCTCTCCCTCGCGGAGAGGTTGGCCGACCTGAGGGCTCGGAATACGATCAGGGGGATTAAGATCGGATAGAGCGTCCTTTATGCGGAAGTGGACGAAAATTGGTTTAATCATGGGCGGGCTCGGCTTGCTATTCCTTTTGGATGATCTCTTCGTCATTTTTATCCTCAAAGATGCCTTTCCAACAATTTTTCATCACTCCCTCTTCAATATAGCCGTTGCCGGTGCGGGGGTGGTTTCCTTTCTCTTGGCTTGGGTTGTTTTTAAGGCCTTCCAAAAAAGGCCAACTACGGGAAAAGAGGGTTTAATTGGGGAAAAGGGGAAGGCTCTCTCGGCCATTTATAGAGAGGGAGAGGTCTTCGTACATGGGGAGATTTGGAAGGCAATGAGTGAAGAAGAAATTCAGGAGGGAAATGCCATCGAAGTCATGATGGCCGATGGCTTGACTTTGAAGGTGCGGAAGGTGAACTCGTAAAGTAAGGATTCATTATCTTCGCCCCGCGCGGGGGATTACATCATGTCCATTCCGCCGTTCGCAAGAAGTTTACTGGGGCCGTGCCTAGACGAGAAGTTGATGAATCGCTTTTATATCAACATCCTCCAGGCTTTTAACAACCAAATCAGCCGATGTTAATACATCACTAGGCAAGGTGTTTGTTACCCCGATGGCCTTCATTCCTGCTCTCTTGGCTGCTTCGATTCCAGCGGCTGCGTCCTCAATTACCAGGCATTTGTCAGGAGCAAGGAACATCCTCTTTGCCGCCTTTAAAAACGCCTCCGGATCCGGCTTTCCCCTGGTAACTTCTTCCCCGGAGATGATAGCACCAAAAAAGGCAGTGATTGTAAGGGCGTCGAGGATTAGATGAATGTTTTTCAGGGGTGTAGAAGAGGCAACGGCCTGTTTGTAACCCGCGGCATCGAAGTTACTCACTAATGTGAGTACTCCCGGGAAAGGCTTCACCTTGCCCTGAATGAGTTGGCGAAACCCCTCTTCTTTTTCATCCGACCATGTTTCCAGAAG
>Ga0209635_10005188_pt1 | contig 10275 bp, 13 predicted proteins | sample DeeMarSWOR230_32_FD_187463 | JGI IMG/M metagenome (GOLD analysis project Ga0209635, IMG submission 187463) | Marine sediment microbial communities from White Oak River estuary, North Carolina - WOR-2-30_32 (SPAdes) (version 2) | ecosystem: Environmental > Aquatic > Marine > Intertidal zone >...
ACTTCTGATTTTACCCAAGAAATGAATAACATGAGTAGATCTATGGCACACCATTTCTTCGAAACAGAAAATATGTCTGGAGGTTTTGATATAATCCACGGCCATGATTGGCATGTTGTTAATGCTTTAGACGAAATAAAAAAAGTAAGAAATAAAAGAATCGTTTGGACTTTACATTCGAACCAGTTTGGAAGAGACGGTAACAACTTCCATGATGGTGCTGCTAATGGTATCAAAAACATTGAGTGGTATGGAACTTTCATCGCTGACAGAGTTGTAGTCTGTTCAAATGTGATGAAAAATGAGACCCAGTGGATTCACCGGATACCAGACGGGAAGATGAGGATAATACCAAATGGTATATGGGCTCATAACTTTGATGGTTTTATAGATCCTTGGAATGATGCGAAGAAAAAATATGGAATTGGAATTTATGACCCCGTTGCTCTATATGTAGGAAGGATGACAACTCAAAAAGGTCCCGATTTATTCTTAGAAGCTATACCAGATGTTTTGAAAGATTATCCTCAAGCCAAATTTGTTTTTGTAGGAACTGGTTACATGAAATCCGATTTAGAAAATAGATCTCGACAGTTAAACGTACATCATGTTGTAAGGTTTACAGGTTATATTTCTGATCAAGAGAAAACAAATCTGCTCAAAGCTTGCGAGTGTGTAGTAGTTCCTAGTAGAAACGAACCATTTGGAATCGTTGTTTTAGAAGCTTGGGCATGTGGTAAACCAGTCATCGCAACTCATGGCACAGGAGCTGGTGAACTGATATGGCATGACGTTACGGGTTTAAAAGTTCATAAAAATTCTAATTCTATAGCTTGGGGCATTAAAAATATTTTTTCAAACTTGGAAAAGGCAAAACAGATGGGAATAAATGGTAGGTCTGCAGCAGAAAAAGTTTTTAGTTGGGATAAGGTTGCTGAGCAAACTCTGAATGTATACAGAGAATTGGTAGGTTAGATGAAGTGCTGGTTCTGTGAGGCTGATGCAAGAGGTGTATGTATAGTTTGTGGAAGAGCAGTTTGTCATGAACATGGTTACAAATTAAATGAATTCACGCATGCAAAGTCTGATACTGGTACAGGCTTCAGTAGTTTTCTTAAGGGGTTTAATGTTTTGAAATGTAAAGACTGTAAGATTGAATGGGAAAGTTGGGAACAAGGTAAGAAGATATTAAAATAGTTTCAAGGACTTTCCTGCTACTATGAACATTGCATGGCTCCAAGCCAGAGGAACTATGGATGCAGGTCTGTCATTTATTATTTGTTCTGGTAATTTTTCATCCACTCTTTGTATGACCCAATCAAAATATTTTTTTGCATTCCTTCTATCTCCAAGTTTAGAATAATAAATGGATAGCCAAAAGTTTAGAATAGGCCATGCTCCTCCACCACCCAAAGCTAGTTTTCCAAGTTTCATTTTTCCATCATATTTGTCCTTCTTATACCTGAAAATACCTCCATCTAATTCATTAGTTTTTAAGATTTTTTCCACGGTTTTAGCAATTCTTGGGTCACCGGCATTAAACTCTTCAGAAGGCCAGACTAAGCCAAGTAAAGAGGGGTCAACCCTTTTGTCAACTCTTTTCCCAAAAGTTCTAACAAAGTATCCTTTGTAGGATTTTTCTAAGACACTTCTCATTTGTTTAATACAGTTTGTCCATCTTGTTTTTGGTTTAGTCAATTGACTTGCACATTTGAGACCTTTGATGAACATAGCCAAAGAATAAACATGGACTTGCTTAAATTTAGGGAATGTAGGGGTTTCCTCCCAAATGTCAAACGTTGGTAATTTAAAATGATCTTTTTTCCAATAGTTGCAAATACCATCAGCGGACTTATCCACCATTTCCTTGAATTCGCCTGTATCTTCAAAATTTGAATGATGATGAATTGCCCATAAGAGTGAAGCGGTTTGGTCTGGTTGAAAATGGATATAAAAAAATCTCGTAGTAATTTGACTTTTTCCAATTTTAATCAATTTCTTATTTTTTAAATCAGAAACCTTAAGTCCTATATCATAATCTCCAGCAGCCCTCCCATGAGGGTAAAACTTCTGAGCAAGAAAAACCCCTTCTTTATTAAATAATTCTGCCTTTTCCCAACACCATCTAAAAAATTTTCTAGGAATTTTATGTAATCCAAGAACATCTGCTGCATAACAAACAAAACTTGCATCCCTAGGCCAAACAAAATAGTAACTTTTCACATCTTTTGGATAATCATCATCAAGGATATTCGATGCAACTATCGCACCATTTTTCAAAGAACAATCTTTTATGATATCAACACTTTTTTTATAAATTCTTTTTACTTTACCTTCCATATTTTTTCTCCATAATTTTTTTAACCTCGTTTTCACTTGGATATCTTTCTTCATCAAACTTTGTCAAAGAAAATGTAGCAGCAGCATTTGCGAACATACCTGCTTTTCTCAAATCTCTGTACTTCAAATAATCAAAAACAAATCCTGCATTAAAAAAATCTCCTGCGCCTGTGTTGTTTATAGTTCTGGTTTTCAAACCTTTAATCTCATAGAAATTTTTTTTGTCTGCAATCAAACATCCTTTCTCCCCTAGTTTAAGAGCAACAATTTTACATCCAAAACCTAGAATTTTTTTCACCATCTTAGTCTTATTTGTTTCAGACGTGATTAACTTCCCTTCTACCAAGTCAGGGAAGAAAAAATCAACCATCTTCAAATTCTTCTTTAATTCTTTTATGTTACAGTTTATACCACTTTTCAGGTCAGGTTCTAAACATGTTAGCATATTTTTCTTTTTTGCATAAGAAAGAATCTTATGAACATCACCTTGAAGGCCATCAAGCAAATTATACCCACCTATACACAAGACTTTACCCTTGATTTCGTTTAAACCAAAATTCCTTAAAGAAAACAGAGAATTTGTTCCACGATAGGTTAGCAACGATCTAGAGCCGTCTTTGAAATTTATCGCAAAGGTTATTCCTGTTTTTTCCTTTTCAGTTCTTTTTACCTTATTCTCAACTTCAAATCTTTCAATTTTTTCAATTATATAATCTCCAAGAACATCCTTTCCAACAAGACCGATTAATCTGGTTTTTAGACCCAGCCGAGAAGTAGCGATAGCAAAATGAGCTGCACAACCCCCCACCTCCATCCTAATCCAAGGTATTCTTTTCTGCAAGTCTCTCTTTGGGTATGAAACGATGGGATAGGATAACAAATCTATGTTCAAGTCTCCGACGACTGTAACCTCAATACTCATCAAGTATTATTTTAATATTTCAGAATTAATTATTAATATGATAAGATTTCAAAAAAGAAAACTTAAGACAAAACTTAAAAGCCCTTTACTAAACTTTTCAGTAGATGAGCAGGACATAGAATTCAGGAAAGACCCTTTGACTAAGAGATGGTGCAGGATAAACATAAAAAGAATTAAAAGAGCCCATCCTGGCTTGGCAAAGGACGGAAAGTACCTGAGGCATGCTGTTAAACTTTCTAAGGTCAATTGTCCTTTTTGCTATAAAAATATAGGGGCTACAGCTTCAAGGTTTGTAGAATTCGAAGAAATGATGAAAGAAGGTGAATCCATACTCTTCCCAAACATTTTCCCATATAGTAAATATCATGCTGTTGTTGTTTTCACAACAAAAAAACACTTTATTGATTTAAATGAGATGAAACCAAAACTACTGTTTGATTCCCTTAAGAATTGTTTGAAATTTATAAAAGTTGTCAACAATAAAAATCCTAAATTCAAATACCCCAGCATAAACTTTAACTTTATGCCACCTGCCGCTGCTTCAATATTTCATCCTCACTTTCAAGTTATCGTGGACGACAGACCAACCTTTATGACAGATATGTTAATTAAAAAGAGTTTAGCTTATTACAAAAAATCAAGGTCAAACTATTGGTTAGATCTATTGAAAACTGAAAAGAAAAATAAAGAAAGGTTCATAGGAAAAAAAGGTTCTTTTTCTTGGATTGCGGATTTCGCCCCAATTAAAAACAATCAAATCTCGGGTATAATCTCCAAAAGAATTTCTTGTGTAAGTGATTTTAAAACTAGAGAGATAAAAGACCTTTCAAATTCCTTATCCCTATTATTTAAGAAACTCTGGTGGAGAGACATCAGAAGTTTAACAATGTCGACTTTTTCTGGTCCGATGGGCAAAGACATAAGTAAACACTTTCTTACTAATTTGAAAATAATATCAAGGCCGAACCTCTCGTACAATTACGTTTCTGACATAGGATTCATGGAACTTGTACACCAAGAATCTATTATAGAAACACTCCCAGAGAACGTTTCTAAAGATTTAAAATTCACATAAATCAAATTATATTTGATAGAATGAATATAGGATATTTCGTTTGGGAGTATTTTCCCAGATTAGTAGGTGGTTTAGGTTCTTATGCTATAGAGATAACAAAAAAATTTGAAAAGCTTAAAAATGAAGTTACAGTTTTTACTTTAAATGATGGTAAACTTAAAACAAGGGAACAATGGAATGGTATAGAGATCCATAGACCCCTTCTACTGGATGCAAGTGATGTTTTTCCTCTTTTCGTTGTCGAAGATTTGAAAAGATGGGGAAGCAACATAAAGCTTTTTTCAGATATCTATGCTTACAATCTCCTTTCTGCAACAAAGTTCGTGAACGATCTCATAAAGAAACAAAATATGGAATTCAATATAGTTGCTGTGCATGACTGGCTATCCGCAATTTCAGGGTTTTTAATAAAAAAAGATATGAAGGATCTCCCTGTTGTCTTTCATATACATTCAGTTGAAGAGCAGAGGACCTCAGAGGGAGGATCCATGGTAGTTAGACATTTTGAAAGGACTATGGCAGAAAAAGCAAATCATATTATCACAGTCTCAAATTCGATGAAAGAATATTTAGGTTCACTAGGTTATCCAAAAGACAAAATTTCAGTAGTTTACAATGGATGTGACCCTAAAAAGTATGATCCTTCTAAAGTAGATCAAAAAGATGTAAAAGAATTGAGAAAAAAATATAACATCAAACCAAAAGAAAAAGTTATATTCTTTGTTGGAAGACTAACTTGGGTAAAAGGTGTTCACAACTTGGTTGACGCTATGCCAGATGTTTTGAAAGACTATCCTGACACAAGACTGGTGATTTTAGGCAAAGGTGAAAAATATAATGAGCTGATGTCCAAAGCCCAGAACTTTAACATCTCTGACAAAGTGAATATAAGATCAGAGTGGGTAACAGAAAAAGAGAGAATTTTACACTACGCATTAGCCGATCTTTGTGTCTTTCCTTCTATAAGCGAACCATTCGGCATAGTTTCCCTAGAGGCAATGTCCATGGAAAAACCAGTTATAGTGGGAGCATCTGGTGTGAGTGGATTAAGAGAACAGGTTATTCCTTCAGGAAATCAGAGAACAGGTTTGCATGTGAACGGAGAAAAGCATCAAGACATCACATGGGCAATAAAAGAAGTCTTGAAAGACTTGGATGAGGCAAAAAGATGGGGAAAGAACGGAAGGAAAAGAGTTTTAAAAGATTTTACTTGGGATATCGCCGCTAAAAAAACTTTATCCATCTATAAAGAAATGCTAAAATAATTTATCTTGGTTAAATAATTATTAAATAGATAAATTTAAGGTGGAAGAGGTTAAAAGTTGTCAAGAATAATAGGTGTAGTTTCAGGAAAGGGTGGTGTAGGAAAAACTACAGTGGTAGCAAATCTAGGAGTGGCCTTGACAAAATTTGAAAAAAAAGTTACACTAGTCGATTGTAATGTAACAACTTCTCATCTTGGGTTTTACTTTGGCCTATATTACTATCCAAAAACTCTAAACAATGTTTTGAAAGGAGAGATTTCTATTCTGGATTCAACTTATTTGCACCAAACAGGTGTAAACATCGTTCCCGCTTCTTTAGCGCTTGAAGATCTGATGGACGTCGATATAGGTAAACTGAAACCTTCCTTAAGTAAAATATCTGAAACTTCTGATATGGTTCTTTTAGACTCTGCTCCTGGTTTGGGAAGGGAAGCTATGGGTGTTTTAAATTCATGTGAAGAAGTTTTATTCGTTACCATACCAACTTTTCCAGCTGTCACTGATATATCAAGGTGCAATAAAATTATTGATAAACTTGGAATAAAACCACTTGGAGTTGTTCTGAACATGGTAAGGAATACTGTGTTCGAGTTAACAGAAGGTGACGTAGAAGAGCTTACGAATTTACCAGTGTTGGCAAAAATACCTTTTGATAAAAATATTGGAAGAAGTCTAGAACTCGGTCTGACTAATATAGAATTTAAACCATTATCTAAATCGAGTGTAGCCTTTACAAAACTTGCAGCAGGACTTGTAGGAGAGAGCTATTCTCCACCAAAAAGGATGGTTTTTTCCAGGATATATGATGCTCTCAAACAAGCCTTATCTTAAAATAGGCTAAAAATTTAAACTATTATTCACAAAAATAACCAGTAGTGAAACCTATGAATGTGAATGTTATAGAAGAAAAAGAGAATCCTTTTTTCGAAAGGAAAGAGCTCAAAATAGAGTTAGACCATCCTGGGGAATCAACACCTAAAAAAGACAGTTTGGTTAAAGCTTTAGCTTCCAAGTACAATGTAGATGAAAACTGTATAGCTATAGACAATATATTCACGAAAAAAGGTATAGCCAAATCAACAGCAAAAGTTAAGATATACAAGAAGCCTATCGAGAAGCCTAAAGAAGAGAAAAAACCAGAAGAAAAGCCAAAACCTGAGGAGAAGAAGCCAGATAAAAAAGAAGAGAAACCTAAAGAAGAAAAGAAAACAACAGGTGAAAAAGTTGAAGCACAAACCGATAAAACAAAGTAGTTTTTACAAGATCAAAGAAGGAAAAGCTGAAAGAGTTAAAAGGAGTTGTCCTCGTTGTGGTGAAGGAATTTTTATGGCTCAGCACAAACAAAAAAATGGAAAAGTCAGGTACTACTGCGGCAAATGTAGCATGAGCATCTGGGAATAATTCTATTTTACCAATTCTACCTTGGAAGTTTTATCGTCAATCTTTGAAATTTTTAATCTAATTCTTGAAGGAGGGTTTTTTATGCTTCTAGACCATATCCTTTCATTTATCGACTTATCGATTTTAATCTTTTCGGTATTAGAATTTTTTTTCAATATCTCTCTCAGAATATTCATACCTTCCTTGGCCCTTCTCCATTTTGGCGTCTTTTTCATACTTTTTCTTAAGTTGATTGTGATAATTTTTTCTTCGGCCATATAATTCATTTCAATAATGCCTATAAAAATATTTAAATTACCTGTACAAAGAATGATATAGATACTTATGAAAGGAATAACACCGTTGATAGCGGCTATTCTATTAATCGCTTTTACAGTTGCCATGGGTGGAATAATAAGCGTTTGGTTGATAGGCTTTACTAGTACTCAAACAACTACTGTGGAAACAGGGACAGAAAAACAAATTCAATGTGCTTATTCATCATTAAAGATTGAAGAAGCAAGATATCAAACTGGAACGCCCAGCAATGTTACTGTATATGTGGTTTACATTTCTGGAAGAGAAGATCTGGGTAACATAACTTTACAAGCGATTGGTGGAGGTTTCACTAATTCATCACAGACCTATTTCATCAACGATACTCTTGAACCAGGAGAAGCTTTTGTTGGTTTCATAGACACGACTAGTGGTGCATCAACTCCAACTCATGTTAGAGCAAGGGCATTGTGTATGATTGATGTTCCAGTTATCGCAGAATGCAAATCAGGACAAATATGCATGGTTGCTGGATAAATTATACTTTGCTTCTACTTCGTCTCCATCTTTTTACTTTATCAACGTTTATTCTCCTTCTTCTTGCCTTTTTCAAACCAAATTTTTTTATATCTGCCCACCTAGGAGCATTCCTTCTTTTTTTAATCTTTGTAAGCTTTATCTTTTTTGTTAAACTTTTTATTGTCATCATTTCACCAGTTTTCTTATCTCCTTACTTTTAACAAGAGCTATGTCAACCATCCTTTCTATATCTTCTAAACTCAATTCCATTTTCTCTTGTTTCTGCACAGAGCAAATTTTATCATCATCTCTTATTGCGATGCTTAATTTTGACTCAAGTATGTTTTCCTCTTCAAATCTAGGGTCAATTAAGAACTTATCACTAATTTTCCCAACAGTTATGTTGATTGGTTTAAAAACTACTGGAAGAGGTTTTTCAAACTCATTTCTAATTATTTTATCATCTTCCAGTTTGGGAATTTTTGTGTTTAACAAAGCAACTAAGCTTGCTAGAGCAGAACAATCCAGCAAATTACCTTGATGATTAATGATATGAATATCAACGAAGAGACACCATACCTTTTCTTCAGGAGTAAGACAGAGTTTTTTCAGTTCTATACATTCAGATTCTCTTATTCCTCTATCGACTATTCTGGCTAGTTCAATCGCATCTTCGCCAGGAGGACCTGACTCAAATTCTGGTGCGGCCAGGGGAGAAAATTCTGCACCCACTCTTAACATCCCTTCTTCTGGAGTATCAGGATAAGGTGTACCTATATTTAGCTTTACCCCAGCTATTACTCTCGTATCGCCAAATCTTACATCTGCCGATCCTTCAGAATTTTTAATCACATTTGGCTTTATTTCTATGGGTCTAAATTCTTCGAATTTCCTTCCGTCGATTCTCTTACCCTTTTCTATCAATTCTAGAGCATATTTTTCTTGCATTCAATCAACATTTTCATATTTTTCTTTTAAAGTTTTTTTCTGAAGTTCATAAATCTTTTTACAATAGCTCTTTGCCATTTTTATCGCAGTTAAAAATTCTTGCTTTGTTAATAAACCATCCATTTGCAGCAAAGTTATTTTATCTTTGCTTGGCATCATCGCAAATGCTATATCTGCTTCAGAATTATTATCCTCTTTACCGTTTAAATCAACTATAAGTGTATCATCTATCTTTCCCACTGAACAAGCAGTGACTAAGTCCTTCATAGGGACACCAGAATCAACTAAAGCCAAAGAAGTAGCATTTATTCCTGTTACCCTAGTGGAGCCGTCTGCTTGTAATACCTCTATGTAGGCATCTATGGTTGCCTTTGGGAACTCTTCCAAGAATATTGCAGGTTCCAGGGCAAGCCTTGTGACTTTTGATATTTCTTTACTTCTTCTGTCAGGTCCGGGGTTTTTTCTATCGTCAACAGAAAAAGGTGCCATGTTGTACCTGCATCTTAGTACACAACTGTCAGGCTTTTGTAGATGTCTGGGCGTCAAAGCTCTTGGTCCAAACACAGATGCCACGACAACGCTGTTTCCAAACCTAAAAGATGCAGACCCGTTAGCCCTACTTACTATATCTAGTTTCATCTCTATGGGTCTAAATTCTTCCGCTTTCCTTCCATCGATTCTTTTTCCATCTGAAATAAGTTTTTCTTTCATTCACTCAACATATTCTCAATTTTTTCTGTAAGTCCAACTACATGAGATTCCTTTTCTATTTTCAGTATCGCTTCTATCACTTTTGCCTTGTTAAGTCCCCTTATCCAAACAATACCATTTTGTCCTACCACTATCTCACATGCAGTTTTATTCTTCAAAAGGTTTATCATACTCCCACCTTTTCCTATGACGCGAGGAACTTTGGTAGGGGTTATCTTTATAATAATACCGTTATAAAGCCTTCTAGAGCCAATCGCCTTCATGTTCACCTGAACTGTCTTATCTTTCGTAACTTTTGATACTCTACAGTATACGATATCGTCTATGTCATAAAACTTGCTTATATCAGTCCTTGATTTATCAACAAACTCACCAACTGCCTCAACCAAAGGCAGAAAAGCAGTGTATGGAGAGTTTATATCAACAGACCACCCGGATATTTCAACACCGGTGATTACTCCGATAACCCTGTTTCCAACCCTAGGGCGATAGACGCCAGATAAGGGAATGACTGAAATCTCATTTTCGGTAATTCTGGGAATACCTAAAACTTTTGAAAAAACATTATCACCTTCTATATAAACTCCACTCCAAAGTTTCCTTCCATTTCTTTTATCTACCAGTTCACCAGGCAGTACAATTCTTCTAACTTCCATATTCTTCCCTTTTGATTATTTTAGACTCAAATTGACCGTGTGTCAAGCTTGAGACCTTTTCAAACAATTCATCTTGCATTCCAGCCAAAATCTTCAAATTAACTTGTAAACTCCCATCGTTCAACCATTTTTCATCTGTTAAACTTCCATAATTTTTAAGTATTGAATAAGACTTTCCGGCGT
>Ga0209635_10005189_pt1 | contig 10272 bp, 7 predicted proteins | sample DeeMarSWOR230_32_FD_187463 | JGI IMG/M metagenome (GOLD analysis project Ga0209635, IMG submission 187463) | Marine sediment microbial communities from White Oak River estuary, North Carolina - WOR-2-30_32 (SPAdes) (version 2) | ecosystem: Environmental > Aquatic > Marine > Intertidal zone >...
ACCGCTGCTGTACCCAGGAGAACCCAATTACAGATTAAAAGCAGGAGGACTGGTTTTTTTAACGTTTGACGTTTCCTTCCAGGAAAGCAATAAAATCTTCTTCGTTTATCCACCATTGTCGGCCTATCTTTTGGGCATTAAGCTTTTCCGAGTTTACTAGCTTAAGAGCTGTTACTTTACTGATCTGGAGCTTTTCCTGGATGTCCTTTAAAGAGTATTGCTGGAATATTTTGCTACCCAACCATATTGTTCTCATTTACTTTTCTATCCTTTAATTTACTTTATTTTATTTTATTATATAATAATATGCTTTCTTCTTGTCAAGAAGTTTTTTGTTTTTAATCGGACAGGCCAGCATAAATTGCTGGTCAGTTTTATTGTTGACTGTTGCTAGCTTATTTCTTTACAAAGTCAATATTAGCAGCACGGCCAGCAGCCAGGACGAATCCTGTGATTCTATTTCTTTTATCCCGGACAAACTCTATGTTAAACCAGCGCATGGTAAATTTATCGCGGTCCATGGCTTTTAAAGCACCCTTAGGAGCGTTCTTGTGCTTGAAAAATAGTGACCCTTTCTCCACAGCAAGCTTATAGGTAACAGGAAGCTCATCGTTATAATAATCGCCAGCATACTCCTTCAGCTGCGCAGGAGTCAGCGGACTCAGCTTGGGAGCTTTCACCAGGTTGATTTCTTCTTCTCCTTCTATGGTCAACGTGGCTTTGCGTATTCTGCCCTTGTCATCAGGGATAAACTCGATAGAATTACCAAAGGGAGCATCCAGTGCTTGAAAGCGTATCTTACTCACCGGTGTAAGGACATACTTCTCTCCCCAGGCTTCCATTACCAGCTTGCCCTCTTTCATCGAGATAATAATCCACGTACCAGTCCTCTCAATCAGGTAGTTGCCTGCTTTATCCTCCAATTCGTCCTTGGAAAGAGCGACTGCCTTGACCTTCTCTTTCTTTTCGGGCGCCTCTACGTCCTTTTTGAGCTTATCGGCAAGGTAAATATCTGCAACTTGATTGCAAAGCCTTGAGGGATTTATGGTTCCGAGGTTAGCCAGGCAGATAACAGTAAACTTTTGTTCAGGGAAACGAGCCATCTGTGCCCTGAAGCCTACAAATCCACCGCCGTGGCTGACCTTTTTTAATCCTTTATATTCAGTTACGCTTAGCCCGAAAGCATAATCGAGCTTTTTACCGTTGTTCAGCATCCCTGGAGTTTGGACGAGCTCCATGAGCTCCTTCCCCAATTTATAGCTGTAAAAAGCCTGATCCCAGAGAAATAAATCCTCGACCGTGGTGAAGACGCCACCATCGCCCACATGGTCAAGGGTGGTCATATCTATCCGAAATCCTTTTTTTAGAGGCGAATAGCCGTCAGCACGATTTTTGACAACCATCGTGTGGTCGTCGTGAAAATGAGTATTATTCATTCCTAGAGGCATAAAGATATGTGTCTGGGCAAAATCGTTAAGCGATTTTCCGCTTACTCTCTTGACTATAACACCCAGCAAAAAATAGCCGGAGTTGGAATAGAGATGCTCCTCACCCGGGAGAAAATTAAGCCTTTTTTGCCGGCTCAGGAGTTCTACGCTATCTTCTGGAGTATAGAACTGATCGTCCGGCCAGGCTGCAATAGAGGCAAGAGTGAGGTAATCGCGGATGCCGCTCGTATGGTGGAGAAGGTGCCTTATGGTGATGGGTCTTTCATACTTTGGCAGTTCAGGTATGTATTTTCGTACATCATCATCAAGCGAGATTTTTCCCTGCAGGGCAAGAATAGCGATGCATGACGCCGTGAATTGCTTGGAGGTTGAGCCAATCCGGAAAACAGAAGTTGGCGTAATAGGGATATTGTGTTCCAGGTTTGCCATTCCGTAACCGCGCTTGTAGATGATTTTCCCGTCTCTGATTATGGCCAGGGCTGCTCCTGGGGAGACAGTCGAATCCCATTTAGAAAAGAGCTTATCCACCTTGTCTGTTTTTTCTTCTGCGGTCACCAGAGACACCAGAAAAGCTATAAAAAGGAAAATCCAGAGCAATTTTGATAGTATTGAGAATTTCTTCATGTGAAATCTCCTTTTTCGGGGGAAATTTTTTGAACCTTAATCCGCATCAACTCTTATCACTGGTTTTTTCCCTTGTCAAGAACTGGGCGGCTTGTTAGGCCAGATTTTAAAGGGTACTAATTTTATAAATCACGCAAGAGAAGTTCCTGCGATGAGTCGAGATAATAAGATGTAAAAACTATAACGCGCTTTTATGAAAATCAAAGAACGCATTCAATTTTGCCTGAATTGTTAACCAAAGGACTAATAATCCTGACCAAAAGAATAATATTTCACCAAGCTTAATTTCTTTAAAAGACGATACTGTTGGTAGATTCACTCCCTGCAGGTTTGATAGCAGTGAAAATGCAATTAACAAGATTGGTATCAAAACAGGATGAAAATAGAAGCCGACATTTTTTCCAAAATGATTTTTTTCAATTTGCTTCATTCTTAATGGCAGTGAAAAAAGAATATAGAACATCCAGTAGATATTAAAAATGGGTATAAATAGAAAGCCAACCGCTTTCCCGGGTGTATATGGAATCTCTATTTCAAAGTTATTTTTCAAGTCCTTCACTGTTCTAAAAAGCCAAAATGGAAAGTAAACTCCCAAGGTAACGACAAATAATAAAAGAGAAATACCTATGTTTCGCCTTTCTCCTTTCATGGCTGGAAGTTCAGTTTTTATTCCTTCTTTATTGTATTCACTCCCAATCAAAAAAGTAATTCCAAAAAGTAACAGAAAAGTACCAGTCCAAAGGAAGTAGGTTGAGATAAAATTTAAAACTCCCCCAAACCCAAATATTCCTTGCATAGCTCGTATATCTAAACGATATACAAGTATTAAAAACAATTCACCTATTACGCTCAGAGAACAAGCAGTAATAAAAAATCCCTTTATAAAACTGTAGGTTCTTCTATTCTTCAAAAAATAGAAGAAGATAGAGGTGTAGATGATTATGTAAACCACACCCCACGATACTCCAATTGCTTTTTCCATCGCTTTTACCTCCTTTTAAAAAGCTAAATATATATATCTTGCCGCGTTATTCTATCGGGGGAATTTTTTTATTTACTTAAGAAGGCCAAGTCCGTGCAGCTTTTTGCGTTTCACATCCTCTCCTACTCTGCTGTTTCCATTTCGTATATTAATACCAAATAAACTTAGAAAAGTGAACTCTAATTAGCAAATCTGACTGAAGCGATCCTGTTGAATTTAGGATTCCTCTAAGAGGAAAAAGTTCCATCTATGGACACCATGCGGGCTGGGAGTCCTTGGCGGCGTGGCGTGTCAGTCGGATTGGCTTAGATCCATCAGCATTCATAACATAAATATCCAAGTTCCCATCACGATTAGATTGGAAGGCAATCTTTTTGCCATCTGGTGACCAGCATGGAAACATGTCATGTGCATTATTGGCAGTCAGCCGGTTCAGGTGGGAACGATCCTCATTAACCACATAAATCTCCATATTCCCGTCACGATTCGAGTGGAAGGCAATCTTTGTGCTATCCGGGGACCATGCGGGGAATTCACCGAGAGCCAAACCAGGGTCCTCAAATGGTACAATGCCTTCTTTTTTGGTGAAGAACTGGATTTGCCTGCTACTTACATCGGCGTCAATAAAGATACCCATTATTTGGCTCGGGTCGTGTTTGCTAGGAGGCAAACCGCTGTCCAACTTCTTTAGTCCTGAACCATCTGTACTGATTGAATAAAACTGGTAGCCACCGTCTCGAAGAGAAAGATAGACAATAAGATCCCCTTTAGGCATCCAGTTTGGATACAGATCCTCCTGGTTGTCTTGGGTTAAGTTAGCTGAATTAGATCCATCCGCGTCCATGACAAAGATATCGCTCTGGTTGTCGTCCCTGGACCAGAAAGCGATCTGTTTGCCATTCGGGGACCATTTGGGCCATAACTCATTCCCGGAACTGTTGGTGAGGCGAGTTAGGCCCGTGCCATTAGTATTCACTACATAAATTTCTGAGTTCCCGTCGCGGTCGGATGTGAAAGCAATCTTCTTGCCATCAGGTGACATTGTAGGACTGCTATCCTCTGCTTCATTAGTGGTGAGTCGTTTTAGTTTGGAGCCATCGGCATTCACCACGAAAATTTCTGAGTTGCCGTGGCGGTCAGAGACGAAAGCGATTTGTCTTTGACGATCCCCAACTGGCTTACCATCTTTGGGTGGGCACGTACTTGGCGGCTCTGGTTTTCTTTCGCCTTTTCGCCCGGCTGGCTTTTGTTTCTCGGTTTGAACCATAGCGATTAAAGCAAAGAGACCAACCACAAGGACTACAATTAAAAAGACTGAATTTTTACCTCTCATAAATCCCTCCTTTTTTATAAATAAGGTGATAGAAATCTGCTCTTTTAATAAGAGCAAAAATTCTTCCCTTCCTTGCTGGACTCATATTGTCCCCTAGCAGTAACTCTTTTTCATATATCACAAAGGAAGGACTGATTCAAATGGGGAAAAATAGAATTCAACACATATACATAGGTAACTAACTGCTTAAGATATTCACACAGTTTTACAATTAGTTGCTGCTGATATAAAATATTTTTTGGTTGTAAGCCTATAAGCCAAATAATGCGCTTTATCGGATATCGCTTAAGGAATAGACAGTATGAAGCTGCTTTATGTTAGTGCTTTTTTAATATTATTCTTTTTAATAATACCCTTTGGGAATGCCACAGAAGAGCTGGCAGAAAAGACCGGAAAGGATTGTAGCTTTTGTCATCTTGACGCATCTGGAGGAGGAGAATTAACCAAAGCAGGAAAGGAGTACCTTATAAAAGACTCTAAAAGTGATGAATATACTCAAGGCAAAAGAATTCTGCATTTTATTCGCCTTATTGCAGGATTCCTCCATATTCTTACAGCAATTTTCTGGTTCGGGACTATACTTTACGTGCATTTAATTCTTAAGCCTTCATATGCTGCTCATGGCCTTCCAAAAAGAGAGGTCAAAGCCGGTCTAATTTCAATTATCATAATGGCAGTAACTGGGATTACCCTGACAGTTTTCCGAGTTCCCTCGTTCTCATTCCTGGTTGAGACTCGGTTCGGCATTCTGCTTCTTATAAAAATTTTTCTTTTTCTCATAATGGCTTGTTCAGCACTATATGTTGTATTAATCGTAGGCCCAAAATTAAGAACAAAGAAGGATATAAAATTTCAAGAGCCAAAAGAATATTATACAGCTGATGAGTTAAGTAATTTTGACGGCACAAAAGGTAATCCCGTTTATGTGGCATTTAACAACAAGATTTATGATGTCTCAAAGAGCAGCTTTTGGAAGGATGGAAAACATTTTGGCAGGCATAGTGCTGGCACAGATTTGACAGGAATGTTGGAGCAAGCTCCCCACGGTGAAGAGAAATTGCAAGGGTTGGACCAAATTGGTAAACTCGCTCTCACGAAGTCAGAGAAAGAAATCCCTTCTCAGGAAAGAATGTTTTATTTTATTGCCTATATGAATTTAGGCCTTGTCATTCTTATTACGCTCGTTTTAGCTCTGTGGCGGTGGTGGTAGGATACCCCCCATCCACCCTCTTCTTCGCATCAGAAATACCAGGGTCAGCGTCTTTCCAGAGGGAGGGGGAATTCTGGTAAGGATCTTTGGCTTTATCTCTCCAGGTTCTTCTGCCTTCTTACTGAAATAGCTATCTTATATCAGGGTCAAAATTCTCGACAAGCCAGACATCCGAAAGAGTTTTAGAATCCACAAAAACCTCAGGCTTTTCATTCAGTATCTTGTGCAGAGATTTTCCTTCTATGGTGAAGGGAATAACTGACAATTCTTTTACCTGACCACTGTCGAGTTCAATCTTTAAATACTTGCCTGTATCTATATCATAGACTTTGACGCAATTACTATCGGTTGACCATCCAATCGGATCAACATACCCTTCATATAGAAATTTCTGTGAGAAATCCTCAAGGGAGATAATCCAGATACCTCGCTTCGGCTTCCTATTCCAATAGACAGCAATCTTCTTTCCATCAGGAGAATAATTAGGGCTAAATATCCATCCAACAGATTCATCTTCAACAAGAGGCTTCTCTTCTTCTGTTTCCGAATTAAGAATGATGAAGTTGCGATTTCCTTCCTTCTGGTAGAGAATGAGTGATTCATCATGCCAGACCAATCCGCCAGAAATACTTAATTTTGATTTGGCAAATTGAAAAGGCCTTCCACCCTGAGAACTGACTTTCCAGACTTTATTACTTCCTCCTTCATTAGAGCCAAAAGCAATCCATCTGCCGTCTGAAGACCAAACTGGATTGGTATTCCTGGAATTCAAAAATGTTATTTGCTTTGGGCTCCCGCCATCTATTGGCATAACATAAATGTTCGATTTCTGACCGCCTCCTTTGGCAAACGCAATTTGGGTGCCATCGGGAGAAATGCTTGGACTCTCATGCCACAAAGTGCCCGTAGTTAATTGTTTTGTTTCGACTTTTCGTTCTGTTCCTGTACCTTTAATCCTGGCCAATATCAAATTGGAGTATTCGAGTTGGCGCGTATAGGCTAGGTGTTTATTATCACCCGATAATGTAAAATTACGGCCAAAATTGAATCCAGAGATAACAATATATGGAGATTTTGTTGGCTTTCCAGATTCTGGCGATACTGGAACCTTCCAGATCTCATTCAATTGTGCTTTACCACGAAGATAGTAGATGGCATCCCCTTGGGAAGACCATCGTGGTGATGATAGGCCATCGCTTTCTTCGATAACTTTGTACTGATTGCTTCCATTTGTTTTCATCGTCCAAATCACGGTTCGATTATTTTCATTATGGGTGAGGACAAGTAAGAGGTTTCCTGAAGGCGACCAATCAATATCCCACACAAACTTGATGGGTCCATTCAAAGAGAAAAAAGATGAGTCGCCTGTGGACTTGTTGAGTATTCTTATCTTTTTTTCTCCTGTCCAAGCACCTGCAATTTGAGTTCCATTTGGCGACCAGGCACTTAGAGCAGACGATTCTATCTCTCGAGGTGGTCCTCCAAGACGAGAAATATTCAGCATTTTAGGTATAGAATCTTGTTCTGTATGGATACTAATTTCTGAACCATCTGGAGTCCACCGTAAATCTCGAATACTCTCAGCATTAAAAATCTCAAGGGATTGGCCACTCAATAAGTCTTGCACCATCAATTTATATTTATCAGGAGCTTCGTAATTTATATAAGCAATAAATTTCCCATCTGGAGATATCGCAGGATTATAAGCACTCCCGGTAAAGGTGAGCTGCTTATGAGTAGGGAGGCTTGGTTTTCCTGATGGAAGTTTTCTAATAAGAAATACTGCTAGGATAATAACAGCTATAATAGCGACGAAAGCCAAAGCAGGCATGAAAAGCTTTTTCAAGCTAAACTTTACTGTTATCTCCCTTGACGTGAGTGGTTTTCTTTTAGGAATAACTCTCTCTGTTGTAGGAATGCCTTCCTCTATCCTTGTTAGTTCTGAACACAGCTCTTCTGCACTTTGATATCTATTTTCCCTATCCTTTTCCAAGCATTTCAGTATTAAGCGGCTGAGGTCTTCAGGAATTTGAGAATTAAGCCTCCTTGGGTTTTCAGGCTCTCCGCTCTTGTGTTTTAATCCTATGGCAAATGGCGTATCTCCTTCAAATGGAATTCTTCCTGTTAGTATCTCGTAGAGGATAATCCCTAGAGAATAGATGTCAGAATGTTGGTCTACTTCCTTCCCCTCAACCTGTTCAGGAGACATATACTCTGGTGTGCCAATCATCACTCCAGTCCCAGTTATGCCCTTTGTTTTAAGTGAGCGGGCTATCCCAAAATCCATTATTCGGACGGTTCCAGCTTTATCAATCATTATGTTGCTGGGCTTTAAATCCCTGTGTATTACTCCCAATCTATGGGCTTCTACCAAACCATCGCACACTTGCTTGGCAATAGAAATAGCGGTCCCCACGGTCAGTTGTCTGGTCATTCGAATCATACTCTTTAAATCTTCTCCAGGAACATATTCCATAGTGATGAAATGAACTCCTTTCTCCTCACCAAGATGGTACATACGGCAGACATTCTTATGAGAAATCTTGTGGGCCAGTTTTAGTTCGTTGCTGAAACGCTCTAAAGTCTTCTTATCATAAGCGATTTCTGGTTTTATTAGTTTCATTGCCAGCTCTTCATTTGTCTTCTTATCTTCTACCCTGTAGACATTACCCATGCCGCCTTTACCCAATTCTTCGATGATTTCATATCTACCAGCAAGAGTCGTCCCTCTGGTTAGCTCTTCTTTGGGTGTTACGATGGTTTCAGTGACAGGGATTTTTTTGGAAGGCTGGAGAGGTGTGGCACACTCACCACAAAATCGCTGAGTATCAGGATTGTCTGAATGACATTTAGGACATTTTGTACTCATTATACCCTCTGATTACTTGGAAAAAGAATAACAACTTATGAAAGAAGAGTCAAACTAGCGAATTACATAGAGACCTATCCCAAAGACCTAGCACCTTGCCACCAAATCGGTGATGTGTAGATGACACAAAATGCCCAAAATCGCCTACTTTTGCCTGGCGGTGAGGAAATGGCATGTGTTAAATCGGCAGAAAAACAAGGAAAAAGCAGGGGAAAAGAATGAAATAAGGAGTAGCAGCGCTACAGGGATTCGAACCCTGGTCTGATGGCTGAGAACCACCTATCCTAGTCCCCTAGACGATAGCGCCACCAGGATTTCGAGCCTCAAAATAGCAGATATATCCCCTATTGTCAATGAGTTCCGCTGCTTTGTTGGCCAAGAGATTGGATTGACTTTTTAAAGAAAAAGTGTAAAAAATAAGCTAAATCTAAAAAATTTAAATATTAGGAGGGGATTATGAAATTTAATGTTATTCAACTCGGGTTTACTTTAGCTATTCTTTGGGCTGTTATTGTCTTGTTGGTGGGGATTACCAATCTCCTTTTTCCCGCTTATGGCATGGCATTTTTACAGATTGTCGACTCCATATATCCAGGCTACCATTTTGGCAAATGGGGTTTTGGAGGTGTTATCGTAGCCACCTTGTACGCGGCTATAGATGGATTTGTTATGGGTGTAGTCCTTGCCTGGCTGTATAACCTTTTGGGTAAATGTATGAAGAAAGAAGGATAATAGATTTCTCCACCCTAATTGATAAAGCTAAAGGAGGAGAGAAGAAGGAAAAATAAGCTAGAAAGAGAAACGCTGGCTGTTTTGGGGGAAAAGGAGGGATATGAAATGTTTTTTGTGGGCGTTGCCTCGCCCAGCCAGCTTAGCAAGGCGCTATTAGGTTGACAAACAAGGCTTAGGATTTCAATCACCTTTACAGGTGATATGGGGGGTGATTTTTCTTCTTTACAAAACTGGGGACTGTCCCTGTTACAAAAATGGGGTCAGGCCGCATTTTTCTAAATTGGGGCCAGGCCGCATTTTTTTATCTTCTAAGGTTTTTTCTCTTCAGGATTTAGGTTTGCGCATTCTTTCTATATCAGGCTCTATGTGAACCAGGATATTAGAGGGGTTGGACAATTCCTTTTTGATTTCCCCTTCGATTTTCATCGAGATATCATGACTTTTTTGCACCGACAACGCAGGATCAACCAAAACATGAACATCTATGAATAATTCAGCTCCAAGCTTTCTTGTCCGGAGGGCATGCCAGGAGGAGATGTCCGCTTCTTTGGATAAAACATCTTCTATTTTCTGGATGGATTCACTGTCGGCAGAATGCTCGGAGAGCTCGATAAGGCCATCGAAGAGAATTTTGCCTGCTACTCCTATTATCATGAAACCGACAACGATTGTCGCCATCTGGTCGGCATGACCCCACCCTAACAGGCTGGCAACACCCCCGATCAGGACGGCAAATGAAGAAAGGGAATCTGATCGGTGGTGCCAGGCATTTGCATACAGGACTGTGCTTTGAGTTATCCGGGAAATTCTTCGCGTTATATAGAATAAGATTTCTTTGGAGATAACAGAAACAGACGCCACCACAAGTATCATGTAGCCTGGATAGTTGTGCTTATGCTGGTAGATTGCAATTCCTGCTGGCCAGATGAGCCCGAAGCTGACGACAAGAAGCACCAGGGCAATCAGAATTGAAGCGATCGTATCTAGTTTGCCGTGACCATAAGGGTGAGTTTTATCCGCAGGTCTGCTGGATAAACGAGCCCCGATCAATACCACAAAATCTGTAGCCAGGTC
>Ga0209635_10005191_pt1 | contig 10269 bp, 5 predicted proteins | sample DeeMarSWOR230_32_FD_187463 | JGI IMG/M metagenome (GOLD analysis project Ga0209635, IMG submission 187463) | Marine sediment microbial communities from White Oak River estuary, North Carolina - WOR-2-30_32 (SPAdes) (version 2) | ecosystem: Environmental > Aquatic > Marine > Intertidal zone >...
GATAAATTCGAAATTGGTAGAGTTGGTGATAGAGGATTATTTAGAGATGTTTTAGTTGATGTAATTGAGCCAGGAAAAGATAGAGTTGTATACGAATATGTTAAACCGGTTGATGTAAAAAATATAGTAAAAAGCCATTTGATCAAGGGAGCGCCTATTAAAGAACTTCTTGCAGGAAAAGATTATGAACAATTTTTTTCAAATCAGATGAGAATTGTTCTAGCTAATTGTGGTGAGATTAATCCTCAAGATATCAAGGAATATATTGAAAATGGTGGTTATGAGGCAGTTAAAAACGCTCTTAAAATGCAGCCTCAGTATATAATAGATCAAATTAAAAAATCAGGTCTAAGAGGTAGAGGAGGAGCTGGTTTTTCTACTGGTCTTAAATGGGAGCTATGCCGAAATGCAAAAGGCGATATAAAATACATTATTTGCAACGCTGATGAAGGAGATCCAGGTGCTTTTATGGATAGAAGTATTCTAGAAGGAGATCCTCACTCTGTTATTGAAGGAATGATTATTGGAGCATATGCAATAGGAGCAAATGACGGATATATTTACTGTCGTGCAGAATACCCTCTAGCAGTTAAAAGCTTAAATATTGCTCTTAAGCAAGCACGAAAAAAGAAATTTTTAGGACAAAATATATTTGGAAGCAATTTTTCATTTAATCTATGTGTAAAAGAGGGTGCTGGAGCCTTTGTATGTGGAGAAGAAACAGCTCTAATGGCATCAATTGAAGGAAAACGTGGTATGCCAAATCCTCGACCGCCGTATCCAACACAAAGTGGTCTATGGGAAAAACCAACGTGTATAAATAATGTTGAAACCTTTGCAAACATTCGACATATCATATTGAAGGGTGCTGACTGGTTTTCATCGATAGGTTATAAAAACAGTAAAGGAACAAAGGTTTTTGCTTTGGCGGGTAAAGTAAGAAATACTGGGTTAGTAGAAGTCCCTATGGGTACAACAATAAGAGAAATCATTTGGGGATCTGGGGGGGGAATGGACAATAAAAGGATACCTTTCAAAGCTGTTCAACTCGGAGGTCCCTCTGGAGGGTGTCTCCCGGATGATTTAATTGATATTCCTGTAGATTATGAATCCATCAATAAAACTGGAGCTATTATGGGATCTGGTGGAATGGTTGTGATGGATGATCGAACATGTATGGTGGATATAGCTCGGTTTTTCCTAAGTTTCACAGTTAAGGAGTCCTGTGGAAAATGTGTACCTTGTAGAATAGGTTTAAAGAGAATGCTTGAAGTTCTTGAACTTATTACACAAGGTAAAGGCAACTATGAACATTTAGAATTTCTTAAAGAAATGGGAGAAACAATTATTGAAACTTCTCTTTGTGGTCTTGGAAGCACAGCACCAAATCCTGTAACTACAACTGTTCAATATTTTAGAGATGAATATGAAGCACATATCGAAAATAAGTATTGCCCATCACATGTTTGTACAGATCTTATAGAATTTAAAATCAACAGAAATAGATGTATTAGATGTGGTCATTGTTCTATGGTGTGCCCAGTAAAAGCGATTTTTTGGGAAAAGAAAAAATATCCTAAAATTGACAAAAATAAGTGTATAAAATGTAAATCTTGTATAACTAGCTGCCCTGTTATGGCGATAGTATGATAAACTTGAAAATAGATGGTAAAAATGTTTCTGCAAAAGACAGACAAACTGTTTTAGAGGCAGCTATTGAAAATGGTATTTACATTCCTAATTTGTGTTATCACCCAGATCTAAGTCCAATCGGTGGTTGTAGATTATGTATTGTTGAAATAAATGGAACGCGTGGTTTTCCAATTTCTTGTCATACTAAGGCTACTGAAGGGATGGTTGTAAAAACTGATGCAAAAAAACTACAGCAACTAAGAAAAAATCTTATCTGGCTAATTTTAAGTGAATATCCAAAAGATATTCCTTTATCGTCTCAGCTTAAAAAAGTAGTTGATTATATTGGTGTAAATAATATATTGCACAGATATGTATCTCATCCTAAAGCTCTCCCTATTTTTTCAGATGATCCTTTATTCATAAGAGATCTAAATCGTTGTATCCTTTGTGGTCGCTGTGTAAAAATTTGTCAGGAGGTTCGTGGTGTTGGAGCTATTGGTCTTATAAATCGAGGAGTTGAAACCTTTGTCGGAACTGGATATACTTCTTCATTAAAGGATAATGATTGTAAATTCTGCAGAGCATGTGTTGAGGTCTGCCCATCTGGTGCTCTTGTAGATAAAGAAGAGTGGAATGAAAAGAACCGTGAAAGGGTTTTACTACCATGTAAAAGTAATTGTCCTGCAAGCGTTGATATTCCACTTTATGTAAAACTTGTTGCCGAAGGAAGATTTCAAGATGCAATAGAGGTAATAAGAGAAAAACTTCCATTTCCTCATACACTGGGCCTTGTTTGTCATCATCCATGTGAAGAAGGATGTAGCAGATCTGATATTAATGAGCCTATTTCAATTAGAGAATTAAAAAGATTTGTAGCAGAAATTGACAACGAAAGATGGAAGAAAAAATTAAAGATTAAAAAGGATACCGGAAAAAAAATCGCAATTGTAGGTTCAGGTCCAGCTGGTCTTACAGCAGCATGGTTCCTTAGATTAAAAGGGCACAATATTACTGTTTTTGAAGCACTTCCTAAACCTGGCGGAATGCTAAAAACAGGTATACCCAACTATAGACTCCCCCCAGAAATTCTTGAAAAAGAAATAAAAAATATAATAGACATCGGTGTAAAAATCAAAACAAATACTAGAATTAAATCATTAAATGAATTATTCAAAGAAGGATTTAATGCAATTTTTTTAGCAACGGGTGCGCCTAAAGGAATCAAAATGGGTATTGAGGGTGAAGATGACCCAAGGGTTTTGGATGGAATTTCAACACTTAAAAAAATAAACCTAGGCGAACAGGTTGACATAAAAGGTGACATTGCAGTGGTTGGGGGCGGAAATGTTGCTGTAGACGTAGCTAGAAGTGCTCTCAGAATAGGTGCTAAAAAAATAATTATTATTTATCGAAGAACACGTGAAGAAATGCCTGCTTATGAACATGAAATTCAAGATGCTTTAGATGAAGGAATAGATATAATGTATTTAACAAATCCACAGAAAATTATTCCTGCTAAGGATAAACTCAATATAGAATGTATTAAAATGAAGCTCGGAGATCCAGATGAATCAGGAAGAAGACGACCAATCCCGATTAGAGGCAGTGAATTTATCCTTGAATTAGATAAACTCATAATAGGAATCGGGCAGCAATCAGATTTACCAGCGAACTTCGGTGTTGAAATAAATAAAAAAGGGCGTGTTGTTACTGATGAAGAATCATTAAAAACATCTAGAGAAGGAGTATTTGCTGGAGGAGATCTGGTAAGTGGGCCAGCAACAGTTATTGAAGCGGTACAAGCAGGCAAAAATGCTGCTAGTTCTATTGATAAATATCTAGGCGGTAGTGGAGAAATAGAACAGAAATATATATTTAATGAAGAGGAAAACCCATATATTGGCAGAGAGGAAGGATTTGCATATAAAAGGAGGGCACGAAATAAGAAGATGTCTGTTAAAAAAAGATTACATGGTTTTCCACAAATAGAGTTTTGTCTTGATGAAAAAACAGCGATTGAAGAGGCAAAAAGATGTTTAAAATGTCAATTAAGATTAAAAATTTCTAAAGCACCTTTACCTCCAAATTTGAAAAAATAAAACTCTAGATAAGTTGTTTATTAAAAAAACAATTTCAAACTCTTTTAAAACTAATTTAACTAAATAAAAATTATTTTTTATATTGAATTAGGTGAAATCTTGGAAAAGACCCTTTAATTTTTTAACTTTAGTTGATTTTTTTAATTCTTCATAATTTTCTAGTAGACTAATTTACTGAAAAATTTTATGAATGGAAAAGTATTTCCATTTATTACAGATTCAGGTGTTGAATCTTTATGAAAGAACATATGAAGAAAAGTGAAATAAGAGATAAACTTAGTGAATATCTTAAGAAATGCGCTCTTGGTAGAAGACAGCTTAGAAAATGTGTTATCGATGTCATGAAAGCAGGTTTAACAAAACAAGATGTGTTAGATTTATCTGATGAGTTAGCCGATGGAAGTTTACAGGATGAGACTCCGTTATGTTCTATAACAGCGATAGGTCAGGCCTTAAGATTTGAGGAAGAGCATAAAAAGTTGAAAACAGTTACTTTAGGAGACGAAGAAAAAAAGAAACTTAAAAACAAAATTGAAAAATGCTTTAAAAAATGTGGTATCGCCAGACAGGAACTTAGAAAATTCATTGTTAAAGCCTTAAATGAAGGTTTAACTAAAGAAGAAATTTTAGCTCTTACAGATGATCTAGTTGGTGGACTTGGAAAGAACCAAGTTTCTGCCTGTGCAATTGTAGCAGTGGATCAAGTTCTTAGATATGAAATGAGTTCAAGGGCAAAACCCATAGATTTTATTAAAGAACGTAAATTAGAACGAGGAGACATTTAATACCCACCACTTTAATATTGCTGATTATAATGTTAAGCTAAATAATTTCCAGAGAAGATAATAAATATCTCTTTTGTATATTATAATAAAAAAGTGGATGAATGCCAATTTATTTCCAAATCAGAACTTAAAGGAATTGAAAAATGATCTAATGAAAATAAATATAAACGAAAGAATTTTTGTTTCCAGAATTGGGGATTTTAGTAATAAACACAATGTTGAAAACTTAGGTATTGCACCTGAAGATATTATTAGTATAATTATTGAGGCCGAGTATGAATGATAGACTCTAAGGAATTAGATCAAAATTTTAAATATGAAGTGTCAAAAGAGATAGAAGGTGCAAATATAACACGATGTTTTGCTTGTGGTACATGTACTTCTAGTTGTCCCGTTCGCGAAATAGATAATAAATATAATCCAAGGAAGATAATCCGAATGGTACTACTTGGAATGAGAGAACGTGTCCTAAAAAGTAATTTTATATGGCTTTGTTCAACGTGTTGTATCTGTGATGACCGATGCCCCCAGGGCGTAAATTTGACAAAAATTATGACAGCATTGAAAAACATTGCAGCAAAAGAAGGATATATTCATCCATTTTTTAGAGGACAAGCGCGGCTAGTAAGCACTTTTGGGCGATTATATGATGTAGAAGATTTTGACAATAAAAAACGAATGAAATTAGGATTAATCCAAGTTAAAAAGAATTTTGAAGAAGTTACAAAACTAACAAAAAACATTTTACCTAAAGAGGCGATTCAGTGAAATATGCATTATTTCTCGGGTGCACTATATCAATTCGTGAACAAAACTATGAGATGGCTACACGAGAGGTTGCAAAAAAATTAGGAATAGAATTCATTGATGTTGAGGATTTCTCTTGTTGCGGTTTTCCAATTAGACCTACCAGTGCTGAAGCTTCACTTTTAATAGCAGCAAGAAATTTAGCTATTGCTGCAGAGATATCAGAAAAAATATGTACACTATGTAATGCTTGTACATCTACTCTTACGGAAGCAAACAAAGAGCTTAATAATGATAAGGAACTACGCAAAAAAGTAAATAAAGAATTAATAAATATTGGTAGAAAATTCAAACCTGGTTTAAATATCAAACATTTCTCAAGAATTCTTTATGAAGATGTTGGATTAGAAGGGATAAAAAAGAAAATTGTGAATGATCTTAGTTGTCTTAGATTTTCGGTTCATTATGGCTGTCATTATCTTAGACCAAGTGGTATTTATGACTATTTTGAAGATGCAGAAAATCCCTCTACTTTTGAAGAACTTGTTGAGACGACAGGGGCAGAGGTTGTAGACTATAAAAACAAGCTTGATTGCTGTGGTAGTCCTATACTTGGTGTGGAGGAAAATATAGCACATTCTATTGCGAAACGCAAGCTCGATAGTGTTAAAGAAAATAAGGTAGATGCACTTATTACAATTTGTCCTTTTTGCTCAATTATGTTTGAAAAAAGTCAAAAGAAAATAGAAGCGAAGTTTAATGTTGAGTATAATCTACCGGTGCTTTACTATCCTCAAATTTTAGGACTAGCGCTTGGTATTAATATTGAACAACTTGGTTTTCGTATGAATAAAATTAAACCTGATGCTTTACTTGGAAAAGTAATAGGTAGTTAAATGAGTAGAAAATCTTCAAAACCAGACAAGATAGGTTCCGTTTTGGTCGTTGGTGGCGGTATCGGTGGAATGCAAGCAGCTCTTGATCTTGCTGACTCTGGTTTTAAAATATTTCTTTTGGAGGAGAAACCCGCTATTGGCGGTGCCATGGCTCAATTGGATAAAACCTTTCCAACAAATGAATGTTCTATGTGTATTATGTCTCCTAAGCTAGTAAATGTTGGAAGACATCCTAATATTGATCTTATTACTTATGCTGAGTTAGATGATATTTCTGGTTTTGCTGGTAATTTTAAAGTGAAGATTAGAAAAAAACCAAGATATGTCGATGAAGATAAATGCACTGGCTGCGGTGAATGTGAGCAGGTATGTCCGGTCTTACTTCCTTCAAGGCTTGACCAATGTTTAGCAGAACGTCACGCGATTTATAGGATGTATCCACAGGCAATTCCAAATGTTTTTACTATTAATAAACTCAACGAAAAATCTCCATGTAAAGTAGCTTGCCCTGCTAAGGTAAATGCTCAGGGATATGTTCAATTAATGGGTAATAGAAAATTCAAAGAAGCACTAAATTTAATCCGTGAAAATAATCCTTTTCCAGGAATTTGTGGTCGTATATGCCATCACCCATGTGAAGAAGAATGTTTGCGCTCGAAGATAGATGAGCCTATTGCTATTAGAAATCTTAAGCGTTTTGTCATTGATTATATAAGAGAGAAAAGAGAAAATCCACCAGAGCTTTTAAAAACAAATAAAAAAGAAAAAATTGCAGTAGTAGGTGCCGGTCCTTCAGGTCTCACATGCGCTCTTAAGCTGCTAAAAATGGGATACCCTGTAACTGTATATGAGGCGTCAAATAAGCCAGGTGGGATGATTACCAGTTGTATGCCTGAGTATCGTATTCCTGAGAAAATTGCTATGTATGATATCAACTGGATTCTAAATCACGGAATTAATCTCAAGAAAAATATTAAAATTGGGAAAGACCTAACATTGAAAGAACTTAAAAAAAAGTATAAGGCAATTTATTTAGCTATTGGAATACAAAAGTCAACAAAACTAAAGATCGATGGATCAGATACAGAGGGTGTCTTTTATGGCATACCATTTTTAAACTATGCAAAAAAAGGTAATAAGCCAAAAAATTTTGGTAAAAAGATAATAGTCATCGGTGGTGGAAATGTTGCTATCGACTGTGCTCGTACATCTATTCGTCTCGGTGCTGAGAAATCCTATATTATTTATCGCAGATCAGAGAATGAAATGCCAGCCAAGTTGGAAGAGATCAAAAACGCTAAAGAAGAAGGAATAATTATCCTTGATTCCTTGATTCCTAAGAAGATTATTAGCAAAAATGGGAAAGTATCTGGTCTTGAAACAATAGTCTCCAAGGGTATTCATGATTCAAAAATTAGATTTACGCCTAAGTTTTCCAATGAAACTACTAATTCAATTGATGGTGACACAATAATAATTGCAATAGGTCAAATACCAGATTTATCTGGTTTTGAAGAACTACAGATGACACAAAAGAAAACTATTAAAACTGATAAATTCACATTTGAGACGAATATTCCTGGTATATTTGCGGGTGGAGATATTGTTCTTGGATCTGCTTCTGTTGTTGAGGCAATTGGACATGGAAATGAAGCAGCGATATCAATTGACAGATATTTAAAAAAGCGAGCTCCTCATAGGTATAGAAAGAAAGAGAAAGTGATAGAAGAACCAAGAGAAATAGTAAATGCTCAACCCCGTGTACAAATGAGAAAAGTCCAGGTAAATAAACGTATTCGTAATTTCAGGGAGATAGAGATTGGATACACAGAGAATGAAGCAGTTAAGGAGGCTAAGAGGTGTCTTTCATGTTCTATTTGTTCAGAATGTATGCAGTGTGAAGAAGCTTGCGAGGCAGATGCTATTGATATTAAAATGAAAGAAAAAACATTGGAATTAGATGTTGGTTCGATTATACTAGCACCAGGCTATGATTTATTTGATGCCAAATTAAGAAGTGAATATGGTTATGGTCGTTATCCTAATGTTTTAAACTCACTTGAGTTCGAGTTTATTCTTTCAGCTTCCGGTCCATATCAAGGCCGTATTGTACGCCCATCTGATGAAAAAGAACCGAAGAAAATAGCTTGGATTCAATGTGTTGGATCACGCGATAATGTTTATGGAAGCAACTACTGTTCATCGGTTTGCTGTATATATGCTATCAAGGAAGCAGTAATGGCCAAAGAGCACAATCCAACTATAGAACCAACGATTTTTTTTATAGATATGAGAACTTTTAGTAAAGGATTTGAAAGATATTTTAACCGGGCGGAGCAAGAACATGGTGTTAGATTCATGAGATGTCGAGTTTCTTGTATAGAAGAAGAACCAATCACAGGAGACTTGCTAATCAAATATGAAACCGAGGATGGCTTGTTAAAGGAAGAAAAATTTGACATGGTTATTCTATCAGTAGGATTTATCGCTAAAGAAGGGATGAAAGATTTAGCGGGAAAAATTGGTGTAAAGCTTAATGATTTCGGTTTTTGTGAAACTGCTGAATTTAATCCAATGAATACTACAAGAAAAGGAATATTTGTTTGTGGCTCTTTTTCAGGACCTAAAGATATCCCTGAGACAGTAACATCAGCTTCTGCAGCATCGGCAAAGGCTAGTAGTATTATTTGCTCTGAGCGAAACACACTAATCAAGAGAAAAAAATACCCACTAGAAATAGATGTTACAAAGGAAGAACCACGCATAGGTCTCTTTATTTGTCATTGCGGTATAAATATCGGTGCCTACGTAGATATTAATTCTTTGGTAAAATACGCAAAAACATTACCTTATGTGGAATATATTGAGGATGATTTATACACTTGTTCTGAAGATACCCAACGTAAAATTATTGAGAAAATCAAAGAAAACAAGTTAAACCGAGTAGTTGTTGCATCTTGTACTCCGCGTACCCATGAACCATTATTTCAGGAAACTGTCCGAGAGGCTGGTTTGAATCCACATCTTTTAGAGATGGCTAATATACGTGATCAATGCTCCTGGGTACATATGAAGGATCCTGATGCTGCAACAAAGAAAGCAAAGGATCTCATCCGAATGGCTACTGCAAAATCAAAACTCCTTGAACCTATTTCAACTATTGAGCTAAATATTATTCAGAAGGCACTTGTGATTGGTGGAGGACTAGCAGGCATGATATCTGCCCTTGTGATTGCGGATCAAGGGTTTGAAGTCTACCTGGTGGAGAAAGAGAAAAAACTTGGAGGAAACCTTAAAAATATTTATTATAACTTTGAAAACTATGATGTTCAAGCGTATATGGAATCACTCACTAAAAAGGTTGAGAAACATCCAAAAATCATTGTATATAAAAATTCTAATATCGAGAAAACTGAAGGATATATTGGAAAATATATTTCTACAATAAAAAATGGTGCAGCTAAATTAACATTTGAACATGGAGTTATAATAGTTGCAACAGGAGCAGAAGAATTTAAACCAAAGGAGTATTTCTATGGAAAAGATAACAGGGTAATGACCCAGCTTGAATTAGAGAAGAAACTTGTAGAGAATCAAAATTTTAGTAATAAAACCATTGTAATGATACAATGCGTAGGATCCCGAGAAGAGCAACGCCCCTATTGTAGTAGAATATGCTGTAATGATGCAATAAAAAACGCTTTAAAAATAAAAGAAAAGTATAAGAAAACAGAAATTTTCGTATTGTATCGAGATATGAGAACCTATGCATTCAAAGAAACTTACTACGAGAAAGCACGCGAAAAAGGAGTTATTTTTATACGGTACGATATAAAAGATAAACCCAGGATTAAAAAGGGTAAAAAAGATCTTGAAATTGAAGTAAGAGAACCAATACTAAATGAAATATTTAAAATACATGCTAATAACCTGATTCTTAGTCCTGCAATTATTCCAAGGGCAGAAAATCATGAACTTGCAAAAAAGTTGAAAGTGCCATTAAACGAGGATAAGTTCTTTTTAGAGGCACATGTAAAACTTAGGCCTGTTGATTTTGCCACGGAGGGAATTTTCCTTGCTGGTATGGCCCACTCACCGAAATCTATT
>Ga0209635_10005193_pt1 | contig 10267 bp, 8 predicted proteins | sample DeeMarSWOR230_32_FD_187463 | JGI IMG/M metagenome (GOLD analysis project Ga0209635, IMG submission 187463) | Marine sediment microbial communities from White Oak River estuary, North Carolina - WOR-2-30_32 (SPAdes) (version 2) | ecosystem: Environmental > Aquatic > Marine > Intertidal zone >...
TGTGCCCAGCTTTACCACCTCGCATTTGCTAAGGTCTTCAACACACATCACTACATGAGGGACACCCACGGTGATGGTATCAACATGGTAGCATTTCCCATCCAGAACAAGTTTAAGATCACAGGTTAGATTATGGGGCAGTGGTAATTGCAGTTTTACTCTCTCCCCCAGAACTTCTGCTTTGATTATCCCGGCCAGGGTTTCAAAGGTAAGCTTAAGCGGGGCAATTCCCTTAAGATAAGAAAGCCTGGCTACACACCTTCCACCATTTCCGCACATTTCAGCCTCACTCCCATCAGAGTTAAAGAATCTCCATTTGAAATCTGCTTTCTTAGAATCTTCTATAAGGATTAATCCATCTGCACCAATTGAGAGTTTGCGCCTGCATATTTTTTGTGCACATTCCTTTGCCTTTTTGAGTTCAAGTATATTCTTGCGGTTATCGATAATGATGAAATCATTACCACCCGCACTCATTTTGCTAAAAGGGATTAGTTTCATTTGCTGAGAAACTCCGGAATATTTTCCCCCCTGATCAGGTCCTCGTGGGTCTCTCGCTCTCTAATCACATAGAATTCCTTTCCCCTTACCAAGACCTCTGGGACGCGAGGTCGGGAGTTGTAGTTGGAGGACATGGTAAAGCCGTAAGCACCAGCGCTCATTATAGCGATGAGATCGTGCGGTTTTAAGCTGGGAATCCTTCTGTCTTTAGCGAAAAAATCACCTGATTCACAGATGGGTCCCACGACGTCTGCTACTATTTCTTCTTCTTCAGTTTTGATCACAGGTTGTATTGCCTGAAAGGCACCATAGAGACTGGGACGAATCAGGTCATTCATGGCAGCATCTACAATAATAAAGGTCTTTTCCGTTCCCTCCTTGAGGTAGAGAACCTTGCTCACGAGGATTCCTGCGTTGCCCGCAATCACTCTACCGGGCTCCAGAATTAAGGTGCAGTTTAAATCCTTCATCTCATCGATAAGCGCAGCAGCATATTCTCTTGGGTGTGGTGGGTGCTCTTGCTGATAGGTAATACCCAGCCCACCACCGAGATCAATGTACTTAATTTCTATATTCTCCTGTCTTAGTGTTAGTACTAATTCTTTCAATTTCCTCAGGGTTTCTATAAAAGGTTGAAGTTCGGTGATCTGTGAGCCAATATGGCAATCAACACCAATAATCTCTAAGTGATTTAATTTTTTTGCGTCTCGGTAATCTTCAAGTGCTCGCTTAATCTCTATTCCAAACTTGCTTTTCATTAATCCAGTAGAGATATAAGGGTGTGTGTGGGAATTGATGTGGGGATTCACCCTTAATGCTATTTTTGCCTTTCTCCCAAGTTTAGCAGCTACCTGATTAAGAGTGGTCAATTCTAGAGTTGATTCTACGTTGAACATTAAGATACCTTCTTTTAGTGCATATTCTAATTCTCTAATTTGCTTCCCCACGCCAGAAAAGACTACTTTGCAAGGATCTACTCCTGCATTGAGGGCGCGAAAGAGTTCACCTCCTGAAACAATATCTACTCCCCCACCTAAGTTGATGAAAATTTTAATTACTGCAATATTAGAAGTAGCTTTTACTGAAAAACAGGTAAGGTGGTCTATCCTTTCAAAAGCAGAGTCAAATACCTTGAAGTGATTTTCTAAAGTGTGGGTGCTATACAGATAGAAAGGGGTGTCCATCTGGTCTGCAATTCTTTTAATAGGGACCTCTTCGCAGTAAAGCTCGTTTTGATAGTAGTGAAAATCGTGCATGAAACCTTCTTCTAATAGTGATATCGTATGGTTACTTCTTCAAAAGGGGCACTTTCATTTACATACATTGAGTCGTCAATGGCTGTAACAGCATAGGTATAAGATTTTTCGTCTTCTACTGATCTGTCGAGATAACCCGCTCTGGTAAGAAGGGTGATATTCAACCTTTTAAAATCAGCTTCTCCCTCTGCTTTTCGGTAGAGGTTGTATCCCTTAAGGTCTGATTCCTCATTCTCATTCCACTTAAGCAGTACTCCAGTTTTAGTTGGGATTGCAATTAAACCAGTGGGAGCATCGGGTGGAGTGCGATCGGTGGTATTAATGGTAACCTCTTCACACCCCTCACTCTCAATGAAGGTCTCTCTTATCTTCCTTATTGCTCTCAGTGTATAGAAATAGTCCTTATCCATTTCCATACTTTTATCCCGACAGGCAAGGGTAGTAATAAACTCGCTGTTGAGAGGATCAATGGAATAAGTCTCATCAGGTGACCTTCGATAAAGGTTGTATCCTACCAGCCCTTCCAGAGGAGACTCATCTTCCAGAGCACTAGGCTCTTCCCAAGTTAGAATGACTGATTTTTCTTTAAGCTCTGCTTGAAGCCTCCTGGGTGGTAAGCTAGGGATATCCCAGAAGATCTCTTGAGCGTTAGATTCATGGCTTAGTTGGTGAGCAGAATTATAGCTTACCACTCTATAGGTATAGATGTTTTTAAAGTGAAGATTTCTATCGCTGTATTTAATCTTGGTGGCGTGAGGATTATTCATCATATAGGTTTTGTAATCGATATCATAGAGAAGTGAGAATTTTTTTGGACATTCAGGGCACCCCTCTTCAAAGTCCCTTTCACTACGAAATACTTTAAACCCTTTAAGATCAAGAAGTTGAGAGCCATCTGTATTTTTTTGGGGCATACCCCAGCATAAAATAGTGGCTCTTCCTTGAGGGCGTGCCGTGAGATCTTTAATCTTTGCAGGAGTTATGGCAATAGGAGCGCTTGGTTCCCCCTTCTTTCCACATCCGAGAAGTCCAATTATACACAGGATAGAAAAAAAACCCGTTTTAAGAGATCGTTGTATCTCCACTGTTCAACATAAAGTTACGAGTTATGAGTTTCGTGTTGAGAGAAGAAAGTGAATTGCTTAACCCGTAACACGAAGCGTGCAACCCGCAACTGACTGGCTATGACATTTGATAATTTGAGAAAATAGTTTTCTGTGTTCACCCCGTTAGAAATAGGAAACGCCTCAGAATATTCTTAGGATTATATTCTACGGAACGTTTCCGTAAATTATAAGTAGAACTGCTATGACATTTACCACTTTCTTACTTTGAATTGCATAGAATATCATTTATGTATTTCTAACGGGGTAAATCGGCAAAAATCTGCGTCCTAATTTATTACACTTCCTATCATCCTAGTCACCCTTTCTTTCTCAATAGGTTCCTAATTTTAAGTCGCAGGGCATTGAGTTGAATAAAACCATCAGCCAACTTCTGGTCATACACCTTATCTGCTTCAAACGTGGCATAGTCCGGGTGATAGAGAGATTTGGGGGATTTTCTTCCCACTACTGTACAATTTCCTTTGTAGAGCTTTAGTCGGACGGTACCGGTGACATTTGTCTGGGTTTCATCAATGGTGAGTTGCAAAATTTCCCTTTCAGGAGAAAACCAGTAACCATAGTAGACTAATTCAGCATATCTCGTGATTAGGTTATCTTTGAGGTGCATGACCTCACGATCGAGAGTGATTGATTCCAGTGCTCGATGTGCTATGTGAAGGATAGTTCCACCAGGTGTTTCATATACGCCGCGGGATTTCATACCCACATAGCGGTTTTCAACCATATCAACTCGACCAATACCATTGATGCCACCTAAACTGTTAAGTTTTGATAAAAGTAGAGCAGGGGAGAGGTGTTTGTTATTGAGAGCTATGGGATTTCCCTGCTTATAGGTAATTTCGAGGTAGGTAGGTTTATCCGGGGCCTTTTCGGGTGAGGTGGTAAGTAGAAACATATCTTCCTTTGGCTCCAACCAAGGATCCTCTAGTATGCCTCCTTCAAAACTCACGTGAAAGAGGTTACGATCAATGCTGTAAGGTCTTTTTGCACTGACTTTTATAGGAATCTTATGTTTTTTTGCATAGGCAATGAGAGATTGCCTGGAGTTGAAGTGCCAAAGTCTCCAGGGGGCAACAATCTTTATCTGAGGATTTAAGGAAAGGTAGGTGAGTTCAAAACGGACTTGATCATTTCCCTTACCTGTTGCCCCATGAGATAGAGCGTCTGCTTTTTCTTTGTGGGCAATTTCCACCTGCCTCTTGGCAATAAGGGGTCGAGCAACGGCAGTTCCTAACAGGTAGCCTCCTTCGTAGATGGCATTAGCTCTTAAGAGAGGGAAGACAAAATCTTTTACAAATTCCTCTTTAAGGTCTTCAACATACGCTTTACTTACACCGAGGTTGAGTGCTTTTTTCCTAAAGTCTTGAAGGTGTTCTTCTTGTCCTAAATCAGCAGAGAAGGTGATAACCTCACAGCCGTAAGTCTCCATCAACCATATGGGGATGACTGAGGTATCTAAACCACCTGAATAGGCTAGAACTACTTTTTTTATCTTCTCCATCGCACTACTTCCCTCTTAATGTTCAGTAAGGAGCTTTTCTAAAATTGCCTTCTGCATGTGCAGGCGGTTTTCAGCTTGATCGAAGATGATCGAATGTCTGCCATCGGCGACTTCATCGGTGATCTCTTTTCCTCGATGGGCAGGCAGACAGTGCATTACCAGAACGTCCTTCTTTGCCACCTTAAGCAAAGAACTATTTACCTGATAGTTTTTAAAGACCTCCATTCTCTTTTGATACTCATTTTCTTGTCCCATACTTACCCAGGTATCAGTATTGATGATATCCGCATCTTGTGCAGCCTCAAAGGGATCGGAAGAGAGATTTATCTGTGAAAGGACATCTGTTTTAGCCTTTTCTGCTATGTGTTGATCAGGTTCGTATCCTTTAGGACAAGCGAGATGAAGGTAAAATCCTAAGGTGAGAGAAGCATTGATCCAGGAATTGGCAACATTATTCCCATCTCCTATGTAAGCAATTTTTAGTTTCTTTAAGCCCCCTTTCTTTTCTACTATGGTCATGATATCGCTCAGTACTTGGCAAGGATGAAGCAGGTCTGTAAGACCATTGATAACTGGAATAGTTGCATAGTGGGCGAATGTCTCTAGTGTATGTTGGAAGAAGGTCCTGATTACCATACCGTCTAAGTAACTAGACAAGACTCGTGCCGTGTCTTCCACCGATTCTCCTCGACTTAGTTGCATATCCTTGCAACTCATATAGAGTGCGTGACCTCCCAATTGCAGCATCCCCACTTCAAAGGAAACACGCGTTCGAGTCGAGGGTTTTTCAAAGAGCATTCCGAGCATCTTTCCCTTTAATGGTTTGTGGGGTTTGCTGGCTTTCTGCTTTTTTTTCAAGCTGGTAGCATGAGCAATCAGCTCTTCAATCTCTTGTTTACTTAAAGAGTTGATACTGAGTAGATCTTTCTTCATGAAGTTGAAATAGATGCTTGTTCAAAAAGTTCGTCTAGGGTTTGAATTAAAATGTCTACTTCCTTTTCAGTAATGATGAGGGGGGGTAGGAAGCGCAGGATGTTTCCCATGGTGCAATTAATCAGAATTCCTCTCTTCACACACTCCTTCACTATTTCTGCCCCTTCGAGATCCATTTCTATGCCCAGTATGAGGCCCTTTCCTCTTACTTGTGTGATGCAGGGGTGTTTCTCTTTGAGGGATAGTAATTTTGAGTAAAAGTATTCTCCCATTTTTTGGCAGTTATCTAAGATATTCTCCTGGATTAAAGTCTCGATAGTGGCCACTCCTGCAGCGGTTGAGAGCGGGTTTCCTCCAAAGGTGGAGGCGTGGGTGCCTGGAGAAAAGCTTGGAGCGTATTTATTGCTCGCCAGCATAGCTCCAATGGGTATACCTCCCGCCAGGGCTTTAGCTAAGGTCATGATGTCTGGTTCCACTCCATAGTGCTGATAGGCAAAGAGTTTCCCAGTTCTCCCCATTCCCACTTGGACTTCATCAAAGATGAGCAGTAGTCCATGTGCATCGCAAATCTTTCTTAAACCCCTCAGATAATTGGGTGAGGGGCAGTTTACGCCGCCTTCTGCCTGTATAGGTTCTACCATTACAGCACAAGTAGCATCAGAGAGTGACTCTTCAACTGCGTGAGTGCTATTGAAGGGAACATAGGTGAAACCGTTTACCAGAGGTTCAAAACCATGGTGAAATTTTTTCTGCCCGGTGGCAGAAAGTGTAGCCATGGTTCTTCCATGGAAGCTATTCTCCATGGTAATAATTTTATATCGATTGGTTTCTCCTTTATCCTTGAAGACTTTGCGTGCTAATTTCATTGCTGCTTCATTGGCTTCTGCTCCACTGTTACAGAAAAATACTTTATCTGCAAAGGAATAGGTTACCAGGAGCTCTGCCAGCTTGATCTGAGGTTCAGTGTAGTAAAAGTTGGAAACGTGCATTAGCTTCTTACTTTGCTGATGGATGGCTTCGATAACACGGGGATGAAGATGTCCCACATTTAAGACTGCTAGCCCTGAGACAAAATCGAGGTATTCCTTTCCTTCACTGTCCCATACTTTCATTCCCTCACCCCTGGTGAGCACTATAGGTGAACGGGTATAGGTATGAAAGATATACTGCTCTGTTTTATCGATCAATTCCTTCATAGATAATCTGTTCATGATCTATCCTATATTGTAAAAATTTACCACAGAGTTCACAGAGGATTCTTTAAATATCAATGAATTCGACACTTTTATCTTTCCTCCTCTCTGTGTTCTCTTAAATTATTGTTTATTTTATACCATCTTTTAACCTTTCTGCATTGAAGTTAATCAACAAATCAAACAACCATTTTATCCATAGTCCTTAAGTAAAAGGCTAATAAAGGGGCCTCATATATTTTGTTCATTGCCTACACAGCTTTTTAACTCCACAATGACCTGATTCTCTATCAACTAATCCATTCTGTGTCTCTCTACCTTTATACCTTAGCCCGATCTCTTTCTGTCTTTCATATTGAATTCTTCTAAAGGAAATTCTTTTTGAGTTATAGAAACAGCAGAGTTCACAGAGGTTTTAAAAAATAATTTTTTCTCTGTATTCTCTGTGGTTAAGTTGTTGACGTTAAAATCTATCCTGTAATTTGTGTGCCGATACCCACGTCAGTGAATATTTCTAATAGGATGGCGTGTTTGATTCTTCCATCGATGATATGGGCTTTTGCTACTCCTTCCTTTAAAGCTTGCACACAGCAGTTAACCTTAGGAATCATTCCACCTGAGATTTGACCTTTCTTTATGAGTGTCTTTGCTTTCTTTTCATTCATGGATGAGATCAAGGTTCCGTTCTTGTCTAACACTCCTCTAGTGTCAGTTAAGAGGATTAGTTTTTCTGCTTTAAGGGCAGAGGCAATCTTCCCCGCTACCATATCGGCATTGATATTGTAAGTCTGCCCATCTTTTCCAATGCCAATAGGAGCGATAACAGGAATAAATTTGCTTCGATCCAGAGTCTCAATAACAAGAGGATTTACCGATTCCACTTCCCCCACCAGACCTATGTCCTTAACTTTGCGGGCAGTGGTTTTAGAGTACAAAGATGAGAGTTTAAACTTTTTGGCGGTGATCAAGTCTCCATCTTTACCGCTTAAACCTACAGCTTTTCCACCCTGGTGATTGATCAGACTGACAATTTCCTTATTAACCTTTCCTACTAAGACCATTTCAACAACTTCCATGATTTCCTCATCCGTTACCCTTAAGCCCTCAATAAATTTCGAAGATTTTCCCATCTTCTCTAAAACTTCTTCAATCTGGGGACCGCCTCCATGAACCACAACTGGATTTAGTCCAATATAATTCATCAGAGTAATGTCCATGGTGAAATCGTTTTTCAATTCTCTATCTATCATGGCATGTCCGCCATACTTAATGACAATAGTCTTCTGGTAGAAGCGGCGAATGTATGGCAGTGCTTCCATCAAGATAGTAGCTTTATCGATTAACTTTTGCATCAGAATAAACTTATTAAGAGGTTTAATAATTAGAGGATGTATCGGCTTAGATCTACATCTTTGACTACGTTACTAAGTTTTTCCCTCACGTAGTGGGCGTCAATGATAGACTCCTTCTTCTTTAGATCTGGTGCGTCAAATGAGATTTCATCTAGCAGTTTTTCCATGATGGTATGGAGTCTGCGTGCCCCGATATTTTCAGTTCTTTCGTTGACAACGGTTGCAATCTCAGCAATTTCTGCAATGGCATCATCCTGGAAAATTAACTCAATTCCTTCCGTTTTCATTAAAGCTTTGTACTGTGTGATTAAGGCATTCTGAGGCTCGGTAAGTATTCGGATAAATTCCTCTTTGCCCAGGGATTCCAATTCCACCCGGATAGGGAATCTTCCCTGTAACTCTGGTATTAAGTCAGAGGGTTTTGAACTGTAGAATGCACCTGTGGCAATAAATAAAATGTGATCGGTTTTTACCATTCCATACTTAGTGGTGACGGTACAGCCTTCCACAATAGGCAGTAGATCTCTCTGGACCCCTTCCCGTGAGACATCAGGACCATGAGTCCCATCTTTCCCCACGATTTTATCGATTTCATCCAGGAAGATTATTCCAGATTGTTCTACCCTTTCTATTGCGTGCTTGGTAACCTTATCCATGTCGATTAACCGCTGAGCCTCCTCCTGCGTAATAATTTCTAGAGCCTCCGAGATTTTTACCTTTCTTCTTCTTGTCTTTTTGGGAAAGAGGTTACCAAACATATCCTTGATGTTAATGTCCATTTCCTCCATTCCAGCGGCTGAAAAGATTTCAACAATGGGGACAGCTCTTTGACTGGTTTCGAGCTCTACTACTCTCTCATCCAATTTGTGGTCTCTTAAGAGCTTGCGGAGTTTCACTCTGGTAGTATTCTCTTTTTCCTGCTCTACTTTTACTAATTCTAGGGACTTTTCTTGAGATTCATTATGACTCCTCTCCTCTCTTCGAGGTGGAAGCAGGAGATCAAGGATGCGTTCCTCGGCGATTTCTTTAGCCTTGAGTTGAACTTTATCTGCCTCTTCTGACTTTACCTGGTTAATAGCCAGGTCGGTAAGATCTCGTATCATCGATTCTACATCACGACCGACATAGCCGACTTCTGTGAATTTAGAGGCCTCGATCTTTAAGAAAGGAGACTGTGAGAGATTGGCTAATCGCCGGGATATCTCTGTTTTGCCCACGCCAGTGGGCCCAATCATAATAATATTTTTAGGGGCAATCTCATCCTTTAAATCATCAGGAACATTCTGTCGCCTCCATCTATTTCTCAAGGCAATTGCTACTGCCCTTTTGGCATTGTGCTGACCGATGATGTACTTGTTTAATTCAGAGACGATTTCTCGTGGGGTTAAAGGCTTCATAGACTTACTCGCATGGGGTGAGTATGATCTTTTATAGCTCCTCAATGATAATGTTATTATTAGTGTAAATACAGATTTCAGAAGCTATCTTCATGGATTCTTCAACAATGGTTTTGGCATCCAGATCAGAATGGGTGATCAAGGCTCTGGCTGCTGCAAGGGCAAAGGACCCACCAGAACCGATAGCACTGATCCCATCATCAGGCTCTACCACATCACCAGTGCCTGAAACAACCAAGGAGTGCTCTTTGTCAATAACAATGAGCAGAGCCTCTAATCTTCTAAGCATACGATCAGTGCGCCAATCTTTGGCTAGCTCCACAGCAGCCCTCAATAAATTGCCATGGTGTTGTTCCAGCTTTGCCTCGAATCTTTCAAAAAGGGTAAAGGCATCTGCAGTAGCTCCAGAGAAGCCAGCCAGTACCCTATCTTTATACAATTTCCTGATCTTATTGGCTCTGTGTTTTAAAATGGTGTTGCTGAAGGTTACCTGACCGTCCCCACCTATTGCTACTTTCCCTTTATGTCTCACCGCGATAATAGTTGTTCCTTTAATCATGTTTACCCCTACCATCTTAACGCTACACAATCTCGAATAACCGCGAGAACTCAGTATTCAGTTGCCACTTGTCAGTTGATAGTAACCAGCAGTCAGTTGACAGTCATTTTATGTCAGTTGTCATTGGACTTTAGGCTATGTACCGTTGACTGCATGCTGTTTAACTCCTGCTCCTTGCACCCTGTTCCCTGACCTCTGATCCGTGCTGTCGCATCCATCATGTCATTTTATGTTCGATCCATTTTTTTCTCTACTTTTAGGATGAGCCTTATCATAGACCTCCATCAATTTGTCAATGCTCACATGGGTATACTTCTGAGTGGTGGAAAGACTTGCATGTCCCAAGAGTTCCTGGATAGCCCTCAGATCTGCTCCGGCATCTAACATGTGGGTGGCGAAGGTATGTCGTAAAGAGTGAGGGCTGATATTTTTTAGTAAGCCACACTGC
>Ga0209635_10005197_pt1 | contig 10264 bp, 9 predicted proteins | sample DeeMarSWOR230_32_FD_187463 | JGI IMG/M metagenome (GOLD analysis project Ga0209635, IMG submission 187463) | Marine sediment microbial communities from White Oak River estuary, North Carolina - WOR-2-30_32 (SPAdes) (version 2) | ecosystem: Environmental > Aquatic > Marine > Intertidal zone >...
CCAGTGCTCTATCGAGGTTGTAGTCTATGTCAACTCCAAATTTCTCTAATTCCAGGGGAACTAGGGGAGGGGGGCCAACAAGAACTATTCTTGCTCCGAGTTTTCGGAGGAGAAAGATGTTGGACCGTGCGACTCGACTGTGAAGAATATCCCCCACGATTGCGACTTTCAGGTCTTTAAAATTCTTTTTTTCCTGTCTAATAGTGAAGGCATCAAGAAGTGCCTGAGTAGGATGCTCGTGAGAGCCATCACCCGCGTTTATGATGTGGGACTTGCAGAAGGTCGTGGTGAAGTGGGGAACTCCTGAGCAAGAGTGTCTGATTATTATGGCATCGGGATTCATCGCCTCTAGGTTTAAGATTGTGTCTTTCAGGCTTTCTCCCTTAACTGCGCTGCTTGCCTGCTGACTAAAATTAACTATATCTGCGCTCAATCTTTTTGCTGCCAGCTCGAAAGAGCTCCGAGTTCGGGTGCTGGGTTCAAAGAAGAGGTTGATTATAGTTTTTCCAATTAAAGTCGGGACTTTCTTAACCTCTCTGGTAGATATTTCATAAAAGGAATCCGCTGTATCCAGTACGGTAATAATATCTGAAGGAGTTAACGTCTGGATGCCAAGCAGATGTTTATGTTTGAAGGCCAATTTCCTTTTCCTATTTCATTCCAGGCGGCTCTGTGATAAGGACCTCATCGATTTTGTCGATTTCTTTGAGCTGGACCTGGACAATCTCTCGCTTTGAAGTTGGAAGATATTTTCCTACGTAATCAGCTCTGATAGGCAGCTCGCGGTGGCCGCGGTCGATGAGGACAAGAAGCTGAATTGTCTTGGGTCGCCCCAGGTCGATAAGACTATCCATGGCTGCCCGTATCGTTCTTCCAGTAAACAGAACATCATCCACAAGGAGAACATCTTTTTTAGCTACAGAAAAATTTATTTCTGTCTTTTTGACCATGTGCTGAGCTTCCGATTCTGAGAAATCATCTCGATAAAGAGTTATGTCCAAAACCCCTACCGGAATATCTCTCTTTTCTAGTTCCTTAATCAATTTCGATATTCTCTTTCCCAGATAGATCCCTCTTGTCCTTATCCCGACGACAACCAAATTCTTCAGGTTGCGGTTACGTTCAATGATTTCGGTTGTCATTCGTTGGATTGCTCTTTTTATCTTGCGGGAATCCATTATCCTAGCTTTAATTTTTTCTGCCATAAAATGACTCCTGGTTTAAGGGGAAGGTTTTTTGCTTTTTCGAGAAAAAATTCATTCTATCCCTAAGAAAATGCAATATAATGGGGAAAAAGTCAAGGAAATATGCGCGGAATAAGGGGGCAAACCTTTATTGTAGGGGCTTGATTTATTTGTAGGGGTTTGATTCATCAAACCCACCTTATTAATATTACGATGATTCTATTTATTAGAATGGTAGGTTTAATTCATCAAATCCGCCTTATTCCCATGGATCTAAATAATCAAAGTCAGAGCTTTTGCGAGAATTGAAGCGCCTATTTTTTTTCGTACGCAACCTCACCGTCGAGAATCACCAGTTTGATTCGCGCCAACGCCTCGATGTCCTCCAGCGGATTACTGTCGACGACGATGAGATCTGCCAGCTTGCCGGGCTGCAGTGTGCCCAAATCTTCGGCTCCAGAAACAATGGCTGCGTTCCGTGTGGCAGCTTCGATGACCTCCATAGGTGTCATGCCTGCATCCAGAAGGGCTCTCATCTCCACGAGGGGAAGCCGCTCTTTCATAGACCGGTCGTTAAAATCGTTGCCCACGGCTACGATACCTCCTGCCTCCCGGAATCGCCGGATGATGTCAAGGACGGCCATAACAACGAATTGTTCATGAGTGGAGCGTTCGGATTTCAAATAAAAGTCCCTGATCAGAGCACTTACCGTGGGAACCATGACGATATTCTGCCGGGCCATGCCACTGAGGATTGATGCGTATTCGGGGAAATGGTCCTCGAAGAAGGGACGTGTAGGATCATCGCTCTCAAGATATTGCTGCTTCTCCTCCTCCGATGGCCAGCCCGTGGGAAACGGCATATGTTCGATAACGTCGATGCCCGCCTCTAAAGCCAGGGGGAAATATGTAATCTGTATCATATGCGCATGCACTAAAAGGCCATGAGCATGGGCCTCATCCACAATGGCTTTCGCCGTTTCCAGATCCAGCATGGGAAGGGGATTCTTCCGGTTCCAGCTGGGATCCAGGGCAATCTTGATGGTGCTCGCGCCGCGGGCCACCATATCCCGAACCGCCTCGCGTGCTTCTTCTGGCGTTGCAACTTCATAGTTGAAGCCGTCCGTATGATACAAGCCATCTGGATAGCCTCCCGGCGTCGTGATGATAGGTCCCGCATAAAAGACCCGGGCAGCAAGTCCGGTGGTGCTTTCCGTCTCGGCGAACAGCGGCATCTCTCTTAGAGGTGTGCCCAGATCACATACGGCGGTAACACCTTCCTCCAAGAAGCGGCGTCGCTGTTCGACAGGCGCCGAATGATGAACATGGGCGTTGATCAGACCGGGTAGAATGGTTCCCCCTTGGGCGTCGATGATATTGACTCCGGCTGGTAGACGGAAATCAGACGCCCGCCCCACGGCAAGAATGCGCTTATCATGGATAATCACAATCCCGTCCGGGATGGGACCGGCGCCCGTGCCGTCGATGACGATGCCGTTACGGACAACCATGGCATCAGCCGGTATAGCAAGCTTTTCCTTATGTTGGCAGGAAAAAATGAAACCAAGAAAACAGAAACCAACAAGTATGAGCGTCATGTTCTTTTTGATATTGCGCATGCGTAACTCCCTATTGTTTGATCAGACTCTCACTTTGCTGAAGTAATCTTTCGCTTTTTCCAGGTCCTTTTTTATCTGTTGGGAGAGGTCATTTGGGGTTTTGAACTTCATCTCATCTCTTATTTTTTTTATGAAATTGACTCTTATTTTCTCACCATAAAGATTCTTATTCAAGTTTATGATAAAGGATTCGATAATTGTTTCATTTTGGTGGAAAGTGGGACGATTTCCTACGTTGGTCAGAGAGGGAAATGATTTAGAATCTATCCAGGCAGTTGAAATAAAAACACCAGGAGGGATGATTTCATTCTCTGTCTCAATGTTTGCAGTCGGGAAGCCAAGGGCTTTCCCTCTGGCTTTGCCTTTGATTACAGAGCCTTCTATTTCATAAAGTCTTCCCAGTAGATCATTGGCAATTTCTATCTTTCCCTCCTGCAGAGAGCTCCGGATAAGGCTACTGCTTACTGCCATCCCGTCCTTGACCACTGGAGGGATTGAATGAACCTGAAAGTTGAATCTTGCTGCCGATTGCCGGAGAAGTGAAATATCCCCTTCACGATTCTTTCCGAAGCGAAAATTTTCTCCGACAATAACTTCCTTTGCTTTGAGAGTATTTACCACAATCTGTCGTATGAAATCCTGACCTGAAAGGCTTGAAAATTTCTCATCGAATGGCACAACCAATACAGCTTCGATTCCAAATTTTTCTATCTCTCTCACTCTCTGATCGAGTGTTTGAATCATTTTTACGATTTTTCCTCCCAGGATTTTTTCTGGATGAGGAGAAAATGTCAGAACAAGGGAGGGGAGAGCATGCTTTTTGGCTTTTTCTTCAAGTAGTTGCAGAATTTTTTGATGGCCCAGGTGAATGCCATCAAAATTTCCTATGGCTAAAATTGAGTCGCTGGAAAAAGATTCAAATTTTTCAAAACCTTTTATAACTTCCATAAAATCACAAATTGATTAAATTTAATTTCTCCATGTAGGCCGTCCTGAGCTGGTGAAGACAAGCCTCTATGAATTTTTCCTCTTCAGGTTTGAGATTTGCTTTTGTCTTGTCTTTTAGAAGCCCGAGTAAATCAATCAATCTCTTGGCTAATTCCAGGTTTTTTTCCTCTTTGTTGGTTAACGGATCTTTGGCCAGGCCCAACTTTATTACAGCCTGAGTGTAAAAAGGAAGAACAAGAGAGCTGAAATCGAGGGGAGGAATGATTGCTTGGCTCTCCTCACGCTTTTTTTTCTTTTTTGTTGGTTTCTTTTTGCTTTTTGTTTTTTCTGGCATTTTTGCCCCCTTCATAAGATTGAATCCTTCAGACGCTAGCGGGATTGAAATTTATTATGGCTTAAAATATTTTTATTAATTGGTATATAATTCTACGATATCCGATGGAATAATTCAATGGAGAAGAGAAATGAAAGATGCAAAGAATGCAGGAAAAAAATTTGAGCAACTGGTCGATATCCTGGACAGTCTCAGGGGTGAACAAGGATGTCCCTGGGACAGAGAACAGGATGAAAATTCTATTGCTAATTATTTTTTAGAAGAAGTCTACGAGGCCGTAGATGCGATAAGTGCTGGCGATGCCAGGTCATTGGCTGAGGAACTGGGCGATGTTCTGATGGAGGTCGTTTTTCTAGCCCGGATTTTCAAAGAAAAAGAAAAATTTTCAATTTCTGATATTTTGGAAGGAATTAACCAGAAGATGATTCGTCGACACCCCCATGTGTTTGCTCAAAAACACATCAGGACTTCAAAGAAGGTAATCGATGAGTGGTGTCGACAAAAAAAAGAAGAAAAAGCAAGGCAGTCAATCTTGGACGGAATGGCAAAATGTTCTCCTTCCCTTATGGAAGCATTCCAGATCGGACTTCGTGCTTCCTCCTATGGGTTTGATTGGAATCAGCCTTTAGATGCTCTTAAGAAGGCAAAGGAGGAGATATCTGAGTTAGAAAAGGCCTTGGAAGAGAAAAAAGAGGATGAAATAGTCCACGAGATAGGAGATATTTTCTTTTCGATGGCTAATGTTTCGCGTCTTCTCGGTATAAATCCGGAGATTGCTCTGAGACAAGCCAATAAAAAATTTATAAAAAGATTTAAATTTATAGAAGAGAAATTGGCTGAGGAGGGAAAAGAACTTGGTAAAGTAACCTTGGAAGAGATGGACAAGATATGGGAAGAATCCAAGGGTAAGATAAAGTAATCCGTTTATGCCTTTTTCTTGGATTTAATAATCCTAATAAAAGAATCGAAAAAGGTGGGTTTGATGAATCAAACCCCTACAGAATATGAATGAAAGGTGGGTTTGATGAATCAAACCCCTACAAAAGAATTTTTACGATTTTGATTCTGATTTTCGCAGGAGCAGGCTTGATTTGATGAATTCATCGATATCTCCATCCAGCACCCTTTCCACATCCCCGATTTCGACATTTGTTCGGAGGTCCTTTATCATCCGGTAAGGGTGGAGCACGTAGGACCTAATTTGGTTTCCCCAGGCAATATCTGATTTTGCATCCTCCAATTTTTCTATCTTTTTGAGCTTTGCTTTTTTCTCCAGCTCGTAGAGCCTGGCTCTTAAAACTTTCATCGCACTGGCTTTGTTTTTGTGCTGGGACCTTTCATTCTGACATTGAACGACAATGCCTGTGGGAAGATGGGTTATTCTTACCGCAGAATCGGTGACATTGACGTGCTGCCCTCCTCGTCCAGAAGAACGAAAGGTATCGATCCGTAGTTCTTCCGGGTCTATTTCAATCTCGATGTCTTCATCGACCTCAGGATAAAAAAAGACAGCTGCAAAGGATGTATGCCGTCTTTTGTTGGCATCAAAAGGTGATATTCTGACCAGACGATGGACTCCTGAATCCTGGCTTAAATTTCCGTAAGCATAATCTCCCTCTATTCGAACCGTAACACTTTTAAGGCCGGCTTCTTCTCCAGGAAGGGAGTCAATGACTTCGGTTTTGAAGCCTTTTCTCTCGGCGTATCTAAGATACATCCTGAGAAGCATCTGAGCCCAGTCCTGGGATTCAGTTCCTCCCGCTCCAGGATGGATAGTGAGTATGGCGTTTCGAGCATCATCTTCCTCGAAAAAAAGCATTTGCAGTTCTGCATCCTCCAGGTCTTTTTCGAAAGAAGCCAGGCTCTCACCAAGCTCTTTGTCTACATTTTCCCCCTCTTCAGACAGCTCCTTCAAGACTTCAAGCTCTTCTTTTTTTCCGTGGAGTCTGGAGAAAAGCTTAGACTCTCTTTCTAGTCTTTTTTTGTTTTGCTGGAGGGATTGTAGTTTTTTCTTGTCTTTCCAGGTAGAAGAGGTGGCGAGTTCTTTATCTATGGCCTCGATCTCGGCCTTTTTTTGGCTGAGGTCAAAGAAAACCTCTTAGCTCTTCAAATTTAGAAAAACATTCTTTGATCTTCGCCAGGATTTCAGACCGGCTTTTTTTTGAGACGGGGCCTTTTTCTTTCATCTATATTTACCAAAGCCAGAATAAGGAATATCGCCGCTAAAGTCAAGCTCGCTCTGGGGAGAACGTCGCCGAATTTTGTATAAAAGGTGAGTTTTCGGGAAGGCGTGATGTTTCCTGTGAGATATGTCTGGGTCATCAGTTCAGATTTGGATACTATACGGCCATAGGGGTCGATGATTCCGCTTATGCCGGTCGTGGCTGCTCGAAGAAGATATCTCCTGTTTTCCACGGCTCTTAATACAGCTATCGAGAAATGTTGGTAAGGAGCCGCACTTCTTTCGTACCAGCCGTCATTGGTGATAGTAACCAGGAAGCTTGCTCCTTTTTTCACAAATTTCCTCACAAGATTGGGAAAGACGATTTCATAGCATATAGGAGAGCCAAATTTTGCATTTTCGAATTGATGCAGAGAGTATTGAGTTCCGGGAGTGATATCTCCGACGGCAGCAGTCATTTTTTCGAGAAAGAAAAAGATCTTTTTGTAAGGTGTATATTCTCCGAACGGAACGAGATGCATTTTGTAATAAAGACTCATGTCGAGATCCGGACTGAGGCATACGGCTGTGTTGTAGTACTTGATATTTCCAGGGGTGCCAGCTTTTTCAACTGTACCGAGCAGAAGAGTGCTTCTTGTTCCTTGAACAAATTGATAGAGCTTTCCTTTAAAAGCTAATTGAATATCTTCGGAACAGCTAAAACAGATAGGGGCAGAGAATTCAGGCCAGACAATGAGGCGAGATCCCTTCTCATATGCCTTGCGGCTCAGTTCAAGGTGCTGGCTAAAATAATTCCAGATTTCTCGCGTGGATGGACTCTGCCAGTACATATCAGAGGAGACATTTCCCTGGATGACAGCAGCAGTGAACGACTTTTCTGTGTCAGGGCTCTTTTTTATGCTTAGAAAGCCGCCCAAATGAATAAGGAGCACTAAAGCTAAGCCTATGAAAAAGGGGGATTTTTCTTTGTATTTCATAGAGTAGAGAAATAAGCTCTGGAAGAGAACCAGCACAAAAGAAAGCCCATACACTCCGGTAATAGAAGCTAGCTGGATAAAGTAAAGGTTTAAATACTGGCTTGAGCCGAGCAACCCCCAGGGAAAGCCAGTTAAAAGATAAGTAGCGATGTATTCAAAAGAAATCCAGAGAAAGGGCGTGAGGAGGAAAGTTAATTTTGGAAATGACTGATAGATTTTTGTCCAAAGGAGACAGGGGAAAGCCCAGGAAAGGGCCAGAAGAAGAACAAGGATGATATAGATTAAAAGGCTAATTACCATAGACAGACCGCCATAATGAGCCGGGACAAAAGGGATCCAGTAGATAAGTATGGCATAGAATGAAAATCCCGCCGTAAGCCCCAGAAGGAAGGATTGCTTGGGAGTTTTTTTTGAGATGATATATAGTAGAGGAATGAGAGAAATCCAACCCAGGAAAATAAGATAAATCTTAGGGAAAGAAAGAGCGGTCAGGCCACCGCTGACCACAGCTAGGAGAATATCCCTTACTTTGATTTTCAAGATATGGGCACCTGCAGGACTTTTTTTTATTTTCCTGGCTCTTGATGGACGAAGAGAAAAACGGCTCTCTAAATTTAGCTTCGAATTATGAAGTAATCGGTTGCTCTACTTGTTTCTGACTGTAGCTTATTCCTGACTTCTTCGGCTTCTTCCCTGGTTGCGTATCCACCGATTCTCACGCGAAATATCTCTTTTCTATCTGTTGGAAAAGGATCAAGGACAAAAGCTGGATAGCCCCTCTGATTGAATGTTTCGGCAAAGGTTACGGCCATATCTCTTCTATTAAAAGCTCCGACCTGGACATAGAATAGCGTCCTATCATCGCTCACCGCAGGCTGCTGTTGAGTTTCTTCCGTTGCTTTTGGAGGAGAGGCTAATTGTTTGCTTGTGGGCTCCTTAGATTCTTCGGCTGGCGGCGAAGTTTGATCTTCAGTCGGTTCAGCTTTTTCTTGTGCAGTCATCTGAGTACCTCTCATGATTTGAGCTTGCTTTTTACCGACTGAGACTCCTAAGAGAAAAATGACTACACCCAGGATCAGAATTGCTAGGAAAATAAAGAAAAGTTGCGAACTCGAAAGTTGAAGTTCTCTATAATCTTTATTTTTCATCGTTTTCTTTTTTTGTCTTTGACTTTGTATACTGGAAAGCCTTCATCATTTCAATCGGAAGGGGAAAAATGATAGTTGAATTCTTTTCTGTTGCAATCTCTGTCAGAGTGCCCAGAAACCTGAGCTGGAGAGCTTGAGGATTAGTCGAGATGATATCTGCTGCTTTAGTCAGTTTGTCCGCAGCGCTGAACTCCCCGTCAGCATGAATAATTTTAGCTCTTTTTTCTCTTTCTGCTTCAGCTTGCTTGGCGATGGCCCTGACCATATTGTCTGGAAGATCAACATGTTTCATTTCTACGAGTTGAACCTTGATTCCCCATGGGTCTGTGTGCTTATCTATAATTTCCTGAAGTTGGGCGTTGAGTTTTTCTCTTTCTGAGAGAAGCTCATCCAGTTCGACTTCGCCTAATACACTACGGAGTGTGGTCTGAGCAAGCTGAGAAGTGGCGAAAAGGAAATCTTGGACTTCGATCACAGCTTTTTGGGGTTCCATAACGCGGAAGTAGACAACAGCATTGACTTTTACCGAGACATTATCCCTGGTGATAACGTCTTGCGGTGGGATGTCCATGACGACTATTCGAAGACTTACCCTGACCATGCGGTCGATTGGAGGAAAGACGAAGATAAGTCCTGGCCCTTTAGGCCTTTTGAGTACTCGGCCAAGTCGAAATATAACTCCTCTTTCGTATTCCCTTAAAATTTTAATTGCGTTCAATAAGTAAAGGACGATGAACCCAATCACGATAACCGGAAAAGTTAACATTTCATACCTCCTAATCTAAGAGTCGCTTTTCATTGCCTGCTAAATTCTAACAAAAGCTAAGCAAGTTTTCCTCAATTAATATTTTTGTGTTTTCCCTCTTTATAAGTTTTTGACTCTGATTTATCTGAATGTTTTAAATCCTTGCCTTTCAGCTGGATAAAATTCCAAGGCTATCCCCGTCCTTTTTAGGATTTAGTGACTTTTAACACCAAGTTATCCATGACTTCAAGGACTTTGACCTTAGTGCCCTTGGGAATGTCCTCAGTAGCTTCCGCCTTCCATAATTCACCGTGGACAAAAACCCTACCTTCTGGCTTGAGGTCAGTCTGGGCCTCTCCGATTTCTCCTACAAGACCTTCTCTGCCGGTGTGAACTCTTCTCATATGAGCTCGGACGGCGATAACGATCAGGAAGATAAAAATTGAAGAAAGGCCTATAGCCACAGGAATGATGAACTTCAGACTAGGTCGTAATTCTGGAATAGGAGCGTCTACGAGCATAATCGAGCCGATAATCATAGCTATTACCCCTCCTATAGATAGAATTCCGTAACTCTGGACCTTGATTTCAAGGATGAATAATCCGATTGCTAATAAAATCAATATCAAACCAACATAATTAATCGGTAAAATCTGGAAAGAAAAAATGGCTAAAAGGAGGAAAATCCCGCCTAATACACCTGGCAAGATAGAACCTGGGTTTGAGAATTCAAAATAGAGGCCGAGCAAGCCTAACATCAGGAGAATATAAGCCAGGTTAGGATTGGAAATTGTAATGAGAAATTTCTGCCTGGCCGACATAGGGATGTCAATTATTTCTTCACCTTTGAGCTCAAGTAATAATTCTTCTCCGTCAAATCTCTTGATGCGTTTGCCATCGAAATGTTCGATTATTTCCAGTTCGCTAGTGGCTATTAGATCGATTAGTTTCCCCTCAAAGGATTCTTTCTCGGTATAAGATGAGCTCTTTCTGACAGCGTCCTCAGCAAGCTTAATGTTTCTTCCCCGTTTTTCCGCAAGCGTTTTTATATAAGAGGCGGCGTCATGGGTAACCTTTTCTTCCATGGTCTTATCCATGGATTGCCCGGTTATGGATACACCGACAGG
>Ga0209635_10005200_pt1 | contig 10263 bp, 7 predicted proteins | sample DeeMarSWOR230_32_FD_187463 | JGI IMG/M metagenome (GOLD analysis project Ga0209635, IMG submission 187463) | Marine sediment microbial communities from White Oak River estuary, North Carolina - WOR-2-30_32 (SPAdes) (version 2) | ecosystem: Environmental > Aquatic > Marine > Intertidal zone >...
CTCCGGCATCCCGATCGTGCGGGTGGTGGAGACGGGCGTGGGCGCGGAGTTGGCGAGCCCGCCAGTCGTGGGCGTGACGGCGGCCGGCGGCGGTTAGCTGGGGCGGCGCTGGCGGCCAGGAGGGGCGATTTCGCGCAGGAAGCGGGGATTCCCGGTTTGGCTGTAACCAGGGGCACCAGTGGCGAAAAACGCGCCTAGAGGCGCGTTTTTCGCCCAATAACGGGCCTTTCTGGGCAAAAGCGGACTCACGCGTGCCCTGGCGCGCGCTACGATCACAGAATAGAGGCCAGCACCAGCTCCTTGGGGAGCGGATAGCGGTACTCTTCCCCTGCATAGTTCCGCATGACCACCTCGTCGTCCGTGACCTCTTCGAGGTACTGGGGAAGGACCGGGATCTTGCCACCGCCGCCGGGCGCGTCGATCACGAAGTAGGGCACCGCCAGGCCGGAGGTCCAGCCGCGCAGCGCCTTCATGATTTCCAGACCCTTCTCGAGCGAGGAACGAAAATGCTCGGCGCCGGCGACGGGGTCGCACATGTAGAGGTAATAGGGCCGCACCCGGTTCTTCACGAGCTTCTGCATCAACTCCTTCATGACCTCCGGGTCGTCGTTCACTCCCTTCAGCAGCACGGTCTGCGAGCCGAGCGGGCAACCCGCGTTGGCCAGCTTCGCCAGCGCTCTCTCGGTCGCCGGCGTCAGCTCGGCCGGGTGATTGAAGTGGAGGTTCACGAAGACCGGGTGGTACCTCGCGATCATCTTGCACAGATCGGCGGTGACGCGCTCGGGCAGGTGGCTGGGTACGCGCGTGTGGATGCGGATGATCTCGATATGAGGTATCTCGCGCAGGTTCCTGAGGAAGTGATCGAGCCGGCGATCCGAGAGCATGAGCGGGTCGCCGCCGGAGAGGATCACGTCGCGGACCTCGGTGTGCTTGCGCAGGTACCTGAAGGCCGACTCGAACTTGTTGAGCGGGATCTTCTCCGGGTCACCCACTTTGCGGCGCCGCGTGCAGAACCGGCAGTAGGTGGCGCAGACCGGGCTAACGAGGAACAGTACCCGGTCGGGGTAGCGGTGGGTGATGTTGGGGACCGGCGAGTCGGCGTCCTCGCCGAGTGAATCGAGTATGCCGTCGACGACCTCGTTCTCCTCCGGCGTCGGCACGTACTGAAGCCAGAACGGGTCACCGACCTGCTTGATCGTTGCCAGGGCGGCCGGCGTGATCCGCAGGTTGAACTTGTCGATCGCTGCCTGGACGGCCTCGCGGTCGATGTTCTCCTCGCCGAACCGATCGATGAGCTGGTCAACGGTAGTCACACTCTTCATGAGTGCCTGTTGCCAGTTCGCCATAGTCGCACACCTCGGTCGAATCATGAGTTTGGAGATGTGAGCGGGAGCGCACTCCCGCATCCCTCACCCTGTCCCTTCGTTCCCAGTTCTCGCGACTCATTCTTCTTGGGAAGAGACAGCGACCCAGCGAAGTACCTAGCGTAGGTCACGCGGTCGTCACCGTCGGCGTAGAAGCCGGGGACGCGTGCGACCTCCTCATAGCCAGAAGCCAGGTAGAAATCACGTGTCGCGGCGTAATCGTCGCGCGACGATGTCTCGATCACACACATGCGGGCAGCCGACGAGCGCATGTGGCGCTCGACCCGTTCCAGCAGCGAGCGTCCGATCCCGGCGCGCTGGAAACGCGGGTGCACGGCGATCCAGTAGAGGTCCCAGGTGTCGACCGTGCAGGGTGTCGGCCCGTAGATGGCGAAGCCCGCAAGCTCGTTCGGCCCCGCGAAGGCGGCAATGGCCGAGTAGTCCCGCCCGGGTGCGTCGCAATAGGCATCGAACACCTCGAGCGCCACATCGATCTCGTCGGGCCTGAAGATCCCCGTCTCGGCGACGATCGCCGCGACCTGCGGCCGTTGCGATCGCCGGGGAGGCTTCCACTCGAGCTGCAGGGGTCCCGGCGCGCCGATAGCGGAGGGCGCGCTCTTGGCGGAGCCAACGCCTGGCTGAGCGACGCGCATCAGGTTGACCCTCCCACGGCCCTGACCGCTGGGACCAAGACCCAGTCGGTCGCCGGCGTGCCCTTGCCATCATGACTGGCGAGCGCTTCCTCCATGACCTTCCCGATCAGTTCCTCGTACGACCAACCCGCGACCCAGGCCTGGCGTGCCAGCCCGGCGTCGCGGGAGAGGTCGGCGTTCGGGTTGACGTCGATGACGTACGGTGTGCCGTCCGCAGTCAGCCGCACATCGACCCGGCCGTACCCGCTGCCCTCCATCAGCTCCCAGACGCGCGCGGCGAGCTGCTGCAGCTGCTCTGCCTGTTGGGGCGACAGCGGTGCGGGACAAACCGGCCGCGTTCCCAGGTCCTCGGGGCTCCCGCTCACCCACTTGGCGGTGAAGGAGACGATGGGCTCCGCCCCTTCCGGCATGTCGCTGAAGTCGATCTCGGCGGGTGGCAATAACTGGTTGCCGACGATGGCCAGGTTGATCTCGCGCCCGTCGATGAACTGCTGCACGACCAGACTGCCCCACTTCGCGCGGAGGCGCTCCACGGCCGCGGCCAGCTCGCTCGGGGATCGCGCGACGGAGTTCGCGTGGATCCCGTTCGAGCCGTCCTGCGCTGCCGGCTTCACGATGGCCGGGAACCGATCCCAATCCGTGGGAAGTGGGTCATGCGGGCCGACCAGCCTCCAGTCGGGCACCGCGAAGCCGTGCGCACGCAGCACCGCGGCGCAGCGGTCCTTGTTGAGGCAATGGAGGAGCGTCGCCGAGCGGGCGCCTGTCATGGGGAGTCCGAGCAGCTCGACGGCTGCCGCCGCCAGGTGCTCCGCGGCAGGCGAGCCACGCACCGATTCGCAGAGGTTGAAGGCGACGCGGAACTCGCCGCTGCGCAGGCGCTCGATCCACTCGTGGGCCACCTCCGCCTGCAGGGGCAGCACCTCGGGCTCATAGCCGAGTGCCGTGAGCGCCGCGATGATGGGGACGGTGGACTGGGCCGGGGCTTCCGGCTCAGGCGCTCCCGCATCCCTCTCCGCCACAGGATCGAGCAGCACGGCGACGCGCCCGTACGCCCGCCGGCTCGAGGCTGCGGGCTGCTGAGTTGCGGCGGGTGCGCTGCTACCCTCAGACCGGGACTCGTAGGTCATAGCGCGTGGCGGCGGTCCGCAGGACGGCCAGGATCATCTCGTCGTACGAGAGACCGGCGGCCCGGGCGGCCTTCGGAAAAGACGAGTTCGCTCTGGGGTCCGGGATCACGCCGGGCAAGGGGTTGACCTCCAGTATGTGAGGGTTCTCGCCCTCGTCGCAGCGGATGTCGATCCGGGCCCAGTCGCGGCAGCGCAGACTGCGGAACGCTGCCATGGCGGCCTGCTCGATACGGCGCTGCAGCCCCAGGCTGCAGCGGGCCGGACAGAAGAAGATGTCCAGCGGCTGCTCCAGTCGGTCCCAGATCCACTTGGCCTCGTAGCCGTACAGGGGCGCGGCACCGGCCGGCAGCAAATCGAACACCAGTTCCACGATCGGCAGGGCGCGCACGTCACCATCGTTGCCGAGGACCGCGACGGTGAACTCGCGTCCCCTGAGGAACCTCTCGATGATCGCCGGCTCGCCATACCGCTCGACCACCCGGGCGACCTCGGTCTTGACGTCGGCCCAGGTGGCGCAGAGGGATCGCTGGGTGATGCCCTTGCTCGAGCCCTCGTGGAGCGGCTTCACGATGGCGGGTAGCTCCATGGAGCGCCGCACCTGCTCGGGGCATTTCACAACCTGGAACTCGGGCGTGGGTATCCCGTAGTGGCTGAGCGCCTCCTTCGCCCGCGCTTTGTCGAGGCAGATCCCCAGGGCGAGCGGATCGCTGCCGGTGTAGGGGATACCCCAGAACTCACAGAAGGCAGGCACGAACGACTCGCGACTGGCTCCACCGATGCCTTCCGCGAGATTGAAGACGATGTCAGCTCGCGCTTCGCGCAAGTTGGCGGGGAAGTCGGGATCGGCTTCGAGTCGGATCACCTCGCCGGCATGCGAGAGAGCGGCCTCGACGGCCGCGATCGTCGACTCGTCATCCCATTCGGCGAAGGTGTCGGCGATGTCCGAGCAAGGGTTCGCCGCTGAGCTGAGACCGCTCGAGGAGGGAACCGCTGATTCAGGCGACGGATTCGGAGATGGGTACGCCTCTGACGACAACAGTGCGTCGTCCGCTGGCTTCACGTTGAAGGCGAAGCCGATGCGGAGTCCGTTCGCGCGATGCTTTTCGATCAAGCCGGGAGCTGATCGCGCCCCTGAGCTTCCTATCGCACTCCCTCCTGTGGGAGTTCATCGAGTTCAGCCGCGCGCGAGTGCGGAAAAATTTCCAACCTCACCTCCACCCACTCCGCACGATGAAGTGATCAAAGCCAAAATAGGGACAAAGCGAAACAAAAATCAAGAGTTTTGTGCGCGTTTTGGGCGCTGGAGACGGATCTCGCTCTGAGGTCCGAGGGCCGATGTGGCCGGAGGTGATGGTTTGCTCGCCGCTGTCGGGGCGAGTAGCTTGCAATTCTCGTCGAGTTCGACGTCCGATACGAGGACAAACGGCGGGCGATGATCGATGAGCTCGCAGGAACAGGACTGTCATCGGACCACGGTCGCCTCGGCGCGCTGGGAGAGCGCCTCATCCTACGATGTCTGGGTGCGTCCCGGGCTACTGGATGAGGCTGGCGCCTTCATCGGCGACGCCTGCCCGGCCGCGCGCTACGCGATTATCACGGACACCCGGGTCTACGGCCTCTATGGCGAGCGCCTGCAAGCGTCGCTGAGAGGTGCAGGCCTTGCGACAGCGACCTTCAGGTTCGCCGCCGGCGAGTGGAACAAGACCCGCGAGACCTGGATGGAGGTGAGCGACGGGTTGCTGAGGGCGGGGTTCGGGCGCGATGCGGTGGTGATCGGGCTTGGCGGGGGTGTGGTGGGCGACGTGGCCGGCTTCGTGGCGGCAACCCACCTGCGGGGTGTGCCGCTCATCCACGTCCCGACCACGTTCGTGGCGATGATGGACAGCTGTGTGGGTGGCCTGGTGGGGGTGGACACGGGCGTCGGCAAGGATCTGGTGGGCGCGGTTCATGAACCGAGCCTCGTGCTCATCGATCCCTCGCTGCTGATGAGCTTGCCGCTGCCGCATGTCGCTGCGGGCCTGGCGGTAGCCGTGAAGCACGGGCTGATCCTCGACGCCGGCTATTTCGAGGACCTGGCGACGAATTCGGACCCCATCTTCGCTCGTGAGCCGACGGCTCTGGCCAAGCTCATCGTGCGGTCGGTGGAGATCAAGGCGGAGGTTGTAAGCCGGGACGCGCGGCAGAGCGGGTACCGGAGTGTGCTGGACTTCGGGCACACGGTGGCCCGCGCTCAGGCAGCCATCTCGGGCTACGCCTGGCTGTATGGGGAGGCGCTGGCTGCGGGGATGGCGGCGGAAGCGGTGATCGGTGAGGCTGTGGGTGTCACCCGGGGCGGCGTAGCGGGGCGGATCCGTGCGGCGCTGGAAGCGGCGCGCCTGCCAGTGGCCATAGACGAGGATGTCGACGCGGAACTCTTCCTCGAGGCGCTGAAGCGGGATCGAGAGCGGCGGGGTCGGGTGGGCTTCACATTGCTGGCGGATGTGGGCGCGGTCGCAGGATCGGAGGGGCAGGGCTGGGCGCGGCAGGTGGGGGAGGAGGTCGTGCGTAGGGCGCTGTTCGGGTAGGGCGCGGGTTTGACGACGCGTGGATTTCTTTGCAGATTAAAGGCTTAGGTGATTTCCGCGCGGAGGAGAGCCATCGAGGATCACACGCGTTTTGCAGGCCTTTCAGTCTGCGACTTGCTCGATCGTTTTGCCCTGCAGCAGCCCGACAGGCCCTTGCTGAGCTGCCTGGAGGACACACTCTCCTACGGGCGTACCCAGCTGCAGGCGCGCGCCCTCGCCGCGGCACTACATAACCTGGGCATCGGCGCGGGCGATCGCATCGCCATCGACCTCCCGAATGGACCGGAGTTCGTCGTCTCGGCAGTTGCCGCGGCGAACCTCGGCGCCGCGATCGTACCGCTCAATCCTGCGTACTCGGCTCACGAGCTGCAGTTCATGCTGCGGAACTCGGAGGCATCAGTGGTGATTGCCGCCGAGGAGTACGAGGGTCATGACAAGCTGGAGCTTTTCGAGCGGCTGCAGTTCAACCTCCCGGATCTGCAGTACGTGGTAACGGTGGGCGAGGAGGATCTCTGGTACGATGATCGGATCTTTCAGTTCGAGGATCTGGTCTCGAGCGGCGAGGGAAAGAGCTATCCGCCGGCGCGCGTCGATCCCGAGGAGGACGTGTACGCCATCCTGTATACGGCGGGCACTACGGGCAAGCCGAAGGGCGTGATGCTGACGCATGCGAACCTGGTGAGGACGAACGGGGTAACGGCGGAAGCACTGGGGCTGACGAAGGAGGACAAGGTCCTGATCGCCGTCCCCATGTTCAACATCTTTGGGCTGGGGGCTCTCATCTCGGCTTTGACTGTCGGGGCGACCGTGGTGCTGATGGAGAAGTTCGACGCCGGCGCCGCGCTGGAGCTGGTCGTGGAGACGAAGGCCACGGTGCTCCAGGGTGCGCCGACGATGTTCGCTCAGCAGCTGCGGAGCGGTGTGATCGATGAGCTGGACCTGTCTAGCCTGCGGACGGGCATCGTGGCGGGCGCGCCCGTGCTGGATGTGCTGGCGCGGGAGATCCGGGAGCGCCTGGTGCCGGGTCTGGAGATCGCCTACGGCCTGACGGAGACATCGCCGACGGTTTCGATTACGCGGCGCAACGATCCGGCCGAGAAGCGTAACTACACGGCTGGCCGGCTGCTGGAGGGCGTCGAAGTTCGGGTGCTCGGTGATGACGGCGCGGCACTCCCCGTGGAATCGATCGGTGAGCTCGCGGTTCGGGGCTTCAACGTGATGAAGGGCTATAACAGGCAGCCGGAGGAGACCCATCGGTCGCTCACGGAGGACGGTTTCTTCCGGACGGGCGACCTCGGCATGATCGACGAGGACGGGTATTTGCATATCGTCGGCCGCAAACAGGACACGATCGTCCGCGGCGAATACGTCATCTATCCGCGCGAACTGGAGGATTTGCTGCGCCTGCATCCTGCCGTGCAGGAAGCCGCGGTCGTCGGTGTCGCGGATGAGGTGCTTGGTGAGCTCATCTGCGCCTGTGTCATGCCGGTGGAAGGTGCGATCGTGACCGGCGATGAGATCAAGGAGTTCTGCCGGGGTCAGATCGCCCAATACAAGGTCCCGGACCTTGTGCGATTCGTGGACGTGTTCCCCATGACGGGAAGCGGCAAGATTCGACGCGTCGAACTCGCTCGCATGGTACGAGCTGAACGGGGAGCACGTCCTTCGTAGTACGGTTGTTTGAGAGAGCAGACCCGCTCGACTTCGCCCGAGCGGCGAGCGTGCCGGAAGCATCGGCTGGGCACGGCTGCTGGGACCGAAAGGGAAGGATCCCGGATCGGTCGTCGGCGCTGTTGCCCGCGCAAACGCAGGACGACCTTCCGGTGGGGTTCCGACCCTCAGCCCCTCGCGCGACGGCGCCGGGCCTGCCTCTCAACGTTGTAATGTATTAACAAACAAGGAGTTACGAGAGGCATGCCGATGCACACAGACGCACCTGATCGTCGGGGCGATCCCCACCCCGACCCGAGCGGCGCCCTTCAGGCGGCGCTGCTCATCGACTTCGATAACGTGACGATGGGGATCCGCTCGGACCTCGGCGCAGAGTTTCGCAACCTGCTGAACTCGGATGTCATACGCGGCAAGGTAGCGGTGCAACGTGCCTATGCGGATTGGCGGCGCTATCCGCAGTACATCGTGCCGCTCTCCGAGGCTTCGATCGATCTGATCTTTGCGCCGGCTCACGGCTCGTCGAAGAAGAACGCGACGGACATTCGGCTGGCGATCGACGCGCTTGAGCTTGTCTTCGTGCGCCCGGAGATCAAGACGTTCATCCTGATGTCGGGTGACAGCGATTTCTCGAGCCTGGTTCTGAAGCTGAAGGAGTATGGGAAGTACGTGATCGGAGTGGGGATCCAGGAGTCGAGTTCCGATTTGCTGGTGCAGAACTGCGACGAGTATTACAGCTACTCCTCGCTCTCCGGGTTGAGCAAGGCGGGTGATCAGCCGCTTGAGAGGCACGACCCTTGGGTGTTGGTGGCGAAGGCTGTGAAGAAGATGGTCGAGCGCGGGGACACGATGCGTTCCGATCGCCTGAAGCAGGTGATGCTGGAGATCGACCCGTCCTTCAGTGAGAAGGAGCAAGGCTTCACCAAGTTCAACCGATTCGTTGTGGAAGCGGCTTCACGCGGCCTGCTCACGATCCAGAAGATGGAGAACGGGCAGTACGGAGTGGCACCGGGTGGCAAGGCTGAGGCCGAGCGTGCCGGGGCGGCGGAGCGGCCGGAGCCACGGCGGCCGGCCAGACGGGGCGCCAGGGGGCGGGAGCGCGGTCGTGAAGAGAAGCGGCCAGAGGCGCGAGCGCGCGATCGCAGCGGGGAGACCGAGCGTGTCGGCAGGGCACGACCGAAGCTCACGATGGAGACGGCGCTAGAGCATCTGCGGCGCGCGCTCGAGGCGTTGCTGGAGGGGGGGGCCGCGTCGGTTCGTGATAGCGATGTGAAGCGCCGGATCCTCGAGATCGATCCCGATTTCGATGAGGGCGAACTGGGGTTCAGCAAGTTCAGCAAGTTCCTGCAGGCCGCCGCGGAGGCCGGTGTGATCGAGGTCACCCGGGGACCGAACGGGAACTTCCACGTCGGACGGGCGAAGCCCTCGAAAGGGCAGCGGTCCGCGAAGCGTGAGCGCACGGCGGCCGCTTCGGAGGCGCAGGCGCGGAAATCGGCGGTGCAGAGGCTGACGCGGCTCTTCTTCGGTGGCCGGGGGCGCGAGCCGGAGGCGGAGGAAGCGGAGGCCGAGCGCGAAGCGGAGGTGGCTACGAGGGCGCCCGTGGCGCCAGCCGAGCGGGTGCCCCAAGGCCGCGAAGTTGGACGCGGACGCAGGGGGGCGGCGGAGGCGCCGGCGGGCAGGAGCAGGAGAGGAACTCGCTCCGCCGGGCGCGGACCGCGAGACGAGGCCGGGGCGCGGCGCCGGGGAGCGGGGCGGCGCGACGAAGCGAGGCGCGACGAAGCGAGGCGCGGCGAAGCACGGCGGGCTGGCGATCGTCCGAGACCGGAACGCCGCTCGCGGGAGCCGAGAGCGTCCGCACGTGAGCGGGAAGAGGTTTCCCGTGCCTCTGAGGTGGAAGTGAGCGCGCAGACGGGAGCGGTTCCGGAGGCTGTGGCTGGGCCGGTGGAAAGGCGCGAGCCGGCCGCAGAAGAGAAGCGCGACGCCGTGGTGAGCGCACCCCTGCCCGGGGCGCCGCGGGGGACGATCCGCGGTCGCTGGGGCACACGTGGACGCTATCGCCCCGCCGGGGCACCGCCGCCGATCTTTGAGGGGCAGAGGGGCCCGGGCAGCGGGAGCGTGGACGTGGAGGCCGAACGTGGATCGGACGCGGATGTGGTGGCGGAGGTTGAAGCCGACATCGCGCCGGCGGTCGAGGGTCGCCTCGGCTCAACCGAGCTCTCGGGCCTGATCGCCCGCCTGACGCGCTATCCCGGCGTCGGTGAGCGGACGGCGCAGTCGCTGGTCGAGACGTTCGGCACGGACGTCTTCCGCGTTCTGGATGAGGAGCCCGAGCGGGTTAAGGAACTGCTGCCGGATCACCGGGCCGAGCGAGTCCTCGAGGCACGCCGGGAGGAGCGGGAAGCCGGCGGGGCGTGAGTCGTCGTTACGTCCCCCTGCGACGCGACTTCTTCGATCGGGACGCCGAGACGGTAGCCAGAGAGCTGCTCGGCGCTTACCTGGTTTCGGACTGTGGCGGTGTGCGTTGTGTGGGCCGCATCGTGGAGACGGAGGCCTACCCCGGCCCGCATGACGCTGCCTCACACGCCGCCGCGGCGATCGGGCGTACCGCCCGTAACGATCCCATGTTCGGCCCATCCGGCACGGCGTACATCCATCTCAACTTCGGTGTTCACTGGTGCCTGAATGCTGTCGTGGGGCCGGAGGGCTATCCTGCGGCGGTTCTGCTGCGTGCCTTGGAGCCCGTCGAGGGTCTGGAGGCGATGCGCCGGCGACGTGCACGTCGGCGCGAGCGCGAGCTCACTTCAGGACCCGGCAGACTCTGTCGAGCGCTCGCGATCGGCCCGGAGCTGCAGCGACATCGATTGAGCGAGGCGCCGTTGCTCATCGC